>Ga0307469_10000002_pt1 | contig 331587 bp, 326 predicted proteins | sample atmos_gasesAM2C__FD_203084 | JGI IMG/M metagenome (GOLD analysis project Ga0307469, IMG submission 203084) | Hardwood forest soil microbial communities from Morgan-Monroe State Forest, Indiana, United States - atmos_gasesAM2C_515 | ecosystem: Environmental > Terrestrial > Soil > Temperate... | reverse complement strand
GCGTAGAACATCCTGAAGTACTCGATCGGCTTCTTCTTCATCGACTTCAGCAGCTCCTCGTAGTTCTCGTCGGCGCTGCGGCTGCCGAGCTGCGCCCACAGCGTCTCGGCGCGTCCCGAGAAGAAGGGGATCATCGCGCCGCAGTGGTGGGTGATGAGGCGCATGCCCGGCAGCTTCTCGAAGAACGCCGAGAACACCATGCGCGACATGGCGACGCTCGTCTCGAACGGCCAGCCGAGAACCTGCCAGATCTCGTATTTCGACTTCGGCTCGCCGGCGTAGTCGGGGCGGTTCGCCGGCCGCGCCGGGTGCATCCAGATCGGCACGTCGTGCTTCCTCACCGCGCGCTCGAACACCGGGAAGAACTCGGGCTCGTCGAGCGCCCGGCCGTTGACGCTGGTGCAGATCTGCACGCCGCGCGCACCCAGCTTCCCTATGGCGCGGTCCATCTCCTCGAGCGCGGCGGGAACGTTGTTCATCGGGAGCGAGGCGACGAACGCCGGGAATTTCTTCGGCCATTTCGCCACCATGCCCGCCATGCCGTCGTTGGCGAGGCGCGCGAGCTCGGGCGAGAGCTCCGGGCCGCCCACCAGCTCGGGGGAGGGCAGCGACAGCGTCAGCACCTGCTGCACGTCCGGGAACTTGTCGTCGAGCATCTTCACGCGCGCCTCGATGTCCCACAGCATGCGCAGATTGCTCATGCGCTTCAGCATCCCCTGGTCCTTGAGGTGCTGCTTCATCATCTCGAGGTAAGGCATCGGCATGACGTGGTTGTAGATGTCGATTTTCATGGACGTGAGCTTCACTTGTTAGGCGGCACCTTCCCGGGCAATACGCACCGGATTCCGCCTTGGGGATTGGGCACGTCGCCCGCGTACCGGGGAATCAAATGGACATGAACGTGCATGCGGGCCTGGCCTGCGGCTTTTCCGATGTTCGCCCCGATGTTATAGGCATCCGGGGCGTGCTGCTTCTGGATGAGGCGCTGGGCTTGATTGAGCAGCGAAAGCACCGCCGCCTGCTCCTCCGCGGTCATGTCGAAAAATCCGGCGACGTGGCGTCTGGGAACGACCAGGACGTGACCGCGGCTGAGCGAATTGTTGTCGTAGCGCACGTAGGCGAGCGAGTTCTCCGCCACAACGTCGCGCGGAACGCAGAGCTCGCAATCGGCGGTGTCGGTGCTCATCGAGCCGTTAGGCATCACGTTCAAGCCGTTCCCTTTGCCGTGAACGACGGGCCCAAAGACAAAATACGGCCGCGCCGGCACTAGCGGCGCCAAGCCCCAATGGCCAAACATGAAGCGCCCGATCGGCGTTGGGCGAATTATCAGGTAAGAACACGCTCGCGATACATAATACGGCGAGCAACCCATAGAACGCAGCCCACAACAAATAGGCTCGTTCGCTGTAAATGAGCCAACGGACTGGCTTCACATGATTCCTACCGTCCTAGCTCAGCGGCCGGCCGCTTGCGGCCGGTCCGTCCTGCGGCGTGCTGTTAGGGGCTGGGCACTTGTCGGACACCGGAACACCACGTTGCTGAATGACCGCGAGCGCTTCGCGCATCATCTTTCTGTCGAATTCCTTTTCATCGGTGTAAGCATCCACCGGAGTGCGCACAGAGACGCTGCGATTCTCTAGCTCGACTAGAAGGTCGGTGCGACCCTGAATGCTCTTCACTGATGTATAAGCTACCCAAACGAAGAATGCGGCAAATAAAACTCCTACCGCAGCGAGGAGCGAAGTGGACCGGCAGCATTTCGCGACGGTAGAAGCGTTGCCAGCAACTATCAGTGCAGCGAAGCTGACTGTCAAACCAATAGGGATGTAGGGGCGGGACGGGGCGGGCTTAAGCGTCAGGCCTTTCATCAACGAGATGTCAAACCGCATCCATGCCGGCATGAAAGGCCTATACCGTCGGATGTAAAGAGCCCGATCTGATGCTGCAATTGCGAAGTCAAATGACCGATGAAACGTCGGGTTCCACGTTTTGAATAGAAGCTGCTCCCCGTCCTCCAAGGGTATTCGCGTAAACGGATGTTCAGCGTCCATTCCCGGCGTCTAACGTTCTTGATCAACCGGGCGTCGCTGGCGGCGCGTCGGGTGCATCAAGGGGTTAGAGCGCATCATTCCATTTGGCAACGACAGCTCCGAAATCTCGTTGAAGGTCCGATCTGTAGTCGCCCACATAGCCTTTGGATCTTTCGGTTAGTAACGCGTAGTCATCCTCGAGCCGTTGCCGATCGCGCAAAAGATAGTCGATCGCGAAGATCGTTTGCGATGGAGAAAACTGATCGGCTCTTCCAGGGGTCGTAACGAATGTGTCGCGAATACGCGCGGGTTCTTCATGTGCGGTTACATAGGGTAGAACCGTATCGGTTACGAACGATACCAGTTCGTAGCTAGCCCGCTGCAAACCATCAGTTCCAGATATCGGCCATGTGGGCTTAACCGGATACGGCCAATGCGGACTGCTTGGCCCCATGTTCGCGGTGTATTTCGAGATGGTTCTGGCAACATGGGCAAAGTGATACGAAGGGTCGCCATAAAGATTGGCTTTGACCCTCTCAACATCTTCGTGCAACACGCCGAATCGAAGGTTTACCACGCCGTGTGCGCGCTCGAAGCCGATGTACGAGATTCCGTGCGCAAAGGACCTGCGGAAGTGCTCGAATGATCTGAAGTAACGATATCCGGGAAGATAAAGCTCAAGCGCTGATGCTAACGCCTCGAATATCTCGCGCTTCTTGACTGGTGCTCCGCCGGCGTATGCCTCGAACCACTCGTGAATTTCGAGCATCTTCGGGTCCGGCGTGCGCAGTTCGGACGGAACGTCATCCCATAAGCGACGCTTTCGCTTCAGTTCGCGGGGGAAGCCCTCCAAGACTTCAATCGCTGCTAAGCAGCCAGCAAGCAACAAGTTCTTACCTGCGAGGGAATACTGAAAGCCGATCTTCCCAATTCGGTCATAGTCCTCTTTGGAAAGACCTTCAATTCGCGAGCTCGCCTCGTGCTCACCATAAGCAGCCAGGTTGGCCGCGAGGTCCTTTCGACTGAGGATGAGCATTTGGAAATGCGCTCTAACGTAGAGCTAAGCGGCGCCGCGCGGCTTTATCGCGCGACGTCCAGTGACCGAAGGGGGCGAGATTGAGCGCCATGTTAGAGGCGTCCTTACTTGAAGAAGACGAAAATCAAAAGCAACAGCACAAACAACAGAAAACCGATGCGCTGCCATGTACGAACCCAGCTAGGCAATGAAGTTGGCACCACATTGGAAGGGGCAGACTCTTGGCGGCGCAAACTAAGAGCGGCCCCAGAGAATGCTATGGCAATGATTGCCACCGCAAGGCCGATGCCTGCCGGGGAGAACCAAATATGGAAGCCAACAAAAAACATGGTGGCGAGAAAGAGCACTGCCGTTGCCGTAAGACCTGCGATTGCTAGGTTCTTGAGCGTCATAGAGCAAAGCCTCTAACGTTCGCGTTGTGCGGCGCGAGCAAGAGAGCGAAGCGATGCTTGCGAGCGTCCGACTTCGAACGCGTGGTTAGACCTCATCTTGCATGACCCCCCACGATTCACAGCGACCTCCAAAATCAGCCATCAGGCCCGATACTTCCCGCTGTACTTTCATGACGAGATCGTACGACACACGCGCATGCACTTGAAATTGGACGTAGCCTTGATCCTCACCGCGAGGCTCGTGGACTACAGCGTTAGGATACCGCTGCTTAATAAGCGCGAGGGCCTCGCCCACAGGCGGCCACCGTTCGAAGTCCACGTTGAAATCAATCAAATGAGGTTTCGAGAAATCGAGCCCGCTCTCTTTCATCCTGCGAAATACGTCGCCATCAACGTCACTGGGCCAATTCATCTGCGCTAGCTCTAGAGGTCTAACGTTCACGGTTAGGGGCGGGCCGCTTGCGGCCCGTCCCTCTCGAACGTGCGGTTAGGCCGCTATGTGTGCCCAGGGTGGAAGCCACCCTTGACCTTTGAAGTCGGTTCATCAAGCTCAGCATGCAAAGACTTAACGATCTTTCCTATCGTTACAGCCGCCGCTACTCCGTGTTCTGCCTCGATCGCGTTCGGTATGTGGTGAATCACATCAGCAAGCAGAATTCCCCACGCAGCGGCTTCCGGCTTACCGTTTGCCTCCCACATGCCGAGGTTCAAAGTGCAATGCAGTCCTTTCTCAGCGATCCATGCGCTGAGCATCTGAACGGCATTTTCATCGCGCTGTGCTGCCGGAGGAATGACTAGTGTGCGCATAAGTCGAGCGGCCTAACGTTCGCGTTGAGCGGCCGCCGAAGGCGGTCCGCTCTCGAACGCGGTGTTAGAACGCACCAGTTTCATGCGGCCTCCTTGTGCTGAAACCATCGACTAACGGCCCCGGTAAAAAGCATGAATAGAGCTATGAACTCGATGATGAAAGTGGCCGCCACCAATACGTGTCCCCACATCGGGCGTGAGTCGACCTTGAAGGTCCAGACATAAACGAGCGCACCTAATACCGTCCAAATAAGAAGAACGTGTCGTGCCCAATTGTGGCGTCGTGAGGCACGAAAAATCACTAGACCGTAGATCGCCAGTACGACAGATACGGCGACAATCGTTGCGCTGTTCGATAAGAAGTCTTCAACGGTTGTCTGAACCAGGGTGATCAGGACGGACAGCCATAACAGAATAACCGCTGTTCGAGCTTGGGACGGTGCATCCGGGGTCGTGATCACGGTGCGTTCTAACGTGAAATCATCTTCCGAAAAACCATCTAATCTGGCGGTGGCAGTTTATGCTTTTCGGAATTGTCCCTCAAAATCACGGGACTCCGGCCTCGTCTTTGAATAACGAGCACGTGATAGATTGCGCGTGGAAGGTCAAGTGTTTGAATTCTCAAGAGGTGAAACACTGCGTGGGTCCTTGGTCCGGGGCGACGAGTGAAGCGGTAAGTGCGGTATATCATGGGCGGGTTTGAGACTTCGGAGCGGAGAATGGCCGAGTACCGCATCGAGCGCGACACCTCCGGCGAGATCCGCGTTCCCGCCGACAGGCTGTGGGGCGCGCAGACGCAGCGCTCGCTGGAGAATTTCAAGATTTCGGGCGAGCGCATGCCCATGGAGCTGATCCGCGCGCTCGCGCTGGTGAAGCGCTCGTGCGCGCGGGTGAATATCGATTTGAAAGAGCTGCCCGAGGACAAGGCGAAAGCCATCGCCGCGGCCGCCGACGAGGTGCTCGCCGGGAAGCACGACGGCGAGTTTCCGCTGGTCGTCTGGCAGACGGGCTCGGGCACGCAGACCAACATGAACATGAACGAGGTGCTCGCCAACCGCGCGAGCGAGCTGCTGGGCGGCGAGCGCGGCGAGAAGCGGCGCGTGCACCCCAACGACGAGGTGAATCGCGGGCAGTCTTCGAACGACGTGTTCCCGACGGCGATGAGCGTGGCCGCGGTGCAGGCGCTGCACGGGCGCCTGGTCCCGGAGCTGAAGCGCCTGCGCGACACGCTCGCGGCGAAGTCCGCGGCTTTCGAGGAAATCGTCAAGATCGGCCGCACGCATCTGCAGGACGCGACCCCGCTCACCCTCGGTCAGGAGATCTCGGGCTGGGTGTCGCAGCTCGACCACGGCATCGCCCACGTGCAGGCTTCGCTCACGCATTTGTGCGAGCTCGCGCTGGGCGGCACGGCGGTCGGCACTGGCCTGAACGCGCATCCCGAGTTCGGCGCGCGCGTGGCGAAGGAGCTGGGGAAGTTGACCGGGCTGCCGTTCGTCCCGGCGCGCAACAAGTTCGAGGCCCTGGCGGCGAACGACGCCCTGGTGCACGCCCACGGCGCGCTGAAGACGCTCGCCGCCTCGCTCACCAAGATCGCGAACGACGTGAGGTGGCTAGCGAGCGGACCGCGCTCGGGCCTCGGAGAGATCACGATCCCGGAGAACGAGCCGGGCAGCTCGATCATGCCCGGCAAGGTCAACCCCACGCAGTCGGAGGCGATGACCATGCTGTGCGCGCAGGTGCTCGGCAACGACGTGGCGATCAACGTCGGCGGCGCGTCGGGCAACTTCGAGCTGAACGTCTTCAAGCCGCTCATCATCCACAACTTCCTCCAGAGCGCGCGCCTGCTGGCCGACGGCGCGGCGAGCTTCAACGACCACTGCGCCAAGGGCATCGAGCCGAATCGCAAGCGTATTGCGGAATTGTTGCAGAACTCGCTGATGCTCATCACCGCGCTCAACCCGCACATCGGCTACGACAAGGCGGCGGCGATCGCGAAGAAGGCGCACAAGGAAGGCACGACGCTCAAGGAGGCGGCGCTCGCGCTCGGCTATGTCAGCGCCGAGGATTTCGACCGCTGGGTGCGGCCGGGCGCGATGGTGGGCAAGACCGGCTAGAATAACCGTCGAGAGGAGAACCAAAATGCGAACAATCGGATCAGTGGTCATCGGCGCGATGCTCGGCCTCGGCTTGGTTCCAGCCCACGCTCAGGAACCGGTTCCCATTCACCCGGCGCTGCAAGACCGCTTCTACATGAGCGTGGGCGCCTTCCTTCCCAAGACCAGCACTTCGGCGCAGCTCGACTCGAAGACGCTGGGCACGGGCGTCAACATCGACTTCGAGCAGGCGCTGGGCATCACCACGCAGAAGACCGTGCCGGATATCTTCGCCCGATTCCGGTTCAACGACCGCTGGCGGATCGAGGCCGAGTACTTCCAGCTCAACCGCAGGGGCGACCAGGCTCTGGACCGCGACATCCAGTGGGGCGATGCCGTGTTTCCGGCCGGCACGCAGGTTCAAACGAAGTTCAACTTCTCCGATGTCCGGCTGTCGGGCGGATATTCTTTCTTCAGGACGGCGGACAAGGAGCTCGGGGTGGGTTTCGGGTTCCACTTGGCCGGCTACGATGTGAGCCTGAACGCGGCATCGCAGGGGACCGAGGCGACAAAGGTGCTGGCGCCGCTGCCGGTGCTGAGCGTCTACGGGCAGTTCGCTCTGACCGAACGCTGGGCCGTCGGCGGACGCCTCGACCGCTTCTCCATGTCCTACGACAAGTACGACGGCAACATCACCAGCCTGGCCCTCGACCTCAACTACCAGCCGTTCCGTCACGTCGGTTTCGGGCTCGCCTACCGCAGCCTGTACATCACCCTCACGGCGACCGGCGATCGGGCGACGGGGAAGTTCGCCCAGACTTTTCAGGGACCGCTCCTGTACATGAACGCGAGCTTCTAGTTGCTCTACATCCTGTACAACGAGGACCGTCCCGACGGCCAGGCGATCCGCGAGGCGACGCGCGAGGCGCACCTCGCCTACCTCGATCGCCACAAGGACAAGGTCGTGCTCGGCGGAGGATTGCTCTCCGAGGACGGCGCGACCCGGCTGGGAAGCGTCTTCATCATCAACGTCCCGAGCCGCAAGGCCGCCGAGGCGTTCTCGGCCGAGGAGCCTTTCCGGAAAGCCGGGCTGTTCCAGACCGTGAAGATCACGCGCATGCGCCGCGGGCAGTGGCACCCCGAGGTCGCTCCCAAGACGGCCGAGGGCAGCTGAGCCGAAGCAAGTCATTCCGGAGGAAACGCGATGTTTCAGAGGATCGCCGGTCTGCTCGCCTTTGCGGCTCTGTGCGGGATCCAACCCGCGCTCGCTCAGGGGGCCAAGGGCTATCCCGACAAGCCGGTGCGCGTCGTCGTCGGCTATTCGCCCGGCGGTCTGCCCGACACCATCGCACGCCTCATCGGGCAGAAGCTCTCGGAGCGCTGGGGCCAGCAGTTCGTCGTGGAGAACAAGCCCGGAGCGAACGGCATCCTCGGCGCCGAGTTCGTCGCGAAAGCGGCGCCCGACGGCTATACGCTGCTGATGACGGACAACTCGACCCACGCGATACTCCCGTTCCTCTTCACCAAGCTTCCCTACGACGCTGACCGAGATCTCATTCCGGTATCGCTCACCGCGCGCGCGCCGCTGTTCCTCGCCGTGCACCCGTCGGTGAAAGCGAATTCCTTCCAGGAGCTGATCGTGCTGATCAGGGCCTCGCCCGGAAAGTACAGCTACGGCTCCTCCGGGATCGGCAGCACGCATCACCTGTGCATGGCGTACCTCGCGGCGTCGCTGAACCTCGACATGGTGCACGTGCCTTACAAGGGCACGGGGCAGAGCGTGCCGGCCCTCGTAGGCGGGCAGGTGCCGATGGTGCTGTCCGGCTATCCGACTCTCGCCGCGCACGCGAAGGAAGGGCGGGTGAAGCTGCTCGCGATCAACTCGCTCAAGCGCTCGGAGCTCGCGCCCGACGTACCGGCGATCGCCGAGACCATTCCGGGGTTCGATTTCGCGCCGACCTTCGGTTTGTTCACGCCCGCCGGAACACCGCGCGACATCATCGTCAAGATCGGCGCCGACGTGGCGCAGGTGGTGAAGCTCCCCGACGTCGTCGAGCGCATGAAGAACCTCGGCATCGATCCCATCGGCGCTTCGGGAGACGAGTGGGCGAAGCTCCTGAAATCGGACGCCGAGCGCTACGCGAAGGCCGTGAAGATCTCCGGCGCGAAGGTGGAGTAAGCGTCGCGTGGGCATGCTGATCGACGGCAAGTGGACCGACCGGCGCCCGGCGGAGGTCGCCGGGCGCTTCGTCCGCCCGGAGAGCCAGTTCCGCGATTTCGTCACCGCCGACGGCTCCTCGGGCTTCAAGGCCGAGCCGGGCCGCTACCACCTCTACATCGCCTACAACTGCCCGTGGGCGCACCGCACGCTCATCTTCCGGAAGCTCAAGGGGCTAGAGGGCATGATCTCGATCTCCTCGGCGCGCCCCGACGACCGCAGGGAAGGCTGGCGCTTCCACGAAGGATTTCCCGGAGCGAGCCGCGACGAGGTCAACGGCTGCGAGTGGCTGCACCAGGTCTACTCGCTCGCAAAACCCGGCTACACCGGCACCTGCACCGTGCCGACTCTTTGGGACACGAAGACGAGAACCATCGTCAACAACGAGTCCTCCGAGATCATCCGCATGCTCAACAGCGCCTTCGACGGCGTGGGGGCGAAGCCGGGCGACTACTACCCCGCGCCCTTGCGCGGCGAGATCGACCTGATCAACGAATTCGTCTACACGCACCTGAACAACGGCGTATACCGCACCGGATTCGCCGCGACTCAACAGGCGTACGACGAAGCCGTGGAAAAGGTATTCGCGGGGCTCGACACGCTCGAGCAGCGCCTCTCGGGCCGGCGCTACCTCGTCGGCGATGCGATCACCGAGGCCGACTGGCGCCTGTTCCCGACGCTGGTGCGTTTCGACGCCGCGTACCACCACGTGTTCAAGTGCACCTGGCGGCCGGTCTCGAGCTACGAGAATCTGCAAAACTACATGCTCGACCTCTACCAGGTTCCCGGCGTCGCCGAAACGGTGAAGCTCGACCACATCGTCACCGGCTACTACCGTATCGACCGCGTGAATCCGAGCGGCATCGTGCCGAAGGTGCCGAAGGTCGACTGGACGCGCCCGCACAACCGCGCGCGCCTGGGCAAGGCGCTCTCGGCGGCATAAAGGATAGCGACGTGGCCGCCGTGGTGAATTCGGATCTCGCGCGCTTCTCGAAGGAAATCGCGGCGCTCGGCTTGAAGCCGCTGTGGGAGCGGGTCATGCGGCTGCAAGCCGGCACCGCGGCTCGAGCCGCGATCTGGCGCTGGAGCGACACGCGGCCGCTCCTCATGCGCGCCTGCGAGCTGATCACGGCCAAGCAGGCCGAGCGGCGCGTGCTCATGCTCGAGAACCCGGCGCTGGCCGGAACGACTTTCGCCACGCCGACGCTGTTCGCGGGCTTGCAGGCGATCCTGCCGGGAGAGATCGCGCGCACGCACCGGCACACGCCCAAGGCGCTGCGCCTCATCGTGGAAGGCGAGGGCGCCTACACCGCGGTCGACGGCGAGCGCATCGCGATGCGCCCGGGCGACTTCATCGTCACGCCGGGCTGGAGCTGGCACGACCACGGCAACGAGGGCTCGGCGCCCGTCGTGTGGCTGGACGGCTTGGACACGGCGCTCGCGAACCTGTTCGGAGCGCACTTCCGCGAGGACTACCCCGAGGAGCGGCAAGGCGCGACAGCGCACAAAGGCGACAGCTTCTTGTCGTATCCGTTCGTGCGCACGCGCGCCGAGCTGGAGCGGCTGTCGAGAAGCGGGGATCCTCATCCGTCTCACGGCTGGAAGCTGCGCTACTCGAACCCGGCGACCGGCCGCGATCCGTTTCAGACGATGGCGGTATTCATGCAATGGCTGCCGAAGGGATTCGCCGGCGCCGGACACCGCAGCACCGACGGCGCGGTGTATTGCGTGGTCGAGGGGCGGGGCGGCGTCGAGGTCGGGGGCGAGCGTTTCGATTTCACGCCGCACGACGTGTTCGTGGTGCCGTCGTGGGAGATCCACCGCTTCGCCGCGGCGACCGACTGCCTGATCTTCAGCTATTCGGACCGCGCCGCGCAGGAAGCGCTCGGCTTCTGGCGCGAAGCCGGCGCCTAGGGCCTCACATCCTCCATTCGACGTAGGTGTAGATGTAGTTCGAGCCGCCGTTGACGTTGTCGAAGAGCTGCGCGAAGCCGAAGATGCCGGACCGGTGGCTGGCGCCGAGGCCGAAATACGTCTCGTGCAGCTTCTTCGACCCGAACAGGTCGCCGACGCTCACGTCGATGGTCGGATCGAGGTACTGCAGCAGCTTCGAGGTATTCCGGCCGCGCTCCGCCTGGGACTGCGCCTCGGCGAACGGGACGGCCTGCGCGTAGGAGACTCCGGCGCCGAAACCGACGCGGGTGCGCACCCGGCTGCTCCAGGGAAATCCCCAGTAGAAGACCTTCATGTAGACGTTCACCTGCAAGAAGTCCGGCTGCAGGTCGCGCTCGTCGTGGCGCAGCAGTCCGACGTAGCCGACGAAGCTCCAGTCCGGCTTCTCGATGAAGGGGACACCGATGTCGATCGCCGCGATGCTCGTCTTCTCGTCCGTGGCGAGGGTGCCGCAGCGGAACTCCATGATCGGGAGCAGATTACAGGTCGACGATCTGCCGTAGAGGATCTTCACGAAAAGTGGAGTGCCGTCCTCCCAGCGCCGCGGAGGGGTGGGCTCGAACTCGTACGCGAGCCCGCCGTAGCCGGCGAGCTGAAGCGCGCGGCTCTCGACGATCGGGCTGTTGCGCACCTGGCTCGCCCAATACGTGGCCGAGACGCCGGCGAGGAGGTGCCAGTGGGCGGAGAGGTCGTAGCGCGCGTTGACGCCCAGCGTGCCGTTCACGCCGCCTCCGGCGCTGTAAGCGGGGCGCTCCGCCGTGGCCTCCGAGGGCGTCACCCCGTAGTAGTAGTCGTTGAGCTTGGAGTCGCGGGCGGACAGCGTGAAGTAGGGGATGAGCCTCAGCCCTCCGCGGTTCGCCTCGCGGCTGTAGCCGAGCTTCACTTCCGTCCCGCCCGAGGTGTGCGAGGTGTCGCGCAGGTATTCGACGAAGACCTTGCCCCAGTCGAAGCTCTGCTCGAAGCTTACGCCGGCCTCGCTTTCCGTCGTCCGGGTCGCCATTCCCGCGAGGCTGGACGGGACCTGCTCCACCGGGAAGCTCTCGAGCCGGCGCGAGACGAAGACGTCTACGCGCCGCCTGGGATCGAGGTTGAACTTGAGCCCCAGGCGGTTGGAATGCAGGTAGACGTGCTCGCCCTCGTACAGATAGAGCGGAAGGACGTCGAGCCGCAGGCCGTCGCCGCGATACGGCGATTGCTCGATGCGCAGCACCGCGCCCAGGCCCGCGCTGTCCTTGCCGACGAGATCGGCGAGAAAATCGCTGGTCGCGGCGGCCGTGCCCGGCGCCAGAGCGGCACAGATCGACAGCAGACCGGCGTGGAGCCGCTTCTTCGACGTTGCGATGATTTTTGTCCGGACGGAAAGTGTGCGCGAAATGCCGCGGTATTCTAATATGAAAGCCATGTGGAAATTCGAAGCTGCGCGCGCCGCAGTCGCTCTGTGCGCGTGCATCGCGTGCGCAGCGGCGTTCGCGCAGGAGTACCCTTCGCGCCCGGTGCGCATCGTCGTGCCCTCCGCGCCCGGCGGCGGATTCGACCTGGTGGGGCGGGTTCTCGCCCAGAGCCTCGGCGAGCAGACCGGGAAGGCCTTCGTCGTCGAGAACCGCCCCGGGGCGGGGACGCTGGTGGGAACGCAGTTCGTCGCGCGCGCCGCTCCCGACGGCTACAGCCTGGTGGTCGGCGGGCTGTCCAACGTTGCGCTCAACATGGGCCTGTACAAGGAGCCCGGATACGATTCCCTCCACGACTTCGTTCCCGTCAGCCTCGTCGTCAGCCACTCCTACACGCTGGTCGCGCGCAAGGACCTGCCTATGGGAAGCCTGAAGGAGGTCATCGCCTTCGCGCGCGCGAACCCCGGAAAGCTCAACATCGGCACGAGCGGCGTGGGGACGGGACAGTACATCGGCGCGGCGATCATCGCTGCGCTCGCCGGGGTCGACATCGTCAAGGTGCCGTACAAGGGCGCGCAGCCCGTATACCAGGATCTCCTCGCGGGACGCGTCGATCTGTTCTTCGACAATACGACGACGACCCATCCGTATGTGAAGGCCGCGGAGGTCAAGGCGCTCGCGGTGTCGAGCCGCGAGCGCGCGCCGACCATGCCCCAGGTTCCGACGCTCGTCGAAACCGGCGCCGTCGATCTCGAGATGGAGACCTGGTTCGGCCTGTTCGCGCCGGCGCGCACGCCGCGGACGATCGTCGAGCGCCTGCGCGCCGAAGTGGACAAGGCGACCCGCTCGGCCGAAGTGCGCTCGCGGCTCGAGATGGGCAGCGGCAGGAGCCTGCGCATGAGTCCCGCCGAGACCGAGGTCTTCGTGAAGGCCGAGGTCGGCAAATGGGTCGGCCTGCTGCGCAAGGCGGGCATCGAGCCCGAGTAACGGATGCGAGACCTGCAGGACCAGCTGGCGATCTCCGCGCTGATGCAGACCTGGGCGCTCGCGCGCGATACCGGCGATTGGGAGGCCTTGAGCGCCACAGCGCACGCCGGCGCGCAGGTGACGACCACGTGGTTCGACGGAACGTTCGACGCCTTCGTCGAGTCGTGCCGGGCTTCCTGGGGCAAGGGATCGAGGTCGCAGCATTTCCTGGGCGGCACGGCGGCGCAGATCAGGGGGCGGCGCGCGATCGCGCAGACCCGCATGTCGATCAACGTGCGCTCCCGGCTCGACGGAGTCGAGGTCGACGCCGTGTGTCACGGACGGTTCTTCGACAGGGTCGAGAAGCGCAAAGGCGCCTGGCGCATCGTCAAGCGCTCGGTGATCTACGAGAAGGACCGCATCGATCCCGTCGATCCTCAGGCGAAAATTTCGCTCGACGCTGAGCTGCTCGCGCGCTTTCCCGAGGGCTACCGCCACCTCGCCTATCTTCAGACCCGGAACGGCGCGCGGGTGAACGCTAGCCTGCCGACCGCGCGCGGCGAGGCGTTCGAGGCCCTGGTCGCCGCGGCGAGAACCTGGCTTGCTCAAGGAGACGCAAAACATGAATGATCTGCAGCGCTATCTGGTGGAGGAAGCGGTAGAGGATTACGAGCAGGGGAGGCTCTCGCGCCGCGCGGCCTTGAGGGCGATCGCAGGCGTGGCGGGCGTCGCGCTCGCGGCCCAGCTCATCGATGCGCGCGCCCAGGGGGCCAAGAGCGTTCCGTCCAAGGCTTCGCCGAGCACTCCGCCCCAGGTTTCTCCGAACGACGCCGCTATCGTCGCCGGCATCGCGGAATTCCCGGGTGAAGGCGCGCGGCTCGAGGGCTACCTCGCGCGTCCGGCTCAAGGCGGCCGCTTTCCGATCGTGCTGGTGTGCCACGAGAACCGCGGCCTAACGCGCCACATCGAGGACGTCGCGCGGCGCCTGGCGAAGGCGGGCTACGTCGCGCTCGCCGTGGACCTGCTGTCGCGCGAAGGCGGAACCGACAAGCACGATTTCGACGCGATCCCCGGGATCCTCGGCAAGGCGCCGCCCGCTCGCCACGTGCAGGACTTCAAGAGCGGCCTCGCCTTTGCGAAATCGCAGCCCTCGGCGCGCGGTGATCGCGTCGGCATGGTGGGGTTCTGCTTCGGCGGTGCCGTGACCTGGCGCGTCGCAGCCGGGGTGCCCGATCTGCGCGCCGCGGTGCCTTTTTACGGCGTTCCGGTCCCCGAAGCGGATGTCCCGGGCATCGGCGCGGCGGTGCTCGCGATCTACGCGGGAAAAGACGACCGCATCAACCAGAACATTCCGGCGATCGAGGCGGCGATGGGGAAGAACGGCAAGACCTTCCGCAAGATCGTGTATCCGAACGTCGACCACGCCTTCCACAACGACTCCGGCGCGCGCTACGACGCCAAGGCGGCGAAAGCCGCGTGGGGCGAGACGCTCGCCTGGTTCGCGAAGTATCTGGGAGCCTGACATGGTCAGCCGACGCGAATTCCTGAAGGAAACGGCCGGGCTGGCCGGGCTTGGCTTGCTCGCGGGATGCGAGACCGCCCCGGTGCAGGAAAGCGCCAGCCCCGCAGACATCCTCGTCGTGAACGGCAAGATCGCGACGCTCAATCCGCGCGCGCCGGCCGCGAGCGCGATCGCGGTCAGCGGCGGCGAGATCGCGGCGATCGGCGCCGCGGCCGAGGTCGAGAAGCTCCGAGGACCGAACACCCAGCTGATCGACGCGGGTGGGCGCACTGTCGTTCCGGGAATCAACGACGGGCACACGCATTTCATCCGCGGCGGCCTCACGTATACCAACGAAGTGCGCTGGGACGGCGTGCCCTCGCTCGCCGAGGCGATGCGCAGGGTGCGCGAGCAGGCGCGCGTCACGCCCCCGCCGCACTGGGTCCAGGTGATCGGCGGCTGGACCTGGGCGCAGTTCGCGGAGCAGCGCTTCCCGACGCTCGACGAGATCAACGCCGCGACCGGCGACACGCCGTGCATGATCATGCATCTCTACGATCGCGCTTGGCTCAACCGCGCTGCGATCCGGACGCTCGGCTGGAACAAGGACACGCCCAACATGTTCGGCGGGGCGATCGACCGCGACGCCTCCGGGAATCCGACCGGCCTGGTGATCTCGACCACCAGCCTCGCGAGCCTGGTTTCAGTATGGCTGCGCATCCCGCGGCTCTCTCCCGAGGACCAGATCCTCTCGACGCGCCACTTCATGCGCGAGCACAACCGGCTCGGGGTGACGAGCGTGATCGACGCAGGGGGCGGCGGCCAGAATTATCCCGACAACTACGCCGCGATCGCCAAGCTCGCCGCCGACGGCCAGATGACGCTGCGGATCGGCTACACGCTGTTCGCGCAGGCGCCGGGGAAGGAGCTCGACAACTACACCGCGTGGGCCAAGCTGGTGAAGTACGGCCAGGGCAGCGATTACTACCGCATGGTCGGCACCGGCGAATACATCCTCTATCAGGCGGGCGACGTCGCGAACTTCGCCAAGGACTACCCGGTGCCCCCGCCGGGCGTGATGGAGAAGAACTTCTCCGCCGTGGTGAAGTTCATCGTCGCCCAAGGCTGGCCGTTCCGGCAGCACACCAGCTTCGACGCCACCGCGAGCCGTGCGCTCGACGTGCTCGAGCAGGTAAACCGCGAGATGCCGTTGAAGAATCTACGCTGGGGGCTCGATCACTGCGAGACCCTGCAGCCGAAGACGCTCGAGCGGCTGGCCGCGCTGGGCGGCTCGATCGACATCCAGAACCGCATGTCGCTCGACGGCGAGGCCTTTCTCAAGAAGTACGGGGCGCAGGCCGCGGCCGACGCGCCGCCCATCGCGCGCATCCGCGAGATGGGGATTCCGCTCGCCTGCGGAACCGACGCGAACCGCGCGACGAGCTACAACCCCTGGATCGGGCTGCACTGGCTGGTGACGGGCAAGACTCTGGGCGGGGCGAAGCTCCAGGGCGACAGGAATCTGCTCGACCGCACCGAAGCCCTGCGCCTGTATACGTCGGGCGGAGCCTGGGTGTCGGGAGAGGAGGGGAAGAAGGGCACGCTCGAGGCCGGGAAATTCGCCGACCTCGCGATCCTCTCCGCCGATTACTTCAACGTGCCGACCGAGCAGATCAAGGACATCGAGTCGGTCATGACCATGGTCGGAGGCAAGGTCGTCTACGGCGCGGGCCCGTACTCGCGCCTTTCGCCGCCGCTGCCTCCCGTGCAGCAGGACTGGCTGCCGGTGCGGCAATACGGCGAGTACTACAAGCGCAGCATCGCGGAAGCGCAGAACCTGGCGCGGGCGATGTCCCGGCCTGGAATCATCGCCGACGGCGGCGCGTGGGAGGGGTGCGGCTGCGGGATGATTTGACGTCCGTGCTCGGAAAAGACTATGGCACGGCCGTCATTGCCTACTCTACGACGCGGCTCGGGACAGTCTTGCCAGGTCGATTGCGTACAGATAACCCTGTTTTGGGCTCTTCCCGACGTATTCGACGGTTTCAGAGTATACAAAAAGCATTCCATTCATGACAGCCGGTCGAGACAGTCCTCCGCCTTCTATTTCGAACTCCCACATTGTGTTCCCGCTTCCAGCGTCAATTCCAACGAGCCTTCGGCTCCCGGTGGATCCGAACAGGGCGGTAACCGGGTCCGGAGCGAAGCCGGACGCAATGTAGAGTGCGCGATCCTGCACGAGCAAGATTCCCATGCTGCAATTTGAACCGCATGACTTAGACCATTTTTCTCTGCCGGTTGCAAGATCCAACGCGTGTATCGTACTGAGTCTTTTAGTATCTTGGGTCACGCGCATTGACATCACAAAGATGGATTGCTTGTCCGCATAGATGTGCGGGGTACTGGAGATGTCTCCCTCAAAACTCCATCGCTCCTTGCCCGAAACGAGATCGAGTGCAACGAATTTCTCGCGGGTAGAGAAATAGACGAGGTCGTCAGCCACATACGGTTGGCTGACACTCAGACGCCCACTGGTCGTTTCGTACTGCCATCTCAGCTTCCCGGTTGTGGCGTCGACAGCATACAAGTAGGCGTCGTTGGCTTCTTGGGTTGAAAACAGCACGAGTTCCCCCGCCTTTACCGGTGCGGAAGGGAAATTCCCATCGATCCTCAGTAGCCAGCGTTGTCTTCCGGTTCTTGGGTCAAGGGCGTATATGACGCTTCCGCCGCGTTGCAGCGAATATGGCCAGATCGATGTCACATAGATGGTTCCACCGCTGAAAGAGAATTCGAGTTGAGGGCGTCTGTCCGGCCCTCTCGGGGTCTGGCTCACCCATTTCCTATTTCCCGAAGCTGCGTCGAGAGCGTGCACAAAACCATCGTGCGGCGCGATGAATACGGTACCGCCTTGGACGATAGCTTGGGTGTGGATTTCATATTCGAAGCGAAACGCCCATTTCTTCTGGCCAGTTGCGGCATCGAGAGCATAGAAGGAATGATCGTTGGAACCGGCATAAACGGTGTCGTCATCGACCACGGGGGTTGCGTCAATAGACCGCCTGCCTTTCGCCAAACGCTGCCCGACAAGAGCATCGATCGTTGCGAGATCGGTCCCCTTAGGGACCATCACTATGTTGGAATCGGGCAGTTGTTCGCCGGTCTGGTATAGCCATTTCCTCTTGCCGGTTCGGGAATCGAAAGCCCGTATTGCGCCGTCGCGCGATGCGAGGTACAGGCTGTCTCCCATAACTACCGGACTTGCCTTTCCTCCGATGAATTCCGTCCGCCAAATCGTGATTCCGGCCTGATCGGACCTTACGAGACTGCTGTCGCAACTCGACAGGCATAGCACAACCGAGAGTGGCATCAAGACTTGATGCGCAATTGATAGACTACGCATGACGTCCTCCCGCCGCGTGGGGGGGCTACAAAGGAATTATCAGCAACACCGGAAGCGTGCTGAGCATGATCATTGTCCGCCGAAGTCCTAGTGAAATCAAAGGATGACGATTGACGGGTACTGCGGATACAGAAGGGCGAGGCGTGCCGCTGTGGGGTGCTCTAGGCGTGGCGCTTTAGCGTTGCCGAAGGCGGAGCGCGAACACCAGGATCCACAGCGACAGGACACCCGAGGATAGGCGCTCGAAGAGGCCTCTCGCGGTCCCGTGCTCCCCGCTCCACATGAGCAGCAGGAACACGAGACCCAGAACGCCCGAAGTCACGGAGTACGCCGCCAGCTTGCGCAGGTTCGAAGTTCGTTTGAATACGATGCCCCAAAGGATCGTGGACGCGGCGATCGCGAGAAATCCCACGCTCGCGGAGAGGCTGTGCATCCTCTGTCCGAGCGAGCCCGTTTGCTCGCATCCTATTTCGCACGGAAAGAAGCCCGCGCCGATGCGTGCCAGCCCGTTCAGGCCGAGGAGTATCGCGGCCAGTACCGCGAGCCGGCTGCTCTTGAATGTCGCCGCGAGAGCTCCAGCGAAGGCGACGTGCATCAGCCCCGTCGGCACGAACGCAAGGTAACGCATGAGGAGCTCGGTGGAGCTGCCGCGCTCGCCGAGCTCGCTGATGTACTGCGTGAAATGATTGAAGCCGGGTCTCAGCGTTCCGCAGAAGACGATGGCCGAGGCCCACAGCAACGGGGCGAGTACGCCGCAGAGGATCCCGAGCTTGAGAAGGCCGAACGGGCCGTCGTGCCGCGCGCCGTTCATCAGTCCAGCTTCGCCCCGCTCTCCTTCACGAGCTTCGCGCACTTGGCGAGGTCGGCGAGCATGAACTGGCGAAATTCCTCGGGCGAGCTTCCGACGGGTTCCGACCCGTCCGCCACGATGCGCTCGCGCACGTCCGGCCGATTCAGGACCTTGATGAGCTCGTCGTGAAGCCTCGTGACAATGGGCGCGGGCAGGGCCGCCGGCCCGATCACGCCGTACCAGCCGACGAACTCGAACCCCGGCAGCTCCTCCGCCACGGCGGGAATGTCGGGCAGGGCGGCGATGCGCTTGGGCGTCGTGACCGCGAGCCCGCGCAGCTTGCCCGCGCGCACCTGGACTTGCGCCGGCTGGATGCCAGAGAAATTGAAGTGGTATTGCCCGGCGACCAAATCCATGAGGGCCGGGCCGGCGCCCTTGTACGGGATGTGCTCGGCCTTCACGCCGGTCATCACCTTGTAGAGCTCGCCTGCGAGATGACCGCCGGTGCCGAATCCCGCCGAGCCGAAGTTGAGCGAACCCTTGTAGCTCTTCGTCCACTCCACGAACTCCTTGAGGTTCTTCACCGGCGTCGCTGGATTCACCACCAGCATCAGGCCCGCGCTGGTCAGCTGAGTGATCGGCGTGAAGCTGTTCACCGGGTGATACGGCAGCTTCGGATTCAGCGCCGCGTTCACCGTGTGCTGGTGATAGGCGAGGAAGATCGTGTAGCCGTCGGGCGGCGCGTTCGCCGTCAGCTCCCCGGCGATCACGCCCGAAGCGCTCGCGCGGTTGTCGACGACCACCGGCTGCTTGAGCGCCTCGGTGAGATGCACGGCGAAGATGCGCGCGAGAATGTCGGACGTGCCGCCTTGCGCCGCCGCCGTGATGAAACGGATCGGGCGGGTCGGGTAGTCCTGCGCGGTGGCCGGAGCCGCAACGACGAAGGCCAGAGTCATCGCGAGCGCGCGGAGGATGCGGAAGGATTTGATCGCAGTGCTCTCTGGGGCGAGTCGAAAAAGCAAGGCTGCTACTTGTGTACCGAGCGGAATGCCCATACGCACAAGCCGCCGGCCACCACCATTGCAACCCAGGAAACCCACACCGGTATGTCGACGTTTCCCACGTTCACCGGCCATTGATACAGAGCCCGCACGGCTTGAAGCACGGCTATCACACCGAAAAGAGCGCCTGAAACGACGGCATATTTGCTCGGCATATCGATCCTCCGATTCAGTTAGTTTGTGGCCGGGGAACAAGAGACAGGGGCTTCTCCTCTACAACAGTTCCTTCAAACGCAATTCGCGGGTCGCTCACATCGACAAGTTCGTTCAGCTCGTAAACGTTGCGATAGCCGTATCCATACAGATTTACGTACGTCGGGATATTCAGCGCCATCATGAGCGGCTTTGCTTGGGCGGCGAATTGAGCCGCCGCCGCACGGTCTGGTCTAGCGCCAGGCAAGGCGATCTTTGAGGCAAAATCCGTTTGATTACCGTCAAAGTTATTGTTGCAGTAGATCAGTATCGTGGTCTCGAACGAGGGAATGGCTTTCTCCAGATTGCTTTGCGTGAAATCGGTAAAACTTAAGTGTCTTGCACCTTTCACATGAAGTCGGTCGAAACGAAACGTCGAGCGGGTATCAAGGATGATGACCCCAGGCTCCTTGCTCATCTTCAGGAATGTACCAAGGTCAACTAGACGGCTCGCGCGGTGAGTCTCAACCGCTGCAACAAGACTCTTGAAGTCATCGAAGCTAACCTTGGCCCTCGGGTAGTTTGTGCTCTCCGCAAATGCCGCATTGACGACGAAGAACATGGCCGAGATCAAAACTAATCGCGATTTCATCTTGCGCTCCTCTTCTTTCCCCGGGTCGCCGAACGTTCGCAGCCAGCCGCGCGCTGACTGACGTTTGCAAGGTACGACGCTCGTGTGCGCGTCGGGTGGGCCGCGCTGTTAGACAGCACTATTTGTCCTCGAGCTGCCCAGGCAGTTTGCCTGTCGCGAGAAAGTCGAGCTCTGTATCGCTCGGCGGCAATTGAGCAACGATCCAACGGGCGCGGTGCGCCAGCTCTTTCAGGACATAGACGACAAATTGCGATTCTATTCCGCTCGATAGAGTGCGCGCTTCAACACAAGAAGGTACACCCTCAGATTCTAGCCAGGAGCACATTGACTCGGCTGGCCCACGATCAGGGAACGCACGAAATTCTTCGTACTCGCCGTTGCGGTCAAAATCCATTGTGCTGTCTAACATGTAATGGTCAGCAAAATTGCTTGGATATCTTTGTTAAACAGCAAAACCGCTGTTGATCACGCCGCATTGTCCGCCGAATCGCCTTGGAATCAAGAGGTTGATAGGAGACGAGCAGTGCATATGCGCCAGAAAAGATGTAAGTGCTTGAGGGCGAACGCCAAAGAAATTCGAGGTTTCAAATTCGGCCGCAATCTTCGCGTTCCGGCGAATGGTGTATGCTTTTTCCCGCAGCATCAGCCAGCCAGTGGGTTCGCGGTTTCCAGCCCCAGCCAGCCATCCGTCAAAACAATTCCGGCGCGTGTGTTGTCGCGCCTTGTCTTATAAAGAGGGAAGGACTCATGGAGCGTATGTTGAATGTCGGTCTGGCAGCGGTTGCTATCGCCGCCGCTCTCGTCGTATCGCCCGCGCAAGCCACGGGGCTCGCGACGTGCAAGTCGGGCCCCAAGGAGAGATGGCAGCCGCAGGACAAGCTGAAGAAGCAGCTCGAGGACAAGAAGTGGCAGGTGCGCCGCATCAAGGTCGACGGCGGCTGTTACGAGGTCTACGGGATCGACGACAAGGGCAAGAAGGTGGAGGCGTATTTCCATCCGCTGACTCTCGAGCCGGTGCCCACGAGTAAGCAATAGGGGAATGGCGGATTCCCGGCCCGACTACGAGGTCTGGGATCCGCTCGTCCGCGTCGGGCACTGGGCCCTCGCGGCCGGCGTTGCGCTCGCCTGGCTGACGCGGGAGGGCTGGCGCGAAACGCACGAGTGGATCGGCTATGCGACGCTGGCGCTGGTGGCGCTGCGCGTCGCCTGGGGGCTGGCCGGCCCGCGTTACGCGCGCTTCGGCCAGTTCGTCCGCTCACCCGCGGCGACGCTGCGCTACGCCGGCGAGGCGCTCAGAGGCGGGGAGCCGCGCTATCTGGGACACAATCCGCTAGGCGGCTGGATGATTCTCGCGCTGCTGGCCGCGGTCGCCGCGACGGGATTCACCGGCTGGCTGTATACGACCGAGAAATACTGGGGCGAGGAATGGCTGGGAAATCTCCATGGTCGGCTGACCGATCTCCTGCTCGCTCTCGCAGGGCTGCATATCCTCGGCGTCGTCGTCGCGTCGTGGCGCCACCGCGAGAATCTCGTCGCGGCGATGGTGCACGGACGCAAGCGCCCGCCCGCGGGCGGCGATGTGGCTTAGACGCTATTCGAGCTTCAGGTGCGTGCTCTGGACGAGGGTCTTCCACTTCTCGATGTCGGCGTGGAAGAACTTCCTGAAGTTCGCCTGGTTGTCCTCGAAGAGCGCGACGCCGGCTTTGGCCAGGTTCGCGCGCGTCTCGGGCTGCTTGAGCACGGCCTCGACGTCGCGCGCGATGCGCGCCCCGAGCGCGGGGTCGATCGATGCAGGCGCGAAGAATCCCTGCCACAGCGTCGCCTCGTATTGCGGAAGCCCCTGCTCGGCGATCGTGGGCACGTCCGGCGCCGCGGCGTAGCGTTGTTTGCTCGTGACGCCCAGCGCACGCGCGCGTCCCGACGCGGCGAGCGGCAGGCCGACCGGCATGCCGGCGAAATAGTAGTCGACGCGCCCAGGTATGACGTCCTGGACGGCGGGCGCGCCGCCTTTGTACGGGACGTGGATCGCCTGGATGCCGGCCATCATGTTGAAGAGCTCGCCGCAGAGATGATCGGAGTTGCCGACGCCCGAGGAAGCGAAGCTGAGCTTGCCCGGCGCGGCGCGGCCGGCGGCGATCAGATCCTGCACGTTCTTCGCCTTGAAGTCCGGGCCCACGATGAGAATGTGAGGCGTCGCCGCCACCGGCGCGAGCGGCACGAGGTCGCGCTCGGCGCTGTAGGGGAGGTTCGGCAGCGCCGCCGCGCTGATCGCCAGGCCGTTCTGCGCGAACAGCAGCGTGTAGCCGTCGCCCTGCGCTTTCGCGACCGCGTCGGCGGCGAGGTTGCCTGCCGCCCCGCCGCGGTTTTCCACGATGACGGTCTGCTTCCAGTGGGCGCCCAGCCGGTCGGCCATGACGCGCCCGACGATGTCGGTCGAGCTGCCCGCCGCGTAGCCTATGAGGACGCGCACCGGCTTGGTCGGATACTGCTGTGCGCAGACCGCTGCAGGGAAGAGGAGGGACGCGAGGAAGAGTCGAGACAGCTTCATGAGGACCTCCTTAGCGATGCGCGAACATTTTCTTCCCCGGTACCGGCATCTCGGCGGTCAGGATTTCGCCGTTCAGCGAGTCGGTGATGTACAGCGTGCTGCGCTTGGCGCCGCCGAACGCGATGTTGGTCATCAGTCGATGGCGCTTTCCCGCGTGGACGAGGTGAGTGGGAAGGCAGTTCGAGTCGAAACGCCAGACTCCGACGCCCAGGTGGCAGACCGCGAGCCCGTCCTCGGCATCGGCCTCGATGCCGTCGGGGCCCGCGTGGCCGCCGGAGAGCTGGATCGCGACGCCGGTCTTGGAGAGGGCGCCGCCCGCCATGAGCGGCAGGCGCCAGATCTGCTGCGAGCGCGTGATCGCCACGTAGACGTGGGTGTTGCCGATGTTGAGCGTGATGCCGTTGGGAGAAGGCGCGTTGTCCACCAGGCGCTGCAGCTCGCCGTTCGCGCGCAGCCGATACACCCGGCCGCTCGGATCGGCGATGCCGGTCTGGCCCTGATCGGTGAAGTAAAGGTCGCCGTTGTCGGCGAAATGAAGGTCATTGAGGCCCTTGAAGCCCTCGCTGAACGCGGTCGCGAGGTAGGTCTCGATTTTTCCGGATCTCGGATCGAGCAGCATCAGGCCGCGCTTGTAGTCGGCGATGAAGACCCAGCCGCTCTTGTGGATCTTGAGGCCGTTGGGCCAGCCGTCGTATTGCACCGCGAGCTCCCATTCTCCTTTCGGGTCGACGCGGAAAATGCGCCCGAACGGGATGTCGACGCACCACAGGTTGCCCTCGCGATCGAACGACGGGCCCTCGAGGAAGCTGTCGACCTGCGCTCCGCCCCGGTTGGGATCGGACCAGGCGGTGCGCCGCTTCTTGCGGAACTTTCCAGGAAGCGAAGTGAAGGTCCGCGCCTCGATGCGCTTGATTTTCTGGAAGGGATTGAGCACGTTGCCTCGCGAAGGTGGCGAAGCATAACCCAATGTCCCGGGCCGCGGCGAACGCCGCGCCGGCCGCGCTCAGACGCCCTGCGGGGTCTCCGAGGCGTCTTCGCCGGACGCGAGCCAATTGATCGCTGCGGGCTCCTGCGGGAATGCGCGGACCTTTGCGCCGCGCATGCGGGCCATCGTCGCGACGTACTGATGCGCGATGCGCAGCTCCAGGCTGTCGCCTACGAGCGCGATCTTGTATTTCGATTTGAACGCGAGGTCAAGATAATGCGCGAATCCGTACCTCTCGACCGTGAAGATCGGGGCGGAGTTGCGCACGCAGATCAGCACTTGCGGAAGCCGATGCTTCAATGCTTCGATGCGCACCGCCTCCAGGAATTTTCTGGTTTCGTCCACCGTCCGCCGATTGAACAGCTCTGAACGTAGATAGCCCGATTCGACGCTGATGCGGTGCCACGCGCCGCGGGCTTCGCCCTTCGGTGAAATCAGCGGTTGGTACGCCAGATCCTCGCGTTTCATATCGCAAGGATAGTCATATTTCCGCAAGCCGTAAGTCGTTGCATCGCCTGTGATGTGTCGCGATAACTCTACAATCAGACAACCTCTCTGCTATTTCTTCATCCGCTCCTTGACCGGATCTTTGACGTTCTCGATCTTGTCGATCTCGACGTTGAGCAGCTTGCCGCCGACTTTCTCGACACGACGGATGTACACCGTCTGAATGATGTCGCGCGTTTCGGGGTCGATCGCGATCGGGCCGCGCGGGCTTTCCCACCTCATTCCCTTGGCCGCGGCGACGAGCGACTCGGCTTCGGTCTTGCCGCCGGTTTTCTTCAGCGATTCGTAGATCAGGTGCATCCCGTCCCAGCCGCCGACGCTGAAGAAGTCCGGGTTGCGCCCGTAGGCCGCGTTGTACGCCGCGACGAACCTCTCGTTCGCCGCGGACTTGTGGCCGTGATCGTAGTGCAGGGCGGTGACCAGGCCGAGCGCGGCGTCGCCCATGACCCTGAGCGCGTTCTCCTCGGTGAGCTCCCCCTGGCCCAGAATGCGGGTTTTTTTCGAGTCGATGCCGAGATCGATGAGTGCCTTGCCGAAGGCCGCCGGCTGCGCGCCGCCGGGGATGAAGATGTAGATCGCCTCGGGATTGAGGTCTTTCGCGCGCTGCACGAACGGGAAGAAATCCGGATTAGCCACCGGAATTCGCACCGATCCTGTGAGCTCGCCGCCCGCCTCCTTGAAGCCGCGCTGGAATGCGCCCTCGGCGTCGATTCCGGGTCCGTAGTCGGACACCATGGTGTAGACCTTCTTGATGCCGGCCTTCTTCGCCGCCCACGTGCCCAGGCTCTCGTTGATCTGTGGAGTCGTGAGCGAGGTGCGCGCGATGTAGGGGGACTTGGTGGTGATGATCGCGGTGGCTGCATTCATCACCACCATGAATTTCTTCGCTTCCGCGGACACGTCCGCGGCGGCGAGCGCGTTGGGCGTGAGGACGAAGCCGGCGAGGATGTCGACGTGGTCGCGCACCACCAGCTCCTGCGCGTGGCGCTTGGCGACGTCGGGCGCGACTCCGCCCGTGTCCCTGCGGATGAATTCGATCTTCCTTCCCGCGACGCTGTCGCCGTGCTCCTTCACATAGAGCTTGATCGCGTTGTCCATCTGCGTCGCCGCGTCGGCGAACTGACCTGTGTACGACAGAATGAGGCCGATCTTCACCGGCTGCTGCGCGAGGGCCGCGGACGCGACGCAGAACAGCGCTGCTGCAAGAAGTCTCTTCATGGGTTCCTCCTGCCGGGTACATTAGCAAGCCGGGTAGAGCGCTGCAAGGATGGGACGCGTCCCACGTCTTCGGCCTACTTTTTTCTGCCGAACTTGCCCGTGAGCCTCGCCTTGCCGATGGCGTTGCCGTTCACCATGTAGCCGGCGAGGGATGCGCTCGCGCCGCTCACGTCGAGCCGTTCGACCTGGAGCGCGTACAGGGTGAAGTTGTAGCGGTGCGGTTTGTCGCCGACCGGCGGGCAGGGGCCGCCCCATCCCGGTCCGCCGAAGTCGGTGTCGACCTGCGCGCACCCGAAGGGCAGGCTGGAGCCGTCCGCGCGCCCCGCATCCTTGCGCAGCTCGCCCGCGCTCGCCGGGATATTGACGACCGCCCAATGCCACCAGCCGGCTCCGCCGGTGGGGGCGTCGGGGTCGTGCACCAGCAGCGCAAAGCTCTTCGCGTTCGCGGGCGCGCCCGACCACTTGAGCGCCGGCGAGACGTTTTGCCCGGAGCAGCCGAAGCCGTTATACACCTGCTCCATGGCGATCGGGCCGTTCGGCTTGAAGTCGGGGCTTGCCAGCTTGAACTGGGCGCGCCCCGCGCCCTTCCTGCGGGATTTGCGTGCCATCGCTTCCTCCGTGCGCAGAGCAGCGTTGCGATTGTATCGAAGCCCGGGCGCCGCCGCATCTATAATGCGGCGGAAGGCCGTCCTTGCATGATCAAGCTCTCGTTCCCGCTCGCCGCGGTTTGCCTGCTCGCCGTTTGCGGCCCCTTGCGCGCGCAGCCCGCCGACGTCGCCGCGCTCGCGCTGTACGAGGGCGCCGATCGCGAGCAGCGCCTCGTCAAGGGCGCGCGGGCCGAGCGCGAGATCAACCTGTATTCGTCTCTCGTGCTCGAGGACCTCAATGCGCTCTCCGCGGCGTTCGAGAAGAAGTACGGCGTGAAGCTGAAGTTCTGGCGCGCCGGCTCGGAAAAAGTCGTGCAGCGCACCGTCACCGAGGCGCGGGCCGGCCGCTTCGACTTCGATGTCGTCGAGACCAACGGCCCCGAGCTCGAGTCGCTGCACCGCGAGAGGCTGCTGCAGAGGGCGAGCTCGCCGCATTTTCCGGATCTCCTTCCCGACGCGATCAGGCCGCACCGCGAATGGATCGGCGATCGCCTCAACATGTTCGTGCACGCCTACAACACCAGGCTCGTGAAGAAGGAGGACCTGCCGAAGTCCTACCAGGATTTCCTCGACCCGAAGTGGAAGGGCAAGCTAGGTATCGAGGCCGAAGACGTCGACTGGTTCGCGATGGTGATAAAGGAAATCGGCGAGGACAGGGGCCTCAAGCTTTTCCGCGACATCGTCGCGAAGAACGGCCTGTCGGTGCGCAGGGGGCACACGCTGCTCGCGGGCCTGGTCGCGTCCGGCGAGGTGCCCTTCGCGCTCACCGTCTACAACCACAACGCAGATAAGCTGAAGCAGAGGGGCGCGCCGATAGACTGGTATGCGATCCAGCCGGCGATCGCTCGCGTCAACGGCGTCGCGCTCTCGAGGAAGCCGCCGCACCCGCACGCCGCGGTGCTGTTCTACGACTTCATGCTCGGGGACGGGCAGGCGATCCTCGTCCAGGGGAGCTACGTGCCGACCAACCGCAAGGCCGATCCCGGCGCGGCGAAAACCCGGCTGAAGTTCGTCGATCCGGCGGTGGTGCTGGACGAGAGCGCGAAGTGGGAAAGCTTGTACGCCGAAATCATCACCCGGCAATCGAAATGAGCGCGACGCGTTGACCAGCGCCGGCGCTCGTCCTCGAATGCACCCCGTCTAGCGCGGTCCCGGCGCCGGCTGCTGCATTCCCATGCCGGGCATGGGCTGAGGCCCGGGAGCGGGGGCCTGCTGCGACGGCGGCGCCGTCTGACCTCCCGGGGGGAGCTGCTGAGGGACTGCGACCTGCTGAGACGCCGGGTTGTATACGAACTTCCAATCGGAGTATTTCCCCGCGCCTTCGAAATCGCGGTTCACGAAGGGGAAACCCGCAGTCTTGATGGGCTTGTCCTCCGACGGGCTGAACACGCCCATGATTCCTCCGTCCGGACCCTTGACCAGGCCCCATTCGCTCTTGCCCGTGAGCGGGTCCGCGTAGAGCTTTCTCAGGTAGCGCTCGGTACCCGGCTTGCGCGGGTCCTTGAGCAGATCCTCCAGGGAGCGCGGAAACTGGTTCGGGCCGCTTACGTAGTACCGCTCGATGGCGCGGCGGTACTGGTTTCCGGCGTAAAGGAGCTGCACCTCGCGCTCGCGCATGAGCGCGGAGTGCCAGACCTCCCCGGCGAGCGAGAGACCCAGCCCCATCAAGGCGACCAGGAACAGGACGGTGAGGTAGGTGAATCCTCGTTCGCGCGGGCTCACGGGTCACCAGTCGGAGAAGGAGCTTCCGTCGCTCGATTTGCCCTGGGCGCCGCTCTTCACGTCGTAGACGCCGCCTTTCTGCGGATCCTCGGGCGCGACCACGACCCAGGTGGCCGCGCTCTCGGTGATGGGATCGACGGGAACCCTGCGCAGGTATTTCTCCGTCGCGAGCGCCTCCAGCGATTCCGGGTATTTGCCTTTGTCGCCGTAATACTTGCCGATCGCGTCGCGCAGCTGGAACAGGTCTTCCCGGAGCACCGCTTCCTTGGACCTGTCGAGGCTGCCGAAGTAGCGCGGAACTGCGAGCGTCAGCAGGACGGCGATGATCGCCATCACCACCAGCAGCTCGATCAGCGTGAATCCGGGACGCGGCCGCACTCGGCTCACCACTCGCGGTAAGGCTGGCCGTTGATGCCCTTGCCTTGCGCAAGGGAGAACACGTCGAACACGTCGTCCCCCTCGCGGGGATCGTCGGGCGGGCTGGCGTAGCTGCGCTTTCCCCAGGTGGCCGTCGCCGAGAGCGTCGGATCGGCGGCGAGCGGGTCGCGAGGAACGCGGCGCAGGAAGTAGACCTTGTCCTTCTTCGGGCTTTTCTGGTCCTCGACGCCCTCGGCGAGCTCCTCGAGCTTTTTCGGATAGCCCGAGTCTCCGATCGACCTGCGGATGCGGCCCTCGTCCGACGCCTGCTTGTAAGCGTCGATCGCCTCCCGGATCTGCCGCAGCGTGCGGCGCAGCTCCTGCTCCTTCGTGCGCTGCACGGCGAGCTCGCTGACCGGCAGCGCGACCGACGCGAGCAGGGCGACGATCGCGATCGTGATGACGAGCTCGATGAGCGTGAAGCCCCGGGCGAGCCAAACAGGACCGCGGCCGCTCATCGCACGCCTACTGCGCCGGCTGCACTCCGCCGAACGGCACGATCGTTCCGCCGGGCAAGGTCTGGACGGCGGAAGGCGCAGCCGACGGAGAGACTCCAGGCTGGGAGGTCTGCGGGAAGGAGGACGGCGCGGACCCCCCGCCGAGCGGGCCCCCGCTCGCGGAGGCTTCGGTGCCCGCCGCGAATTCCACCGTGCGCGCGTCGGGGCGCACCAGCGTGCGCATCAGCCTCGGGGTGATGAGGAGCACGATCTCGCTCTTGACGGTGTTGTCGCTCGTCGAGGAGAACAGGTGTCCGAGGATGGGAAAGTCGCCCAGGCCCGGAACGCGTACGGCGCTGCGCCTGTCGTCGTCGTTGATGAGGCCCGCGAGGACCTGCGTCTCCCCGTCGTGCAGACGCAGCACGGTGTTGGCGTTGCGCGTGCCGATCTGGTAGACGACGGTGCCCTGAGTCTGGATCGTATTGGTGATGTTGCTCACCTCGAGGCCGATCTTGATGCCGACCTCGTCGTCGAGGTAGACCAGGGGCTCGACTTCCAGCTTCAGGCCCACATCGAGGTAGCTCACCGACTGCGAAACGAAGCCGCCTGACACGGCGGAGGTCGTGGTGAGCACGGGAACCCTGTCGCCGATGTGGATCTTCGCCTTTTCCTTGTTCTTGACGCGGATCTGCGGGTTGGCGAGGAGGTTGGTGCGGCCGTCGGTCTGCCTGAGGGTCAGCAGCAACAGCGGATCGGTGAAGGTGAGCCGCACCAGGTTCTTGTCCCGCGACTGCAGCTCGGGGAGAGTGACCTGCCCGGGGACCCCGGCCGCGCCGACTACGCTCCCCGCCGCCGAGTTCGGCCACTGAATGCCCATCTCGAGCAGCTTGGTGTACCCGACCTCGAGCACCTCGACGTGGAGCATCACCTCGGGCTCGGCGAGATCCTGCGCCGCGATCAGTTTTTCCGCGAGCCGGATGGCGTTGGGCGTGTCCTTCATGACCAGGAGGTTCAGCTTCTCGTCGACGAAGATGTCGCGCGTCTTGAGGATGGTGCGTATCAGGTTCGCCGTCTGCTTTACGTCCGCGTTGGCGAGGTAGAAGCTCTTGACGACGAGGTCCTGGTACTCGCGCAGCTTCTGCGGGGTGTTCGGGTAGATGAGCGCGGTGGTCTCGTTGAGGACCTTCTGCTCGAGCTGGTTGGTTGCGAGGATCAGCTTGATCACGTCCTCGACCTGGGCGTCGCGCACGACTATGGTGGTCCTCTGGTCGGCGCGCACGTCCTTGTCGAACAGGAAGTTCAGGTTCCCCGCGCGCGCGATCACGTCGAACACGGTGCGCAGCGGCACGTCCTTCAGCTCCAGGGATACCGGCTTGGTCACCGAGCTCCTCAGCTGGAGGAGGGCGACCGCGGGCTTGGTCGTCTTCTCGTCGATGATTCTTTGCAGCTGGCGCGCTTCCCGCTGTGCGGGGTTCTCGGTCAGAACGGGAGCGAGAATGTCTCTGGCATCGCGGTACCTCTCGGCCTTCACCAGCTTCTCGGCTTCGGCGACGATCGCGCGATGGCGGCGGTCGGTTTCCGTCTGGGCGAGCCCGTTGGTGGCGCGCGGATTCGCTGCATCGTACTTGAGCACGCGCCGATAGAGCTCGTCGGCCGCGTCGAATTGGCCCGCCGACCTCAGCGATTCGGCACGGACGATCCACTGGGTGATGGCGTAGTCGCGCTGCCGCTGGAATTCCTGACGCAAGGCCGGGCTACGCGGGTTTTCCTGTATCGCCTTTGCGAGGGATGCGAGCGCCTCGTCTTGGCGCCCCTCGCTCATCATCTGGCGCGTCTCCTTGATCAGGCTGTCGCTCGTCGCGCATGCGGCGACCAGCGCGCAGGCGGCGAGCGCCGCGCAAAAAATCCTCGTTTGTGGCTTCATGGGGCCTCGCCTTCGGTGGCAGGTCGGAAATAGATGGTGAGACGTATCTGGGCTTCGATCCGCGTATCGCCGACCTTCTTGCGCTCGAAACGGAGCGCTTCGAGCGACGCGATCGGCATGGATTTCAAAGTGGCTCCCACGAACTGGCGGATCTGCTGGTAATTGCCGCGCAGCGGCAGGGTAATGCGGTAGAACGCGAGCCCTATTGGGGGCTTTTCCAGGCGGTACTCGCCCTGCAGCAATTCCAGCTTCGCGGCGCGCGCGAGGCTGTAGATGAGCTCGAGCTGATCCGGGAGCTTCTCCAGCGGAGGGAAAAGGCCGTAGAAGCGCCGCAGCTCGTCGGCGCGGCCCTCGCTCGACACGGGCTGAAAGGGAGCACGCTCGCGCAGGCGCTCGGAGATCGAGCGCTGCGCCTGAAGCTCGCGCTCGGCGGGCTGGACCGCCGAGAAATAGAACGGAACGCAGAATATGAGCACGCCGATCCCGATCACTCCGGTGGGGCCCAGAGCGTGCAGCCAGTCCTGGACGCGCTTCACCGCGCGCTCCTGAACGACGCCTGCACGCTGAACTGGATCGGGCGCGAAGGATCCTCGAGCTGGACCTGGTGGCTGATCGGCGCCACGTCCGACAGCACGCGGCTCTGGCTCAGCCGGCGCACGTACCTCAGCATGGCCTCGCCGCTTTTCGCTTCGGCCGTCAGGCGCAGAGTGCGCTGCTGGGCCTCGGGCTGCAGCTGAAGGACCACCACGTCGCTGGTCGAGGCCGCTTCCACCGCCTCGATCATCTGCGCCCAGGGAAGCGTGAGCTGCCTGACCGCGCTGTCGATGATCTTCGCTTCCTGCTCGAGCCGCTCCTTGGGGACCGCGCGCTGCGCGCGCCGGTCCGAGTTGAGCAGGCCCTGGGCGGCGTCGAGCGTCGCGAGCTGGTGTTGCGCGTCGCGATAGCGCAACATCAGGAAACCCGCCACCGCGAGCGCGAGGATCAGCACCGAAATGCCGACCCATCGCGGGGCGCTCGGCGCCGCGACGTAGTCGAGCTCGAGCCGGCGCGGAGTCATAGGGCGGACAGCGCCATGCCGAAGCGCTCCGCGTCCGACGGCGTCAAGCCTTGTGCGGGCGCGAACGCGAGATTCTTGAAGGTCCACCCTTCGGCCTTGATCGAGGGAGATTTCCAGCCGTCCGGCGCGTGGACGTAGACGTCCTCGACCGTCGGGTCGCCGCCCGCGAGATGCAGCTCGCGGGCGAGCAGGCCTACCCATTGTTCAGGACCTTCGAAGGTTCCGCGGGAATTGCGAACCGCCGCCCATTGGCCGCGCTCCAGACGGGCGAGGCAGGCGCGCTGAGGTTCGACGAGCAGGAGCCAGGCGCGCGCTCCCGCGAGCTGCCTGCGCCAGCGGTTGAACGCGGACATCAGATAGGGCTGGATCGATGCGAGCCTCGCTTTCGAGGAAAACGCGGCCTTGACGGCCTGCACCAGCGGTGCATCCACCGCGCTGGCGATGCGCGCCGAGCCCGAGTGGGCGGGGCTCAGCCGCAAGTCCCAGTCCTTGCTGCGCTCGCCGTGGATCTTGGCGAAGCAGTAGCGGGCAAAGGCCGTTTCCTCCTCGGCTTTCTTCAAGCCCTCGCTCCAGGGGACCAGGACATAGCGGGCGAAGTGGTTGGAGAGCACCACGGTCACCCTTGCGCTCGCCTTGGGGATTTCCCCGGCGAGCCGCGCGAGCGCGGCGGCGGCTCCTTGCCAAGGCTCGGCGCTCGAGGGCGGATCGCAGGCGATGGTGCGCTTCTCGCTCACCCGCGGCCGCGGGGCGCCGGACACCCGGAGGAGCGACAGCGCGTCCGGAGCGAGACCGATGAGGAGTCGGTCAGGAGACAAACGTAACACGGTTGATCTCCTGGAGCGTGGTCTCGCCGCTCTTCACCGCGTCGAACGCGGCATCGCGGAGGAAGCGCGTGCCGCTCGCGCGCGCAGCCTCCTTGAGCTGGCGCACGGGAGCGCGCCCGGTGATGAGCTCGCGGATCTCGTCGTTGAGGATCATCAGCTCGGCGATCGCCTTGCGGCCCTTGTATCCCGAGCCGCGGCATTCCCGGCACCCGCGTCCCGAGCGAAAACGGTACGACCGCGCCTGCTCCTGGGTGAGCCCCGATTCCTTGAGGAGCGCTTCCTCTGGGCGGTAATCCTCCGCGCAGTGCGGGCACACCAGGCGCACCAGGCGCTGCGCGAGGATCGCGTTGAGCGCGGAAACGAAGCCGAACAAATCCACGTTCATGTGCATGAAGCGCCCGATCACGTCGAACACGTTGTTGGCGTGCACGGTGGTGAACACGAGGTGCCCGGTGAGGGCCGATTGGACCGCGATATTGGCGGTCTCGGGATCGCGTATTTCCCCCACCATGATCTTGTCCGGATCGTGGCGCAGGATGGAGCGCAGGCCGCGCGCGAACGTGAGTCCCTTCTTCTCGTTCACCGGTATCTGGAGCACCCCGGGGAGCTGGTATTCCACCGGATCCTCGATGGTGACGATCTTGTCCTGGCCGTTGTTGATCTCGGTGATCGCGGCGTAGAGCGTGGTCGTCTTGCCGCTCCCGGTCGGACCGGTGACGAGCAGCATGCCGTAGGGCTCGTGCGAAAGCCGCCGCAGCGTGCGGATGTCCTCCTCCTCGAATCCCAGGCTGTCGAGCGACAGCTGCTGCTTCGTGCTCTCGTACAGCGACTGCTTGTCGAGAATCCGCAGCACGGCGTCCTCGCCGTAGATGTTGGGCATGATCGAGACGCGGAAGTCGACCGCGCGGCCGCGGTCGAGCGCCTTGAAGCGCCCGTCCTGGGGGACGCGCCGCTCGGTGATGTCGAGCTCGGCGAGGACCTTCACGCGCGAGATCGCCTGCTCGGCCTGCTTGGTGTCCTGGATGTTCTTGATCTGCGACAGGATGCCGTCGATGCGGAACTTGATCACCAGCCCGGTGGCGATGGTCTCCATGTGGATGTCGCTTGCGCCTATCATCAGCGCGTCGTGCAGGGTCGAGCGTACCAGGCGGACCACGTCGCTCGACTCGTCGCTGATCGCGCGCAGCGACAAATCCTCGATGCCGTGCGTTTCCGCGCTCGTGTCGATGACTTCCGCGCGCACCGCGTCCAGCGCGCGCAGCGTCTCCTCGTGGCTCGCGAGAAACGCGATCAGATCGCCGCGGTACGCCAGGCGCGGCGAAAACGCCTGCCGGATGCGCTCTTCCGCCCAGGCCTGCTGCTCGGCGGAGAAGGGATCGTCGGTCACGAGCAGCAGCCCGCCGTCCGCCTCGCGCAGAAGGACGCAGCCGCGCTGGGATCCCTCGCTGAAGGGGAGCAGGTCGAAGGCCGGCTCCGCGCTCCGCAGGTCCTCCATGCGCATCACCTGCACCTTGAGCGTCGCGCCGAGCCGCGCGACGAACGCGTCGGGGTCGAGCCCGAGGCGCGATTCGAGGACTTCGACGAGCCGCCTTCGCGCGGAAACCGCGGCCGAGCGCGCCTCCTCGATCTCGCGCGGGCTGATCGGTTTGGCGTCGACGACGCTCACTGGAGGCTCCCGGCGAGCTCGAAGATCGGCATGTACATGAGTATGACGATAGCACCGATCACGAGGCCGATCGCCGCCATGAGCAGGGGCTCGAACAGACGAGTGAACCAGTCGACCCAGCGCGAGATTTCCTCGTCGTGGAACTCTGCGATTCGCTCCATCATCTCGCCCATGTTGCCGCCTTTTTCGCCGACGGCGAGCATGCGGAGCGCGATGATCGTGGTGAGGCCGTTGGCTTCCATCGACTCGGACACCGGGCGGCCTTCGCTGACCGAACGGCTTGCCGAGGCGAGCCGCTCACGGAGCAGCGGATGGAGCAGCTCGGCGCTCATCTGCAGGGCCGCGAGCAGCGGCGTTCCGCCGCGCAGGAGCATGCCGATGGTGCGGTAGAAGCGCGCGAGCTGGTACAGCTTCAGGCGCTCGCCGATCGCGGGGAGCTTCCACAGCGCGTTTTCGATGTGCGCCTTCACCGAGGCGTGGCGCAGCGCGTACAGCGCGGCGATGACCAGAGCGACGATCGCCCCGATCACGAGAAACCCGTGCCCCGCGACCATCTGGCCCCAGGCGAACAGGAGTTTCGAGAAGACCGGAAGATCGACGTTGCGCTCCTCGTAGATGCGGCTGAAGCGCGGCACCACGTAGAAGAGGAGGAACAGGCTCACCAGTCCCCCGGCGCCGAGGAGCAGCGCCGGATAGATCGCCGCGTTGACCAGGCGCTTGCGGATCGCTTCGAGCTGGTTCTGGTAGGCGATGTAGCGCTCCATCGCGGGAGCGAGATCGCTGGTCCTCTCGCTCGCCTGCACCGTGGCGACATACAGGGCCGGAAAGGCCTGCGGGAACTGCTGCAGGGCCGAAGACAGCGTATTGCCCTGCCGCAGAATCGCGCCGACGCGCTCGAGCAGGGCGCGGAACTCGCTGCGGCGCTCGCGCTCGGCGAGCGTCTCGATCGCCTCGACCAGGGGCAACCCGGCCTTGAGCAGCACGAGCAGCTCCTGGCTGAACAGAGTAAGGGGGAAACGCGCCTCGGCGCCGCCGCGCCAGGGCAGGCCGAAGCCGGTGCGGGGGTGGACCGCAAGCACGGTGTAACCGCGGTTCTCGGCCTGCTGGACTGCGCTCGCCCGATCGACCCCGTGCAGGTCGAGGGACTCGACCCGCCCTTCCAGGTTCACCGCCTTTAGCTCGAAGCGCATCGCGAGGCGGCGGATCTAATGGTTGCTGATGTCGGCGTTCTCACCCGTTCCTCCGGGCTGGCCGTCCCTGCCGAACGAGGTGATGTCGTAGTCTCCCCGCTCGCCGGGCTGCTTGTAGACATAGGCCTTTCCCCAGGGATCGAGCGGGACGTCTTTGCGCAGATACGGCCCGTTCCACTTGGGCTCGTTCTGCGGACGGTTGACCAGGGCCGTCAGGCCGAGCTCGGTCGAAGGATAGTGGCCGGTGTCCAGCCGGTATTGGTCGACGGCCTTTTCCAGGGCGTCGATCTGGGCTTTGGCGGTCGTGATCTCTGACTTTCCGACCTGCCCGAAGAAGCGCGGCGCGACGTACCCGACCAGGAGCGCGATGATGGTGACGACGACCAGCAGCTCGAGGAGCGTGAAGCCGGCCTGAGCGCCGGATGAGCGCGGACGCGAAAGGGAGCTCATGTCGTAGACCACACGGGTAAGTATTGCCTCCTGACGTTGCAGGCGCTCGAGACCCCCCCGGTCCCGGGCTCCGCCTAGGGCGCTTTCCCTTATTGCCGCCAATAGCTTACCCTGTTTATCCCACGGGCGGCATCCACCCGGTCGTCGCGCGGGCGCGAGCCTACTGGACGGCGGAAAGTTTGATCGGGTTTGCGGGTTTGCGGGTCTTGGATGACCCGCGGTAGATGACCAGCCGCTGGCCGGTGGTCAGGACGCCCACGTGGTTCCAGCGCAGCAGGCTGTCGGTGCTGACGTGGTAGCGCCTGGCGATGCCGTAGAGAGTCTCGCCCTTCCTGACGACGTGCACGATCCCGCCCCGGCGCACGCGGGTCTGGACGGGCTGGCGGAAGACCGCCGGCAAGGGCTCTGCGCCCGCGCCTGATCCCTTTGCAGGCAGCAGCAGCTCGAATCCTGGCTTGACCTTCGTCCGCGAGGTGATGCCGTTCGCGAGCTTGAGCTTAGCGAGCGCGATCCCGTGCTTGGCGGCGAGCTTGTCGAGGCTGTCGCCGTATTTCATGGTGTAAGCCTGCCACGACGTGAGCGGCCCGTCGTAGGCGTCGACGTTTCTCTGAAACGCGTCGACGCGGTCGGCGGGCAGCACCAGCGATTGGGTGTGCGGGCCCGAAATCATCGGGCGGTTGAGCGCCGGGTTGAGCGCGATCAGCTCCTCGACCGTCATCTCGGCGAACTTCGCCGCGAGGCGGATGTCGATCGCCGTCGGCGTGGGCACCGTCGCGAAATAGGGCTCGTTCGGGATCGGTTCGAGCGACACGCCGAACGCATCCGGGTTGGAGACGATGTTCTTCAAGGCCTGCAGTTTGGGCACGTAGCCGCGCGTCTCGGGAGGCATCTTCAGGTTCAGGTAATCCGTGGGGAGGCCTCTCGTGCGGTTTCTCTCGATCGCGCGCGACACGCCGTTTTCGCCGTAGTTGTACGAGGCGAGCGCGAGATGCCAGTCGCCGTGCAGCTCGTACAGGGCTTGCAGGTAGTCGAGCGCGGCGTTGGTCGATGCGATCACGTCACGGCGCTCGTCGGCCCACCAGTTCTGGGTCAGCTGATGTCTCTTCCCGGTCGAGGGGATGAATTGCCACAGGCCCGAAGCGTGCGAGCGGGAGTACGCCATGGGATTGAATGCGCTCTCCACCATCGGCAGGAGAGCGATCTCGGTCGGCATGCCGCGCCTTTGCACTTCTTCGACGATATAGAAGAGGTACAGCTTGCTGCGCTCGACCATGCGATTCAGGTAGTCCGGCTGACTCGCGTACCAGCGCTCGCGAACGCCCACGAGCGGGCTGTCGAGATCCGCCATCGCGAAGCCGCCGCGGATGCGGCCCCAGAGATCGTCGGCGGGGCGCGCTAGATCGACCGCATGCGGCGGCTCGAGATCCTTCGCGTCCGCCGTCTTGGCTGCAGCCTGGGCGGTCGCGGTGCTGGCCTTCGGAGCGCTGGCAGCGGCCGTGGCGGGGGACGGGGGCGCGGCGCGCGTGGGGGCGGCGGGGGGAGGAACCGGCAGCGCCGGCCGCGCTGTGGTGCGGGACGGCTCATCGCCGGCGGAGTCCGATGCGGAATCCACGGGAATTTGCGAGCACGCCGTAAGCACGCACGCGGCCGTCGCAGCGAATAGCGCTCCGAGCTTCTCGCTCAAGCTCTTATCCCACCCGTTGGCAAAAGCCGCGATGGTACTCATGCTTCCCATGCTGGTCAAGCAAGTATTCGATTCAGAAGGGGTTTTTTGACGATTTCGGCGTGCGCACGGCTAATAACGCACGAGCGCGCAAGACGAGGACAGGGGAGTGATCAGAATTCGTTCTTCCACTGCCGCAGCGCCGCGAACACTCCGGCGGGATCGCTCACTCGCTTGCCCAGATATTTGTTCGCCGACTCGATGACCGCCGGCCGTTTGACTCGCAGGAACGGGTTGGTCGCCTTCTCGCGGCCTATCGTCGAAGGTAGTGTGGGCCGGTTGTCGCGCCGCAGCCGGGAATCGCTCGCCTCGCGCTCGATCAGCGCCGCGTTGTCCGGCTCGACGGCCTTGGCGAAGCCGATGTTCGCGAGCGTGTACTCGTGCCCGCAATATACGAGCGTGTCGTCGGGCAGCGCCATGAGCTTCTCGAGGGAAGCGTAAAGCTGTTGCGGCGTGCCCTCGAACACCCTGCCGCAGCCGCAGGCGAACAGCGTGTCGCCACAGAACAGCATGTTTGCTCCATAATAGGCGACGTGTGCGCGCGTGTGCCCGGGAATGTCGAGCACTTCGAACGACACGCCCAGTTGCTCGATGGAGACCTTGTCTCCGCCGCCGACTGCGTGGCTGAGCGTGGTGATCGGCTCCCCGCGCGGTCCGTACACCGGCACCTTGCTCGTCTGAAGAAGCTCGGCGATCCCTCCGACGTGGTCTTGGTGATGATGCGTCGCGAGAATCGCGACCAGCTTGAGCTTCTCGGCCGAGAGGTAGTCGAGCACCGGCTGCGCTTCTCCGGGGTCGACGACCGCGGCGAATCGCGCGTTGCGCAGCGTCCAGACGTAGTTGTCCTTGAAGGCGCGCAAAGGGATGATTTCAAGTTTTTCTGGCATATTCGCGTCGAGTGATGCTTCAGAACTCCATGCTATCGGATTGGTTCGAAACCCCCAAGGGCAGCTACGTGCTCGCCTGGGAGCGGGGGCAGTTCGACGCCGCGGTCGACGACGTGTTCGGCTTCAACGCCGTCCAGCTGGGGCTGCCCGGACTCGATTTCCTGCGCGAATCGCGCATTCCGCTCAAGGTCCGCGCGGGGCTCGAGCGCGGCTGCGGATTGCGCTCCGATCCGATGCAATTGCCGCTCGCTTCGCAGAGCATCGATCTTCTCGTCCTGCCGCACGTCCTGGAGTTCTGCGCGCGCCCGCACGCGATCCTGCGCGAGGCCGAGCGGGTGCTCATGCCCGAGGGCAGCGTCGTCATCTCCGGATTCAATCCGCTGTCGCTGTGGGGCGCGGCGCGCGCGCTCGGCTGGGATCGGAAGCGTTATCCCGGGTGCGGCAGGTTCATCGGGCTACTCCGACTCAAGGACTGGCTCGCGCTCCTCGGCTTCGAGCTGAACGGCGGGCGCTTCGGCTGCTACGCCCCGCCGTTCTCACAGGGTCGGTGGCTCGAGCGCTTCGGCTTCATGGAGAAGGCGGGGGAGCGCTGGTGGCCGATTTGCGGAAGCGTCTACGTCGTGCGAGCGGTAAAACGCGTCGCCGGCGTGCGCCTGGTGGCGCCGAGCTGGCGCGACAAGCGCGCGCCCAAGAAAGCCCTGGCGCCGGTCGCCCAGGAAGAGAACGGACTGCATGTCGAAAAGCACGAGCGGCGCTGACCGGGTGCAGATCTACGCCGATGGTGCCTGCCGGGGTAATCCCGGTCCGGGCGGCTGGGGCGCGATCCTCAGAGAGGGCCCGAGCGAAAAAGAGATTTTCGGCGGGGAACCGCAGACCACCAACAACCGCATGGAGCTAACCGCGGTGATCCGGGCGCTCGAGACGCTCAGGCAGCCGAGCGCGGTCGAGGTCTACACCGATTCGCAGTACGTCCAGAAGGGCATCAGCGAGTGGCTGCCCGACTGGAAGCGCCGCGGCTGGCTCACCGCCGACAAGAAGCCCGTGAAGAACGTCGACCTGTGGCAGGAGCTCGAGCGCCTCGCGGGTCGGCACCGCGTCAGCTGGCACTGGGTGAAAGGACACGCCGGGCATCCCGAGAACGAGCGCGCGGATGCGCTCGCCAACCGCGGGATCGGCGAAGCTTAGGGCTTCATGCTTACCTGATCCGGCGCCCAGCCTCCGCCGAGGGATTTCATCAGATCCACCGTCGCCGAGAGCAGTGCCTGGCGATTGCGCAGGGCGGCGATCTCGCTCAGATTGGTCTGCCGCTGCGCGTCGAGCACTTCCAGATAGGGCGAGTAGCCTGCGTCGTAGCGCATGCGCGAGAGGCGCAGCGCCCGGCGCGCCGCGTCCACGCTCGCCTGGTAGTCCTGCTCGGCCGAAGACGTCAGGCGCACCGAGGAGAGCGCGTCGGCGACCTCGCGGAATGCGGTTTCCACCGCCTGCTGGTACAGTGCTGTCGCTTGGTGCTGCCGCGCGATCGCCGCGTCGGTGAGCCCCCGGTAGCGGCCCCAGTCGAGAAGCGGCAGGCTCACGCCCAGGCCCAGCGACCAGATGGAAGATCGCTGGGTGACCGCGTTTGCGAGAGTGGTGCTCTCGCCGCCGCCAAATCCGGTGAGCGTGAATGTCGGGAACATCGCCGCCTTGGCGACGCCGATCTGGGCGTTCGCCGAGACGAGCTGCTGCTCCGCCTGCCGCACGTCGGGTCGGCGCTCGAGCAGGGCGGAGGGCAGGCCTGCGGGCGGCAAGGCCGGAGTCGGCAGCGTTCGGATGTCGCCGTCCGCGAGGGTCAGGCCCAGCCGGCCGGTGAAGGTCGCGAGCTGGTGCTCGAACAGTGCACGCTGCCGTTGCAGCTCCTTCAACTGGACGGTGATGTCCGCCAGCGCGCCCTCGGCCTGCGCCACTTCGAGCTCGGAGGCGATGCCGCCCTTCGCGCGCGCGCGCACATAGTCGAGTGACTCCCGCCGGGTCGCGATCGTTTCGCGCGTGACGATGATCTGCGCATCGAAGGACCGCAGCGCGAAATACGTCTGCGCGGTCAGCCCCGCGAGCGTCAGCGCGACCACGTCTCTTGCGTAGCGCGTGCCGAGCAGCTGGGCGCGCACTGACTCGGCCTGGCGGCGCAGCTGCCCCCAGAAATCCAGCTCGAACGAGGTCGAGAGCGCGAGCCGCACGTCGGTGCGCACCGGCGGGACGCCGGCAGGAGTGGGGACCGCGGTGGTCGGGCTGAAGCGCGTGCGGTTGGCATTGCCGCCGAGGTCGATTTCCGGGAGGAAGGCGGCGTTGGCGACGCGCAGGTTCGCGTCGGCCTCCTCGATGCGCGCTACCGCCAGTCGGATGTCGGCGTTGCGCTCGAGCGCCGCGGCGACCAGCTCGTCGAGCTTGGCGTCGTTGTAGAGCTTCCACCAGTCGGACCGCAGCGCGGCCGAGCCGACGTCCTGCTCGGTGTAGGCCGCAGGCAGCTCCATCGCGGGCCGCTCATAGTCCGGCCCCACCGCGCAGCCCGCGAGCGCCAGGGTGCAGGCGAGGGCGAGATTGCGCGAGCTCATGCGGGGCTCTTTCCAGCGCGCGCCTCCTGATCCGCCCGCCGCGCCTTGCGTCCGGTGAGGAGGATGAAGAAAAGCGGCACGAACAGGGTGGCGACGAAGGTGGCGGCGAGCATCCCGCCTTCGACTCCCGTACCCATCGAGCGCCGCGCCGCGGCGCCCGCGCCCGTGGCGATCGCCAGCGGCAGCACGCCCAGCACGAAGGCGAGCGAGGTCATCACGATAGGCCGGAAGCGCTGGCGCGCGGCGGCAACCGCGGCGTCGAACGGGGACATACCCTTCGCGGCGTTCTGTGCGGCGAACTCGACGATCAGAATCGCGTTCTTCGCCGCGAGCCCGATCAGCGTCACCAGGCCGATCTGGAAATAGACGTCGTTGCTCATGCCGCGCACGAGCACGGCGAGCAGCGCCCCCAGGAGCGCGAACGGCACCGAAAGGAGCACCGCCGCGGGCAGCGACCAGCGCTCGTAGTTGGCAGACAGGATCAGGAATACCATGATCAGCGCGAAGGAGAAGGCGATGATCGCGGCCTTGCCGGCGCGCTTTTCCTGGAACGCCTGGCCCACCCACTCGAGGAAATAGCCGTCGGGCAGCGCGTCGCGCGCCACCTGCTCGACCGCGGCGATGCCTTGTCCGGAGCTGACGCCGGGAATCGTGGCCGCCAGCACTTTCGCCGCGACAAAGCCGTTGAAGCGGTCGATCTGGTCGGGGCCGACGATGGGCTCGATGCGCAGCACGCTCTTCAGCGGGAGCATCTCTCCGGTCGTGCCCGAGCGCACGTACACGTTGCCGAGGTCCTCCGGACGCACGCGGAACTGCGGCTCGGCCTGGATCTGGACCCGGTAGGTCCGGCCGAACTTGTTGAAGTCGTTGACGTAGAGCGCCCCCATCGTGCTCTGCAGCGCGTCGAAGATGTCGCTGATCGGTATGCCCAGGGAGAGCGCCTTCTCGCGGTCCACCTCGACGAAGATCTGCGGCACGCTCGCGCGGAAAAAGCTGTTGGTGGCCGTCAGATCGGGGCGTTTTCTCAGGTCGCCGAGAAACTGCTGCACGGTTCCGGCGAGCTTTTTCGGATCGGCGCTGGCGCGGCTCTGCAGGTACATCTCCATGCCGCCGGCGGTGCCCAGCCCCCGGATCGGCACCGGATTGAACGCGAAGACCAGCCCTTCGCTCACGGCAGAGCCCCGGGCGCCGACGAACTTGACGATGTCCTCGGCGGCGGCGCTGCGTTCGTCCCAGGGTTTCAGGGTGATGAACAGTGTCGCCGAGCTGGTCTTGTTGCCGCCGCCGATCAGGTCGAAGCCGTTGATGAGAAACACGTGCTCGACCGCCGGGTGTTCCGTGAGGATCTTCTGCATCGCCGCGCCCACCTTGCCGGTGCGCGAGAGCGTCGCCCCGTCCGGCAGCACGACGGCGCCGAACAGGTAGCCTTGGTCTTCCGGCGGGACGAGGCTGCCGGGGACGACCCGCAGAAGCCAGCCGGTGCACGCGATGACGAGCGCGAAGATCGCCAGCGCGATCGCGACGTGGTTGGCGACCCAGCGCACACCGTTCGTGTACAGCGACACGATCCACGCGAAGCCCTGGTTGAAAGGCCTGAAAATCCGCGATTCCCCGTGGGAAGGCTTCAGCAGCAGCGCGCACAGGGCGGGCGTGAGCGTCAACGCGACCAGGCCCGAAATGACCACCGCCGTGACGACGGTGACGGCGAACTGCTGGTAGAGCCGGCCGGCGAGGCCGCCGAGAAAAGCGACCGGGACGAACACCGAGCACAGCACCAGCTCGATCGCGATGATGGCGCCGGTGACCTCGCGCATGGACTCGATCGCGGCTTCCTTGGGCGACAGGCCCTTTTCCGCCATGAGCCGCTCGACGTTCTCCAGCACGACGATGGCGTCGTCGACGACTATGCCCGTGGCGAGCACGATCGCAAACAGCGTCAGCGTGTTGATCGAGAACCCGAACGCGTACAGGCCGGCAAACGCCCCGACGAGGGAGATCGGGACGGCGATGAAGGGGATGAGCGTGGCGCGCCAGCTCTGCAGGAACACGAACACCACCGCGAGCACCAGGAGCGCCGCGATGAACAGCGTGTGGATCACTTCCTTGATCGACGCCTGCACGAAGCGCGTGGTGTCGAAGGGGATCAGGTAGCTCACGCCCGCCGGAAAGCCCTTGGCGATCTCGTCCATGGTCCTGCGCACGGAGTTGGCGACGTTGAGCGCGTTCGCCCCCGACTGCAGGTAGACCGCGGTGCCTATGGTCGGCCGCCCGTCCACCGTGGTGTAGGCGTCGTAGCTGATCGCGCCCAGCTCGAGGCGCGCGATGTCCTTCAGACGCAGCACGCCGCCGGGGCCGCTCGAGCGCAGGACGATGTTGCCGAACTCTTCCGGCTGGATCAGCCGGCCCTGGGCGGTCACCGTGTAGATGAGCGACTGGTCGTCCGGCGCGGGATCCTGGCCGATCTTGCCGGCGGCGTACTGGTTGTTCTGCGCGCGGATGGCGTTGGCGACGTCGGTAGGGGTGACGCCGAGCTGGGCCATCTTGTCCGGGCGCATCCAGATCCGCATCGAGTAGTCGCGCGCTCCGAAGATGGTCGCGTCGGCAACGCCCGGGACGCGCTTCAGGACGTCGAGCGCGTTGATGGTCATGAAGTTCGACAGGTACAGCGTGTCGAAGCGCGGGTCGGTCGAAGTCACCGCGACGAACAGCAGGATGTCGAGCGAGCGCTTCTGCACCACCACGCCGGTGCGCTTGACGTCGTCGGGCAGGCGCGGCAGCGCGATCTGCACGCGGTTGTTCACCTGGATGGTGGCGTTGTTGACGTCGGTTCCCACCTCGAAGGTGCAGGTGATCGTCAGCGTGCCGTTGGAAGAGGATGTGGACTGGAAGTAGAGCAGTCCCTCCACGCCCGAGAGCTGCTCCTCGATCGGCGCTGCGACCGTGCGCGACAGCGTTTCGGCGCTCGCGCCGGGCAGCGTCGCGGTGATCGTGACCGTGGGCGGCGCGATTTCGGGGTACTGCGCAACGGGCAACACGCTCCACGCGACCATGCCCGCGAGGGTGATGATGATCGAGATGACCGACGCGAAGATCGGCCGCTCGATGAAGAAGCGCGACACGGCGGCCTACTTTGCGGCCGGAGCCGCCGCGGCCTTGGTCCCCGCGGCTTGCGGGCTCACCGCGGCGCCCGGACGCAGCTTGAGCAGGTTGTCGAGAATGACGCGGTCGCCGGGGTTGAGGCCAGACAGGATCATCCAATCGCTGCCCACCCAGTCGCCGACCTGGACCGGACGGGACTCGGCCTTGTTTTCCTTGTCGAGCGTGAACACCAGAAACGATTTCTCGGTCTGGATGACCGCGGTTTGAGGCACGAGGAATACGTTGTCGCGCTCGCCCGCTGTGACGCGGACGCGCACGAACTGGCCGGGAAGCAGCTGCACCCGCTGATTGCGGAATTCCGCGCGCAGCTCCTTCGTCGCGAGCCGCGGGTCTATCTGGGTCGCGGCGAAATTGAGCCGGCCCTTCAGCGGATAGGGCGAGCCGTCGGGGAGGATCAGGCTCACCTCCGCGGACCTGATGCGCTCCACGCTCCTGTCGGGCACCTTTGCGAGGTCCGATTCCGAAACGCTGAACCGCACCCAGATCGGGTCCACCTGGTTCATCGTCGTCAGCAGGCTGCTGTCCTGTCCCGCCGTCACCAGGCTGCCTTCCGAGCGGGTGATACGCCCGGCGATCCCGGAGACCGGCGCGGTCACCAGCGTATAGGACAGGTTGAGCTCGGCCTGTCGCAGGTTCGCCTCGGCCGCCTGAAGCGTCGCGTCCGACATCTTCTGCGCCGAAATCGCGTCGTCGAACTCCTTCTGGCTGATCGCCTTTTCTTCGGCGAGAGCCTTGAGCCGGATCGCCTCGCGCCGCGTCTGCTCCTGGCGTGCGCGCTCCTGCGCGATCTGCGCGTTCGCCTGGGCGAGGGCGATCTGATAGGGGACCGGATCGATCTGGAACAGAGAGCTGCCTTCGCGCACGAAGTCGCCTTCGTTGTAGAGGCGCTTGAGGAGGATCCCGGAGACGCGTGCCCGGACTTCGACTTCCTTGGAGCCTTGCACCTGGCCGACCGCCTCGAGAACGATGGGCACGCGCTGCGGCGCTACCTCGAGCACCTTGGCGGGGACGCCCGCCGCAGCCGGATTGGCGGCCGGCGTCTTGGCTCCGCCTTGCTCGCATCCCGCGAGCGAGAGCAAAACGACAAGCACAGGCGCGGATCGGTACAGCAGTCCAAAGGCCATGGAGATCTCTTCTGGCTGAAGAGTTTTATTGAATCGCATTCTAATATACAATCACGAATGTATGTCAACGACGCTTCGTCTCCAAGTTGCGTAGAACAAAACAGCAATCCGAACGCACCCGCCAGGACATTCTCGGCGCAGCGCGCAGAGTTTTCGCCCGCCAGGGAGTGACCCGGACGACATTCGAGGAAATCGCCGCCGCTGCCGGGGTCACGCGCGGGGCGATCTACTGGCATTTCGCGGACAAGAGCGAGCTGTTCTTCGCGATGCGCGAGCAAGTGGCCCTGCCCATGATCGATCGGATCGATCTCGCGCTGCTCTCGGCGAACGGAAGCGACGCTCTCGCAGGGATCGAACGGTTTCTGCTCGGCATTCTCGAGGCGCTCGAGGGGGACGCTGCGGCGCGCCAGACGTTTCAGATCATGGGCTTCAAGTGCGAGTACGTCGGCGAGTTCGAGCGCGAGCTGGCGCTCCAGCGCCTGCGTACCTCCGAGCTCCTCGTCAAGCTCAGGCAGGCCTACGGGCGCGCACGACGCGCCGGACAGTTGCGGACCGGGCTGCGCCCGTCGGTGGCCGCGCTAGAAACCTGCAGTTTCGTGATCGGACTGACGCGGCTGTGGCTGCTCGATTCCAAAGGGGCGCTGCTGCGCCGGGCGGCCCGCGGGCTGATCGGCGTACACGTGACCGGCCACCGGCGCGGCCGCAAGGCGAAGAGCCCGCGAAATTTTTGATTTATTCGGGCGGGGACGCTACTCTCGCCGGGATGCGAATTGTCGTGCTGGATACCGAAACCACCGGCTTGAACGCCGGTCTCGGCGACCGCATCGTAGAGCTGGGCTGCATCGAAATCCTCAACCGCCGCGCCACCGACAACCACTTCCACCGCTACCTCAATCCCGAGCGAAAGAGCGAGGACGGCGCACTCAAGGTGCACGGAATCACCCAGGAGTTCCTGGAGGACAAGCCCAAGTTTCGCGAGGTCGCGGCCGAGTTCCTCGACTACGTCCAGGGCGCGGAGCTGGTGATCCACAACGCCGCTTTCGACGTCGAGTTCCTGAATCTCGAGCTCGCCCGGATCGGGCAGCCGCCGATCGAAGAGCACTGCGCGGGGATCGTCGATTCGCTCAAGCTCGCGCGCGAGCTCCACCCCGGAAGGAAGAATTCCCTGGACGCCTTGTGCGAGCGCTATCAGGTCGACCACAGTCACCGCACGCTCCACGGGGCGCTGCTCGACGCCGCACTGCTCGCCGAGGTCTATCTCGCCATGACCCGGGGACAGGACAGCCTGGCGATCGAGCTCGAGCCCGCGCGCCCGGCCTCGGAAGCGTGGACCGGGCAGGGCGAGCGGCCCTCCCTCATCGTCGTTCCGGCGAGTGCGGAAGAGCTCGCCGAGCACGCGCGCCTGCTCGAGGCGATCGAGGCCGAGAACAAGGCGCCGAGCGTGTGGCGCCGCCTCGAAGCGGCCGTGGAACTCCATTGAAGCGGTGTGCGAGAATGCGCGGAGGGGGTGGAACGGAAATGCCAGGCGGCAATCCCTTCGAGACTGACCTCGACAAGAATCCCGCAAACTACGCGCCGCTGACCCCGCTCGGCTTCATCGAGCGCGCAGCGTACGTGTACCCGCAGCGCACCGCCGTCATCCACGGCGCTCGCCGTTACACCTGGGCCCAGACCTATGCGCGCTGCCGCAGGCTCGCCTCGGCGCTCGCGAAGCGCGGCACCGGCGCCGGCGACACGGTCGCCGTCATGCTCGCCAACACGCCGGAGATGTACGAATGCAATTTCGGCGTGCCCATGTCCGGCGCGGTGTTGAACGCGCTCAACACCCGGCTGGACGCCGAGGCGATCGCCTTCATGCTCGATCACGGCGGCGCCAAGCTACTCATCACCGACCGTGAGTTTTCCTCCACCGTCGAGCGCGCGCTCGCGCTCGCGAATGCAAAGCCCTTCATCGTCGACGTCGACGACGGCGAGTATTCCGGCCCGGGCACGCGCATCGGCTCGACCGACTACGAGGCATTCATCGCCGACGGCGATCCGCAGTTCGTGTGGCAGCCGCCCGAGGACGAGTGGAATGCCATCTCGCTCAACTACACTTCCGGCACGACCGGCAACCCCAAGGGCGTCGTCTACCATCACCGCGGCGCGTATCTCAACGCGATCTGCAACATCGTGACCTGGGCGATGCCCCATCACGCCGTGTACCTGTGGACCTTGCCGATGTTCCACTGCAACGGCTGGTGCTTTCCCTGGACGATGGCCGCTAATGCCGGCACCAACGTGTGCCTGCGCAAGGTCGACGCCCGGCTGATTCTCGACCTGATCCGCGAACACAAGGTGACCCACTACTGCGGCGCGCCCATCGTGCATTCGACGCTGATCAACGCCGATCCCAAGCTGCGCGAGGGCATTCGTCACAAGGTGCACGCCATGGTCGCGGCCGCCGCGCCGCCTGCGGCGATGATCGAAGGCATGGAGAAGATGGGCTGGGAGCTGACGCACGTCTACGGCCTCACGGAGGTCTATGGGCCGGCGACCGTCTGCGCGAAACACGAGGAATGGAAGGACCTCGACATCAGCAAGCGCACCGAAAGGAACGGCCGCCAGGGCGTGCGCTACCTGATGGAGGAGGGGCTCACGGTGATGGACCCTGGCACGATGAGGGAGGTGCCCGCCGACGGGGAGACCATGGGCGAGATCATGTTCCGCGGCAACATCACGATGAAGGGCTACCTGAAGAACGCCAAGGCAACCGGGGAAGCCTTCGCCGGCGGCTGGTTCCATTCGGGCGACCTCGCGGTGATGCAGCCCGACGGCTACGTCAAGATCAAGGACCGGTCCAAGGACATCATCATCTCCGGAGGCGAGAACATCTCGTCTCTGGAAGTCGAGGATGCGCTCTACCGGCACCCGGCCGTGCTCGCGGCCGCGGTGGTCGCGAAGCCCGACCCCAAATGGGGCGAGACCCCGTGCGCCTTCGTCGAGCTGAAGCCAGACACCCAGGTGACCGAGCACGAGCTGATCGAACATTGTCGAGTGCACCTCGCGCGCTTCAAGGCCCCGCGGGCGGTTGTGTTCGGCGTCCTGCCGAAGACCTCGACCGGCAAGATCCAGAAGTTCGTGCTGCGCCAGCAGGCGAAATCGGTGGAGGCGATCGAGTAGGAGAGCGCCCATGAATGCCCCATCCAAGACCGAGGTCGAAGCCCCCTACGTCCTCCGTGAGGACCGGGACGGAATCGCGACAGTGACGCTGAATCGCGGCGATCGCATGAATCCCCTGTCCGCCGCGATGCTCGCCGCGCTCCAGTCCGAGATCGATCAGCTCGCCGACGACGACGCGATCAAGGTCGTGGTGCTGGCCGGCGCCGGCAAGCACTTCTGCGCCGGGCACGATCTCCGGGAAATGCGGCGGCACCCGGAGAAGAAATGGCAGAAAGGCCTGTTCGACCAGTGCAGCCGGATGATGCTGTCGCTCGTTCACCTGCCTCAGCCGGTGATCGCGCGCGTCCAGGGGGTGGCGGTTGCGGCGGGCTGCCAGCTGGTCTCTATGTGCGACCTCGCGGTGGCGAGCGACGCGGCCCAGTTCGCGCTGCCCGGGATCAAGAGCGGCATTTTCTGCACCACGCCGGGCGTGGCCGTCGTGCGCAACGTCTCGCGCAAGCGCGCGCTGGAGATGCTTCTGACGGGCGATCTCATCGATGCGCAGACCGCGCTCTCCTGGGGGCTGGTGAACCGCGTCGTGCCGCTTTCCGATCTCGACGCCGAGACGGAGGGGCTCGCGCGGAAGATCCTCGCCCACAGCGGCGCCGTGGTGACCATGGGCAAGCAGCTCTTCTACGAGCAGGTCGAGAAGGGGTTCAAGGGCGCCTATTCGGTCGCGTCCGAGGGCATGGCCCGCAACATGATGCTCAAGGACGCCGCCGAGGGCATCGATGCGTTCATCGGCAAGCGTAAGCCGAGCTGGCGCGGAAAGTAGCTCGCGCTTGAACGACTGCATTCTAGAAACGCGCGGGCTGACCAAGGAGTTCAAGGGTTTCGTCGCGGTCAAGGACGTCGACCTGAAGGTGAGCCGCGGCAGCATTCACGCGCTCATCGGCCCGAACGGCGCGGGAAAGACGACCTGCTTCAATCTGCTCACCCGTTTTCTCCTGCCGACTCGAGGCAAGATTTTCTACAAGGGGGGCGACATCACCGGCGCCGGTCCCGCGGCGATCGCCCGTATGGGGCTGATACGCTCCTTCCAGATATCCGCGGTCTTCCCGCATCTGAGCGTGATCGAGAACGTACGCATCGCGCTGCAGCGCAAACGCGGCGGGTCGTTCGATTTCTGGCGCACCGGGCGCGTGCTCGACGACCTGAACGGCCGCGCCCGCGAGCTGCTCGACTCGGTCGGCCTCGTGGAATTCGCGGACGCGATCGCAGTCGAGCTGCCCTACGGACGCAAGCGCGCCCTCGAGATCGCGACGACGCTCGCGCTCGAGCCGGAGATGCTTCTGCTCGACGAGCCGACCGCCGGGATGGCGCACGAGGACGTGGAGCGCATCGCGGCTCTCATCAGGCGCGTCGCCGCCGATCGCACAGTGCTGATGGTCGAGCACAACCTCGGCGTGGTCGCGAAGCTTTCGGACCACATCACGGTGCTCGCGCGGGGGGAGATCATCGCCGAGGGAGACTACGAATCGGTGTCGAAGCATCCCGACGTCGTCCAGGCTTACCTGGGATCCGAGCATGCCTGAAGCCGCGTTGCTCTCGGTGAGCGGCCTGCACGCCTGGTACGGCGAGTCGCACATATTGCACGGCGTCGACTTCGAGGTGCGGCGCGGAGAGGTCGTGACGCTCCTCGGCCGCAACGGCGCCGGCAAGACGACCACCCTCAAGTCGGTGATGGGCATGGTCGCGCAGCGCGAGGGCTCGGTCCGGTTTGCGGGCGAGGAGACGATTTCGCTCCCGTCGAACCGCATCGCCAGGCTGGGCCTCGCGTTCTGCCCGGAGGAGCGCGGCATCTTCGCCAGCCTCAACGTCGAGGAGAACCTGTTGCTTCCTCCAGAGGTCCGCGCCGGCGGTCTCGGGGTCGGGCAGGTTTTCGGGCTGTTCCCCAATTTGAAGGAGCGGCTCGCCAGCCAGGGCACGAAGCTCTCCGGGGGTGAGCAGCAGATGCTCGCGATCGGCCGCATCCTGCGTACCGGTGCGAGGCTGCTGCTCCTCGACGAGCCGACCGAGGGGCTGGCTCCGGTGATCGTGCAGCAGATCAGCCAGACCATCTCGCGGCTCAAGGCGGAAGGATTTACCATCCTGCTCGTCGAGCAGAATTTCCGCTTCGCCTCGAAGGTCGCCGACCGCCACTACGTGATGGAGAACGGTCGGGTAGTGGACATGATCCCGAACGCCGAGCTAGAGTCGAGCCTCGCGAAGGTGCACGAGTATTTGGGCGTATAGCCGGATCCGATCAACCCAGGAAAGAGGAGCCACCACCATGTTTTCCAAGTTTTCCATCGCGGCGCCGCTTGCGCTCGTCTCCGCGCTAGCGGTCCAGGGAGCCCAGGCGCAGATCTCGGGCGGTGTCGTCAAGATCGGCGTGCTGTCCGATATGTCGAGCCTGTACTCCGACATCGGCGGCGGCGGATCGGCGGTCGCCGCGCGCCTGGCGATAGACGATTTCGCTCCGGCCAAGCACGGCATGAAGGTGGAGCTCGTCTCCGCAGACCATCTGAACAAGCCCGACGTCGGCTCGAGCATCGCGCGCCAGTGGTACGACGTGGACGGCGTCGACGTCATCGTCGACGTGCCGACCTCCTCCATCGCGCTCGCGATCAACCAGATCACGCGCGAGAAAGGCAAGGCCTTCATCGTCTCGGGCGCGGCGACCTCGGACCTCACCGGAAAGGCATGCTCGCCCAACACCATCCACTGGACCTACGACACCTGGATGCTCGCCAACGGCACCGGCAACGCCATCGTGAAGACCGGCGGCGACACCTGGTTCTTCGTCACGGCCGACTACGCCTTCGGTCTCGCGCTCGAGCGCGACACCGAGGCGGTCGTGCTGAAGGACGGCGGCAAGGTGCTGGGCAGAGTGCGCCATCCGCTCAACGCCCAGGACTTCTCCTCGTTCCTTCTGCAGGCTCAGGCGTCCAAGGCCAAGATCATCGGCCTCGCCAACGCCGGCGGCGACACCACCAACTCGATCAAGCAGGCGGCCGAGTTCGGCATCGTCAGGGGAGGGCAGAGCCTCGCCGGCATGCTGGTGTTCATCAGCGATGTGCACGGACTGGGGCTGGACAAGGCTCAAGGGCTGATCTTCACCGAGACCTTCTACTGGGACCTGAACGACGGCACCCGCGCCTTTGCGAAGCGTTTCGCCGCGGCGAACAACGGCAAATATCCGACCATGGTCCAGGCGGGCGTGTATTCGGCGATCACGCACTACCTCAAGGCGGTTCAAGCCGGCAAGACCGACGACGGCACCAAGACGATCGCCAGGATGAAGGAGCTTCCCACCGACGATCCGCTCTTCGGCAAGGGCCGCGTGCGCATGGACGGCCGCAAGATCCACCCGGCCTACCTGGTCGAGGTCAAGAAGCCTTCCGAGTCGAAGGGCCCGTACGACTACTACAAGATCCGCGCGACCATTCCGGCCGACCAGGCGTTCCGGCCGCTCAACGAAGGCGGGTGCTCGTTAGTGAAGTGAAATTCGGGCACATGCCCGAATTTCATCCCGAGCATAGCGAGGGATCTCCAGTGGCACAGCGCGCCTTCGGAGATCCCTCGGCCTTCGGCCTCGGGATGACGTCACTCTGATGGAAATCCTCGGCATTCCGACGCAGGCGCTGTTCGGCCAGCTGCTGATCGGGCTGATCAACGGCTCGTTTTACGCGTTGCTCTCGCTCGGGCTCGCGGTGATCTTCGGGCTGCTCAACATCATCAATTTCACCCACGGCGCGCAATACATGATGGGGGCGTTCTGCGCGTATTTTCTCCTCGCTAAGCTCGGGATCGGCTACTGGTGGGCGCTCGCGATCGTGCCTCTCGTGGTCGGAAGTCTCGGCGTCCTTATCGAGCGCCTGATGCTCTCCCGGCTCTACAAGCTCGATCACCTCTATGGGCTGCTGCTCACCTTTGGTCTCGCGCTCATCATCCAGGGATTGTTCCGGCAGCAGTACGGTACCTCGGGAATCCCGTACGAGATGCCGAGCGAGCTCGCCGGCGGGCGCAACCTCGGATTCATGTTCCTCCCGAATTACCGCGCCTGGGTCGTCGTCGCGTCCCTCGTGACCTGTCTCGCCACCTGGTTCGTGATCGAGAAGACCAAGCTCGGCTCCTACCTGCGCGCGGCGACCGAGAACCCGCAACTCGTGCAGGCTTTCGGCATCAACGTGCCGCGCATGATCACGCTCACGTACGGCTTCGGCGTCGCGCTCGCGGCCTTCGCCGGGGTGATGGCGGGACCGATCTACCAGGTGAACCCGCTGATGGGAGCCGATCTCATCATCGTCGTATTTGCGGTCGTCGTGATAGGGGGCATGGGCTCGATCATGGGGTCGATCGTCACCGGCTTCGCGCTGGGAGTGATCGAAGGCCTGACCAAGGTCTTCTATCCCGAGGCCTCGAACACGGTGATCTTCATCATCATGGCGATCGTGCTGATGATCAAGCCGGCTGGGCTCTTCGGAGCGCAGCGGTGAGGGCGTCGTAGCGTGTCCGCGATCCATCCCGCCGCCCTCCGGGCCAACGGCCTGGGGCACCAGCGCGTCGCCTTGGTCGCGATGCTCGCGTTCTTCGTACTGGCTCCGCTCGTCGCCTATCCGGTCTTCCTGATGAAAGTGATGTGCTTCGCGCTCTTCGCTTGCGCCTTCAATCTGCTGATCGGCTACGGCGGGCTCGTGTCCTTCGGGCACGCGATGTTCCTCGGCACCGCGGGATACGCGTCCGCGCACGCCGCCAAGGTGTGGGGTTTCCCGCCGGAGCTCGCGATCCTGTTCGGGACCGCGTGCGCCGCCGCGCTCGGCCTCGTCACCGGCCTCATCGCGATCCGCCGGCAGGGCATCTACTTCGCCATGATCACCCTCGCGCTCGCGCAGATGGTGTATTTCTTCTATCTTCAGGCGCCTTTCACCGGCGGAGAGGACGGGATCCAGGCTGTCCCGCGCGGAAAGCTCTTCGGCCTGATCGACCTGAACAACGTGTGGGCGATGTACGCGCTCGTATTCGTGGTCTTCATCGGCGGTTTCCTGCTCATCCACCGGACCGTCCATTCCCCGTTCGGACAGGTCCTCAAGGCGATCCGAGAGAACGAATCGCGCGCTCTTTCCCTCGGGTACGACATCGACCGCTACAAGCTGCTCGCGTACGTCCTGTCCGCTGCCTTGGCGGGCCTCGCGGGCGCCACCAAGGCGCTGGTGTTCGAGCTGGCCTCGCTCACCGACGTCCACTGGACCATGTCGGGAGAAGTGGTCCTGATGGTGCTGCTCGGGGGGCTGGGCACGGTGTTCGGGCCGGTCGCGGGCGCGCTCATCATCGTCGCCATGGAGAACTATCTCGCGCAGCTCGGCTCCTGGGTGACGGTGACCCAGGGCGTGATTTTCGTGGTCTGCGTGCTGACTTTCCGCCGCGGGGTGATCGGCGAGCTGGGTCGCTGGCTGAAAAAGCCGCTGTAGTGCGCGAAATCACCGGCCTCGTCGCGCAATACGGCCTGTGGCTGGTCTTCGCCAACGTGCTGGTCGAGCAGATCGGCCTGCCGGTGCCGGCGATCCCGACACTGGTCATCGCCGGCGCGCTGGCCGTGGACGGAAAGATTTCCGCCTGGGCGACCTTCGGCGTCGCCTTTGTCGCCTGCACCATTGGCGACGCGCTTTGGTACGCCGCGGGCCGGCTGTACGGCCGCCGCGTGATGCGGCTCCTGTGCCGGATTTCGCTCTCACCCGATTCCTGCGTGCGCCAGACCGAGAACCATTTCGAGCGCTGGGGCGGATCGGTCCTGGTGCTGGCGAAATTCATCCCCGGCTTGAGCGGGATCGCTCCGCCGCTGGCCGGCGCAACGCGGCTGCCATGGCCGACTTTCCTGCTCCTCAACAGCCTGGGCGTCGTGATCTGGGCGGGCGTCGCGATCGGCGCCGGGATGCTGTTCCACGCCGAGATAGACTGGCTGATATCTCGCATGGAGGGACTGGGCAGCTGGGCGCTCGCGACGATAGGCGCGCTGCTTGCCGCATACGTGGCGTTCAAGTGGTGGCAGCGGCGGCGTTTTCACAAGATGCTGCGCATCGCCCGGATCACCGTCGGCGAATTGCGCAAGCTCATCGAAGGCGACAACAAGCCTATCGTCGTGGACGTCCGCTCGTCCGTGGTCCGGGATCAGGACCTGCGCTTCATTCCCGGAGCGCTGGTGATGGATTTCGCGGAAGTGGAGAAGAATCTCGAGCGCCTTCCGATCGAGCGAGAGATCATTTTCTACTGCAGCTGCCCCAACGAAGCTTCGGCGGCGCGTGTTGCGAAACAGCTGATGGATCTCGGTTACACCCGCGTCCGTCCGCTGCTGGGAGGCCTGGATGCCTGGATCGCCGCCGGCTACGCGGTGGAGCAGCGCCCGCCGGCTAGGTGATCCTCTCGGCGGCGAGGCGGTCCAGCTCCTCGCCGCTCATTCCGAGCACGCCCGAGAGGACTTCGCGAGTGTGCTGGCCCAGCGTGGGCGGCGGCGTCTCGTACTCGACCGGCGTTTCGGAAAAGCGCATCGGGCTCGCGACGCCCTGAATCGTTCCGGCGACCGGGTGCGGCATCTCGATCTTCAGGCCGCGGTGGCGTACCTGCGGGTTCTCGAATACTTCCTTGTAGTTGTTGATCGGCCCGCAGGGCACCCCCGCCGCCTCGAGGCGCGCTATCCAGTCGCGGTTCGTTCGGCGCTTCATGATGTCCTGGACGATCGGGATCAGCACCGCGCGGTTGCGGTTGCGATCGGGCATGGTCCCGAAACGCGGGTCGGCGGCGAGCTCGGGCCGCTCCGCCGCCGCGCAGAAGCTCGCCCACTGGCCGTCGTTGCCCGCGCCCAGGATCAGATGGCCGTCGGATGTCGGGAAAACCTCGTAAGGAAGCAGGTTCGGGTGCGCGTTGCCCCAGCGCTCCGGAATTTTCCCAGAATGGAAGTAATTGAAGATCTGGTTCGACCCGAAAGCGACGATGGTGTCGAGCAGCGCGAGGTCGATGTACTGGCCTTCTCCGCTGCGCTCGCGGTGGAGCAGGGCGGCGGTGACGGCGAGGCTCGCGTACATTCCAGCCAGCACGTCGGTGACCGCGATCCCGACTTTCTGCGGCCCGCCGCCGGGCAGGCCGTCGCGCTCTCCGGTGATGCTCATCAGCCCACCCATGCCCTGGAAGATGAAGTCGTACCCGGGGCGGTGCGCGTACGGACCGCTCTGGCCGTACCCGGTTACCGAGCAATAGACGATGCGCGGATTGACTTTCCTCACGTCCGCATAAGCGAGCCCGTATTTCGCGAGGCCGCCGACCTTGTAGTTCTCGATCACGACGTCGGACTTCGCCGCCAGATCGCGAGCGATCCTGGCTCCCTCGGGCTTCGAGATGTCGAGCGTGACCGACTTCTTGCCCCGGTTCACCGAGAGGAAGTACGCCGACTCGCGCGTTTCCCTGCCGTCGCGGTCCTTCAGGAAGGGCGGGCCCCAGTCGCGCACGTCGTCGCCCGATCCCGGCCGCTCGATCTTGATCACCTCGGCTCCGAGGTCGGCGAGATTCTGCGAGGCCCACGGGCCGGCGAGCACGCGCGTCAGGTCGAGAACGCGGATATGCGAAAGAGGGCGCGGCATGGCGAGAGGTCCGGGACGAGGCGGGACGGGGCGATTATAATCCGTGTGTTTTTCCCAAGACGGCGTCGATGAAAATCCTGGTGGCGGTCAAGCGCGTGGTCGATTTCAACGTCAAGGTGCGCGTCAAGGCCGACGGTTCGGGCGTCGAGACCGCCAACGTGAAGATGTCGATGAATCCCTTCGACGAGATCGCGGTCGAAGAAGCGGTGCGGCTGAAGGAGGCGGGTACCGCAACCGAGATCGTCGCGGTGTCCTGCGGCACGCAGGCCTGCCAGGAAACGCTGCGCACGGCGCTCGCGCTCGGCGCCGACCGCGCCGTGCTGGTCGAGACCGACGCCGAGCTGCAGCCTCTCGCGGTCGCGAAGCTCCTGCGCGCAATCGTTCAGAAGGAAGGCCCGAATCTCGTCATCCTCGGCAAGCAGGCGATCGACGACGACTGCAACCAGACAGGTCAGATGCTGGCGGCGCTCCTCGGCTGGCCGCAGGCGACCTTTGCGTCCAAGCTCAAGCCCTCGGGAGCCAGGGCCGAGGTCACGCGCGAAGTGGACGGAGGCCTGGAGACGATCTCGGTCAAACTGCCGGCCGTCGTGACGACCGACCTGCGGCTCAACGAGCCGCGCTACGTGACCCTGCCCAATATCATGAAGGCGAAGAAGAAGACGCTCGAGGTCCTCAAGCCCGATGCGTTGGGCGTCGACGCCGCGCCGCGCCTGAGGACGCTCAAGGTCGAGGAGCCGCCCAAGCGCAAGGCGGGCGTGAAGGTGCCCGATGCCAAGGCGCTGGTGCAGAAGCTCAGAAACGAGGCGAAGGTCATATCGTGAGCGTCCTCGTGATCGCCGAGCACGACAACGCGTCGCTCAGACCCTCAACGCTCAACACCGTCGCCGCCGCGACTAAAATCGGCGGTAGCGTCATGGCCCTTGTGGCAGGCTCGGGCTGCGCGGCGGCGGCAAAGGCCGCCGCGCAGGTCGCGGGCGTGAGCAAGGCGCTCGTCGCCGACGCGCCGCAGTACAAGGACCAGCTCGCGGAAAATCTCGCCGCGCTCGTCGTCGGCCTTGCCGCGGGCTACACGCACATCCTGGCGCCGGCGACGTCCTTCGGAAAAAATGTCGCGCCCCGCGTCGCGGCGCTGCTCGACGTCGCGCAGATTTCCGATATCGTCGAAGTGAAGAGCGCCGACACTTTCGTTCGCCCGATCTACGCCGGGAACGCCCTCGCGACGGTCCAATCGAGGGACAAGATCAAGGTGATTACCGTGCGTACCACCGGATTTGACGCCGCAGCGGCGAGCGGAGGTTCAGGCGCCTTGGAGAACGCGCAGCCTGCCACAGAAACCGGACTTTCGTCCCTCGTTGGGCGCGCGCTGACGAAATCCGAGCGACCCGAGCTGACCTCCGCGCGGGTGATCGTCTCCGGCGGCCGCGGCATGGGCTCGGGGGACAATTTCAGGCTGCTCGAGCCGCTCGCCGACAAATTGGGCGCGGCGATGGGCGCTTCGCGCGCCGCGGTGGACGCGGGTTTTGTCCCGAACGACTGGCAAGTGGGCCAGACCGGCAAGATCGTCGCGCCCGAGCTCTACATCGCGGTCGGCATCTCGGGCGCGATCCAGCATCTCGCGGGGATGAAGGACAGCCGCGTCATCGTCGCCATCAACAAGGACGAGGAGGCGCCGATCTTCCAGGTCGCCGACTACGGTATCGTCGGCGACCTGTTCCAGGTCGTTCCGGAGCTGGTCAAGGAGCTGGGATAAGGGGGCACCATGAGCGAATACAAAGCGCCTTTGCGCGACATGCATTTCGTGCTTCAGGAGCTCGCCGGGCTCGCGGAGGTCGCGCGGCTGCCGGGCTATGAGGAGATCAACGCCCAGCTGGTCGATCAGATACTCGAGGAGAGCGCGAAATTCGCAAGCGGCGTCCTCTCTCCGCTCAACCGGTCAGCGGACAAGGAAGGGTCGAAGTGGGACCAGGGCAAGGTCACCACGCCCAAGGGTTTCAAGGAAGCGTACAAGCAGTTCATAGAAGGCGGCTGGAACGCGCTGCAGGCGCCCTCCGAATATGGAGGGCAGGGGTTGCCGAAAATCGTCTCGACTCCGGTGGTCGAGATGTGGAAGTCGGCGAACCTGTCGTTTTCCCTGGTCACGATGCTCACCGCGGGCGCCGCGGAGGCGCTCATCCTGCGCGGCACCGAGCAGCAGAAGAAGCAGTACCTGCCGAAGATGATAGCGGGCACGTGGACCGGCACCATGAACCTCACCGAGCCGCAGGCCGGGTCGGACCTCGCGCTCGTGCGCACGAAGGCGGTGCGCGAAGGGGATCGCTACCGCGTTTCGGGCCAGAAGATCTTCATCACCTACGGCGAGCACGACCTCGCCGACAACATCGTGCACCTGGTCCTCGCGCGGGTCGACGGCGCTCCCGAAGGCGTGCGAGGAATCTCGATGTTCCTCGTGCCGAAGTTCCTCGTCAACGCGGACGGATCGCTCGCGGAAAGGAACGGCGTGCAGTGCGCGTCGATCGAGCACAAGCTCGGCATTCACGCGAGCCCTACCGCCGTGCTCGTCTACGAGAACGCGATCGGCTACCTGGTCGGCGAGGAGAATCACGGCCTGGAATACATGTTCATCATGATGAACCTGGCGCGATTCGCGGTCGGCATGGAAGGCCTGTCGATTTCGGAGCGCGCGTATCAGCAGGCGCTCGGATACGCCAAGGAGCGGGTCCAGAGCCGCGACGTCGCCGGCGGCGGGAAGTCGGTCACCATCATCCACCATCCCGACGTGCGCCGAATGCTGATGAGCATGAAGTCGCAGATAGAGGCGATGCGCGCGCTCGCGTACGTCGTCGCGGCGGCAGTGGACAGATCGCTGCGGCATCCGGACAAGGGCGAACGCGCGCGCAGCCAGGCGTTCGTCGATCTCATGATCCCGATCGTGAAGGGCTGGTTCACCGAGACCGGGATCGAGGTGGCGTCGACGGGAATCCAGGTACATGGCGGAATGGGGTTCATCGAGGAGACCGGCGCGGCGCAGCATTTGCGCGACGCGAGGATCACGACGATCTACGAGGGGACGACGGGAATCCAGGCGAACGATCTCATCGGACGCAAGATCGCCCGCGAGGGCGGCGCGACCGCGAAAGAGGTCATTGCGGCGATGCGCCTGGTCGAGGCGGAGCTCAGCAAGATTCCGGGCGAGGACATGGCGACGATGCGCGAGGCGTTCTCCGCTGCGCTCACGGCCGCCGAGGAGTGCGTATCGTGGATGATCATCGCGTACGGCAACGACATCAAGGCCGCGCACGCCGGGGCGGTGCCCTTCCTCAAGCTGATGGGCATCGTCTGCGGCGGCTGGCAGATGGCGCGCGCCGCCCTCGTCGCGCAGCAGCGGCTGTCCGAGGGCAGGGGCGACAAGTCCTTCTACGAGGCGAAGATCAAGACCGCGCGGTTCTACGCCGATCACGTGCTGACGCAGGCGCCGGGGCTGCGGAACGCGATCGTGCACGGGGCGCCCGGCGTGATGGCGCTGGCGGAGGAACAGTTCTAGGCTCGGGTACAGCAGTAGAATAGACGCTCGCTTCAAAGGGGAGGCAATGGGCGACCGGCATACGCTGTTCGCGTGGGCTGAGCGGGGAGCGATCACGGATCTGCACGCGGCGCTCGGCACCGCCGGCGTGCTCCCGGCGGCGCGGGAGTGGCGGGATTTTCTCGACCGCCTGCTGCTGTGGTCCGGCGCGGTCGCGCTCGCCGCGGGGGTGGTGTTCTTCGTCGCGTACAACTGGAACGACCTCGGCAAGTACGCCAAGTTCGGCCTGGTCGAGCTGCTCGTCGTCGCGGGCGTGCTCGGCTACTGGCGGTTCGGCCCCGAGCGCGCCGCGGGCAAGGCCTCCCTTCTGGTCGCCGCGATCCTGCTGGGCGCCTTGCTCGCGCTCTTCGGCCAGACCTACCAGACCGGCGCCGATACCTGGGAGCTTTTCGGAAACTGGGCGGGGCTGATACTGCCCTGGGTGCTGGTTGCGCGCTTCGCCGGCCTGTGGATACTGTGGATCGCCATCGCGAATACCGCGATCGTTTTCTATTTCCTGGTTTTCCCCGGCTTGTTCGGGATGCTGTTCAGCACCGAGCGCCAGCTGTGGACGCTGTTCGCCTTCAACACCGCGGCGCTGGTCGTGTGGGAGCTCGCCGCGCGGCGCATCGCCTGGCTCGGCGAGCGCTGGGCGCCGCGCCTGCTCGCGATCGCGAGCGGAACAGCGGTCATGTTCCTCATGCTGCTCGCGATTTTCGACTGGCGCGAAGTGAGCGGCGTCGCTCCGGCCGCCTACCTGGCTTGGCTGGGATGCGCCTACGCGGCGTACCGTGTGAAGGGCCGCGACGTGCTCGTCCTCGCCGGCGGGTGTCTGTCGATCATCGTCGTCGTGACCGCGTTTCTCGGCAAGACCCTGCTTTCGGGCAGAGGGGAAGCCGGCGCCTTTCTCTTCATCTCGCTGGCGGTGATCGCGATGGGGGCCGCCTCCGGCTGGTGGCTCAAGCAGGTCGCGAACGAGGAGCGCGCGTGAACGCATCCTCAGCACCCGAGCTTTGGGCGAAGCTCGCCAGCGCGGGGTTGACCGTCGGCGTCATGCCCGAGGCGGTCGAGGCGCACACGCCCTGGTACGTGCGCGTGATGCTCGGCATCGCCGGTTGGCTGGCTGCGGGTTTCCTGCTCGGATTCGTCGGCGTGGGGCTCGCCTTCGTGATGGAGAGCAAAACCGCCTCGCTTGCGGTCGGATTCATGGTGATCGCCGCGGCGTATGCGGTGTTCCGCATGGCCCCGCGCAATGACTTCAGCTCCATGTTCGCCCTGGCAGTCAGCTTCGCCGGACAGGCTCTCGTCTTGTTCGGCGTAATCGGCTTTTTCGAGCGCCACATGACCGGCACGGCGCCCTGGCTGATCATCGCCGCGATCCAGGCGGCGCTCGCGGTGGTGCTGCCGAATTTCATCCACCGAGTGGTGTCGGCGGCCGCCGCTGCGCTCGCCTTCGTGTATGCGTGCGAAGTATCCGGCGCCCACGCCGCGGCCGCGGGGCTCCTCGCCGCGTCGGTGGCCTTCGTGTGGCTGCAGGAGGCGCGGTTGGGCAGGCTCGTCGCCCTGGCCCCGCCGATCGGATACGGCCTGACCCTCGCCATGATTCATGTCGAGGGAATGGCGTCGTTTCGCCATTCGATGGCGACGCTGGTGCAGGAAAAAGCATTCCTGGGCACCTCGTCCTGGATCGGCGAAGCGCTCGTCGCGATCGCGCTGCTCGCGTCGGTGTGGGTGCTGTCGAGGCGGGCCGGCTGGGAAACCGGGGAACCCCGAACGCTCGTGGGTCTCGCCGCTGCAGCCCTCATCGGCGCGGCGTCATTCAAGGCGCCCGGCGTCGCGGGCGGCTTGATGATCGTCCTGCTCGGATTCGCCAACGGGAATCGGGTGCTGGCAGGTCTGGGGATCGCGTCGCTGCTCGTCTACGTCTCGGGCTACTACTACCTGCTCGATGCGACGCTCCTGGTGAAGTCCGGAGTACTGCTCGCGACCGGGGCGGTGCTGCTCGGGGTGCGCTGGCTAGTCCTGAGCGTAGTGATGCCGAAGGAGGGCAGCGGTGCGTAGCGCCGTCGCCATCGTCGCCTGCGTCGCGGTCCTTGCGCTCGTCAACTTGTCGATCGCCGGCAAGGAGCGGCAGCTCGAGAACGGTCGCATCGTCTATCTCGAGCTCGCGCCCGTCGACCCGCGCTCGCTCATGCAAGGCGATTACATGGCGCTGCGTTTCCGGATTGCCAACGACGCGCTGCCGGCGATGCAGCGTACTGACTCCCCGAGCAAGCGGCGCTTGTTCGGCCCCAGCAACCTCGCGGCGGCGGATGGGCGCATTGTAGCTTTGCTGGACCCGCGCTCTATCGCGAGCTACCGTCGCCTCGACGAGGGAACCCCGCCGGGAGCGAATGAGATCCTGCTGCGCTACAGAGTGCGGGAGGGCACACTCAAGTTCGCAACCAACGCGTTTTTCTTCCAGGAGGGCACGGGGAAGCGCTACGAGAGGGCGCGTTACGGAGAGTTTCGCGTCGCGACCGACGGCGAGGTTCTACTCACCGGACTTCGCGGCCCGGAGCTCGAACCCCTGAGATGAACCTGCCCGGTCAGGGCTGAGGTGGGCGCAAGTTGAGGGTGACGCGCCGCAGGGCTCCGCCTTCGGGGTGAAAGTCCACGCGGAATCCGAGAGCGCGCGCGAGCTGGAGCATGGGCGCGTTCGTGGCGAGCACCTCGCCGACCAGGCGCTGAAGGCCGTGCCGACGGGCGGAATCGATCAGGATCGCCAGCAGCCTCCTCCCGATGCCGCGGCCCTGCCAGGCGTCGGCGATGGTGACGGCGAACTCGCCGGTGACGTCGTCCGCGAGGCGCGCGTAGCGCGCGACGCCGATCGCGATCTCGGAACCCTCTATCGTCGTGCTCGCGATCAGGGCCATATCGCGGCTGAAGTCGATGCGGGTGAATTTCTCCAGCATCGCGCGCGTGAGCCTGACGCCGGCGCCGAGAAAGCGGTTGTACCGCGTTTCTTTCGAAAGTCTGTGGGCGAACGCCGTTTCGAGATCGATGTCCTCGGGGCGGATCGGCCGCACGGTCACCGAGTGCGAGAGTCCCAGCGGCCACGAGGCGATCAGGTCGGTCGGATGACGCGCTGAAATCTGCATGCGGCGCTCTACCGGGCGCGATGCGCTTCGATCAGCCGCTCGAGCGCATCGCGTGCGCGCCCGGGAGATCGCGTGTCCTCGAGCAGCCTGCGATCGTGGTGAGTGGCGAGGACGATGCCGAACAGCTCGAAAGCGAGCTGCCAGGGGTCGGTCTGGGGCCGAAGGTGGCCTTCATCGATGGCGAGGCGGATCGCTTTCGCGATCGCGCCGCGCAATTCGCGTTGGCCGGCCACAAGCAGGTCGCGGACCGCGCCCGGTCGGTCGTCGTATTCGGCCGAAGCCGCGAGCATCAGGCAGCCGCCGGGAAGATCGTCGTTCTGCTCTAGCCACGCGAGCCAGTTGGAGAAGAGGACGCGAAGGCGCGGCAGCCCGCGCGGCTCTTTGAGCGCCGGGGAGAAAACCCTCTCGCGAAAGAGTGCCTGGGCCTGTTTAAGAGTGAGGAGCTGCAGATCCTCCTTCGACCCGAAGTGAGCGAAGAGCCCGCTCTTGGAGAGATTCAGTCGCGTTGCGAGCGAGCCGATGCTCAAGCCCTCGAGCCCCACCTGGCTCGCGTGGGCCACTGCTTCGTTGAGGATCAGGGTGCGGGTCTGCTCGCCTTTGCGCATTCCCGCATATTAGTACGAACGTTCGTTTAATACAAGCTCTGTTATATTTTAGCTAGTTAGGAGACGGTCTGCCGAAAAGCGAGCGGCAGATAAAGCGTGAAGGTACTCCCCCTGCTCGGAGCGCTCGAGACCCGGATCTCCCCGCCCAGCATCTGTGCGAGCTCTTTACTGATCGAAAGCCCGAGGCCGCTTCCGCCGCGGTCGTGGCTCTTTTCGACCTGCCGGAAAGCCTCGAACACGATCGCCTGTTCGTCTTTCGCGATTCCGACGCCGGTGTCGGTGACGGAAAAGGCGACGACATTCCCGGACTCGAGCTGTGGGTGTCCAGGGGTCCAGCCGGATGCTGCCGCCGCGATGCGCAGCGCGACCCCGCCGTGCTTGGTGAACTTGAATGCGTTGGAGAGGAGGTTCTTCAAGATTTGCTGTACGCGCTGCCCGTCGGTTTCAATGCTGTGGGGGAGGCCGTCTTCGATCGCGATCTCGAACTGCAGCCCAGCGTCCCGCGCCACCTGCCGGAAGGTGCGCTCCAAAGCATCCCGCAACTCGACGAAGCTTCCCGGCGTGACATTGAGCGTCAGTCCCGCTCCGGACTCTATCCTGGCGAGGTCCAGGACGTCGTTAATCAGCGCGAGCAGATCTCTGCCGGCTTCTTGGATCACTTGCGCGTACTGGACCTGCTTGTCCGTGAGGTTCTTGCCCGCGTTGTCGGCGAGGAGCCTCGCGAGGATCATGAGGCTGTTGAGCGGCGTGCGCAGCTCGTGGGACATCTTGGCGAGAAACTCCGATTTCGCCTTGTTCGCTTTCTCAGCCAGGGCCATTGCGCCCATCAGCTCCGATTCCGCGCGCTTGAGCTCGGTCAGATCGCGCACCACCTTGGAGAACCCGAGCAGCCTGCCTTGCTCGTCGCGTGTGGCCGTGATGACCACGCTCGCCCAGAACATCGTCCCGTTCTTGCGCACCCGCCAGCCTTCGCCCTGGAAACGCCCGTTCGCCTTCGCCCCCTCGAGCGCGTCGCGCGGCTTGCCTTTGCGCGCGTCCTCGTCGGGATAGAAGCGCGAGAAATGCTGGCCGACGATCTCTTCCTCGCGGTAGCCTTTGATGCGCTCCGCGCCGGCGTTCCAGCTGATGATCCGTCCTCCCGGATCGAGCATGAAGATCGCGTAGTCGGTCACGTTGAGGACCATCAGCCTGAAGCGCTCCTCGCTTTGGGACAAGCGGTGCTCGGCCGATCTCCTGCGCTCACCGAGCGCCGCGCTGAGCACGAGGCCCGTGACCACGACCGTGCTCGCGAATGCGACGAGCAGCAAGAGGTTTTCGTTGAGCGAGAACGAAGCGAACGGGCCCCGCAGCTCCACCGTGTACCACAGCGCGAACGCGCACACTGCCGCCGTCGCCGTCGCGACCTCTCTCTGGCTGAACCGAAAAGCGGCCCAGATGATGAACGGCGCGATGAGGAACGTGAGCGGATAGGGGACCTTGTCGGGCGACCCGCTCGCGAACGTAATCCACGTCGCCGCCAAGAGCAGCAATGCGAAGCAGGCCGCTTCGAGTATTTTTGGCGGAGACCAGTGGAGCCGAGCGCGCACGCTCCAGCTGAGGACCAGGGGCGCGACGATGATGATCCCCGCCGCGTCGCCTTGCCACCACGTCCACCAGTTCGAGGCGATCTCGGACCAGGGCAAAGTGTGGCCCAGCGAAAGAGGGATCATGGCCACGGTCGCCGCAATCGTCGGGCTCAAGAGCGCGACCGCGACGAATTTCACGACATCCTCGCCGCGTTCGAACAAGTACGGAACGCCGACCGTGCGCCGGACCAACGCCGCGCCCGCGAGCGCTTCAAGCGTGTTGCCGGTAGCGATCAGGCCGGCGGCGAGGAAGGAGGTTTCCACCGTGAGATTCACGGCCGCCGCGCCGATCCACACACCCGCCCAGTACCGCGTTCCGAGCATGAGAATCGCCGCCAGCGCGATCCCGGAAGGCGGCCAAACCGCGGTGGCGTACCCCGGGGGGATCGCGAGCAGCAGCGAGGCCTTGGCCGCCGCGAAGTAGGCCGCGGCGAGCAGCGCAGTCTGCCACCAGTACTTTAGCTGTCTGACTGAAGCGAGAGCCTGCTGCACGCCTCTCCTCCCGCGACCTTCGACGCCCGGATGATACTTCGTGCGGGCCTCACATGTTCGGATAGTTCGGCCCGCCTCCTCCTTGCGGGGTCACCCAGACGATGTTCTGTGTCGGATCCTTGATGTCGCAGGTTTTGCAGTGAACGCAGTTCTGGGAATTGATCTGCAGATGGTCCGCGCCTTCACGGTCTTTGACGAATTCGTACACCCCGGCCGGACAGTAGCGGCTCTCCGGCCCCGCGTATTTCTTGAGATTGACGCTCACCGGAACGCCCGCGTTCTTGAGCCTGAGGTGGCTGGGCTGGTTCTCCTCGTGATTGGTATTCGATACGAACACGGATGAGAGGCGATCGAAGCTGAGCTTGCCGTCGGGCTTGGGGTAATCGATCGGGCGGCATTCGGACGCCGGGCGCAGGCACTCGTGGTCGGCATGCCGATGGTGCAGTGTCCAGGGGAATTTGCCGCCGAGCAGGTATTGCTCTATTCCCACCATCATCGTCCCGGTGAGCAGGCCCTTCGACATCCATTGCTTGAAATTGCGCGAGCGGTAAAGCTCGTCGAAAAGCCAGGACTCGCTGAACGCCTTGGGATACGCCTCCAGCTCGTCGCCGGCGCGCCCGGACTGCAGAGCGGAAAAAGCGGCTTCCGCCGCGAGCATCCCCGACTTGATCGCGGCATGGCTGCCCTTGATGCGCGAGGCATTGAGGAAACCCGCATCGTCGCCGACGAGCGCGCCGCCCGGGAAGACGAGCCTGGGCAGCGACATGATGCCGCCCGCTGCGATGGCGCGCGCCCCGTAGGCAATGCGTTTTCCGCCCTCGAGGAATCCGCGGATGTGCGGATGCGTCTTGTAGCGCTGGAATTCCTCATAGGGGTCGAGGTAGGGGTTGGCGTAGGACAGCCCGACCACGAATCCCACCGACACCAGCCGGTCTTCCATGTGGTAGAGAAACGAGCCGCCGTAGGTGTCCGCGGCCAGCGGCCAGCCGGCGGAATGGATGACGAGGCCGGGCCGGTGATTCTTCGCCTCGATCTCCCACAGCTCCTTGAGGCCCAGGCCGTACACCTGCGGGTCGCAGTCCGCGCCGAGCGCGAATCTTTCCATCAGCTGGCGCCCGAGATGGCCGCGGCATCCCTCCGCGAAAAAAGTGTACTTGCCGAGCAGCTCGATGCCCGGCTGGTACTGATCGGTGGGTTTGCCGTCGCGGCCTACGCCCACGTCGCCGGTCGCGACACCGCGCACGCCGCCTTTCTCGTCGAACAGCAGCTCCGCCGCGGCGAAGCCCGGGTAGATCTCGACTCCCAGCGACTCGGCCTGCTTCCCCATCCAGCGGCAAACGTTGCCGAGGCTGACGACGTAGTTCCCGTGGTTGCGGAAGCATTCGGGCAGGAAGGCGCCGGGTACCTTGAACGACCCCGACTCGCCGAGAAACAGAAAGCGGTCCTCGGCGACTGGAGTCTTCAGCGGCGCGCCGAGAGCTTTCCACTCCGGGATCAGCTCGGTCAGCGCGCGCGGGTCCATCACCGCTCCCGACAAGATGTGCGCCCCGATCTCCGAGCCCTTCTCGATCAGGCAGACGCCGAGCTCGCGCTCGTTCTGCGCGGCGAGCTGCTTCAGGCGGATCGCGGCTGCAAGACCGGCCGGGCCGCCGCCCACGACGACCACGTCAAACTGCATCGACTCGCGCGCCACCGGCTCTCCGTTCTCTAGGATCGGCAAATTATAATGCGGGGCGGAGGAAGACCCGATGGCCGAGCAGCCGCTCTGGGAACCCGGTCCGGAACGCATCGAGAAAGCGAACCTCACGCGCTTCGCGCGCGAGGCGATACGCGAGTGGAAGCTCGGGCTCAACGACTATCCGGCGTTTTACGGCTGGACGGTCGAGCACCCCGAGCAGTTCTGGGACTCGTTGTGGAAGTTCGCCGGCGTCCGCGCGAGCGCGAAAGGTGCGCGGGTTCTGGTGAACGGCGAGCGCATGCCTGGTGCGCGCTGGTATCCCGACGCGAAGCTCAACTTCGCGGAGAACCTGCTCGGGGGGGCTGACGGCTCGCCGGCGCTCGTGTTCTGGGGTGAGGACAGGGTCAAGCGCCGCCTCACCCGCGGAGATCTCTACGATCAGGTCTCGCGCCTGGCGCAGGGCTTGCGCGCCCTGGGCGTCGGGCCCGGCGACCGCGTGGTCGCCTATCTGCCGAACATGCCCGAGGCGGTCTCCGCGATGCTCGCGGCGGCGAGCGTCGGCGCGACGTTCTCCACCTGCTCCCCCGATTTCGGCGTGCGCGGCGTGCTTGACCGCTTCGGCCAAATCGCTCCGACCGTGCTGTTCGCCGCGGACGGGTATTTCTACAACGGAAAGCAGATCGACTCTCTCGAAAGGGTTCGCGAAATCGCCATCGCCCTGCCCAGTCTACGGCGCGTCGTGGTGGTGCCTTACGTGAGCGAGCGGCCGGACGTGGCCCGCATCCCCAAAGCGGAGCGCTTCGAAGCGTTCGTCGGTGCGCAGAGGGGCGGCGAAATCCGCTTCGAGCAGCTTCCTTTCGATCATCCGCTGTACATCCTGTTCTCGTCCGGAACCACCGGCGTGCCCAAATGCATCGTCCACGGAGCAGGCGGCGCACTGCTCAAGCATCTGTGCGAGCAGCAGTTGCATTGCGACCTCAAGCCGGGGGACCGTCTTTTCTACTTCACCACGCTCGGCTGGATGATGTGGAACTGGCTCGCCTCCGGGCTCGCATCGGGCGCGACCTTGCTGTTGTACGACGGCTCGCCTTTCGTGCGCGAGGGCCGCATCCTGTTCGACTACGCCGACGAGGAAAGGACGACGCATCTGGGCACTTCGGCGAAATTCATCGACGCGATCGCCAAGGCCGGGGTGGAGCCGGCGAGGACCCACAGGCTCGCGCACGTGCGCACGGTGCTCTCGACCGGATCACCGCTCGCCCCAGAGGGCTTCGACTACGTCTACCGCTCGATCAAGCGGGACGTGTGCCTCTCTTCGATCTCAGGGGGGACCGACATCTGCGGCTGCTTCGTGCTCGGCAATCCGGTCCTCCCCGTTTGGCGCGGCGAGATTCAATGCCGCGCGCTCGGCCTCAAGGTGGAGGTGTTCGACGAGAACGGACGCTCCGTCGTGGAGCAGAGGGGCGAGCTGGTCTGCGCGCTGCCGTTTCCGTCCTTGCCCGTGGGCTTCTGGAACGATCCCGATGGGGTGAAATACCGCGCCGCGTACTTCGAGAGGTTCCCCGGCGTCTGGACCCACGGCGACTGGTGCGAGATCACCGAACACGGCGGAATGATCATTTACGGCAGGTCCGATGCGGTGCTCAACCCGGGAGGCGTGCGCATCGGGACCGCCGAGATCTACCGCCAGGTCGAGCAGCTGGATGAGGTGGTCGAGTCGCTCGTGATCGGCCAGACCTGGCCGCCGGGGGAGATCGGCGACGTGCGGATAGTGCTGTTCGTCAAGCTGCGCGAGGGCCGGGAGCTCGACGAGGCGCTGGTCGCCAAGATCAAGACCCACATCCGCGAGAACACCACGCCGCGGCACGTGCCCGCGAAAGTCGTGCAGGTCCCGGATATTCCGCGCACCAAGTCGAACAAGATCGTCGAGCTCGCGGTGCGCAACGTGGTGCACGGCCTGCCCGTGAAAAACGTCGAGGCGCTCGCCAATCCCGAAGCGCTCGAGCATTTCAGAAACCGCCCCGAGCTCGCTTGAGCGGTCGAAAGAAGCGCTGGAAAATTGAGCGGGAAGGCGATTTCGTGTACCATTCTCCATCCCATCCCCCTGGTTTGTGATGGCCAAGTATGTGTTCGTTTCGGGCGGTGTGGTTTCCTCTTTGGGGAAGGGGATAGCCGCCGCCTCCCTCGCCGCGATCCTCGAATCGCGCGGCATCAAAGTCACCCTTCTCAAGCTCGATCCCTACATCAACGTCGATCCGGGGACGATGAGCCCTTTCCAGCACGGAGAGGTGTTCGTCACCGAGGACGGCGCCGAGACCGATCTCGATCTCGGGCACTACGAGCGCTTCGTCTCGGCCCGGATGAGGAAGTGCAACAACTTCACAACGGGACAGATATACGAGTCGGTGATCAAGAAGGAACGCCGCGGCGATTATCTCGGGCGTACAGTGCAGGTGATCCCGCACGTCACCGACGAGATCAAGGCGTTCATCGCGCGTGGCGCGGGCGACGCCGAAGTCGCGATCGTCGAGATCGGCGGGACGGTGGGCGACATCGAGTCGCTGCCGTTCCTCGAGGCGGTGCGCCAGATGGGCCTCGAGCTGGGAAGCAACAACACCTGCTATCTCCATCTCACGCTCGTGCCTTATATCAAGAGCGCGGGCGAGATCAAGACCAAGCCGACCCAGCACTCCGTGAAGGAGCTGCGCGGCATCGGCATTCAGCCCGACGCGCTGCTGTGCCGCTCCGATCGGCCGATCCCGGACGACGAGAAGAAGAAGATCGCCCTCTTCACGAACGTCCAGGCGAGGGGCGTGATCTCGGTCTGGGACGCGGATTCGATCTACAAGATTCCCTGGATGCTGCATCAGCAGATGCTCGACGAGATCGTCTGTCACAAGCTGGGCATCATCGCCAAGCCGGCCGATCTGAGATCGTGGAAAAAGCTCGTCGAGGCGCTGGAGCATCCGCAGCACGAGATCACGATCGCCATGGTAGGCAAGTATGTCGATCTCACCGATTCGTACAAGTCGCTCAACGAGGCGCTGGTGCACGCGGGAATTCACGCGCGCAGCAAGGTCAACATCCGCTACGTGGACGCCGAGTCGATAGAGAAGGAAGGGTTGGGAACGCTGCTCAAGGGCGTGGACGCGGTGCTCGTGCCCGGGGGATTCGGCAAGCGCGGCGTCGAAGGCATGATAAAGGCGATCCAGTACGCGCGGGAAAACAAGATCCCGTATCTCGGCATCTGCCTCGGCATGCAGCTCGCGGTGATCGAGTACTCGCGCAACGTGGTCGGCTTGGCGGGCGCAAACTCCACGGAGTTCGACCGCGACACGCCGCACCCGGTAATCGCGCTGGTGACCGAATGGCAGGACCGCGACGGCCGCATCGAGCGGCGCGACGAGAAATCCGACCTCGGCGGCACCATGCGGCTGGGGGCTCAAGGCGCCGCGCTCGAGCCGGGAAGTCTGGTTTGCCGGATCTACGCGGCGGACAGCATCAACGAGCGCCACCGCCACCGCTACGAAGTCAACAACCAATACCTTCAGCGCCTGAAGGACAAGGGCCTGCGCGTCTCGGGGGTCACCCAGCGCGAGCAGTTGTGCGAGATGATCGAGCTGCCCTCGCATCCCTGGTTCGTCGGCTGCCAATTCCACCCCGAATTCACCTCGACGCCGCGCGTCGGGCACCGGCTGTTCACCGCGTTCGTCGAGGCCGCGCTGCAATACCAGGCGAGCAAGACCAAGACCGCGATCGCAGCATGAAGCTTTGCGGCTTTCAGGCCGGCCTCGAAAATCCATTATTTCTGATAGCCGGTCCCTGCGTTGTCGAATCTCGGCAGATGGCGCTCGATACGGCGGCATCGCTCAAGGAGATGGCGGCCGAGCTCGGCATCCCGTTCATCTACAAATCTTCCTACGACAAGGCGAACCGGAGCTCCGGGAAATCGTTCCGTGGACTGGGTATGGACAAGGGGCTGGAGATTCTCGAGGACGTGCGGAAAAAGCTCGGGGTGCCGGTGTTGACCGATGTTCATGAGAAGGAGGACATTCCCCAGGTCGCCGCCGCGGTCGACGTGCTGCAGACGCCGGCTTTTCTTTGCCGCCAGACCGATTTCATCCACGCGGTCGCCGCCGCCGGCAAGCCTGTGAACATCAAGAAGGGGCAGTTCCTGTCGCCCGGAGAGATGAAGAACGTCGTCGAAAAGGCCCGCGAGGCGAGCGGTAAGGACAATATTCTGGTGTGCGAGCGCGGCGCGTCTTTCGGCTACAACAACCTGGTTTCGGACATGCGCTCGCTCGCGATCATGCGTGAAACGGGCTGCCCAGTTGTTTTCGACGCCACCCATTCGGTGCAGCTTCCGGGAGGACAGGGGACCTCGTCGGGAGGCCAGCGGGAGTTCGTCCCGGTGCTGGCCCGCGCCGCGGTGGCGAGCGGGATCGCGGGAATCTTCATGGAGACGCATCCCGATCCGGACCGTGCGCCGTCCGACGGCCCCAATGCCTGGCCGCTTGACCGGATGAAGGAGCTCTTGAGGACTCTCAAGGATCTGGATGCGCTCGTCAAGAAGCAGGGCCTCGCCGAACGGAAACTGGAAACGCACAAGAAGGGCAAATAAATGAGTTCAATCGTCGACGTCGTCGCAAGAGAAATCCTCGATTCGCGGGGCAACCCCACGGTGGAGGCGGACGTGCTCATCGAATCCGGCGTGATGGGCCGAGCGGCCGTGCCCTCCGGCGCCTCGACCGGCAAGCGCGAGGCGCTCGAGCTGCGCGACAAGGACAAGAGCCGCTACGGGGGCAAGGGCGTTCTGAAGGCGGTCGAGCACATCAACACCGAGATCTCCGAGGCGATCATGGGGCTCGACGCCCAGGAGCAGAGCTTCATCGACAAGACGCTGATCGAGCTGGACGGGACCGAGAACAAATCGCGCCTGGGCGCCAACGCCATTCTTGCGGTGTCGATGGCCGTGGCGAAGGCCGCGGCGGAGGAGTCCGGGCTTCCCTTGTACCGCTATTTCGGCGGCTCCGGCGGGATGCAGATGCCGATCCCCATGATGAACGTCATCAACGGCGGGGCTCACGCCAGCAACAATCTCGACATACAGGAATTCATGGTCGTTCCGGTCGGCGCGGCCAGCTTCCGGGAGGCTTTGCGCTGTGGCGCCGAGATTTTTCACGCCCTGAAGGGACTTCTGGAGAGCAGGCGCATGTCGACGACCGTCGGCGACGAGGGCGGCTTCGCCCCAAACTTGCCCAACAACGAGGCTGCGGTGCAGCTCGTGCTCGAAGCGATCGAGCGCGCCGGGTATCACGCGGGCACGCACGTGGCGCTCGCCTTGGATTGCGCGAGCTCCGAGTTCTACCAAGACGGGAAGTACGTCATCGATTCGAAGAAGCAGAAGCTAGGCTCTTCCGAATTCGGGGACCTGCTCGCTTCGTGGGTTGGCAAGTATCCAATCCTCAGCATCGAGGACGGAATGGCCGAGTCCGACTGGGACGGCTGGCGCGCGTTGACGGATAGGCTAGGCAAGAAGGTGCAGCTCGTCGGCGACGACGTGTTCGTCACCAATACCAAGATCCTGCGCGAAGGGATCCAGCTCGGCATCGCGAACTCGATCCTCGTCAAGGTAAACCAGATCGGGACGCTCACGGAAACCTTCGCGGCGATCGAGCTCGCGAAGCGCTCGGGTTATACGGCGGTGATCTCACACCGGTCCGGGGAAACGGAGGACACCACGATAGCGGACATCGCGGTCGGCATGAACGCGCTGCAGATCAAGACAGGGTCACTGTCGCGCTCGGACCGCGTGGCAAAGTACAATCAGCTTCTTCGGATAGAGGAGGACCTGGGCGAGGCGGTCCGGTACCCCGGACGCGACGCCTTCTACCAACTCAGATGAGAACGCTAGCCTACGCGCTCGCCGCCTTCATTTTTCTTTTGCAGTACCCGCTTTGGTTCGGCAAGGGCGGGTGGCTTCGAGTGTGGGACCTCGAGCGGCAGGTGCAGGATCAGAAACACGCGAACGCCGCCCTGACGCGGCGCAACGGTGCCCTCGACGCCGAGGTTCGCGATCTGAAGCAGGGGTTCGACGCAATCGAGGAACGCGCGCGCTACGAGCTCGGCTTGATCAAGCAGGACGAGATCTTCTTCCAGATAGTCGCGCCGCCTTCCAAGCCGACCGGGACGCCGAAGCCGTAGGTCCGCTGCCCGCTAGCCCACGCTGGGCGGAAGAATGTAGAAATTCATTTTCAGGACCACGATCGCGATCACGAAATAAATGATGGTGATGATGGTCGATATGACCCCGCCGATCATCCCATACACGAACATCCTCTGAAGGTTGGCGCCGTAGCCCGCGACGATTCCCTGCGCGCCGGTGGAGGAAGCGAACGCATAGCTGAAGCTGAGCGACGCGCCGGCGATCCAGATGAACGCGACCGCCCCGTACTCGAGCCCGTGCCAGTGGGCGAACGCCTTGATGACCAGCGGCATCATCACGCCGGCGGTGGCTGTATCCGAGGTCACCTGCGACAGCGCATTCGATCCTATGGTGACGGCGCTGATCGCAGCGACGTCGCCAGCAGCGATGAACGGTTGCAACCAGACGGCGAACACGCCGCTCGCCCCCGTGTCGTTCAATATCTGCCCCAGCGCGACCGAAGCGGGCCATATGAATATGATCGTGATCGGAAAATGGTTCACCAGCGTCGGTATCGAGATGATGTTCTCCCCCTTGTTGGTCCGCGCCGGCCAGAAGAACAGCATCGCCGCGATGATGAAGAACAACGGGGAGAACTGCAGCCAAGCGAAGTTCGGGCCTTTCACGTAAGACGCGTACAGGGGCCGCAGGACCGCGAGCGAAACGACCAGGAGGAATAGAATGGAGATGACCTTTTCCTCGTACTTCATGGGTCCCATCTGTGCGAGCTCCTTGCGATAGAACTCTCTGCTGCCCTTGAACTCTTTGATCTCCCCGCGCATCAGGAAGTACATCATGAGGGACATCGCGGTCATGACCAACAAAGTGAGCGGCAGCATCCGCGCCGTCCAATCGAAGAAATACACTTCGTGCTTGATGTATTTCTCGAAGAAGCTGAGCGTCACCACCGCCTGACCGCCGCCCAGTGGCGTGGTCATTCCGCCGACAGCGGCTCCCCAGCTCACGGCGATGAGCACGTTGGATGCGGCCTTGCTCTTGTAGCGCTGCTCGAAGGTCTGGAATCCCGAATAGAGCAGCGCGGCCACGGCCACGGGAGCGAAGATGGCGCCCACGGGTGTGTTGGCCACCACGTAGCTGACGACGCCGCAGAGCCAGAACCATGCGATCGTCTGCGCCTGGACGCTGTTGCCGATCAGGCTGAGAAAGCGCAGGCCGATCCGCTTGGCAAATCCCCAGCGCGCCCACGCGGCGGTCATCATCGACATGCCGATGATCAGCAGAAGCTCCTTGTCCATGTAAGCCTGCAACACCTTTTCTACCGGTAGAAAGGGATATGCGGCAGCGACCAGCACCGGCACGATACAGGTGACTTTGATGTCCACCGCCGGCGTGACCCACCAGTAGACCATCCAGAAGAGCAGGCCGAAGCCGAAGCGCGCGTTGAGCGGCCCGAATATCGGCAGTGTCAGCACGATCAGGAAAATCGCCGGACCGGCAATATAGTGCAACCATTTCATTTGGTTGTCTGACATGATCCCTCCACAGAAATCGTTGTCATAGCCGAAGACAGCACCGTCACCAATAGAAGCGAATGTGGTAGACGGCGACCAACACCGCCGCTCCCAGGACGATGAACGGAAGACAAGGGTAAATTTTGTGGAAAGTTTTCAAGACGTCACCCGGATTCAGACCTTGAAAGGCAGGGGAACGAAGAAGTTGACCACGTAAAGAACTCCGACGATCCCGGTCACGCTCCCGAGCATGATGTCCAAAAGGTGCTCGGGTATGTAGAGCTGAGTTTTTGCGGCGGCCCAGGAGCCGAATATGCCTCCCGCGGCAGCGAAGAATCCCCAGGCCCATTCGGGCTGAATCGCCTGTGCACCCGTGAGCGGCAATATCACGCAATACGTGAACAGGCCCATGGCGGACAAGACGACCGCATAGGGAATCGTGGCTGCCGGCACCACGTACATCGGCAGCTTGTAGACCGCGACGAGAATCGGGACGATCAGGAAAGCGCCGCCGAGGCCGAGGGCGGAGGAGATCACGCCGACCGCGGCGCCGATCGCGAACAGCATCCCGACGTTCAGCGTCCACCTCTGCCCCATGTAGCCGATGGTGAGCCGGCCTCGGCCGTTGGCGAACGTCTCGATCCGCGACCGCGCGCTGCCGACGGCGGCGTCGCGCGCCGCCGGAGCGCTCGTCCCGGCCGAGAAGCCGCCGAACGCCTTGTAGCAGAGCTGTGCCCCCACAAGCACGAGCACGAGGCCGAGCGCGAAGCGGAAAGGCCCGGCTGCGGAGAGCACCGTCGAACGAAGAAACGGCCCGGTCAGCCCGCCGATGACGCCGCCGGCGCAGAGCCAGCCCGCGAAGTCCAGATTCCATTGTCCTGTCCTGCGAAACCCGAGCAAGGCCCCGATCGGGTTCAGGAACGTCAGCAGCAGGGTCGAGGGCGTAACGTGGACGTTCGAAAACTGCAACACGGACGTGGAGTAGGGCAAGGCGAAAATCCCGGCTGCTTGCCCGACGATGGCCATGGTGTAGCCGGTCCACGCGCCCATCCAGACTACATGCCACACCGGTACCCGCACTTGGGCGAGTGGGTACGGCTGGTCTCCGTTCGGAACAAATCCGTGCTGCAGGTGCGCGGAGATATATCCGAGCATCAGGGCAGCGGCGACGAGCGGCGCTTGCTGCAGCAAGAACTCGCGCGTGATCGACGCTTGGTTTGCGGTCACGGGTTCGACCGCTACAGCGCAGCCTTCCCGACGTAGCGCCGCTTAACGCAAAAGTATTCCTTCCAGTAGCGCCAGGCACGCTGCCCCATGATCATCTCCTCGTGTGGATGTCCGATCGGAAACTGTGCCTTAGGGATGTCCGCGCTTTTCCAGATTCCGCGGCGCCTTCTTTCCTCGCGTTGATCGACGAGCCAGTCGTTGTAGCTTTCGTAGACGATATGTCCCTCGGGGGCATCCATCGTGGCGGCACGGGTCCTTCCGTCGAGCTCGCGATACAAGGCGATCTGCTCCTCGGTCAGCTTTGCGGGACCGACGTCGAGCGGGTATCCGGCTTCCTCCATTTCCTTTCCGGCGACGGCAGCGAAAATCTCCTGGTCGCGCAGGCTCAGCTGGCGCTTGTAGATGCCGATATACCTGTCGCTCGTCTCGTGGCCGAGCGGTCTATGATCTTTGGTCGCGCCGCGAGCCTTCGCCAGGTCAGTCTTGTGGAATTCGAGCATCGAGGGGGAAAACTCCTCACCGAGGAACTTGCAGACTTCCCGCAGAACCTTAGCGGGATCCGTGACCAGGTTCTCGTACCGGAGATCGAGCCATTGTGTGGGCGGCAATTTCTTGCGCCATGGCTTGACGGCGTTCTGGCACAGGGACCAGCTCTCGGCTGCACAGAAAATGTTGGTGGGCCCGAAAGCCGAGTCGAGGTAGTCTGCGCTCGCGTCGCGCCCGTCGCGAGTGATGAAGATGAACTGCGCGTTCGGGAAATCCTCCAGGATCTCCTTCACGAAGAACAGGTTATGCGGTGTCTTCTCCCCCCAGCGGGGCTTGTTCCCGGCGGTGCGCGCGAAGCGCTCGTGCATCGCGCAGTAAATGCCGGCGAAGCTGCGCTCCTTCAGGTCCGCAAGAATCTCGTCGACGATGGTTCGAGGGTTGATTTTCATTCCCCAGAACGGCGTCTTCAGTCCAAAAACCATCTCTTCGGCCAAGGTGCGCAGGTTCTGCTCCTTCGACAGATCACCGTAGGAGTAGAGGTACGGTCTGAATCTCGGGTAGTACCAGACCACCTCGGGAACCGCGATCCGGGGATGGCAACCCAACATCGCCATGACGAGCGTCGTCCCCGAGCGCTCGGCCCCGAACATGATCACGGGGCGCTCCTTGAGAGTGATCGGCATCAGGCGCGGATTACGGGTTCGCTACTGTTTGGGTAGTTCGCCAAGCCAGCTGAGAAAGTCGAGGAACACCTTGGGAGATGTCTCCTTGAAGCCGGTCAAGCCGATCTTCTTCAACAACGCTTTCCCGTCGTCGCTCGAGTCGAGCGCGACGAGCGCTGCGCGCAGCTTCGCGATCTGCGCCGCGGAGAGCTGGGGCGAGGCGATCAGCGGCATGTTCGGGGTTTCCGGGCCGCGCGCCAGCACGCGTCCTCCGTTCTTCTCCCACGTGCGTCCCACCGCCGACACCGAGTTCACGACGCCGACGTCGAAGAACCCGTTTTCCATGGACCAGCCGATCGCGGCTTGATCGCGCATCGAGCGCACTTTTTCGTCACTGAAGGAAATCTTGTTGTCACGCAGCAGGGCATTGGCCATGCGCCAGATATTGGAGTACTGGTCGGGTGTGACGAAGGTCTTGCCCCTGACATCGGCGATCGAGTGGAGCGGTGAATCCTTGCGCACGATGAAAAGCACCTGCGAAGGCACTTTTTCGGTGACCACCGGCACGTAACCGAAATCGCGGATGGCTTGGGCCGGAACGTCGTTCGGGCGCGCAAGCAGCAATGTAAAGGCTTGTCTTTGCAGGGCTGTTATGACGCTATTGCGGTCGCGCGCGGGGATGATGGTGACCGGCGTGCGGAGCGTCTTCTCGACCACCTGACCGAAGTCCGCAAATCGGAAGACGGTTTCCGTGGCGTCGGCGTTGACCGCGCCGCCCTCATTTACCGCCAGCAGGATCCTCGATTGCGCGGCCTTGCCTTTTCCGGCTTGCTTCTGCGCCAGAGCGCTCGCGCTGACTCCGAGGGTCAGCGACAAACAGCAGCAAAATGCTGCAGCGATCCTCAAAAAGAGTGCCGCTAGACGAGCCATCCTCCCCCCTTCTGGAGCGCGGACTGCCCGTCTGATCGCGACGGGCGCGAATCCACGCGGCGGCCTGGGGCCGCCTGGTAGGAATCTAGCTAAGCTGGGCCATTAAAGCGGTCGGGCATTCCGGACACTTGCTGTCAGGTATCCCCGAAAATGGAACCGGCGCACTTCGAAACCGGTATTAGGTCTCGAAAGTGCGCCGGGCTTGAAGCCGGCTGCCGGAGGAACTAATGCCTGCGCGGGCGATGCGCCCGGCTAGAGCTAAGCAGGCCTTAGGCCGTGGGACCGGAGCAACCGAACCGGGCGCGGATTTCGCGCATTCCTTCGTCGTCTCCCAAGCCCGAGCCGAATTCGCTACGGGGCGTATCCGTTTCCTTGGCTAGCGCCATGCGGTAGTAGTCGAGTGACTTCGCGAGCGCTTCGCATGCCGCTTGGGTCTCGTTCTGCCGATTGCGCTCGCTCGCCAGCTCGAACGAAATCTTGCTCGCTGACCGGTAGTCCTGCGCCGACGCGAGAGACGGCAGGGCTTGCTCGAGGGCGTCGGACAGCCTCCCCGACTCGGCGGACGACGGCTCGATTGCCGCGACGGCAAGCAGAAAGGCGGTCATCAGGTACATTGTGCGGGTCTTCATAGTTCCTCCGTTTTCGTAATCGGTCCAACCGCAGGCTGCCGTTGGACTCCCAGGTCTAATAAGCAACAGGGATGCCAGGTCGGTAAGTGCCGGGGACATCAAAATCCGTGACTTATTCACGCTTCTGCGCCTAGCCCGACCCCCAAGGCGGCGGCCTGACCATCTCGGGCCGGTGTTGGGAAGCCGGAAGAAAATAGGCCATGCAATCAATAGCATAATCTGTGCAAGCGACAGCAGAGAGAGGGACGGCTCCCGGTCTATAATCCACCGGATAGGATCCGGCCAGCGCTGGCTGGCTTCCGCCTGTCGCAGTGGGCGGGTCGAAGTGGGGGAATTTCGCCATGAAGCTCAGCCAGGAGCAGCTAGGGCGCTTCGCACGCGACGGGTTTCTCTTCTTCCCGAGCCTGTTCCGGCCGGAAGAAATCCAGGTCCTCATCGACGAAGTGCCGCGCCTCTACGCGCAGAACCGGCCCGAGAACGTGCGCGAGAAGGGCAGCGACGCGGTGCGTACCAATTTCGCGGCGCACATGTACAGCCTTCCTTTCGCCAAGCTCGCTCGCCATCCGCGCATGGTCGAGCCTATCGTCCATCTCTTCGGCGAAGACGTGTATATGCACCAGTTCAAGATCAACGGCAAGATGGCCTTCGACGGCGACGTCTGGCAATGGCACCAGGATTACGGCACGTGGAAGAACGACGACATGATGCCCGAGCCCCGCGCCATGAACGTCGCGATATTTCTCGACGCGGTCAACGAATTCAACGGGCCACTGATGCTCATTCCGGGCAGCCACGAGCGCGGCGTTCTCGACGCCAGACACGATGTTTCAACCACCAGCTATCCCCTGTGGACGATCGACCACGAAACGATCGCAAAGCTCGTGGAGCGCGGAGGCATCGTCGCTCCCAAGGGCGCTCCGGGATCGATGATCCTGTTCCATTCTTGCCTGGTGCACGCTTCCACGTCGAATCTCTCGCCGTGGAACCGGGTCAGCGTCTACTTGAGCCTGTGCGCGGTCTCGAACCACATCCGACGTTTCAAACGCCCCGAGTACATCGCGCACCGGGATTTCACGCCGCTGCGCTGCCTGCCGGACGACTGCCTGCTCAAGGACTACGATGTCCCGCTCCCCTGGAAAGACGGCACGCCCGAAGAGGCTCTGAAGCCGCTGCTCGCGGCGTAGGAACCGATGAATCTATACGCGAAGCTTCAGGAGCGCGAAGCGCAGGGCAAGCCGCTGCGGGTAGGCGTGATCGGTGCCGGCAAATTCGCGGCGATGTACCTCGCGCAGGTGCCGCGGACGCCCGGCGTGCACGTTGCCGGGATTGCCGATCTTTCGCCCGCGGGCGTGCGTACCAACCTCGAGCGGGTCGGGTGGGATCCCGGGAGCTACTCCGCAGCATCGCTGGACGCCGCGCTCAAGGAGCGCCGTACGCACTTGTCGGACGATTGGCAGGCGCTGGTATCCCATCCCATGATCGATATCGTGATCGAGGCCACGGGAAATCCGGCTGCGGCCGTCACGCATGCGCTTTACGCGTTTCGCAACGGCAAGCACGTGATCATGGTCACGGTGGAAGCGGACGCTTTTTGCGGTCCGCTGCTAGCGAAAAAAGCGCGAGAGTCGGGAGTCGTATACAGCCTCGCGTATGGTGACCAGCCGGCGATCATCTGCGATCTGGTCGATTGGGCCCGCGCGGCCGGGTTCTCCGTCGTGGCCGCAGGCCGCGGCCACAAATGGCTTCCTCACTATGCGCAATCGACGCCGGAGACCGTCTGGGAGCACTACGGGCTCACGGCGGAGCAGGCCCGACTGGGCGGCCTCAGCCCGAAGATGTTCAACTCTTTTCTCGACGGCTCGAAACCCGCGATCGAATGCACGGCTGTGTGCAATGCAACCGGCCTCACGCCCGCACCGGATGGCTTGAGCTACCCGAGCGCGTCGATCGACGCCTTGCCCGCGATCATGCGGCCCAAAGCCGAGGGGGGATGCCTGCACCACAAGGGGCAGGTGGAGGTGGTTTCCTCGCTCGAGCGCGACGGGCGGGTCATCCCCTACGACATTCGCTTCGGCGTATGGGTGGTGTTCGAAGGGGAGTCGGACTATATCCGCCGCTGCTTCATGGAATACGGCGTGCGCACCGACCCGTCGGGCCGCTACGCCTGCATGTACAAGCGCTGGCACCTGATCGGGCTCGAGGTCGGAATCTCGGTCGCCTCGGTGGGAATGAGGAGCGAGCCGACCGGTTGCCCCACCGGATTTCGGGCCGACGCTGTGGCGAGCGCCAAGCGCGACCTACGGGCGGGGGAGATGCTCGACGGCGAAGGGGGATCCACCGTGGTCGGCCGCCTCATGCCGGCGGCGGATTCGTTGCGTTTGGGCGCGCTTCCCCTAGGGCTTGCGCATCAGGTCAAGCTGCTGAACCCCGTGAAGGCGGGAGGGCCAGTCCATTGGTCCGACGTGGCTTTTGACGCTGCCAGCGACGCGGTGAGGGTGCGCCGGGAGATGGAATCGGCGTTCGCGGCCCCCAAACAGCGCGCCGAGCGAGTCCATGTGACGTAGTGCAAAAGTAACGGTTTGGAATTGCTCGCAATTTCGCAACAAATATAGTGTAATGCGCTCTCGGGTGAGGGGAACGGACAGCTGGGCCGCAGATTCGCGCTCCGGGCAGGGGGAACCATCATGAAAAATACATCTAGACCGCTGACTCTCGTCCACGATTCGGTCGAGGCCAAGCTCGCCCCGCTCAAGATTCTGGTTATCGACGACCAATCGACGGGACGCATCGTTCTGAGCGAGATCATGAGGGGCCTCGACGCGAGCCTGGAGGTCACGACGTTCGCCGACCCGCTCGAAGCCATCGAATTCGCGCGCAGGCACGCCGTCGACATGGTGCTCACCGACTACAAGATGCCGAGCCTGGACGGCATAGAGGTCATTCGGAGGCTGCGCCGCATTTTCGGCTATGAAGACGTTCCGATCGTGTGCATTACGGTGGTCAGCGATCGCGAGGTTCGCTACCGCGCCCTGGAGGCGGGGGCGACCGACTTCCTTATCCGGCCCATCGATCGGTTGGAATGCGGCGCGCGATGCCGCAACCTGCTGAGCCTGCGTAGGCACGAGATCCTGAAGAAGAACCGAACGCGAATTCTCGAGCAGAAGATCGACGAGGCCACCCGCGAGCTGCGCAGGCGCGAGGTCGAGACGCTGTTCCGGCTCGCCAAGGCGGCGGAGCAGCGCGACAAGGTGACCGGGCTGCACTTGGTGCGCATGGCCAAGTACTCGTCTTTGATTGCAAAGGGAATCGGGCTGTCTTCGGCCGAGCAGGACGCAATCGAGCTCGCCGCGCCGATGCACGACATCGGAAAGATCGGCATTCCTGACCGTATCCTTCAGAATCCGGGGAGGCTGGACGGCGATGACCTGCGCGTCATGCAGTCGCATGCGCGCATCGGCTACGACATGCTCAAGGACAGCTCTTCCGGGTATTTGCAGATGGCCGCCGTCATCGCGCTCGGCCATCACGAAAAATACGACGGAAGCGGATACCCGACCGGCCTCAGGGGCGAGCACATCCCGCTGGAAGCGCGGATCGTTGCGATTGCTGACGTCTACGATGCGCTAACCTCGGTACGTCCCTACAAGCCGGCGTGGCCGGTCGAGGAGGCGCTGGCGTACATGGAGGAGCACGCCGGCGCGCACTTCGACCCGAAGCTGGTGGAAATCCTTGCGCGGGACCGCGAAGAAGTCATCTCCATCGGCGAGCGGTTCGCCGACCAGCCGGCGCACTGAACTGGGACTGAGGCTTCATGGCGATTAGCGCGCTACTGACACGCTTTAAGGCCCGCCTTTCTGCGCGCCCGGATACGGAGCACGAGCAGGCGATTGTTCGCCTGTTGGTGGTGGCGCTTTTCTTCCTCTACTTCCTGCCGCAGGCCTTCGCCGATTACACTCACGGCGGGGCCGACCTGGGGTTCTTCCTGGCAATGGTGTGCACACTATTGCTCGCGGGGGTGGTGTTCGGCTGGATCTGTCTTTCCCCGGCTGCTTCGCCTGCGCGCCGCATCGCCGGGGCCGTGCTCGACGCCGGCTCCGTCACGTTCTTCATGTTTCATACGGGCGAGTACGGCACGCCGTTGTACATCGTCTACTTGTGGATTATTTTCGGCAACGGCTTTCGTTACGGCAAGCCGTACCTGTACAACTCCCTGGCGCTCAGCATCGTGGGTTTCGCCGTGGTCCTCATGCTCAACGATTACTGGGCGAATAACCGAGTTCTCGGTATCGGGCTTCTGGTCGGCATGATCGTGCTCTCGTTCTACATGAGCAAGCTTGTGGGCCGCCTGTTCGATGCGCTCCACCGGGAAGAGGCCGCAAACCAGGCGAAGCGGAAATTCCTCTCGACCGTCAGTCACGAGATGCGAACCCCGCTCAACGCCATCATCGGCATGAACGACTTGCTTCGCGACACGGCCTTGAACTCGGAGCAATCGGAGATGGTGCGAGCTATGCACGACGCGTCCCGATCCATGCTCAAGCTGATCGAGAACGTGCTCGACATCTCCAAGATCGAGGCCGGCAAGCTGAATATTGAAGAGACCGATTTCGATCTGCACAGTCTGATCAACGGCACGACCGGAGTGCTTGTTTCCCAAGCCGAGATCCGTGGCCTTCAACTTCGCGCTCACGTGATGCCGGAAGTGCCGCACGCTTTGCGCGGCGATCCATACCACCTGCGCCAGGTGCTCTACAATTTGATCGGCAACGGCATTAAGTTCACCGAGTCGGGCAGCGTAACACTGACTGTATCGAGCCTCGGTGAGAGCGACCACTCGGTGCGCCTGCGTTTCGCGATCGAGGACACGGGTATCGGCATTGCCCCCGAAGTGCAGGGGCGCATATTCGAGAGCTTCACGCAGGCCGATGACTCCACCACGCGCCGCTACGGGGGTACCGGCCTCGGCACCACGATCGCCAAGCAGCTCGTCGAGATGATGGGCGGGACGATCGGCCTGCAAAGTACCGTAGGAAAAGGCAGCACGTTCTGGTTCGAGCTGCCTTTCAAAAAGCAGGACGCGGCGTTCGTTTCCGAAGCGTCGCTGCGCCTAAACGATATCCGCATCATGTTGCTAGGATTCAGCGAAGTCGAGCAACGTTCGCTCGAGCAAGACCTCGCCACATGGGGGGCGCGCACCGGACGCGCGGCGGGCTTGGAGGCTGCGGCCGCGCACCTCGCAGAAGCGCAGTCGCTCGGGCACCCCTACCACCTGGTTCTGGTACGCGAAGACAGCGCCATGGAGCCGGATCGAATTCTGGCTCGAATCCGCGACAGCCGGAGCAGGAAGGCGCCTCCCACGGTCCTCTGTACTCCAGGAGTCTCGGAGATTCGCCGCACCGAGGCTCTTGCCGGCGGTTTTGCCGCGGTTCTCGAGATGCCCTTCAAGAAGCGGCTGCTTTTCAACGCCATTCATTCGGCCACCGCAGTCCAGGGCGGTCAGGAAGGCGTCATCTCGCTCAGCGACTACTATGCAGCCCGCGATGCGAACAAGCGTCGCTACCAGATCCTGGTCGCCGAAGACAACGCCGTCAATCAGCGCGTCATCGTCGGCATCCTGGAGCGGGCCGGTCACACTGTTCGTGTCGTAGGAGACGGCGAGCAGGCACTCGACGTGCTCGAGAACGAGCGATTCGACGTCATCATCATGGATCTCAACATGCCCCAGCTCGGGGGGCTCGATGCGGCACGGGCCTATCGGTTCATGGACCCCGAGTCGATGAACGTTCCGATCATCATGCTTTCGGCCGACGTGACGTCCGAGGCGATTAAGGAATGCGAGGACGCGGGAATCGATGCCTTCCTGCCCAAGCCTGTCGAGGCTCGGCGCCTGCTCGACTCCATTGCGAGCCTGGTTGCTAAGCGCGTGAGCGCTCCGGCTGCCGCGAAGGACAGCACCGAGGTGGCGCTTGCGGTAGTCAATCCCGCGGCGCTCGCGGAACTTGAGCTTATAAGCTCGGGTGGCACCTTCATGCAGGAGCTAGTCAACGGGTTCGTCCAGGACGGCGAGGCGCTCCTGCGGCAGATGGAGGCCGCGGTCGCTTCCGAGCAATACGAAACGCTGAGGGACCTAGTGCACGCGATGAAGGGTTCGGCAGTCACTCTCGGCGCCGAGCAGCTGTGCAGCACGTGCGCCGGACTCAACAATCAGACGCCTTCTGAACTCGCGGCGAGCGGGACGCGTGTGTTGAAGGTCGTGCGAGATCAGTTTCAGCAGGCGCGAGCCTCTCTCCTCGAGTACCTCAAGAAGCGGCAGAGCGCGGCCCGGTAGCCGCGCGAGAAAAGCCCGCCGGGTCGTTTCCGAACGCACCGGTCAAGACGGATCGAAAACGGACCCGGCAGTTCCCACAAACCTTTCCGGCGGACGTCTCGCGGCGGCCATAGGCGCCGCAGCCGCGCTGCTCAGGCGACGGCGTACTGAAGGTCCATCGGCATTTCGGCCACCTGCGGTATCGCCGTCTCCGGCGTCCTGAGCGCAGCGCCTCCATTGATGCGCCTGAGTTGCGAGCTCACCAGGCGGTTCATCAACTTTAGGTCTTTCTCTTCCAGACGCATCGCCGCGTTGACCCAGATGTTCGTTATGTTGAGCAGCTCGTCGTAGCTTACCGGGTGGAAATGCTGGCGGCAGCTGAATACCGCTTGCATTCCGTTGCGGCGCCGCTCGTTGCTGCGGATGTAGTCGTACACCGCGGTCTCGCCCAGGCCGTCGTCGACGAGGATGTCCACTACGCCCATCTCGTGGAGCTCCGCCGCGGTAAAGACACGACCGGAAAGGATCATTTCCTCTGCTTTCTTCATTCCCATGCGCCTAGCGAGCAGGCTGTAGGCGCCCATGCCGGGAAAGAGGTTGAAGAGGATCTCGGGCGTTCCCATACGCGCGCAGCGCTCGGCGATGATGACGTTCGAGGAAAGCACGGTTTCGAATCCGCCGCCGAGAGCCTCGCCCTGCACCAGCGAGATCGTGGTCATAGGGCTGTTGTAGTTGCAGATCCGCGAATGCATGTTGCGGATGCACAGCTTGGCGTAGTGGGTCAGCGCATCGCGGTCCTGCTCCTTGACCAGCCGCACGAACAGCGCCAGATCCCCGCCGAAGTTGAAAATATCTTCGGTCTTGGAGGCAACGACGTAGTAACGGATCTGGCGAAGGTCCCCTTCGTGCAACACGCGGCCTCCGTTCATCTCGATCGCTTCGTCATGAGCGCGCAACTCGTCGAGGATGCCGAGGTTGAAGCACGGCACTCCCGAAGGGTTCAGAAAAGTCCACGCTACCGAATAATCGGGTTCGAATTTGACCTCGATTTGCCGGTACTTCCGTTCAAACATCCCCTCTATAGCCCTGAAATCGACCGGTGCGTTCATGGTTTCTTCCCTTTCGTTGGTGTGTTGAGCAAATGTTGATATTTATAGCTTTTGCGGAGAATATACTTCTCAAATCGGTAACTTACAAGGTGGTCTTATTCCACTGTCCTATTCCATTGTCATTTGTCCGGGAGGGACCGGTCTATCGCGGATTTTCCCCGGAGGTATGTCAGGAAATACCCGATGGCAGGACCCGTTGAAAGCGTGAAAACTTGGCAGTTCCGTGCGGCCGGTCTGGGCCGGGCGTGGATCCGAAGGCGCGGAAACACGCCCACGCCCGCAAAATGAAGAATTTAAGAACTCGCGGTCGCATCCTGGTCCTGGTGATTCTCGCGGCCCTTCCGGCCCTTCTTCTCACCGTCTACAGTGCGATCGAGCGGCGTGGGTCCGAGGAAAGGCAGGCGCGCGCCGAGCTCAAGCGGCTCGTCCGGCTCGCAGCCATGCAGCAGCTGCAGGTCGTCGAAGGCGCTAGGCAGATGATGGTCGCATCCTCGCCTATCCTTTTGACGTTGCTCGAGGACAGGCGGCGCTGCACCCAGTACTTCGCCAGTCTTCTGGCGCAGAACCGGGAGACCTACCACTCGATGGGGCTGTTCACGGAGAGCGGCGACCTGTTCTGCAACGCCGCAACCTGGCGGGACAAGATCTACGGCGGCGACCGGCTCTACTTCAGGCTCGCCAAGGAGACCGGCCGATTCGCCGTGGGCGAATATCAAATTGGTCGGGTGACGGGACAGGCCGGAATCAATTTCGGATTTCCCGTCAGGGACGCGCAGGACAAGATCAGAGCCGTGGCTTTCGCAGGGCTCGACCTGGAGGGCCTCGGTCGAATGGCCGAGGAGACACCCTTGCCGCCGGAGGGAATCCTGAGCGTGATCGACGTCAAAGGGACGATCCTCGCTCGGAAACCAGCCCTAAGGGAGCGTATCGGACAAAAGCTCTGGAACCCGCAGGTGATCGAGGCCGTGCTCGCGGGCACCGAGGGGGTACTCGAGGCGAGGGGTGAGGACGGCGTCGACTGGCTCCTTGCCCACGAGGCGTTCGCCAAGAATCCGGACGGCGCTTTCCCGCTGCGCGTGCTGGTTACCGTGCCTCTCAACCGCGTCTTCGCCGAGGCGAACCGAGCCCTTGTTCGCGACCTGCTTGGAATCAGCCTCGCAACACTCTTTCTTTTGGTAGGCGTCTGGTTCGGGGCCGAGTGGTTCATGCTGCGCAAATTCAGAGCGCTTCTCCGCGCGGCTGATCGGATGCGGGCTGGCGATCTGAACGCTCGCACCGGCATTCGCCACGGCGAGGAAGAGCTGAGTCAGCTTGCTCACGCGTTCGATGATATGGCCGGCGCTTTGCAACAGCGGGAGCAAAAGCTCCAAGAGCAGGCGATCTCCGATCCGCTCACGGGCCTGTATAACCGGCGATACCTGAGCGAGTTCCTACCGCGTGAGCTGGGGAGGTCGGGCCGAAACACCGTACCGGTCGCGGTGATGCTGATCGACCTTGATCATTTCAAACGGGTCAACGATTCATTCGGGCACGAGGCAGGGGACATCGTCCTCGTGGCTGTAGGGGCCTTGCTCAAAGAAAAAGTGCGCGGCAGCGACATCGCCTGCCGCTACGGGGGCGAGGAGTTCGCCCTGGTGCTGCCTGAAACGGGGGAGGAACCCGCGGCGCGCCGCGCCGAGGCTATCCGCGTGGCGATCTCAGCCCTGGCCTTGAGTCACGCGGGAAAACCGCTCGGGAAGGTCACGGCATCGTTCGGGATCGCGCTGTTTCCGGATCACGCGCAAGATACCGACACGCTGCTGCGCGTCGCAGACATGGCCTTGTACGCGGCCAAGGGCGCGGGCCGCAATCGCGTGATCGTGGGTCACCGGAGAAGCGGCGAGCCCAGTCGCTCGCGGGAAAAACGCGTTGGGGTGGGTCCCGCTGGGGCGTGAGCGCTGGGCGCTTTACAGAGCTGCGGTGCTAGCGCTTGAACGGTGGCTCCCCGACCAGGGATCGAACCTGGGACCTGCGGATTAACAGTCCGTCGCTCTACCAGCTGAGCTATCGGGGATTTGAGGCTCCAGACAAGCTTGGCCGGAGGTTTGGAAGGCGCGTATTCTAATTCGCGGTAGGGGGCGGGTCAACGCGAGGCATCGTCGGTGCCGTTCAACTCCTGCATAATGTGCCGTAGCAGAGGAGACTCATCGTGTTTCGAGCGCATGGCACGTTAGCAGTATTGGCTGCAGGGCTCCTCGCTCCAGCCCTCTCCGCGGCTCAAGATACCGACTGGCCGAGCCGCACGATCCAGATTGTCGTTCCGTACACGCCCGGCACCGGCGGAGACATTCTTGCGCGCATTCTGGGTCCGAAGCTCGCCGAGCGCTGGAAAGTCGCCGTCGTCACCGACAACCGCGCGGGCGCTTCGGGCAATATCGGAACCGACTTCGTCGCGAAGGCCGCTCCCGACGGCTACACGCTTCTGTGCACGGCGACCTCGTTTGGCACGAACCCGGCGATCAACCGGGACCTGCCCTTCGATCCGATCAAGAACTTTGCTCCGGTGATCCAGCTTGCGAGCAGCTCGGTCTCGGTCATCGTCACTTCCGGCTTGCCCGCCAAGTCCATGCGCGAATTCCTCGATCTTGCGCGCAGCCAGCCGGGCAAGCTCTACTACTCCTCTCCCGGGAGCGGGGGGCCGCAGCATCTCGCCATGGAGCTACTGAAGCTGGAGGCGCACGTCGATCTCGTGCACGTCCCGTACAAGGGCTCGGGAGGTGCGCTGGCCGATCTCGTCGGCGGTCACGTGCAGGCCATGATCGTATCGCTGCAGACCGCGGCACCGTATGTCCAAAGCGGCAAGCTGCGCATGCTGGCGGTGATGAGCGCGGAGCGCTCGCCGGCGTTCCCCGACGTCCCCACGCTCAAGGAATTGGGTCTTGCGGATCTCGAGGTGGACACCTGGTACGGCGTGTTCGCGCCGGCCGGAACGAGCGGCGCGGTCGTCGCGAAGCTGAACGCTGAGCTGAACGCCCTGCTCAAGCATCCGGAAATTCGCGCCCTGCTCGCCAAACAGGGCATGATGGCGGTGGGCGGAAGCCCCGAGCGCTTCGGCGAGCTCGTGAAAAAGGAGCTGGCGCGCTGGTCGCGCGTCGTGAACGCCGCTGGGATCAAGGCCGACTAGCATCGTGGATCAATCGGAAGGAAAGGTACAGATGAGCTTGGTTGAAGATCTTGTGGCCGCAAATCGCATTCTCGTCGAGCACGGCGTCATCGACGCCTACGGGCACGTGAGCGTGCGCTCGGAGAACGATCCGGCCCGCTATCTCCTCGCCCGGTCGATCGCTCCGGAGCTGGTGACCCACGAAGACATCCTGGAATACGATCTGGACAGCAATCCCGTCGATCCACGAGGAAGAGAATCGGTCCGGGAGCGCTTCATCCACGGCGAGATCTACAAGGCGCGGCCCGACGTGAACGCCGTCGTCCACAACCATTCGCCTTCCGTGGTGCCTTTCAGTGTCACCAAGGTGTCGATGCGACCGCTTTTTCACATGGCCGCATTCGTGGGCGAAGGAGTCCCGAACTTCGAGATCCGAGACACCCAGAAGGGATCCGACCTGCTGGTGAAGACCCCTTACTTGGGGAAGGCGCTCGCCAAGACCCTGGGCAAGAGCTCCGCGGCGCTCATGCGCGGGCACGGCTCGGTCACAGTGGGCGAGAGCCTGCCGCGAGCGGTCGGGCGCAGCATCTATCTCGAGCTGAGCGCGCGCATGCAGCTTCAGGCGCTCGCCATCGCCGGCCCGCGCGGCAAGATCGTGTACCTCGACGACAAGGAAGTCCGGGCGTCGGTCCCGGTGCAGGACTACGGCCGGGCTTGGCCGATGTGGCGCGCGAAAGCGCTCGCCCGCGTCAAACCCCAGTGATTTTTCAGCACCTCGCGGACCGACTCGCCGACATTGGCCGCGCGGGACTCCTGCGCCGCCGCCTGGTTCGCGAGAGCGCGCAAGGACCGCGCATCCTAATGGAGGGCCGGGAATACCTCGCGTTCTGCAGCAACGACTACCTCGGGCTCGCGAATCATCCGCGGATCGTCGAGGCGGCTGTCGACGCGGCGTTGCGCCACGGGGTGGGGCAGGGCGCCTCGCATCTGCTCACGGGGCACAGCGCCGTGCACGAGCGCCTGGAGGGAGCGCTCGCGGAATTCGTGCGCATGCCGCGCGCGCTCCTGTTCTCGAGCGGCTACCAGGCGAACATCGGCGCGGTCACGGCGCTCGCCGGTCCGGAGGATGTAGTGTTCTCCGACGCGCTTAACCACGCATCGCTCATAGACGGAGTTCGCCTGTCGCGCGCCCAGGTCGTGCGCTATCCGCACGGCGATATCGAATTCCTGTCGAAGTCGCTTAGGGCGTCCACAGGCAAGGTCAAGCTGATCGTCAGCGACGGCGTGTTCAGCATGGACGGCGACATCGCGCCGCTCGCTGACCTGCTCGGCTTGTGCGAGCGGCACGACGCCTTGCTGATCCTCGACGACGCGCACGGCTTCGGCGTGATCGGGCCCGAAGGCCGCGGCTCGCCGGCGCACTTCGGCGTGCGATCGCCTAGGATCGTGTACGTGGGGACCCTCGGAAAGGCGGCGGGCGTCGCCGGCGCCTTCGTCGCCGGGGAAGCGGGAGTCATCGAGACGGTCCTGCAGCGGGCGCGCACCTATATCTATACGACTGCGGCTCCCGCAATGCTCGCCGCCGCGGTCGAGGCGAGCCTGGATCTGATCCGGGAGGAGGAATGGAGGCGCGAGCGCCTGCGAAACGTGATCGGTGCGCTCAAGCAGGGGCTGCGGGAGAGCGAGGCCGTTCTCGCTCCTTCGGATACGCCGATCCAGCCGCTCATCCTCGGCGCCAACGCCAGAGCGGTCGGCGCGAGCGCGGCGCTGCGCGAGCGCGGGATCCTCGTGCCGGCGATCCGCCCGCCCACCGTGCCCGAGGGCAGCGCGCGCCTGAGGATCTCGCTTTCGGCTGCGCACAGCGAGAAGGACGTCGCGCGGCTCGCTGCCGCATTGCGGGAGGCATGCCGGAGCGACGCCGAAGCGCACGCGTGACGACCACGTGGGACAGGGCTTCTTCGTAACGGGAACCGATACCGGTATCGGCAAGACGCTGATCGCCTGTGCTCTGCTGCGCGCTTTCGCGTCGAGCGGGAAGTCCGCAGTCGGAATGAAGCCGGTCGCCGCGGGAAGCGAAAACGGTCGCTGGGCCGACGTGGACGCCCTCGCCAAGGCGAGCACGATCCGGGCGCCCGCGAAGCTCGCGAATCCATATGCGTTCGAGCCGGCGGTCGCGCCGCACATAGCGGCGGAGCTCGCGGGAAGGCGGATCGAGATCGAGGTGATCGCGCAGGCCTATCAAGAGCTGTCGCGGCGCGCGCAGGTGGTCGTGGTCGAGGGAGTGGGAGGGTTTCTCGTCCCCTTGAATGCGCGCGATACCGGCGCAGACCTTGCGCGGCGTCTCGCTTTGCCTGTCGTCCTGGTGGTGGGGATGAGGCTTGGCTGCCTCAACCACGCGCTGCTCACGCGAAAGCAGGTCGAAGCCTGCGCGCTGCGCTGCGCCGGGTGGGTGGCGAATTGCATTGCCCCGGGAATGCCCCAGCTGGAAGCGAACATCCGCGCGCTCGAGCAGCGCCTCGACTGCCCGCTGCTCGGCGTCGTGCCTTACGGCGTCGATCCTGACACGGAGGGCGTCGCCGCGAAACTGGCGCTCGAGCCCCTGATCGAGGCGACGGCGTGAGCGCGAACACGAAACTGGCGGAGCGCAGCCGCCGCGCGGTCTGGCATCCGTGCACGCAGATGAAACACCACGAAACGCAGGCCATCGTGCCGATCAGCCGCGCCGAGGGAGCTTGGCTCTATGATTTCGAAGGCCGCCGCATTCTCGATGCGATCGGCTCATGGTGGGTCAATCTGCTCGGGCACGGCCATCCGCGTGTGAAGGCGGCGCTCCGTGAGCAGATCGACGCGCTGGAGCACGTGATGCTCGCCGGCCTGACCCACGCGCCGGCGGTCGAGCTCGCCGAGCGCCTCGCGAATCTCGTCCCACGCGGCCTCGGGCATTGCTCTTTCGGATCGGACGGTGCCTCGGCCGTCGAGATCGCCCTGAAAATGAGCCATCAGTACTGGAGGAACACCGGCAAGCCGGAAAAGACCGGGTTCGTGGCTCTCGCCAACGCCTATCACGGCGAGACCCTCGGAGCGCTGTCGGTGACCGATATCCCGCTGTTCCGCGACAGCTACGCGCCGCTGCTGCAGGGAAGCACCCGGGTGCCGTCGCCCGATTGGCGCTTCGCCCGGCCGGGGGAGACCCCCGCCGACTGCGCGTCGCGTTGCGCGCTAGCGCTCGAAGCGCATCTCGAGCGGCACGCCGGCCGGACCGCGGCGCTCATCGTCGAGCCTCTGGTGCAGTGCGCCGGGGGCATGGCGATGCACCACCCGCAGTATCTGCGCCGCGCCCGCGAGATCTGCGATCGCTTCGAGGTTCTCCTCATCGCCGACGAGATCGCCGTCGGGTTCGGGCGCACCGGGACGCTGTTCGCCTGCGAACAGGCGCGGATCACGCCGGACCTGCTTTGCCTGTCCAAGGGGATCACCGGAGGCACGCTGCCCCTCTCGGTCGTGATGGCGACCGACCGCGTCTACGGGGCTTTCTACGACGACAAGCTCGAGCGCGGTTTTCTGCACTCGCACTCCTACAGCGGAAACCCGCTGGCCTGCCGCGCCGCCCTGACGGTGCTCGACGTGCTGGCGGACGAGAACGTCCTGGAGCGAAACCGCGGTACGGCCGACTACGTCAACCGGCGCGCCGAGGCGATTCGCTCGCGGCCCGAGGTCGAGCATTTCCGCAACACTGGAATGATCTGGGCATTCGACGTGCGCGGGGCGGAGCCCGGGTTCGCAAGGGATTTCGGCCGGCGGGCCGTCGAAGCGGGCGTGCTCCTGCGGCCGCTGGGATCGACCGTGTACTGGATGCCGCCCTACGGAATCGAGAAGGATGAAATCGACTTTCTCATCGACACCGTGATCGCGCTCCTCGACCGGACGGAGAGCCTGGCAAGTTCGGCATGATAGACTGCGGTGTTTTTCAAGCGCAGTGATGCTCACGTTTCCCGACAGTCCGTTCCGCCTCGCCCAGACGTTTCCGCCGGCCGGCGATCAGCCCGAGGCGATCGAGAAGATCGTCGAGGGGATACGCGACGGCCTGTCGTATCAGACGCTCCTCGGCGTGACCGGGTCGGGAAAGACTTTCACCATGGCGAACGTGATCGCGCGCCTCGGCCGGCCCGCGCTCGTGCTCGCGCCGAACAAGACGCTCGCCGCCCAGCTCTACGCCGAGATGCGGGAGTTCTTCCCCGAGAACGCCATCGAGTATTTCGTCTCGTACTACGATTACTACCAGCCCGAGGCCTACGTCCCGTCGCGCGACCTGTACATCGAGAAGGATTCGAGCATCAACGAGCACATCGAGCAGATGCGCCTGTCGGCGACCAAGTCCCTGCTCGAGCGCGAGGACGCGGTGATCGTCGCGACGGTGTCCTGCATCTACGGGATCGGAGACCCTGTCGACTATCACGGGATGATTCTCCACGTGAGAGAGAAGGAGAGAATCTCCCAGCGCGACGTGATAGCGCGCCTCGTGGCGATGCAGTACGAAAGAAACGAGCTCGAGTTCAAGCGAGGCGCGTTCCGGGTGCGCGGCGACGTGCTCGATGTCTTTCCGGCGGAGCACTCGGAGACGGCGCTGCGCATCGCGCTCACGGACGACGAGGTCGAGAGCCTAACCCTGTTCGATCCGCTGACGGGCCACGCGAGCCAGCGCGTCCCGCGTTTCACCGTCTATCCTTCGAGCCACTACGTGACGCCGCGCGCCACCACCCTTCGGGCGATCGAGGCGATCAAGATCGAGCTCGCCGCGCGGACCGATCATTTCCAGAAGGCGGGCAAGCTGCTGGAGGCCCAGCGCCTGGAGCAGCGCACGCGCTTCGACCTGGAAATGCTCAACGAGCTGGGCTTCTGCAAGGGGATCGAGAACTATTCGCGGCACCTGTCAGGCAGGAAGGAAGGCGAGCCGCCGCCGACGCTGATCGACTACCTTCCGCCCAACGCCCTCATGTTCATCGACGAGTCGCACGTCACCATCGGGCAGCTCGGAGGGATGTACCGCGGGGACCGCTCGCGCAAGGAGAATCTCGTCGCCTACGGATTCCGCCTTCCTTCGGCGCTCGACAACCGCCCGCTCAAGTTCGAAGAATTCGAGAAAGTGATGCGCCAGACGGTATTCGTGTCCGCCACACCGGCGGAATACGAGCGCGAGCACTCTGGGCAGATCGTGGAGCAGGTGGTGCGGCCCACGGGCCTGGTGGACCCGGCGCTCGAGGTGCGGCCCGCGTCTACGCAGGTCGATGATCTGCTAGGGGAGATCAGCCTGCGCGTGGCGCGCCGCGAGCGGGTGCTCGTGACCACGCTCACCAAGCGCATGGCCGAGGAGCTTACCGACTACCTCGCCGAGCACGGCGTGAAAGTGCGCTACCTGCATTCGGAGGTCGAGACGGTCGAGCGGGTCGAGATCATCCGGGATCTGCGCCTGGGCGAGTTCGACGTGCTGGTCGGAATCAACCTTCTTCGCGAGGGCCTGGACTTGCCCGAAGTGTCGCTGGTCGCGATTCTCGACGCCGACAAGGAGGGTTTCCTGCGCTCGGAGCGCTCGCTCATCCAGACCATCGGACGCGCGGCGCGGCACCTGAACGGCATGGCGATACTCTACGCGGACCGCGTCACCGATTCGATGAAGCGCGCGATCGAGGAAACCGACCGCCGGCGCGCCAAGCAGATCGAGTTCAACGCGCGGCGCGGCATCACGCCGATCGGCATCTCCAAACAAGTGCGCGACATGATCGAAGGCGCCCGCGAGCTCGCGGACGTGAGCCAGCAATTGAGGGCTGCGCAGGAACAGGCGCGCTACGAGTCGATGTCCGAGAAGCAGCTCGCCCGGGAGATCAAGAGGCTCGAGAAGCAGATGCTCGACTACGCGCGCAACCTCGAGTTCGAAAAAGCCGCCGAGGCGCGGGATCGCCTGACGGAATTAAAGCGGAGCTTCTTCGGCGCCTCACCCGACGAGGAATCGGCCCGCGCCGTAGGCTAGACGCGGCCTCCGATCACCGCCGACCCTCCGCCAAGCCATGGGCCGTCTGGGAGGTCCAGCCTGAGCGAGACGCAGGCGAGCGTGCCGGCGCGAACGGTTCCGTGCGCACCGTCCGAGCTCGCGACGACGGAGAGCGGTTGGCTTCCGACGCAGGCTTCGACGCTCCAGAATGCCGCATCTTCCGGCTGCGGGGACGGGGTGGCTTCGCTCAGCCGTGAGGCCCAGGCGGCCATCCGCTTCTGCGCGTCGATCCAGGAGTCGGGCATCCTCTCCGCTAAGCATCGCACGGCGCGAGTCCAAGTCGCCTTGTACGCGACCGACAGGCCAACCGCGTAGCGTTCGCCCAAAGCGGCGTCTCCCTCGAAACGCCGCATGGTCGCGTCGAGCGCGAGATCCGGTGCTAGGCGCGGCAGGACTTCTTCGGCCCCGGCGAGACGCGCCGATCTTTCGATCGCAGAGAGGACCTGAGATGCGCGCTTCGCGCCGGCGGGAATCGCGGCCAGCGCTTTCGCCGCGATATCGGCGGCCCGCCGCGCCAGTTGAATCTCCGTCTCGTCGGCCGGCTGCCGTATCGAGGCAAAGAGCGCGGTCGCATCCGTCAACCTCCCGTTCTGCTCGGAATTCAAGAGAGCCTCGGCGACGGTCCAGGGCAGGGCGTCGAGCTCGAGCACACCGATGACGGACTTCCCCGGAAGACGCTCCTTCAACAGCGCCGCGGTGGCACGGCCGAGATCGGGCACCGATTGCACCTCGCCGACGTGGCTGGTGCTTCGGACCCAGTCGTGCATGCGCTTCGAGAACGCCGCGAGCAGCACGGGCGCTCCGGTCGGCAGCACGACCAGCAGCCCCTCGTTCCAATACGGCACGAAGTGCGTGAGCCAGGCGACCGCGCTAGGGCGAGCGAAAGAGGTATAGATCAGCACCGCCGCTAGCCCCGCGGCCCGCATCTTCTCCTGAAGCCTTGCGAGACGGCCGTCCAGGACGGAAGCCGGGACTTCGTCGCGCGACCAGCTGATCAATCCGCGCCGCAAGCTCAGCTCGCGGGAACCGAAAACAGCCGACGCGGAGTCCGGGTCAGCACCTCGCGCCCTTCCTCCGTAACCCGGACCGAGTCGCCGTGGACGAAGTAGCCGACCTCGGGATGGTAGGTGTTCGGGTGGACGATCAGCGTCATCTCCGGCGCGAGGACCAGGTCGACATCCTCGAGCACCGCGGGGCGCCCGTCTACATAGAGACCCAGGCCGTGGCCGCGCACGCGGGTGTATTCGGGGCCCACGTAGTCGCCCAGCCCGTGGCGGCGAAATACGTCGTTCTGTGCCCGGGCCACGTCTGCGGCGGCGGCTCCGGGGCGCACCGCGGCGATGCCTGCCTCCAGCGCCGCATCGTATACAGAGAAGGCGCGCTGCTGCGCCTCGCTCGGGGCTCCGATCACGAGGGTGCGGCAGATCTGCGCGTAGTACCCGTCCACGCACGGCGTCAGCTCGGTGGTCACCAGGTCGCCCGGGGCGAGACGCCTTTCCGTGGGCGGATGCATGCCGCGCACTTCGCGGCCGCCCGAGCCGAGGATCTGGAAGTTCTCCGGGCAGCCGCGCGAGCGGAAAAACGCCTCGACGTCGGCGACCAGGGCGTACTCCGGGCGTCCCACGCGCGCCGCCTCGCAGAAGATCGCGTAGCCCTCGTCGGCGAGGGCTGCGGCGCGGCGAAACGCGTCGATTTCCGAGGGCGATTTGCGCAGCATCAGACGGTCGAGCATCGCCGTGGCGGACGCCAGGCTAGAGCGCAGCGGCCCGTTCGCGAGCCGGTAAGGTACCGCGGCTAGCGGCGCGAGCGCGGCGCGCCTGCCCAGAGAACGGATCGCGGCCTCGGCCTCCTCGATCGGCGAGGCCGACCAGCTCACCTGCAGATCCGGCTGCTCGGAACGGAAGCGCGCCGCCTCGACCGGGTGTTCCGCGAAGACGCGAACCGCACCCTCGCGCTCGACGAAAGCGAAGACCTGCCCCTCGAGCGGTGCGAGATCGGCGGCGAAGCGGAGGTAGTCGCTGCGCCAGGGATTCCCCGCCACGACGAGCACGTCGATACCCTGCGCCGTCATCGCCGCGGCGAGCCGCGCGCGCCGCTCGGCGCGAAGGCTGACGGGCATGGTGATCACTCCGGCCTGATGCCGCCCCGCTCGACGATAGACTTGTAGCGCGCCGATTCCGACTTGAGGAAAGCCGCTGTCTCGGAGGGCGCGAGCCCGATCGGAACATGGCCCAGCTCGCCGATGCGCTTTCGCACCGCGGGGTCGGCGAGCACCTTGCGGAACTCGGCGGCGAGGCGCTCGACGATGCGCGGACTCGTGCCGTGGGGCGCGGCGAGGACCCACCAGTTTCCGCTGACGAGTTGCGGAAATCCGGACTCGACCGTCGTCGGAACGTCGGGCAGCTCGGGCATGCGCTCGCGCGCCATCACCGCGAGCACCCTGAGCTTGCCCGCTTTCACGGGCCCGATGATCCCGGTCCAGGTGGGGAAGGCCATCTGGATGTCGCCGGCGAGCAGCGCCTGGACCATGGGAGGCGTTCCCTTGTACGGTACGTAGACGACGGCGTTCCCGGTCTGCTGCGAGAAAGCCGCGCCGGTCAGGTGGGCGGGAGACCCCGACCCGGGCGAGCCGTAGTTGAATTTACCCGGGCTCGCGCGCACGTAGCTCGCCAGATCCTGGAGCGACTTGGCTGGCACGCTCGCGCCGACCACCGCGAGTAGCGGAGCGTCGGCGAGCAGGGAGATCGGATCGAGAGCGGTGAGCGGGTCGAAACCCAGGTTGGAGAACATGTGGGGGATCACCGCGTATACCGCGGTCGGCCCGAGCAGCAAGGTGTAGCCGTCCGGCGCAGCGCGCACCACCTCCCCCGTTCCGATGGCTCCGTCGGCGCCCGGCTTGCTCTCGACGATGAAGCGCTGGCCGAGATCCGCCTCGACTCCGGGCGACATGGTTCGAAAGATCGCCTCCGAGACGCTTCCCGCGGCGAAAGGAATCACCACGCGGACCGGCTTGGCCGGCCAGTCCTGCGACGAGACGACCGCCGGCGCCAGAGCGATCCACGCGGCGGCCGCGATCGCCAGTATGCGTCTCGCGTTCATGTCTCCTCGGTATAGTGTGCGCTTCGCGCTGGTGCGAGAGCATTCTATAGGGTCGGAATGAGCGATGGGCGGCAAGCGGTTTAGCGTTCTGTTCGTGTGCACCGGAAACATCTGCCGCTCGCCCACCGCCGAGGCGATTTTCCGCAAGCTGGCCGCCGACTCCGGAATGGAGGAAACGGTTGGCGCCGACTCGGCGGGCACCCACGGCTACCACATCGGCGAGCCGCCTGACCCGCGGGCCCAAGCCGCGGCGGCGGATCGCGGCTACGATCTGAGCGGACTGCGCGCGCGCAGGTTCGAGCGCGCGGATTTCGAGCGCTTCGACCTGATCGTCGCAATGGACCGCGGGCACTTCGCGATGCTCTCGGCCAGAGCGCAGCCGCCCGACGCCCACAAGCTTAAGCTGATGATGTCCTACGCGAGGCGGTTCAAGGAGCAGGACGTTCCCGATCCCTACTATGGCGGCCCGCAGGACTTCGAGCGGGTGATCGACATGCTCGAGGACGCAGCCCGCGGTTTGCTCGACTCCTTGGCCGAGCGGACGAAGACCTAGCCTTTCGGCTCCGACGGCTCGCGCGCCGTTTCCACTTGGACCAAGGGCTCGTCGATGTCCGGCGGCGGCGGTCGGCGCTCGCGTTTCGCGGGGACGAACTCGGCGTCGGGCGGCAGCTCGATCGGGCCGGCCGCGCGGGTCTGAACCATTTCCAGACCGCTGTCGCGCAGCGCGCGCTCGATCTCGACGGGATCGGGCTCCCGCGGCGCGGGGGCCTCGGGCGCGGGCTTCTCGGGAGCGGATTTCACCGGGGCAGGGGCGGCTGGAAGCTCGCGCGCTTCGACCGGCGCATGCAATGCTTCAGGCAGGCCCTCCTGCGCCGTCGCCTCCAAGGAGGCCAGCTCGGCGGCCGTGGGGGCGATCGAAGCTCGCGCGTCCGGGCGAGGTTGCCTCTGGCGCTGGTCCCCGTTGCGGTTTGGCGAACCCTGGGGCGACCCGTCGCGGCGCTCGCCGCCGCGATCTCCGCGGTCGCGGCCGCCACGCCGTCTGCGCCTGCGCTCGCCTTCTTTGCGTTCTTGCCCCTGCTGCTGAACGGGGCGGTCGGGCTGGCGCTGCGGATCGTGCGGCCGCTGCTCGTTGCGCTCCGGCCGTGGCTGACGCTGCTCGCCCTGCTGCACGTCCTGCCGCGGCTGACGCTGCTCGCCCTGCTGCACGTCCGGCCGTGGTTGGCGGTCTCCTCGATCCTGCCGATGAGGCCGGTCGCCGCGACCTTCGCGCCGCCCGTCGCGATGCTCGTCGCGGCCGGGCCGCTGCTCGCGGCGTCCATCGCGTTGGCGGAAGCGGTCGCGCTCGCCGCGGTCGCGTTCCTGCCGGTCGGGTCGCGCATCGCGGCGCGGGGCTTGGGCCGGGGCGGGCTGCGGCTGCACCTGGGGCGCTGCGTCGCTCTTGAGCCAGCCGAACATGCGACCGAAGAAGCTCGGCTGCGGAGCGGCCGCATGACGCGTCTCGGGCCGCTCCTGGCGCGAGGCCGGGGAAATCACCGGCGCGGGCCGCTCGGGTGTGACGCCCTGGACCGCGGGCTGCAGGCGCTGAGGGCGTGCCTCCGGGGTAGCTTGAGCGGGGTTTTCTTCCTCGGCGGGCGCGCTGACCAGGTTGTAGCTGGCCGGGGGCGTGTCGGCCTGATTGAGGTCGTCGTGGCGAAGGCGCTCCACCTTGTAGTTCGGCGTCTCGAGGTTCGTGTTGGGGATCAGCACCACGTTGACCTTGAGCCGCGCCTCTATCGAATGGATGTCGGCGCGCTTCTCGTTCAACAGGAAGGTGGCGACGTCCACCGGCACTTGCGCCTGCACCGCAGCGCTGTTTTCCTTCATCGCCTCCTCCTGGATGATCCGCAGGATGTGGAGCGCGGTCGATTCGGTGCCGCGAATGTGGCCGGTGCCGTTGCAGCGCGGGCAGGTGATGTTGCTGCCTTCGCCGAGCGATGGCCGCAGCCTTTGCCGCGACAGCTCCATCAGCCCGAAGCGGGAGATCTTCCCCATCTGCACCCGCGCGCGGTCGAAGCGCAGCGCTTCGCGCAAGCGGTTCTCCACCTCGCGCTGGTTGCGCTGGTTCTCCATGTCGATGAAATCGATGACGATCAGCCCTCCCAAGTCGCGCAAGCGCAGCTGGCGGGCGATCTCCTCGGCGGCCTCGACATTGGTGTTGAACGCGGTCTGCTCGATGTCGTGTCCCCGCGTGGCGCGCGCCGAATTGACGTCGATCGAGACCAGGGCCTCGGTATGGTCGATCACGACCGCGCCTCCGGAAGGCAGCGAAACCTGGCGCGAATACGCGGTTTCGATCTGATGCTCGATCTGAAACCGCGAAAAGAGCGGCACGTCGTCGTTATAGCGCTTCACGCGGCCGACGTTGTCGGGCATCACGTTGCTCATGAAAGCGAGCGTCTGCTCGTGGATCGCGTCGGTGTCGATCAGGATCTCGCCGATATCGGGCTGGAAATAGTCGCGCACGGCGCGGATCACCAGGCTGCCTTCCTGGTAGATGAGGAAGGGCGCCGGATTGAGGAGCTTGCCGTCGGAGTCGCGGGCCGGCTGGGTCGCCTCGACAACCTTGCCCCAGAGCTTGAGCAGGTAGCTCAAGTCCCACTGCAGCTCTTCGTAGTTCCGCCCGATGCCTGCGGTGCGGCCGATCAGGCTCATGCCGGCAGGGGTCTCGAGCCTGTCCATGATTTCGCGCAGCTCGTCGCGGTCCTCTCCCTCGACCCGCCGCGACACGCCGCCGCCGCGCGGATTGTTGGGCATGAGGACGAGGTAGCGCCCCGCGAGGCTGATAAAGGTGGTGAGCGCGGCGCCCTTGTTGCCGCGCTCGTCCTTCTCGACCTGGACGATCAGCTCGTCGCCGTCGGAGATCGCGTCCTGGATGCGCGCGCGGCCGACGTCGATGCCGGGTTTGAAATACTGGCGCGCGATCTCCTTGAACGGAAGGAATCCGTGGCGCTCGGTGCCGTAGTCGACGAACGCGGCTTCGAGGCTGGGCTCGACCCGGGTGACGACACCTTTGTAGATGTTGCTTTTTCTCTGTTCTTTTGCGGCCGATTCAATGTCGAGGTCTATGAGCTTCTGGCCGTCGACAATCGCGACACGGAGTTCTTCGGCCTGTGTCGCATTAAATAGCATGCGCTTCATTGTTCTTTCTCCTGCGCGCACGGGCAGGACAAACCAAGGCCTGTTTTGGAGGCTAGTTTCGCATCATCGATCGCTTGATCATGAGAACGCGGTAAGTTTGGCTTGTCGGATCGGGTCACTGCGATGCAGGAACCGCAAAATCTGCCGATATGCTGTTGGCGCGCTGTTCTATTACTATCACTTTCGTTCAATGGTTGGATGACCAACCGCCTTTGCCGGCTTCGGGTTCCCGCGCAGGTCGATGGGCATCTCGCCATCATCGGCAACGGAACCGGGGACAGGGTAGCCAGTCTTGTCTGGGGGCGAAAATCCGCACCTTCGCATGTACAAGCAGCCGTCCCGCAACGTAAGCAGCGCGCAGATCATAAACAAAATGAAGGATTTAAGCAACGTCTCCACAGTCGAGGTCGACGCCGGCAGCGAAGGCCAGCGGGTCGACAACTTCCTGATGCGGGTCTGCAAGGGCGTTCCGCGCAGCCATATCTACCGCGTTCTGCGCACAGGAGAGGTGAGGGTCAACAGCCGCCGGGTCGATGCGACGTATCGATTGCAGCCGGGGGACCGGGTGCGGATTCCGCCGATGCGCCTGGCCGGGCGCACGAAGAAAACCGCGCCCCCGGTCGAGCTGCCGGTGGTCTTCGAGGACGATGCGCTGCTGGTCGTGAACAAGCCGGCGGGTACCGCGGTACACGGCGGCAGCGGCGTCAGCTTCGGGGTCATCGAGCAGATGCGCGCCGCGAGGCCGCAGCTCAGGTTCCTGGAGCTGGCGCACCGCCTCGATCGCGAGACCTCCGGACTGCTCGTCCTGGCCAAGAAACGCTCGGCGCTGACCGCGCTGCACGCGGCGCTGCGCGAAGGGCGGGTGAGGAAGGAATACCTCGCCCTGGTGAAGGGGGCCTGGCGCAACGACAAGCACCGCGTCAGCCTTCCGCTGAAAAAATTTCTGACGCAGTCCGGGGAACGGCGGGTCAGCGTCGATCGAGAGGGCAGGGAGTCGCAGACGTTATTCCGGAGGAAGCGGGGACTGCGCGATTTCACGCTGCTCTCGGCCGAGCTGCTGACCGGCCGTACGCATCAGATCCGCGTTCACCTCAACCACCTCGGGTTTCCGATCGCGGGCGACGACAAGTACGGCGACTTCGACCTCAATCGAGCTTTGGCGAAGCAGGGTCTGAAGCGCATGTTCCTGCACGCCGGGAATATCGAGTTCGCGCACCCGCTTTCCGGAGAAGCGGTGAAGCTGCACGCGCCGCTTCCCGAGGATTTGTCGCGGTTCCTCGATTCCCTGGAAGCCTGATGCGCTATCCGCTGCTGGTGTTCGACTGGGACGGCACGCTGATCGATTCGGCCGGCGCGATCGTGTGGTGCATACAGTCCGCGTGCCGCGATCTCGGCCTGCCTGTCCCGGACGACGCGCGCGCCAGCCACGTTATCGGGCTCGGCTTGCAGGACGCCCTGGCGTACGCGATTCCGGGGCTGGCGCCCAGCGAATATGGCCGGGTCGTCGAGCGCTACCGGCACCATTTTCTCGCGCGCGACCCGCAGATTCCGCTGTTTCCGGGAGCGCAAGCGATGCTCTCCGGTCTTCGCGAAAGCGGCCACCTGCTCGCGGTCGCGACCGGGAAAAGCCGCGCCGGCCTCGCTCGGGCGCTGGACAACACCGGCTTGCGGCCCTTGTTCGACTCCTCGCGCTGCGCCGATCAGTGCGCGCCCAAGCCGGCGCCCGACATGCTCCGCGAGCTGATGGCGGAGCTCGGCACGAGCGAGACGAATACGCTTATGATCGGCGACACGGTGCACGACCTTCAGATGGCGGCCCGTGCGGGAGTGCAGGCCGTCGCGGTGAGCTACGGTGCGCATTCGAAAGCCGACCTCGCCGCCCTTGCGCCGCTCGCCTGCCTCGAGAGCATCGATGAGCTGACCCGATGGCTGAAACAGAACGCGTGATTTGCTCGAGCGCCGAGCTCGTCGATTGCGGCGACGGCGTGCGCTTCGAGGTCGAAGTGGAGGGCAAGTCTCGGCCCGCGTTCGCGGTGCGCTACCTGGGCCGGGTGCACGCCTACCTCAACCGCTGCGCGCACATGCCGATGGAGCTCGATTGGAAGCCGGGAAAGTTTTTTGATGTGTGGGGCCTCCATTTGATATGCTCGACGCACGGCGCGACCTACGCGCCCGACACCGGCCGATGCGTGCGCGGCCCATGCTTCGAGGAAGGGCTCGTCCCGGTCCCCGTCGAGGAGCGCGACGGCCGCGTCTTCGTGAAAGGCACTCCGAATGTCAGAAGCTAACTGGGAACGGGAAGTGATCGAGAACCTGGCGACTGCCGCGCTGAAGGAGCAACGCCGCGCGCGTCGATGGGGCATTTTCTTCAAGCTGCTCGGCTTCGCCTATCTGGCGATCCTGCTCGTGCTCCTGGTCGACTGGCGCGGGCCAGACGGCCTGGGCCGGGGCAAGCACACGGCTCTGGTCGATGTCGTCGGGGTGATCGACGCGAAGGGCGACTCGAGCGCGGACCGCGTCACCGAAGCACTGCAGAACGCCTTCAAGAACAAGAATACGCAGGGAGTGATCCTGCGCATCAACTCTCCGGGCGGGAGCCCCGTGCAGGCGGGGATCATCTACGACGAGATCCGCAGGCTGAGGGGGATCTATCCCAACATCCCGATGTACGCCGTGGTCGAGGACATCTGCGCCTCGGGCGGCTACTACATCGCCGCGGCAACCGACAAGATCTACGTCGACAAGGCGAGCATCATCGGATCGATCGGTGTGATCATGGACGGTTGGGGTTTCACAGGCGCCATGGAGAAGCTCGGCGTGGAACGGCGCGCGCTCGTGTCGGGCGAGAACAAGGCCTTCCTCGACCCATTTTCTCCCGTGGACGAGAAGCAGAAGCGCTACGCCCAGTCGATGCTGGATGACATACACAAGCAGTTCATCGAGGTCGTAAGAAAAGGGCGGGGTAAGCGGCTCAAGGAAAGCCCCGACATCTTCTCTGGCCTGCTCTGGACCGGAGAAAAGAGCATCGAGGTCGGACTATCGGACGGCTACGGCAGCGTCGACTACGTCGCGCGCGAAGTGATCAAGGCCGAGGATATCCTCGACTTCACCAAGAAGCAGGACTTCACGGAGCGTTTCGCGAAACGCTTCGGCGCCGCGATGGCGGGCGTGCTGGCGAAAGTTCTGGCGCAGGCGCAGCTGAATCTGCGCTAGCGGACCGACAGCAGGAGGAACACCGCCGGGCGCCCGTTGAGTTGCGGCGTCGCCCCGCGCCATCGTGCCGCCGGCTTCGTCTTGATTATTTCCGAGTCCAACGTCAAGTCGGCGGCAACGCATACGAGCGTGTCGTCGCTCAGCACTCGCAGCGCCGCGGCGAGTGTCGAGTCGTTCCGGTAAGGCGTCTCGATGAAGATCTGGGTCTGGTCCAGCCTTCGCGACTGGCGTTCGAGTTCCTTCAGCGCTGCGGCGAGCTCGGGCTGCTTCACCGGCAGATACCCGTGGAATGCGAAGCGCTGACTTTCGAGGCCGGACGCAGCCAGGGCGAGCAATATCGAGGAGGGTCCGCTCAGGGGCACGACGCGCACGCCTTTTTCGTGTGCGATGCGCACGAGGCTAGCGCCGGGGTCGGCGACGGCGGGGAGCCCGGCCTCGGAAAGGAGGCCCGCGTCCCCGCCGCGCAGAATGGGCTCGAGCATTCCGGGAATGTCGCTCGGCTTCGTATTGTGATCGAGGCGCTCCATGCGTATCTCCTGCAGCGCCCGTGTCGATCCGACACGCTTCAGGAAGGCGCGAGCCGACTTAGGGTTCTCGGCGATGAAGTAGTCGAGAGAACGCGCGCGGTGCAAGACTGCCGCGGGGATCACCGCTTCGGCGGCCGTATCCCCGAGGGTATTCGGCAGGAGGTAGAGCGAGCCTGCCGCGTCAGAGGACATTCAATCCCTGCTCGCGCAGCAGATCCACCAGCGCGATCAGAGGCAGGCCGATGAGCGCGGTCGGATCCTCGCTTTCCACCTTCGCGAGCAACGCGATGCCGAAGCCCTCGGCCTTGGCGCTGCCGGCGCAGTCGTAGGGCTGCTCCTTCGCGAGATAGCGCTCGATCGCCCGGTCGTCGAGCTCGCGAAAGCTGACGCGGCATGGGACGACACGGACCTTCGTGTCGCCGTCGCGGGTGTTGTGCACGCAGGCCGCCGTATGGAACAGCGCCTCGCGTCCGGACAGAGCCTTGAGCTGGCGGGTCGCGTTCGCGTGAGTGAGCGGCTTCCCGAAGAGCTCGCCGTTGCAAGAAGCGACTTGGTCGCAACCGATGATCAGGGATTCGGGAAAGCGGCCCGCAACCGCGAGCGCTTTGGCCTCGGCGAGACGCCGCGCCATGCTTTCGGGTGTTTCGTCGCCGCGGCGCTCCTCGCTCACGCCCGGATCGGCGATCGAGAACGCGACCCCGAGCCGCTCGAGCAGGGCGCGCCGATAGGGTGACGTGGAGGCGAGCACGAGCCGGAGCGGCGGGGCCATGAACGAAGCGCTAGTTCTTGCACTGCTCGATGACGCGCCTCTCCTGCCGCGCGATCGTCTCCTCGTACTCCGGTGCCAGCACCTTCTCGCCTTTTTCGTTCAGCGTGTAGCTCGGCGGACTGACCTTCAGGCGCGCGAGTATGGTGCGCTGCTGCTCGCACTGCTGCTGCCGTCTTTCCGCTTCCGTCTGCTCCCGGGTCGGAGGCGGCTTCGGGGGCGCACTTTTCGGCGCGGCTTGACCTTCCGGAGGGGCTTGATCCTTTTGAGGCCTATTCTCGGGTGCGGCGCTTGCGGGAGGAGGAGAGGCGAGCTTGTTCTGCACCTCGGTCGCCTTGGCGCCCTGCGGCGGGCGCTCCCCGTAGTGCGTCACGCCGCGTTCGTCCACCCATTTGTATACCTGGGCGAACGCCGGGGCGGCTTCGATCACGAAAACTGCAGCCGTGAGGATCAAAAAGTGCAGTAACGCTCTGAACAACTTGGAATTTCTTTTGACACTGTGAGGCAAACATAATATCATGCGCGCTCTATGTCGCAAGCGGAGGTGATCGACGGCCTCCAATTCGCACGCGCGGCGCTCGAAACGGCCGGCACGGTGGGCATGGAGCGGTTACCACGCCTTGCGCAGTTGCAGTGCTCGACCGAGGGGCTGGAGTACCGCTTGCGCGGGGGACGGGCGGGTAACGGCAAGCCGTGTTTGCGGCTTTCCGTGCGGGGATCGGTAGAGCTGCTTTGCCAACGCTGCCTCGATCCAATCCAGGTTCCCATCGCGATCGACGCCGAGCTGCAGCTCGCCGAGAGCGTGCGCGAGATCTCGGAAGCCGACGACGAGATCGACCGCGTGCTCGCGTCGCGGCGCATGGACGTCGGAGGGCTCGTCGAGGACGAAGTGATCCTCGCGTTGCCGATGGTGCCGCGCCATGAAGAATGCTCAAACGGTCCGGCGATATAAGTTGAAGGAGCTCATATGGCAGTTCAGCAAAACAAGAAATCGCCCTCCAAGCGCGGCATGCACCGCGCCCACGATTTCCTGTCCAACCCGCCCCTCGCGGTCGAGCCGACCACGGGCGAAGTGCACCTGCGTCACCACATCAGCCCGAGCGGCTACTACCGCGGCAAGAAGGTCATCAAGACCAAGACCGAGGGCGAGTAGAGCCGCGACTGGCCAGGCGGTCGAAAATCCGATTCAAGGAAGCAGGGGCGCCTTGCGCCACCGTGCATGGACACAACCGTAGCCATTGATTGCATGGGCGGCGATCATGGTCCGCACGTCACGGTACCGGCGGCGCTCAAGTTTCTGAAATCCACATCCGACGTCGATATCGTGCTGGTGGGCTTGCGTGACGCCATCGAAGCCGAGCTGAAGGCGCGCGGGGCAAAGTCCGATCCGCGCTTGCGCGTGCACCACGCGAGCGAGGTCGTATCGATGGACGAGTCCCCGGCGCTCGCTCTTCGCAACAAGAAGGACTCCTCGATCCGCGTCGCAGTGGACCTCGTCAAGAGCGGCGAGGCGCACGCCTGCGTCAGCGCCGGCAACACCGGCGCCTTGATGGCGGTGTCGCGCTTCGTTCTCAAGACTCTCCCCGGAATCGACCGCCCCGCGATCATTTCCGCTCTTCCCAGCCTGCGTGGAAGCACCTACGTGCTCGACCTCGGAGCGAATGTCGATTGCACCGCCGAGAATCTGCTGCAGTTTGCGGTCATGGGCGCAACCCTGGTTTCCGCGGTCGAGCACAAGGACAAGCCGACCGTCGGCCTGCTCAACATCGGCGAGGAGGACATCAAGGGCAACGAAGTCGTGAAGAGAGCCGGCGAGCTGCTGCGCGAGAGCGGCCTCAACTTCATCGGCAACATCGAGGGCGACGGAATCTACAAGGGCGAGGCCGACGTGGTGGTTTGCGACGGCTTCGTCGGCAATGTCATGCTCAAGGCTTCCGAGGGGATCGTGCAGATGGTGCGCAGCTTCATCCGCGAGGAGTTCATGCGCAGCCCGCTCACCAAGCTCGCGAGCGTGGTCGTGATGCCGGTACTGTACGCATTCCGCAGACGGCTCGACCCGCGCCGCTTCAACGGCGCGACGTTGCTCGGGCTGAAGGGCATCGTGGTGAAGAGTCACGGCTCGGCGGACGCGTTCGGATTCGAGCGCGCGATCGGGCGCGCGGTCGAGGAGGTGCGGAACGAGGTGCTGCATCGCCTGATGCTGCGCTTCGGCCCGGCCGAGACGGCAGAGGCGGCAAACCAGTGATCTGGTCGCGCATCGTCGGAACGGGGGGCTACCTGCCGCCGAAAGTCGTCACCAACGACGATCTGGCGAAGCGCATGGATACCTCCGACGAGTGGATCCGCACGCGCACCGGCATCCGCCAACGCCATGTCGCGGACCCATCGCAGGCCTGTAGCGATCTCGCAGCCGAAGCGAGCCGCGCAGCCCTCGCTGCCTCCGGCGTGAGCGCGGCGGAGATCGATCTCATCATCGTCGCCACGGCGACCCCCGACTACGTTTTTCCGAGCACCGCCTGCATCATGCAGGCCAAGCTCGGCGCGAAAGGGTGCGCCGCCTTCGACATCCAGGCGGTCTGCAGCGGCTTCGTCTACGCCGTCGCGGTCGCCGACAAGCTGATCCGCTCGGGACAGCACCGCTGCGCGCTCGTGGTCGGGTCCGAGGTGTATTCGCGCATCCTCGACTGGAGCGACCGCGGCACCGCGGTGCTATTCGGCGACGGCGCAGGCGCCGCGATCCTGAAAGCGGACTCGAGGCCCGGGATCCTGGGCAGCGTTCTGCACGCCGACGGCTCCTACGCCGATATCCTGTCGGTCCCGGGAAACGTCTGCGGCGGCAAGATCGTCGGGTCGCCTTTCCTGCAAATGGACGGGCAGGCGGTTTTCAAGTTTGCAGTGAAGGTTCTCGACGAGGTGGCGCGGGAGACGCTCGCGCAGTGCGGCCTCACGGTGGCGGATGTGGACTGGCTCATTCCGCATCAGGCCAATGTCCGGATACTCGAGGCCACGGCGAAGAAAATCGGGCTCGATCGCTCCAAGCTCGTGGTCACGGTCGACAGACACGCGAATACCTCGGCCGCGTCGGTGCCGTTGGCGTTGGATCTGGCGATCCGGGACGGTCGCATCAAGCCCGGGCACAAGGTGATGCTCCAGGGCGTGGGCGGCGGGTTCACCTGGGGCGCGTCGCTGGTGGAAATGTGATGAAGTTCGCCATGGTTTTCCCCGGTCAGGGATCGCAGTCGGTTGGCATGATCGCCGGCTACGGCGATTCGTCCGCGGTCCGCGAGACGCTGGCCGAGGCCTCCGAAATTCTCAAGCAAGACGTCGGAAGGCTCATGGCCGAGGGCCCCGCGGAGGAGCTCAACAGCACCGTCAACACCCAGCCGGTCATGGTGACCGCCGGAATCTGCGCGTGGCGCGCGTGGCGTGAGCTGGGCGGAGCGGAGCCCGCGCTAGTCGCCGGACACAGCCTCGGCGAATACACCGCGCTCGTTGCAGCGGGAGCGATCTCCTTCTCCGACTGCCTGCCGCTGGTGCGCTTGCGCGCGCGCGCGATGCAGGAGGCGGTGCCGCAGGGAAAGGGCGCGATGGCCGCGATCCTGGGTTTGGAGGACGACGCGGTCCGCGCGGCGTGCGCCGAAGCCGCGCGCGGTGAGGTCTGCGAGGCGGTGAACTTCAATGCGCCCTCGCAAGTCGTCATCGCCGGGCACGCCGGCGCGGTAAAGCGTGCGATCGAGGCTGCGAAGGCGCGCGGCGCAAAGCGCGCTCTCCCGCTTCCGGTCAGCGCCCCGTTCCACTCCTCCCTGATGGCTCCGGCAGGAGCGCGTCTGCGCGAGGCGCTGTCCGGGATCACCGTCGCTTCTCCGCGCATTCCGGTGATTCACAATTTCGATGCGAAGAGCCGCACCGACCCCGAAGGGATCCGCAAAGCGCTCGTAAGCCAAGCGGACCATCCGGTGCGCTGGGTGGAATGCGTGAAGGAAATGGCCGCGCAAGGCGTCACTCACGTTTTCGAATGCGGCCCGGGAAAGGTGCTCGCACCGCTCGCCAAGCGCATAGCGGAGAGCCTGCAGGGCATCGCGCTCGCCGACCGCGCCGGGCTGGAGTCGGGCGTGCAGCTCTCGAAAGGATCCTGATGGAACTCGAAGGCCAGATCGCTCTGGTGACGGGCGCGTCGCGCGGGATCGGCAAGGCCATCGCGCAGACGCTGGGCGCTCGAGGCGCGATTGTCGTCGGCACGGCGACCACCGAGGCCGGCGCCGGATCGATCGCGGACGCTCTCCAGGCGCAGCGCTTGAAGGGAAAGGGAGTCCGGCTCGACGTCAGGGCCGCCGAGAGCATCGAGGCCGTCGTCGCCGACATCGAGAAGACCTACGGCCCGGTGGCCATCCTCGTGAACAACGCCGGCATCACCCAGGACAATCTCGCTATGCGCATGAAGGAAGCGGAGTGGGACGCCGTGATCGATACCAATCTCAAATCGGTGTTTCACCTGAGCAAGGCGGTGCTGCGGGGCATGCTGAAAGCGCGCGCGGGGCGAATCATCAACATCACTTCCGTCGTCGGTTCGAGCGGGAACGCCGGGCAAATCAACTATGCCGCCGCGAAGGCCGGCATAGCCGGACTGACTCGGTCGCTCGCCCGTGAGATCGGCAGCCGCGGAGTCACGGTGAACTGCGTCGCGCCGGGCTTTATCGACACGGACATGACCCGTGCCCTCCCGGAAACGCAGCGAGCGGCGCTGCTCCAGCAGATTCCTCTCGGGCGCCTGGGAAGTCCCGAGGAAGTGGCCGCAGTCGTGGGGTTTCTCGCCTCGCCGCAGGCCGCCTACATCACCGGCGCGACGCTTCACGTCAACGGCGGCATGTACATGAGTTGAAAGATGACAATGCGATTCTGCTACAATGCGCAACTCCAAATTTCGATCTCAGCAGACAAGGGGGAAGAGCCCAATGGACAACGTTGAACAGCGCGTCAAGAAAATCGTCGCGGAGCAGCTCGGCGTCAACGAAGCGGAGATCAAGAACGAGTCCTCGTTTGTCGACGACCTCGGCGCGGATTCGCTCGATACCGTCGAGCTCGTGATGGCCCTCGAGGAGGAATTCGAGACCGAAATCCCTGATGAAGAGGCCGAAAAGATCACCACGGTGCAGCAGGCCATAGCGTACGTCACCGCCCACGCCAAGAAAGCCTGATTCTCCCCCACGGCCGGAGTCCATTTGAGCCGCCGTCGTGTCGTTGTCACCGGATTAGGAATCATCTGCCCGATCGGCAACACCGTTGCCGAATCCTGGTCGAGCGCGCTTGCCGGTAAGTCCGGGATAACGCGCATCACTCGGTTCGATCCGAGCCCCGTTTCCAGCCAGATCGCGGGCGAAGTCAAGAATTTCGACGTCTCCGCGTACCTTTCACCGAAGGAGGCGCGCCGCATGGACCGCTTCATCCATTTCGGCATGGCGGCCGGCGCCCAGGCGTTGAAGGACTCCGGGCTCGAGGTCACGGAGGCCAACGCCACGCGCATCGGTGTAAACATCGGCTCGGGTATCGGCGGGCTGCCGATGATTGAAGAGACGCACAACGACCTTCTCAAAGGCGGCCCGCGCAAGATTTCGCCGTTCTTCATACCGAGCACCATCATCAACATGATCTCCGGGAACTTCTCGATCGTGCACGGGTTGAAGGGGCCGAATCTCGCGATGGTCACCGCGTGCACGACGTCGGCGCATTGCATCGGTGAATCGGGTCGGCTGATCGAGTACGGTGACTGCGACGTCATGGTCGCGGGAGGCGCCGAGGCAGCGATCACCGAGCTCACGGTCGGCGGCTTCGCATCGGCGCGCGCGCTCTCGACGCGCAACGATGATCCGGCGACGGCGAGCCGTCCCTGGGACAAGGATCGCGACGGTTTCGTTCTCGCGGAAGGCGCGGGAGTGCTCGTACTCGAGGAGCTCGAGCACGCGAAGCGGCGCGGCGCCCGGATCTACGCTGAGCTTGCCGGCTACGGAATGAGCGGAGACGCCTATCACATGACCGCGCCGCAGGAGAGCGGCGAGGGGGCGGCGCGCTGCATGGAGAACGCGCTGCGCAACGCCGGACTCAATCCAGAGGACGTCGACTACATCAATGCTCATGGAACGTCGACGCCGCTCGGTGACCTCGCCGAAACCGTAGCGGTGAAGCGCTGCTTCGGCGATCACGCGAAAAAGCTCGCCGTGAGCTCGACCAAGTCGATGACCGGCCACCTGCTCGGGGCGGCCGGAGGAATAGAGGCGATCTTTTCCGTGCTGGCGATTCGCGACCAGATCGCACCCCCGACCGCCAATCTGTTCGAACAGGACCCCGCGTGCGATCTCGACTACGTGCCGAAAACGGCCCGATCCATGCGGATGCGGGCCGCCCTGTCGAATTCCTTCGGCTTCGGGGGCACGAACGGAACGCTGATTTTCAAACGCGTTTGACTGCGGCTGCGCCGGCTCTGCGGCTGGACCTCAGGCCCTCGCGCCTGCTCGCCGGTGCTCTCATCGTGGCGCACGGCCTGGCGCTCGCCGCGGTGTGGATGAGTTTCAGCGGGTGGGCATCGCACATCGCCGTTGTCGCAGTCTTGACATCCCTTGGCGGTTGCCTGGTGCGGGGCAGACTGGGACCCTCGTCGCTCGAGCTGCACGAGGACGGGCGCGCTTCCTGGAGGACGCGCAAGGGGAGCTGGCGCGAGGGCAAGCTTGGGCGGAGCAATTTCGTTTCGGCGGCCCTGGTGGTTCTGCAGCTGGAAATTGGGGGTCATAGCCAAAAATGGATCGTTCTCATGGGCGATTCCGCCTCGCCCGAGGACTTCCGGCGCCTGAGGGTCTGGCTCCGCTGGCGCGGAACTACAACGCCCGCGGGTTCCGAATAACCTTACGAAGGGCTGAACTATTTTTCGGGAGCCGGGTCTGTAGTGCACGGGCGCCGAAGATGCGGACTCACTGCGCTATACTGGCCGCCGCCTGTGGACAACTTCGAACAGAAGCGCGGTACCGCTTCGTCAGGGACGGCGGCGGATGGATGAGAGGGATCTCGACCGACAGCTGGTCGAGCGGGCCCAGCGAGGCGACAAGCATGCGTTCGAGCTGTTGGTGTCGAAGTACCAACGCAAGCTGGCGCGGCTGCTTGCCCGGTTTATTCGGGACCCGGTCGAGGTCGAAGATGTTGCACAGGAAGCATTCATCAAGGCGTATCGAGCGCTCCCCTCATTCAGGGGCGACAGCGCGTTCTATACGTGGCTCTACCGGATCGGGATCAACACGGCCAAGAACTATCTGGTGGCGATGGGGCGGCGCGCCCCGACCACGACCGAATTCGACTCCGAGGACGCCGAAGGCTTCGAAAACGGCGATCAGTTGCGCGATATCAATACGCCCGAGAGCATGCTGATGTCTGCGGAGATCGCGCGCACCGTCAACGATACGCTGCAGAAGTTGCCCGAGGAGCTGCGCAATGCCATTACGCTGCGCGAGCTCGAAGGCCTGAGCTACGAGGACATCGCGACGATCATGAACTGCCCGATCGGAACCGTCCGGTCGAGGATATTCCGCGCGCGCGAGGCGATCGCAGAGCAGCTGCGACCGCTCCTCGATACGCGCAAGGACAGAAGGTGGTGACATATGAAAGAAAAGCTCTCAGCGCTCGTCGACGGTGAACTCCAAAGCGAGGGTCTTCACGCGCATCTCGGCCGGCTGCGGGCGGATCCCGAGTTGCGGGCCGCGTGGGACACCTATCACCTGATCGGTGACGCGCTCAGAGGCCATATCAGTCCGGCGATCGCTCATCGAGTGACCTCTCGCTTGCGCGAGGAGCCCACGGTTCTCGCGCCTCCGCGCGTGCGCAGCACGGGCAAGCGGATCGGCTGGTACGGGATGTACGCCGCGGCCAGCGTTGCCGCCGTGGCGGTCGTGGCATGGACCGCGTTTCCGGGCTGGCACTCCGACTCGCAGCTCGCGGGGAATCCCGCCGCAACCGCGGCCCCCGAGGAGACCCTGGTGGTCACCATGCCCGCGGCGGAAGTGGAGAACTACCTGCTCGCCCACCAGCCTTACTCCCACGCGAGCGCAATGCAGGGCATCGCGCCCTACGTGCGCAGCGTGGCGGAGGAGCGCAGGGTGGCGGGCCAATGACCGCGGATTTCGTATCGCGAGTTTGGTATCCGGTAAGGGTATTGCCGTTTCTGCTCCCGGTATCGGCTGCGATAGCCCAGACCGACACATCGGCGCTGCAGTGGCTCCAGCGGATCTACGCTGCCTCGGAGAAGCTCAGCTACGCGGGCACGTTCGTTTATCAGCAAGGCCAGCAGGTCGAGACCTCGCGCATCGTCCACGTCGTCGATTCCTCCGGGCCGCGCGAACGCCTTGAGACCCTGGACGGCGTGCCGCGGGAGATCGTCCGCACCGGAGACGAGGTCGTCTGCTATCTGCCGGGAAGCATGACGGTGAAGATCGACAAGCAGCCCGGCCGCCGGCCGTTTCCTGCGATCCTTTCCGAGCAGCTGAAAGACGTCTCCGAAAATTACGTCGTGAAGAAAGGCGAGATCGAACGCGTCGGAGGCTACCGCTGCCAGGTCCTCACGCTGGAGCCGAAGGACCGGATGCGCTACGGCCATCGCCTTTGGGCGGATCTCAACACCGGCATGCTGCTCAGAGCCAAGACCTTCGGCGAGAAAAACGAGTTGCTGGAGCAGTTCGCATTCACCGAGATCAAGATCGGCGGCAACATCGCCCGCGACCAGCTGAAGGCGCGCTACTTCCGCCAGAGCAAGGATTGGCGGGTCGAGGATTCAGGCGCGACGCGGGCCAACCTGGCGGAAGCGGGATGGACGATCCGCTCGAAGCCCCCGGGATTTCGCACCGTGGCCGAACTCGTGCGCACGGTCGGGGGCACGGTAGGCGTCGGCCATATCGTCCTGTCGGATGGTCTTGCCGCAATCTCCGTATTCATCGAGCCCGCGTCCAGCAAGCGGCCCACGCCGCAGACGGGTCTGGTGCGGCAAGGCGCAATCAACGTCTATACGCGCCCGGTGGGCAACCACTGGGTTACCGTGGTCGGCGAAGCGCCCGCAGAGAGCGTAAGATACGTCGCGAACGCGGTGGAATACCACAAGTAACGCCCGGTCTGGCTTCCGCCCGCGGGACAACGAGGATCTTCGCGATGGCGAGAGCAATACTTCTTTGGCTCCTGCTCTGTGTCCCTTCCGCGCTTTATGCCCAGGGACGCGAGCTCCCGGATTTCACCGATCTCGCGGAGAAACAGGGCCCGACGGTAGTCAACATCAGCACCACGCAAATGCGCGAGCGCCGCGCGTCGCCCCAGGTGCCGAACCTGGAGGAGGACGACCCGCTCTACGATTTCTTCCGGCGCTTCGTCCCGAGGCCGCCCGGACCCGGCGGACAGGGCCCCCGTGACTACGAGAGCCGATCGCTGGGATCGGGCTTCATCATCAGCTCCGACGGCTACGTTCTCACCAACGCGCACGTGGTCGACGCGGCCGACGAGATCACCGTCAGTCTGACCGACAAGCGTGAGTTCAAGGCCCGCGTCATCGGAGCCGACAAACGCACCGATCTCGCGCTGATCAAGATCGACGCGACCGGGTTGCCGGCGGTGCGCATGGGAGACCCGAACCGGCTCAGGGTGGGCGAGTGGGTCGTCGCAATCGGCTCACCGTTCGGTTTCGCGAGCACCGTGACGGCGGGCATCGTGAGCGCCAAGGGTCGCAGCCTCCCGCAGGAGAATTTTGTTCCCTTCATCCAGACCGATGTCGCGATCAATCCCGGAAATTCGGGCGGGCCTCTCTTCAACATGCGCGGCGAGGTGGTCGGGATCAACTCGCAGATCTACAGCCGCACCGGCGGCTTCATGGGTCTGTCTTTCGCGATTCCCATCGACGTCGCCATGGAGGTGCAGAGCCAGCTGCGACAGTTCGGCCGGGTCAGCCGCGGGAAGATCGGCGTCATGATCCAGGAGGTTTCGAAGGAGCTTGCCGAGTCGTTCGGCCTGCCGAGGCCGATCGGCGCGCTCGTCAACGGCGTGGAGAAAGGCGGTCCGGCGGAGAAGGCCGGCGTGGAGGCGGGCGACATCATCACCAAGTTCGACGGAAAGCCGATATCGAGCTCGAACGAGCTGCCGCGGATCGTAGGCAGCACCAAGCCCGGGAGCAAGGCGAGCATCGAGCTCTGGCGCAAGAGCGCCAGCCGTGAGGTCACTGTCACGGTCGGCGAGTGGCCCGAGGATCGCGTCGCGAGCCGCGGCGAGCGCCGGGGCAAGGCGCCCGAGCTGGCCGCGAACCGCCTGGGCTTCGCGATCGTCGATCTGACCGCCGAGCAAAGGCGCGACCTGAAGGTGAACGGCGGCGTGATGGTCGAGGAGGTCCGGAACACCCGGCGCGCCGACGTGCGCGCGGGCGATGTGATCACGGCGGTGACCAGCAAAGGCCAGACCACCGACCTGAGATCGGCCGAGCAGTTCAACAAGTTGCTGTCGCAACTGGAGCCCACCGCCGTTCTCACTCTTCACGTGCGGCGGGGCGAGAGCAGTCTATTCGTCGTGGTCAAAGGCGATGCGGCGCCCGGGTAGAGCATTTCTCGCCTCAATACGCTAAAATTCAAAGTCTTGCAACGGGAACAAGGGTGCTGAGCGCACCCTTTTTTGTACGCCGAGATGCAGCACATCCGCAATTTTTCGATCATCGCGCACATCGACCACGGCAAGTCGACGCTCGCCGACAGATTCATCCAGCGATGCGGCGGGCTCCCCGAGCGCGAGATGTCCGAGCAGGTGCTGGACACGATGGACCTAGAGCGCGAGCGCGGCATCACCATCAAAGCTCAAACTGCCGCGCTGCAATACGCCGCTCGGGACGGCCGGACCTACAACCTCAATCTCATCGACACGCCCGGCCACGTCGATTTCTCCTACGAGGTGTCGCGGTCGCTGGCCGCGTGCGAAGGCGCCCTGCTCGTAGTGGACGCGAGCCAGGGCGTGGAGGCACAGACGGTGGCGAACTGCTACACCGCGATCGAGCAGGGCGTCGAGGTGGTGCCGGTGCTCAACAAGATCGATCTTCCGTCGGCGAATCCCGAGCGCGCCATCCAGGAGATCGAGGACGTCATCGGGATAGCGGCCAAGGATGCAGTGCGCGCGAGTGCCAAGACCGGCGAGGGGGTGGACGACATCCTCGAGGCCGTCATTGACCGAATTCCGCCTCCGAAAGGAGATCCCGAAGCGCCGCTCAAGGCCCTGATCATCGACTCCTGGTTCGACAACTACGTCGGAGTGATCATGCTGGTGCGCCTGGTCGATGGAACGATCCGCCCGAAGGACAAGCTTCTGCTCATGTCCACGCAGGCGGTACACCTGTGCGAGCAGGTCGGCGTGTTCACGCCCAAGTCACAAAGCCGCGATCTGCTCTCCGCCGGGGAGGTCGGATTCGTCACCGCGGGGGTGAGGGAGCTCCAGCACGCGCGAGTCGGTGACACCATTACCATGGCGAATCGTCCGGCGCCCGCGCCGCTGCCGGGGTTCAAGGAGATCAAGCCGCAGGTATTCGCAGGACTCTATCCGGTCGAGGCCAGCGAGTACGAGGCGCTGCGCGACGCGCTGGAGAAGCTGAAGCTGAACGACGCCTCGCTGCACTACGAGCCGGAAACCTCGCAGGCGCTCGGCTTCGGGTTTCGCTGCGGGTTTCTGGGTCTGTTGCACATGGACATCGTGCAGGAGCGCCTCGAGCGTGAATACGACATGGCACTGGTGACTACTGCTCCGACCGTGGTCTACGAGATCCGGCTCCGGGACGGTACGGTCGTGCGCATCGAGAACCCGGCGAAAATGCCGGATCCGTCGAAAATCGAGGAGATCCGCGAACCGATCATCGAGACGACGATCTTCGTGCCGCAGGAGTACGTCGGCGCGATCATGACCCTGTGCACGCAAAAGCGCGGAGTGCAGAAAAACATGCAGTACCACGGGCGGCAGGTGATGCTGACCTACGAGATGCCGCTCAACGAGGTGGTGATGGATTTCTTCGACAAGCTCAAGTCTGCGAGCCGGGGCTACGCGTCCCTCGACTACGAATTCAAGGAATACCGCGCGGCCGACATGGTGAAGCTCGACATCCTCATCAACGGGGAGCGCGTCGACGCTCTGTCCCTGATGGTGCATCGGGAGAACTCGAACTATCGCGGCCGCGATCTGGTCACGCGGATGCGGGAGCTGATCCCCCGGCAGATGTTCGACGTGGCGGTCCAGGCAGCCATCGGCTCGCACATCATCGCGCGGGAAACGGTCAAGGCCCTGCGCAAGAACGTGCTGGCGAAATGCTACGGAGGCGATGTGACGCGCAAGCGGAAGCTGCTAGAGAAGCAGAAGGCGGGCAAGAAACGCATGAAGCAGGTCGGTACGGTGGAAATTCCCCAGGAGGCTTTCCTGGCAATACTCCAAGTCGAGAACAAGTAACGATGAATTTCGCGCTCATTTTGTTTGTGCTCCTGGTGTTCACCGGGGCGTTTGCCCTGGCCGATGCGGTCTATTTCGGCAAGCGGCGCGGCAAGGACGAGAAGGAACCGTGGTGGATCGAATATCCGAAGAGCTTCTTCCCGGTCATTCTCATCGTATTCCTGCTCCGCTCGTTTCTGGTCGAGCCGTTCAAGATTCCCACGGGATCGATGGTGCCGACTTTGCTGGTTGGGGATTTCATCCTGGTCAACAAGTTCTCGTACGGCATCCGCATTCCCCTGCTCAACAAGAAAATCGTCAATATCGGGGAACCCGCCCGGGGCGACGTGATGGTGTTTCGCTTTCCCGCGGATCCGTCGGTCGACTACATCAAGCGGGTGGTAGGGCTTCCGGGCGACAGGATTAGCTACGAGAACAAGAGGCTATCGATCAACGGAGTCCCCCAACCGCGAAAGCAGGTTGCCGACTACCTCAACCGCGAGCGCATCCATTATTCGGCGCAGTTCCAGGAGACGCTCGGCGGGGTGGAGCACGCGATCCTGCAGGAATCCGACGCTCCGGCTGCCCTTCCCCCTTTCCCGAAGGTGTTCCCGTTTCACGAAAATTGCAACTACAATGCCGAGGGTGTGGCCTGCACCGTGCCTCCGGGGCACTACTTCGTGATGGGCGACAATCGCGACAACTCCGCGGACAGCCGGGTATGGGGCTTCGTACCGGACGAGAATATCGTCGGGAAGGCGTTTTTCATCTGGTTCAATTTCAACGAGCTGAGGCGCATCGGGAAATTTCAGTGAGGTGATCCATGAAGAACCAGCGCGGCGTTACTCTGGTCGGGATGGTGGTGATTTGCATCGCCATCGTCATCGTGGCGATCGGCGGACTCAAGATCGCGCCCGCCTACATAGAATATTACAAAGTCAAGAAGGCGATCGTCGCGATCGCGCAGGCGAACAGGGGCGGAACCGTGGGGGACGTGCGGCGCGCGTTCGAGATGCGTTCCGCCATCGACGACATCGACGTGATCGGGCCGAAGGACCTCGACATCACCAAGGAAGGCAACGACGTCGTGATTTCGGCTGGCTACTCCAAGCGCATTCCCTTGTTCGGCAACGTCAACGTCGTGATCGACTTTGCGGCGAGTAGCAATTAACGATCCCTCACCGTCGGGTCCGTTCGCACGCTCGACCCGCGCTCCCCGCGACATGGACCAGGAGCGCCTTCAACAGCGCATCGGATACCGCTTTTCCGAGCCTGGCCTGCTCGCGCGGGCTCTCACACACCGCAGTCACGGCGCCCTTCACAACGAGCGCTTGGAGTTTCTCGGCGACAGCGTGCTCAACTGCGTGGTCGCCGCGGAGCTTTTCGAACGCTTCGCTGAGCTGCCTGAAGGCGAGCTTTCCCGGCTGCGCGCGCATCTGGTGCGCCAGCAGGCCCTGCATGAGATCGCGCAAACGCTCGGGCTAGGCGAGCATCTGCAGCTCGGTGAGGGGGAGCTCAAGAGTGGCGGATTCGCCCGGCCCTCCATCCTCGCCGACGCGCTCGAGGCGCTGGTGGGAGCGATCTTCCTCGACGGCGATTTCGCCGCGGCTCGGGAAACGGTCCGGCGGCTGTACGAGCCGCTGCTCGAGGGCCTCGATCCCCGGGCGCTTGGAAAGGATCCCAAGACGCTGCTGCAGGAGCTGCTTCAGGCGAGGAAGATCGCCCTCCCGCAATACTCGGTTCTGGCGACACGAGGCGCGGCGCACAGCCAGAGTTTCGAGGTCGAGTGCCTGATCCCCCAGCTCTCGGTGCGGACGACGGGCAGCGGAAGCAGCCGGCGAAGCGCCGAGCAGGAGGCGGCCATGCGCGCCTTCGAGCAGATCCGCGGCTGAGCTCAGGCCCGTGAACGCGCCGGCGCCATTTCGCTGCGGGGCGGTCGCCCTGGTCGGACGCCCGAACGTGGGCAAGTCGACCCTGCAAAATGCCCTGCTCGGACAGAAACTCAGCATCACCTCGCGCAAGCCGCAGACGACCCGACGCTCCCTTCGCGGAGTGCTCACCACCGAGACGGCCCAATTCATACTGATCGACACGCCAGGGTTCCAGACCCGGTACCGCGGGACGCTCAACCGCATGATGAATCGCGCGGTCGGTGGAGCGCTCGAGGCGGTCGACGTGGTGGCGCTGGTCGTCGAAGCGGAGCGCTTCGGAGCGGAAGATCGCAGACTCCTGAAACTGGCCCCGGCGAACGTGCCGCTGTTTCTGGTCGTGAACAAGATCGACACCAGCAAGCCCGCGGGCCTGATGTCGTTCCTGAAGAAGACCGCGGGCGAGGCAGAGTTCGCCGAGATCGTTCCGGTCAGCGCCAGTCGCGGCAAGGGGCTCGAGGAGCTGCTGCGCGCCCTGGAGCCTTACCTGCCGGAGCAGCCGGCGATCCATTCCGCGGACGAGCTCACGGACAGGAACGAGCGCTTTCTCGCTGCGGAGTTCATACGCGAGAAACTGTTCCGCCAGCTCGGCGAGGAGCTCCCCTACAGTGCCGGCGTCGAGATCGAGAAGTTCGAGGAGCAGGCGGACCTGAGGCGCATTCACGCCTCGATCGTCGTGGAGAAGGAAGGGCACAAGGCGATCGTCATCGGCACGGGCGGGGCCAAGCTGAAGCAGATCGCCACCGCCGCGCGTTTGGACATGGAGAAGCTGTTCGGCGGCAAGGTCTACCTGGAGGTGTGGGTCCGGGTGCGAGGCGGCTGGACCGACGACGAGGCGGCGCTCAGACGGATGGGCTATGGCTGAGCGCGCCAGGCAAGAGAGCCGCGAGGCCTTCATTCTGCACAGCTACGCGTATCGCGAGACCAGCCTCCTGCTCGACGTTTTTGCCCGGGCGTTCGGGCGGGTGTCGATGGTGGCGCGAGCGGCGCGCAGCCCGCGCTCGCCGCTGCGAGGCGTCCTGCTCGCGTTCCAGCCGCTCGCACTTTCCTGGTTCGGCAAGGGCGAGGTGCGGACGCTCTCGCGCGCCGAATGGATCGGCGGACATCCGCGGCTGCAGGGCGAGGCGTTGATGTGCGGCTTCTATCTGAACGAGCTGCTGCTGCGCCTGCTCCCGCGCGAGGATCCCCACGATGCCCTGTTCGGGCGCTATCAGGACGCGCTCCGGCAGCTCGCGCGCCACGGCGACTCCGCCCCCGCGCTGCGCTCGTTCGAGAGGGCCTTGCTCAAGGAGCTGGGCTACGCCATGGCGCTCGAGCGCGACAGCGCGAACGGCGATTCGATCGATCCGGCGAAGAGCTACAGCTACGATCCCGAGAGGGGGCCGATCGAGGCGAGGGGCGCCGCGCCGGGGGCGGTCGTGTCGGGCCGCACCCTTCTCGACATGGCGCGCGACGACTACACCGATCCCCTGACCCAGCAACAGGCTAAGGCTTTGATGCGTTCCCTCCTCAATCACCGCTTGGAGCATCAGCCGTTGAAGAGCCGGAGAGTGTTCAGGGACCTGCTCGCGCTGTGAGCGGTCGTGCGATGACGCTTCTCAGCGCAAATCTCAACAAGGTCGCCTTGCTGCGCAACACGCGCAGCGTAGGAATTCCGAACGTTTGCCGCGCCGCCCGCATCGCGCTAGGCGCAGGCGCCCACGGGATCACGGTGCATCCGCGTCCCGACGGGCGCCACGTGCGCGCGCAGGATGTCCGCGAGCTCGCCGGCGTGCTGGGTGAATGGCCGCGGGCGGAATTCAACATCGAGGGCAATCCGTTTCACGGCCTGCTCGAATTCGTGCGCGACGTGCGGCCGGCCCAGTGCACGCTCGTCCCGGACGAGACCGGCGCATTCACTTCCGATCATGGCTGGGATCTCGCCAGGGACGGAACGCGGCTGAAGCCGGTCGTCGGCGAGCTCAAGTCGCTGGGCGTGCGCGTGAGCCTGTTCATGGATCCCGAGCCCGCGGCGATGGCCGCGGCAGCGGCGCTGGGCGCGGACCGCATAGAGCTCTACACGGAACCCTACGCGCGCGCGTTCGGTGCGGCCGAGCACGACGCGGTGCTGTTGCGCTACGTCGAGTCGGCGCGCGCCGCGCAACGCGCGGGCCTGGGGGTCAATGCCGGCCACGATCTCAACCTGGACAATCTGGCGCCGTTCCTCAAGGCCGTGCCGAAGGTGCTCGAAGTCTCTATCGGCCACGCCCTGATCTCCGACGCGCTGGAATTCGGCCTGGGCGAGGCGGTGCGCAAGTATCTCGATGCCATTCGCCGGGGCAGCGGATGATTCTCGGAATTGGAACCGACCTCTGCGAAATCGGGCGGGTCGAGCGCTCGCTCGAGCGTTTCGGCGAGCGCTTCGCGGCGCGGATCCTGGTGGAGTCGGAGCTGGAGGTCTTTCGCCGGCGCCGCAAGCGCGCGGCCTACCTCGCCAAGCGCTTCGCCGCGAAGGAGGCTTTCTCGAAGGCGCTGGGCGTCGGCATCCACTATCCCGTCAACTGGCACAACGTCTGGGTCGTCAACGACCGGGCCGGGAAGCCCGCGCTCGAGTTCTCGAAGGTCCTGGCGGCATTTCTGAAGCGGCGTGGAATCGAGAAGGTCCATATCTCCCTGACCGACGAGATCGGCATGGCGTGCGCCTTCGTCGTCGTCGAGGGGCGCGCGAAACCATGAAAGCTGGTGCGGTGATGCTCGACCTCGTCGGCACGGGGCTCAGCGCCGAGGAGAAGGAGCGCCTTCGGCACCCCTCGACGGGCGGGGTGATCCTGTTCGCCCGCAACTTCGAGTCCCCGCGCCAGCTGCTCGCGCTGACGAAGGAGATCAGAGCGCAGCGGCCCGAGCTGCTCATCGCGGTCGATCATGAGGGCGGGCGGGTCCAGCGCTTCCAGGAAGGGTTCACCCGCATTCCGCCGATGCGTCTCCTGGGCGACCGCTGGCAAGCGGACGCCCGCGAGGCGCGCGATCTCGCGTCGGCGATCGGCTACGTCGTCGCGGTGGAGCTGCGGACACACGGAGTCGATTTCAGCTTCGCGCCCGTGCTCGACGTCGATTTCGGCTCGAGCAGCGTGATCGGCGACCGGGCGTTCTCCGACGAGGCCACGGTGATCGCGGCGCTCGCCGCGGCGTTCGTCGCCGGTTTGAAGGCCGGCGGTGCGGCCGCGGTGGGCAAGCATTTTCCCGGCCACGGCTACGTGAAAGCGGATTCGCACGTCGATGTCCCGGTGGACACGCGCAGCTACGCTGAAATCGAGGCGAACGATCTGCACCCCTATCGTGAGTTGATCGCCCACGGCCTCACCGGCGTGATGCCGGCGCACGTGATCTATCCGGAGGTGGACGGCCAGCCGGCCGGCTATTCGCGCGTCTGGCTGCAGGACGTCCTGCGCCGCCGTCTCGAATTCAACGGCATGATCTTCAGCGACGATCTGTCGATGGAGGGCGCGAGCGTCGCCGGAGGGCCGGTAGCGCGCGCTCTCGCCGCGATCGAGGCGGGCTGCGATATGGTGCTGTTGTGCAACGCGCCGGACGCGGCAGTAAAGCTTCTCGAGGCGCTGAAAGAGCGCGCGCCCGATCCGGCGCGCGTGACCCTGATGCGCGGCAGCCGGCCTCTGGGATTGCGGGAGCCCGACGCGCGCTACGCTCAGGCGGTCAGGGCCGTGCGAGAGGCAACGAGCTAGGGCTACACTAGGCGAGCCATGGCCCACGAGCATCACCACGACCACGACCACCAGCACGCGCTGCGCGACTACGGGCTCGCCTTCGCGGTCGGGATCGCGCTGAACTTCGCGTTCGTGGTGGTCGAGGCGGTGTACGGAGTGCTTGCGCACTCGATGGCGCTGCTCGCCGACGCCGGCCACAACCTGAGCGACGTGTTCGTGCTGGCGCTGGCGTGGGGCGCCAGCACCTTGGCGAGGCGCGGACCGTCCGAGCGCTTTACCTACGGCCTGCGCAGCTCGTCGATCCTGGTCGCGCTCCTGAACGCGGCGCTCCTTTTGATGGTTACAGGGGGAATCGCCTGGGAGGCGATCAATCGCTTGGCGACGCCTTCACCCGTCGCGGGTACAACGGTGATATGGGTGGCGCTCGCCGGCATCGTGATCAACGGGGCGAGCGCGATGCTGTTCGCACGCGGCCGGCGGCACGACGTCAACATCCGTGGCGCGTTCCTGCACCTTGCGGCCGACGCGGCGGTCTCGCTCGGCGTCGTCGTCGCGGGAATAGGGATCCTCTACACGGGCTGGCTGTGGCTCGATCCGCTCGCCGGGCTCGTCATCGCGGCGGTCATCGTGTGGAGCACCTGGGGGTTGCTGCGCGATTCGGTCGCGCTCGCGCTCGACGCGGTCCCCGTGCACATCGACCCGCGCGTGGTGCGCGCCTATTTGTCGAAGCTCGCCGGAGTGACCGAGGTGCACGACCTGCATATCTGGGCGATGAGCACCACCGAGACGGCGCTGACCGTGCACCTCGTCATTCCCGGCGGACATCCCGGCGACGCGTTCATGGCGGAAGTGTGCAGGGAATTGCACGCGCGCTACCACGTGCATCACTCGACCATCCAGATCGAGACCGGCGCGCACCCGTGCGAGCTGGCGCCGGATCACGTGGTGTAGCGACATGACTGCGCGACACCGGGTTGAGTCCTTCAAATTCTGGGACGTCGTGACCCTTTGGGCCAAGGAGGAGCTTGAGCCTGAAGAACTTGTCGCGCGCGCGTTGGCAAAGGGCGTCATCCGCGACGGGCTGCGTCTCAATAGCACCGATCTGCGTTGGATAAAGGGAAAGGCCTCGGCTCTAGCCCTGAATGGCCAACCTTACGTTGGTTTCTGCGCCAAGCCTGGCGGCGAACTCTGCGTGCTTCGGTCCGAGGCACTTGAGCATTTGCTCGCTGTAGTTCGTCAGGCGAGGCGGCCATCGCGCAGGGCGCTGCGAGAGGAGTTCATCTTTCGCGATGATTTCCGCCGCTGGTTGCGCGCAACGAAGCAGGCTTTGCCGGCGTTTTGGTTTGCGAGGAGTAACGGTGCCGCGGCGTAGGCCGATCGGCAGGGGAGGCTGCGCGAAATAGCTCACGGAAAGGGCCGTACGCTCGAGGTCGTGAGCATCTCTATCGTCAGCCTCTGCAACGGCGCAGGCTGGTGCGAGCGCGCCGCAGGCGCGATAACCGCGCGATTGCTGGCGATCGCCCAGGCCCCGATTTCCGTCGACTCGCTCACGCTCGTGGCGGGGATGGTTCTGGTCATCGGCGCGGAGATCATCGTCCTGGGCTACGCGAAGAGCAGTCTCTATCGACTGGTGCACCCGACGAATTCCACGCGCGCCGACATCGTCTGGTTTCTGGTCAGAATCTTCGGTCTGCAATCGCGCATGCGGGCCTCACTCATTCGATGCTCCCGTGGCGGTGGGGCTGGTTCGGCAGGTACGTGCTCTATTCTCCAATGGGGCATCGTATCCATCACTCGGCGCTGCCCGAGCACAAAGACAAGAACTTCGGTGCGCTTTTGCCTGTCTGGGATTGGATGTTCGGGACCTATTACAAAGGCGACGTGATCAACGAAGAGGTGGGTGTCGCCGACAACTATCAAAACACCCGCGGCCTTCTTTTCGACCTCGTCGAGTCGGTGCGGCGGGCACGGCGATCGGTAAGCGTGCCTTCGGGCTTCGTCTTCTCGAGGCGCTGAGATCCTAGGCGCGCTCGATGTACGCGCCGTCGTCGGTGTTGACCTTGATTCTCTCGCCGGTGCCGACAAAGGGCGGAACCTGCACGATGAGGCCGGTCTCGGTCTTCGCGGGCTTGAACGATGTCGTGACGGTGGCGTTCTTGATTTCCGGGTCGGTCTCGGTGACGGTGAGCACGACCGAGGGCGGCAATTCCACGCCGATCGGCTTGTCGTTGTAGAACATCACCCTCACGTCGGTATTCGGCAGCAGGTAGCCGCTCTGGCCTTCGAGCATGTCGTCCGACAAGGTCAGCTGCTCGTAATTCTCCTTGTCCATGAAGACGTAGCCGGTGCCGTCGTTGTAGAGGTACTGCATGTCGCGCGGATCGACGAAGGCGCGCTCGACCTTGTCCTCGGTGCGGATGCGCTGGTTGGTCTTGGTGCCGGTGTCGATGTCCTTCATCTCGACCTGCATGAAGGCGCCGCCGCGCCCGCCGACGTGCACGTGGTAGCATTTGAGCACGCGCCAGATCCGCTTTTCCCACTCCAGCAGATGTCCGACGCGGATTTCGGTAGCGAGAACCTTGGCCATGATCGTTCCGAGCAAAAGCGCGGCATTTTATAACAAAAAGCCCCGGGCGACGAAGAACTTCGGCTTCGATCCCGATTGCCGCGCCTGCCCGCGGCTCGCGCGCTACCTCGAGAGAATCGGACGTGAATACCCCGACTACCACGCCCGGCCCGTTGCGCCTTTCGGCCCGGAGCGCGCGGAGCTGCTGGTCGTCGGCCTCGCTCCCGGGCTTCACGGAGCGAATCGCACCGGCCGGCCCTTCACGGGGGACCATGCCGGAATCCTCCTGTACGGGACTCTTCACCGCTACGGCTTCGCCACCCAGAAGGGCTCGGCCGACGCGCAAGACGGCCTGCGGCTCGTCGACTGCCGGGTCACCAACGCGGTGAAGTGCCTGCCGCCGCGGAACAAGCCGCTGCCGGACGAAGTCCGCCGCTGCAATCGTTATCTCGCGGAGGAGATCGCCGTCGTGAGACCGCGGGCGATACTCGCGCTCGGGGCGATCGCCCACAGGGCGGTATTGACGGCGCTCGCTCTCGCTCCGGGCGCACTGCGCTTCGGCCACCACGCCGTTCACGAAGTCCCCGGGGCCCGGCTCTTCGATAGCTACCACTGCAGCCGCTATAATACGCAGACCAAGCGGCTCACGACGCGCATGTTCGAAGCGGTGATCCGCGATATCGCGACTTTTCTCCGCGGCACCCGATGATCCTCCGACGCAAAGCGCTCCCTGCCCAAGGGCGCGCAGGCGCGTTGCCCGCCACACCGTTCGACTTCCAGGCGTTTGTCGCGACCTTGCCCGGTCTTCCCGGCGTGTACCGGATGATCGGCAAGGACGGAGAAGCGCTCTACGTCGGCAAAGCAGGCGATCTGAAAAAGCGCGTCTCGTCGTATTTTCAGAAGACCCAACACGAGCCGCGAATCGCGATGATGCTGACGCAAGTGGAGGCCGTCGAGATCACGGTGACGCGCTCGGAGGGCGAGGCGCTGATCCTCGAGAACAACCTCATCAAATCGCTCGCGCCGCGCTACAACATTCTGTTCCGGGACGACAAGTCCTATCCCTATCTGATGGTGAGCGGCGGGGAGTTCCCCAGGCTCGGCTTTCACCGCGGCGCGATGGACAAGGCGCATCGCTACTTCGGACCGTTTCCGCATGCGGGTGCGGTGCGCGAGAGCATCCAGCTGCTGCAAAGGGTGTTCCGGCTGCGCACTTGCGAGGATTCCGTGTTCCAGAACCGGTCGCGGCCCTGCCTGCTCTACCAGATCAAGCGCTGCACCGCCCCCTGCGTGGGCCGCATCTCGGCTTCGGCGTACGCGGAAGACGTCAGGGGCGCTCAGCTCTACCTCGAGGGCCGCAGCGACACCGCGCTCAGGCGGCTCGAAGAGCGCATGCAGCAGTCAGCCGACGCGCGGCGCTACGAGGAGGCGGCGGTCTACCGCGACCAGATCCAGTCGCTCGCGAAAGTGAGCCAGCGCCAGTACGCGGACACGGGCGACGACGTCGACGTCGACGTCATCGCCGTCGTCAGGGACGACGGGGCGGCCTGCGTCAACCTGATGATGGTCCGCGGCGGCTTGCAGCTCGGCGATCGCAGTCTTTTTCCGCAGAACGCGGAAGAGCGCGACGCGAAGGAAGTCCTCGCGGCCTTCATCGCGCAGCACTACCTGGAGCGTCCCGTTCCGCCACTGATCGTCGTCGGCGAGGAGATCGAATCGGGGGAGCTCGAAGCGACGCTGACCGAGCACGCGAAGCGGCCGGTACGCATCGTCACGCGTCCGACCGCGGACCGCCGTGCCTGGCTCGAGATGGCGCGGGAGAATGCCCTGCAGGCCCTCAAGGCGAAGCTCACCGAGCAGAGCACGCAGGGAACGCGGCTCGCGGCGTTGCGCGAGGCTCTGGGCCTGCCCGATACCGTGCAACGCATCGAATGCTTCGACATCAGCCACACCATGGGCGAGGCGACGGTCGCCGCCTGCGTAGTGTACGATCGCATGGACATGCGCACGGGCGAGTATCGCCGCTACAACATCGAGGGGCTGACGCCGGGAGACGACTACGGCGCGCTGGCCCAGGCGCTCGCGCGCCGCTACGGCAGGATCGCGGCGGGCGAGGGGATCGCGCCCGACCTCATCCTCATTGACGGCGGCAAGGGGCAGCTCGGAGCGGCAAAAGACGCGCTCGCCGAGGTCGGGCTCTCCGACATCGCCGTCGTCGGAATCGCCAAGGGTCCGGAGCGCAAGCCCGGCCTCGAAGAGCTGTGGATCGGCGAGCGCGCGCTGAGGCTCCCGCCGGACCACGCGGGGCTGCACCTGATCCAGAGGATCCGCGACGAGGCTCACCGCTTCGCGATCGCGGGGCACCGGGCGCGGCGCTCCAAGCGGCGCACCACGTCGACGCTCGAGGGCATCACCGGAGTGGGGGCGAAGCGCCGCAAGGAGCTTCTCACGAGATTCGGAGGGCTGAAAGGCGTGATGGGCGCGAGCGTGGAGGACCTGACGCAGGTCGAAGGCATCAGCCGCAAGCTCGCCGAGAAGATCTACCGGGAGCTCCATGCCGCTTAACGTTCCCAACCTGCTGACGTGGCTTCGCATCCTGATGATCCCTCTCGTGATCGGGGTGTTCTACGTTCCCGAAGTGTGGCTCTCTAGCTGGCATCGCAATCTTCTGGCGACGGCCATGTTCGCCGTGGCGGCGATCACCGACTGGCTCGACGGCTATCTCGCCCGCCGCCTGAACCAGATGTCGGCCTTCGGCGCGTTTCTCGACCCGGTCGCAGACAAGCTGATGATCGCAGCCGCCCTGATCGTGCTGGTGGAATTGGAGCGCGTGAACGCGATCATCGCCGTGGTGATCATAGGCCGGGAGATCGCCGTCTCCGCGATGCGCGAATGGATGGCGAAGATCGGCCAGTCGAAAAGCGTCGCAGTGAATTTTCTCGGGAAGGTGAAGACCATCTCGCAGATGATCGCCGTGCCCTTGCTGCTCTACTCCGATCGGATCGGGGTGTTCAGCCCGCAGCGCGTCGGCACCTGGCTGATCTATCTCGCCGCGCTCCTCACCTTGTGGTCGATGTTCTACTACCTCAAGCTCGCCCTGGCGCCACGTCCTCCGGGAGACCGCCGTCGTATTGACCGTAGGGGGACCGGCCCGTAAAATTTGCCGTAGTTTTGCGGGAGTAGCTCAGTTGGTAGAGCGTAACCTTGCCAAGGTTAAGGTCGCGAGTTCGAGACTCGTCTCCCGCTCCAGGATCTCAGAGGAACAACACGGCCATCCGTCGTTGTTCTTTTTTTCTCCGGACAAGCGGGCGGGGTGGCAGAGTGGTCATGCAGCGGCCTGCAAAGCCGTCTACGCCGGTTCGATTCCGACCCCCGCCTCCAAAATCAATGGTCAGTGGGAAGGCTGTCTAATTGCTACAATTCCATCGTTTCAGCTGCTGAGCCGAGAGGCAGATCATGTCCACGCATGTCGATTCGCACCGAATTACCGCGCCCGAAATTCGCGCACGGAAGGGCGGGGAAAAGATCGTCTGTCTAACCGCCTATACCGCACCGATGGCGGCGATTCTCGATCCGCACGTCGATCTGTTGCTCGTCGGCGATTCCCTCGGCATGGTGATCCATGGGTTGCCGAACACCGTCGGGGTGACGCTCGAGATGATGATCCTGCACGGGCAGGCGGTGATGCGCGGCGCGACCCACGCGCTGGTCGTGGTCGACCTGCCCTTCGGCACCTACGAGTCCGGACGCGAGCTGGCGTTCGCGTCGGCTACCCGCATAATGCGCGAAACCGGCTGCCAGGCGGTCAAGGTCGAGGCTTGTGAGGGGATTGCCGATACGATTGCCTTCCTGACCCGGCGCGGCATCCCTGTTGTAGGTCATGTCGGCCTGCGGCCGCAGGCGATCAATGTAGAGGGCGGCTTCAAGGCCAAGGGGCGCAACGCGGTGGAGCGCGCGCGGGTGCTCGCCGAGGCGCGCGAAGCCGATCAAGCCGGAGCCTTCGCCATCGTTGTCGAGGGTGTGGCGCCCGACCTCGCCGACGAGGTCACCCAGAAGGTCGCGGTGCCGACCATAGGAATCGGCGCGTCGCCGAAATGCGACGGTCAGATCCTCGTCACCGACGACATGATCGGGCTGTTCGACTGGACTCCCAAATTCGTTCGTCGCTACGGCAACCTGCGCGAGGTCGTGTCGCAGGCGGCAAAACGCTACGCCGCCGATGTGCGAAGCGGCGAATTCCCCGGGGATGCTGAGCTCTATGTGTTGAAAGCCGGATGACTTGGGCGCGCTATCCGGCGCGCCGAGAACGATTTCTTTCTGACACAATCCCAGGACCCGCCCGGGTGGTGGAACTGGTAGACACAAGGGACTTAAAATCCCTCGCCGGGTAATTCCGGCATGCAGGTTCGACCCCTGCCTCGGGCACCATCATCTACGACCCGCGTAGTTCGAACGGCCCTGTCCCGAGAGAAGCAGTTACATCGAGCTGAAAAGACGGTAAAAAGGTCGCGCGCCTGGACGAGCTGGACGCTCGAACGTCCGCCGTTTCCTGGACGCAATCGTAAACCTAACGGGAGCGGACAAACCATGCGGGCTTTTTTGCTGGAAGATTCTGAGATTCGGTTGGTCGAGGCGTTTCGCAGGATGCAGCCACAGTACGCCGAAATATGCTGGAGCACCATTTCCATCGCGATGAGACGCAACGCAGAGCGTCTTAAGCTGAAACCCGCTGATGGACTCTATCTGACAGTGACGAATACGCGTCCCAGGCGGCGTAGAGCGCGCGTCAGGGCCGCGCTGCATGTCATAAAGTAGCACTCCGTCGGAGCGGTACGGAGGAACAATTGCCTCCCTAGGGCGCGGCAAACGCGGCTCGGGGCGAGACGGGGTGCTATGCTCCCCGATGATCGAGAATCTGGTCGATTTCGCGCTGAACGTGGGCGCCGGGGCGATCGTTCTTCTGTGCCTGTTCGAAGGAACGCGGCGGCTCGCTGCCTACGGCGTGCATCGAAAAGCCGTGCTCATGTTCGCTCTATCCGCCGGCGTCTGCGCGCTATGCGGCGGATTCGCGTATCAGAAGTACGCCGACTTGAAGGCGAGCTTGAGCGCAAGCCAGCGCACGCCTTCCCCGGTGCAGGCGGCAGCGACCTTGAGTAGGGTGGCGTCGCCCGAGAAAAGGGAGCTCCTCAGCCAGGCATCCGCGCGGCAGAAGTTCAAGGAGTTCGGCACCCTAGCGCCTTACATCGACCGCAACGGCCAGACCAGAACGTTCGCGCCGACTCAGGAAGACCTGGCTGCTCGCGAGGTCGTCGTCGCCTATTACACGCGAGCCGAAAACATCGCGCGAGCGAGCTTCGCCGAAACGCTGTTGTGGCTGATCGCGGGAGTCGTCGCGGTTTTCCTGGGCCTCGCGATGTCGCTCGACAAGCCGCCGCGCCCGGAGATCCTCGACGACGCTCTTGAAACGAGCCTCAATCGCTCAGATATTGCCTTGACGCGGTAAAGGCTTTTCGAGGACACTGCAAACGTGATCGTATTCGAGCTCATCTGCGCGCATCGCCACCGCTTCGAGGGGTGGTTTGCGTCGGCCGACCATTTCGAGGGCCAGAAAGCCCGCGGCCTGCTGTCGTGCCCGGTCTGCAGCGACTCGAGCATCGAGAAGCTGCTCACGGCGAAGATAGGGCGGCCGGACGCCGAGCCATCCCCGGAGGGCGCTCAGCCTGTCGCTCCGGCGGCGCGGCCTGCCAGCCTGCACGAGATGATCGACGCCATCCTGCTCAACACCGAGAACGTGGGCAGGAATTTCCCTACCGAGGCGCGGCGCATCCACCGCAAGGAGGCTCGCCAGCGCAGCATTCGCGGCATCGCGACCGGCGAAGAGACCCGCGATCTTCTCGAAGAAGGCATTGCCGTCATGCCGCTGCCCATTCCGCGCCGCGAGGACTGGCACTGAGTCAGAGTCAGACGAGCTGCCGCTGTTTGCGCAGCTCGGGCATGCAGCGCCGGATCCACTGCGAAGTGATCTTCTCCTGCAGCGAGTTCTGCTTGAGGCGCTCGGACAATGCGGCGAAATCGACGCTGTCGAGCTCCTGGTCCTGGTTGAAGCAGGAGAACACGTAGGTCTTTTTTCCGGTTCGCGGGTCGCGATGAGGCTGCAGGCACTGGGCGCATATCTCCTTGAGCATGCACTGCATCGGCGAGTTGATCGACCCGATCGCGAAGTGGCGCGGCTTGAGAAAATCCTTCAGCACATCGTGGCGCGCCCGCGCGACCGCCGCCATCATCCGATCTGAGCCGATCGCGATCAGCCGGTCGGCATCCTGGAGCCGGATCGACTGCTCGCCCAGCCTGCCTTGCGCATAGGCGTCCATCGCTTGGACGATGTTCCCGACGAACGAGCGGTCCTGGGCGCGGGTGGGCCTGAATCCCGGCTCCTCGTCGCAGCACCACACGACCACATCCGCGGCGCTTTCGATTTCGGCGACCTTGTAGCGGTCGATGACCTTCTTGTAGCCGGCGAAGTAGAGCACCTTCGAGCGCTGCTCGCGGAACGCCGCGCCGATCGAGAACAGCACCGCGTTGCCCAGGCCCCCGCCCGCGAGAACGACCGTTTCGCCGGACGCGATATGCGTGGGACTCCCGGTCGGACCCATCAGGATGATGGGCTCGCCGGGCTGGAGCATCGCGCACAGATCCGACGATCCCCCCATTTCGAGCACCACGGTCGAAACCAAGCCGCGATCGCGATCGACCCACGCGCCGGTCATGGCGAGTCCCTCCATCTGGAGCCGCGTCGGCGATCCGGAGGCGGCGACGACGGGTGACAGCGCCTCGAAGTTCTGCAGCCGGTAGAACTGGCCTGGGCGGAATTTGCGCGCGGCGAGCGGCGCTTTCACCACCACCTCGACGATGGTCGGCGTGAGCCTTTCGACCTTGTGGACGCTTGCCAGCAGATGGCCGGCGAGAGAAGCGAAGAACTCGGCGGCGGGGAGCGGAGACTGGGGGGGCCTTTTCGCGAGCGCCCGCGACACGACCGGGTAGCCCTGGCGCGCCGAAGCGAGCGCCTTCACGACGTTGCCGAAATACGACGGGTGCAGGTCGCCGAAGAAGCTGACGAAACGGCCGTCGGCGACGCGTGACAGCAGCACGTCGGCGCGCTCGGGTTTGGAGATCGCGCGCTGCGGCACGACCGGCTTCCCGTCCTCGTCGCACGCCTGGAAATATTTCCCGTCGATCGAGAAGCCCGCGTGCTCGCGCGCGAGCACGGTGTTCGGCTGCGTCCCGGCCGCGACGAACACGGTGTGCGCCGGCAGCCAGTGCTCGGCCGACTCGAGGCCGCTCGGACGCGTGAAGCGGATGCCGCGAACGGCTCCGTAATTGTCGACGTCGACGGCGACCGGCGACACACCCTCGGCGAAGGCGATGCCTTCCTCGAGAGCCTTTTCGACTTCCTCGTGGTTGAGCGTGTACGAGGGGCTGTCGATCAGGCGCCTGCGATAGGCGATCGTGACGCCGCCCCAGTGCTGCAGCAGCTCGACGATTCGCGCAGCCCGGCCCTCGCGCTCGGCGGCGGAACGCTCCTTCCTCACGGCGCGGGCATGCGCGAGGAACTCCTCGGCAATCTCGCGCTCCTGGTCGTCCCACTTCTCGCGCACCGCGTCCTCGCCGATCTCCGCCGCCAGCGCCTCGAAACGCGTAAGGATTTTCTCGATCTGCACCAGGTAGTAGGCGAGCGACTCGGTCGCGGTATCGATCGCGGTCAGGCCGCCGCCGACCACCACCACCGGCAGGCGCAGCTGCATGTTGGCGATCGAGTCCACCTTGGCCGCGCCGGTGAGCTGAAGAGCCATGAGGAAGTCGGACGCGGCGCGCACGCCGCGCGCGAGCCCGTTGGGGATGTCGAGCACCGTGGGTTTGCCCGCGCCCATCGCGAGCGCCACATGATCGAAGCCGAGCTCGAGCGCGTCCTCGAGGGCCACAGTGCCGCCGAAGCGCACGCCCCCGTACATCGCGAACTCGGCGCGGCGCTCGAGCAGAAGTCGCACCAGCTTGAGGAAGTTCTTGTCCCAACGCACGGTGATGCCGTACTCGGCGACTCCTCCGAATCCGGCCATGACGCGCTCGTCGAGAGACTCGTACAGAGCCTGCACGTCGCGCACGGGCTCGAAGGGCACGCGCCTTCCGTCGGGCTGGACCCCGGAGAATTGCGCGGGCAGGGGCTCGACCTTCAGCCCGTCGATGCCTGCGACCGCATGGCCGTCGTTGATGAGGTGGTGGGCTAGGGTGAAGCCCGCCGGACCCATCCCGGCGATCAGCACCTTGCGCCCGGTCGATGGCAGAGGCAGGGGCCTGCGGAAATTGAGCGGGTTCCAGCGCGTGAGCAGCGAGTAGATCTCGAAGCCCCAGGGAAGCTCGAGCACGTCCTTGAGCGTGCGCGTCTCGATCTGGGGGATGTTCACCGGCTCCTGCTTCTGGTAGATGCACGCCTTCATGCAGTCGTTGCAGATGCGGTGTCCCGTCGCGGCGACCGTCGGGTTGTCGATGACGATCACCGCCAGCGCGGAGATCGCCTGGCCTTGCCCCTTGAGCGTGTGAAACTCGGAGATCTTTTCCTCCAGCGGGCAGCCGGCGAGGGTCACGCCGAAGGCGCTCTTCTTGAACGTGACCTTGTGCGGCGCGTCGGCGGGAGCCTTCTCTCTCAGACCCTTGGAGCAGGAGTCCTTGCCCTGGTTGTGGCAGAGGATGCAGTAATGGGCCTGGTCCAGCGCTCCGACGAGATCGGTGCCGGGATCGGTCAGGGTGAAGCCATTGCGCCTGCGGATGTGCTCGGGCTTGATCGTGTAGGTGACGACGCCTTCGCGCTCCTGCTTTCGGGCGTGCACCAGCAGATTCTGCGGATCGGTCTTGGCCGGTACCTTGAACAGGACGCCGGCCGCCACGCGCTCTCGCCCGGCCGGCGTGTGAAGCGCCCAGGCGGCGTACTGCATCGCGGCGTCGAGCTCGGCCGCGTGCCCGCCTTCGTCGCTGAGCCACTCGGACACGCTCTTCGCGAACGTCAGCTCGTCGAAGCGTCCGCCGAAGGCTTTCTTCAGCCCGGCTTCGAGCGCGGGCCCGTCGGCCCTTGCCGCCTCCTCGGGTTTGACTTTGTTCGCGGCGCGCCGCTGCACGAACTGCCGCTTGATCGCGTGGATCGGCGCCAGCTCGTGATGGCGCGCGGCGAGCGCTCCGAATTCCGCCTGGATGCCGAACAGGTCGGCGAGAAAATCGTCCAAGTGCGGAGCGATCTCTAGGATCAGCGCCGACTCCGACTTCGCGTCGAGGCTGGAGGGGTTTTGGCGCGCGGCGGAGAGCCGCGTTCTCAGGGAGGCGTCCGCGTCGCCGAGGCGGCCGAGAAAGGCGGCGTCGAGTCTGGCTAGTCCGTCGCGGCGGTAGAGCTCGGCGAACGAAAGGCCGAAGGCAAGCTTCAGCATCCGGTATGGAGCATCAGCGCTCCAGGAGCTTCAGCTTGTCCTTCACGTCCTTCCACTTGTCGGCGTCCTCGGGCCCGGGCTTGGCGTCGGTGATCACCGGCCAGATCTTCGCGAGCTCCGCGTTCAGCGCGGTGAATTTCTTCTGATCCTCGGGAACGTCCTCCTCGGGCAGGATCGCGTTGACCGGGCATTCCGGGATGCATACGGCGCAATCGATGCACTCGTCGGGGTCGATCACGAGCATGTTCGGCCCCTCGTGGAAGCAGTCGACCGGGCAGACGTCGACGCAGTCGGTGTACTTGCACTTGATGCAGCTCTCGATCACCACGTGAGTCATTCTGCGGTCCTTTTGCGCCTCACGGCCCGCGGGCCCGGCGCCTCGAAAGAAAAGGAAAATTATAAGGCCATCGTCCTCGGGCTTGAAAGCGTGGATCCCGGTGATTTGCTTATGCCCAAACCCGCGCTAGAATCCGGTTCCCCCGCCGGCAGCAAGGAACTCGGTGACCGGGCGCGGGTCTGTGTATCCGGAGAGTCAGCGTGATCAAGGTGGAGAATCTCAGCAAGTCCTTCGGTCCGAAGCGCGCGGTCGACGGCGTTTCCTTCGAGGTCGGCAAGGGGGAGGTACTGGGGTTCCTCGGGCCCAACGGCGCGGGCAAGTCGACCACCATGCGCATGATCACCGGCTTCATCCCGCCCAGCGCGGGCAGCGTTTCGGTGTGCGGGCTCGACGTGCAGGAAAATCCGATCGAAGTGAAGCGCCGCATCGGCTACCTCCCCGAGGCGGCGCCCTTGTACACCGACATGTCGGTTGCGTCGTTCCTCAAGTTCGCCGCGGGCATGCGCGGTCTCGAGGGCGAGGCCCGGCGAAACGCGATTCGGCGGGTCGTCGAGCTGTGCCATCTGGAGAGCGTGCTCTCGCAGACTATCGATACGCTTTCCAAGGGGTTTCGGCACCGCACCTGCCTCGCGCAGGCGCTGATCCACGATCCCGAGGTGCTGATTCTCGACGAGCCCACCGACGGACTCGACCCGAATCAGAAGCACGAGATGCGCTCGCTGATCCGCAGCATGGGCGAGAGCAAGGCGATCATTTTCTCGACCCACATCCTCGAGGAGGTCGAGGGGGCGTGCACCCGGGCGATCATCATCGACAGGGGGCGAATCGTGGCCAACGGCACGCCGAAGGAGCTGATGGCGCGCTCCACCACGGGAAAGCTGGAGGACTTCTTCCGCTCGATCACGCGATCCGATGTGAATGAGGAGGCGGCGGCATGAGCAGGGAGCAGGGGCCCCGCAGCGCGGGGATGCGACCGACCGCGATTGCCGCCAGACGCCGACAACGTGGTCACAGTATCATGACGAACAGTTCGGAGGCGGCGTGAGAGGGCACTGGGCGGCGATCCGCACCATCGCCAATCGCGAGCTCGCGGCCTACTTCGAGTCTCCGGTCGCCTATGTGTTCCTGGTGATCTTCCTGCTGCTCGCCGGGTTCTTCACCTTCACCTTCGGCGGTTTCTTCGAGCGCGGCGAAGCCTCGCTCGCGGCGTTCTTCAACTGGCTGCCCTGGTTGTTCCTGTTCCTCGTGCCCGCCGCAGGAATGCGTCTGTGGTCGGAGGAGCGGCGGGTCGGGACGATCGAGCTTTTGCTGACGATGCCGGTGGCCGCCTGGCAGGCGATCGTCGGCAAGTTTCTCGCCTCGTGGCTGTTTCTGATCGTCGCCCTGGCCTTGACTTTCCCCATGATCGTGACGGTCAACTGGCTCGGCGACCCGGACAACGGGGTCATCGTGAGCGGCTACGTGGGTGCGGCTCTGCTCGCCGGCGCCTACCTCGCGATCAGCTGCATGACCTCCGCGCTGACCCGGAATCAGGTGATCGCCTTCATTCTCGCGGTGGTGATCTGTCTTCTCTTGATCCTCGTCGGTTTCAGCCCCCTCACCGACCTGCTCGCGCGCTGGGCGAGCCCCTGGCTGGTGGAGGCGGTCACCCGATTCTCCGTCCTGACCCACTACGACGGCTTCCAAAAAGGCGTGCTCGACTCGCGGGGGCTGCTCTATTTCGTTTCGATCATGGCCTACTCGCTGTTCGTAACGGGGGTCGTCATCCGCAACCACAGGGCCGGCTGAGGGGGAATGGACAAGAAGACCGAGAAGCTGCTCTATTCGACCGGCGGGCTGGTCGCGGCCTTCGTCATCGTTCTTCTGGTGAATTTCGTGCTGGGGGCGGCGCGGGGGCGCATCGATCTCACCCAAGGGAAGCTCTATACGCTGTCCGAGGGCACGCGCTCGGTTCTGGGCAAGCTCGATGCGCCGGTGAAGATACGCCTCTACTTCAGCCAAGGCGCGGAGGTTCCTCTGCCGATCAAGGCCTACGGGCGGCGGGTGGAGGACATGCTCGCCGAGTTCAGGCAGGCGGGCCGGGGCAAGGTGCTCGTCGAAAAGCTCGATCCCGAGCCCGATTCCGAGGCCGAGGACTCGGCGACTCTCGACGGCGTCGAGGCCCAGGTCGTGCAGACGGGGGAAAAGTTCTACCTCGGCGCTTCGGTCAGCTATGCGGATCAGAGGATCGCTCTGCCCGCGCTCGCGCCCGATCGCGAGCCGCTGCTCGAGTACGACCTGACGCGCGCGATCGCGCGCGCCACCACGACAGTAAAGCCCGTTGTCGGAGTGATGAGCGCGCTTCCGGTGTTCGGCATGCCTCCCAGCCCCATGACCGGCGGCCAGCCGATGGAGCCGCAGGTGTTCATCGGCGAGCTGCGCCGCGACTACACGGTCAAGCGCGTGAGCCTCGATCCGGAGCGCATCGACGACGATATCAAGGTGCTCCTCGTGATCCACCCGCGCGGAATCAGCGACAAGGCGCAGTACGCGATCGATCAGTTCGTGCTGCGCGGCGGGAAGCTCATCGCCTTCCTCGACCCGAACGCGTATTTCGACCAGATGGGGCAGATGGGAGGCATGGGCGGGGGCACGCCGTCCTCGCTCGACAGGCTGCTAAAGGCCTGGGGCCTGGGATTCGACACTGGGAAGGTGGTTCTCGACATGCGCTACCTCACCGGAGCGGGCGCGCGCACGCTGCCGACGCTGCTCTCGCTCAACGACAGCGCCTTCGCCCCCAACGACATCGCGACGGCGCGCCTCGGCTCGCTCCTCATGCCTTTTGCGGGTGCGTTCACCGGCAAGCCCGTGGAGGGCTTGAGCGAAACGGTCCTGATGAAGACGTCCTCGTATTCGCAGCTCGTCGATTCCTTCTCGGCGACGGCGCAGGGCGAGGCGGCGGTGAGGGGCTTCAAGCCCTCGAACACCGAATATCCGCTGGCGCTGCGGCTCACCGGGAAATTCAAGACGGCGTTTCCCGACGGCAGGCCCAAGACCGACGACCGGGGCAAGGCGGCTTCGGCGAAGACGGCCGAGACGAAGACGGCGGAGCCGGCGCAGCTCAAGGAGTCGTCGGCCGACAACGCGGTGGTGCTGGTCGGCGACAGCGATTTCATCAACGACGGCGCGGCGGTGCAGATCCAGGAGATCTTCGGCCAGAGAATCGTGATCCCGCGCAACGGCAACATCGCGTTCGCCCAGGCGCTGGTCGATCAGTTCGCGGGCGATCCCGCCCTGATCAAGCTGCGCAGCCGCGCGAGCGCGGCGAGGCCGTTCATCAGGATCCGCGACATGGAAGCGCGGGCGCAGCAGGCCTATCTCGGCAAGATCAAGGACCTCGAGACCAATCTGGGCCAGACGCAGGAGAAGCTCAACGCGCTCCAGAAGGGCAGAGGCCCGGGCGCGGGCGCGATGCTCTCGGCCGAGCAGCAATCCGAGCTCGAGAATTTCAGGAGGAAGGCGGCCGAGACGCGCCTCGCGCTCAAGGAAGTGCGCCGCGAGCTGCGCTCCGAGAGCGAAGCGCTCCAGTTCTGGACCAAGGTGGTCAACATAGCGCTCATGCCGCTGCTGGTGGCGATCGCGGGCATCGCATTCGCCATCCTGCGCCGCCGCCGCGCGCCGACTCTATGAGCCGCAAGCAGTTCCTCGCCGTGCTCGCCGCGCTCGCGGTTCTCGCCGCCGCGGCCGGCGGCGTCGCGCTGTCGGACCGCTCGGCGTGGACGAGCGCCGATTCGCGCGCCGGACAGAAAGCGATCGCAGGCCTCAAGATCGGCGACGTCGCCGAGGTGGCGATAAAGGACTCCTCGAACGAGCTGCACCTCGTCCGCGGCCAGACCGGCTGGAGCGTGCGCGAGCGGGCCGACTTCGCCGCGGACACCGACCGCATCGCCGCTCTGCTGGTCAAGCTCGCGGAAATGAAGGTGGTGCAGAGCGAGCCTCTCGCCGAAGCTCAGAGGGTCCGGTTCGAGCTCGTGGAACCGCATCTCAGCGACTCGAAGGACAAGGCGGCGGGCGCCGGGACGCTGGTCGAGCTGAAGGACGCCAAGGGCGGCGTGCTCGCGCGGCTGCTCCTCGGGAAAAAGATCATGAGAAACGTCACGGTCGCGTCCCTCGCGCGGCCCGACGTGGATGCGACGGGCCGCTACCTCACGGTCGGCAACGACGCCGGCGTCATGCTCTCGGTCGGCGACCCGCTGGCTCAGGTCGAGGCGAAACCTCAGGAGTGGCTGACCAAGGACCTGCTGCGCGTCGAAGGCACCAAGACCGTTTCATCGTCCAAGGGCTGGACCGTGACCCGAGACACCGAATCGATGGACTGGCGGCTGGCCGGTTCCAAGGACAAGCCGGACCTGCAAAAGGCGACCGATCTCGCGAGCTCGCTCGGCTGGGTGAATCTCGTCGACGTGGTCGCCGATCCGGCGAAGGCCGATACCGGGCTGGCCCATGGCGTGAGCATCAAGGCCGAGACTTTCGACGGGCTGAAGTACACGCTGAACGTCGGCAAGCAGGTCGAAGCGAGCTACTATGTAAAAATCGCAGTCGCCGGAGAGCCGGCCAAGACCCGCCCGCGGGCGAAGAACGAGAAGGCCGAGGACAAGGAGAGGAACGACAAGCAATTCGAGGAGCAGCGCAAGAAGCTCGTCGAGAAGGTCGAGCGCGAGAAGAGGCTCGACCGCTGGGTCTACTTGATCCCAAAGACAAGCCTAGACCCGCTGCTGCGCGACCGCCAGCAGCTCATGCCGGAGAGGAAAAAAGCCGCGAAGAAGGCGTAGGGGGATTCATGCAGATCAAGGACAGCACCTTCATCGTCACGGGCGGCGCTTCGGGGCTCGGCGAAGGCACGGTCAAGATGCTCATCGAAGGCGGAGCGAACGCCGTCATCGCCGACCTGCAGGCGGACAAGGGCGAGGCGCTCGCGAAGCAGCTCGGCGCCAAGGCGCGCTTCGTGAAGTGCGACGTCACCAGCGAATCCGACGGCCAGGCGGCGGTGGACGCGGCGCTCCAGAATTTCAAGGCGCTCCAGGGCCTCGTCAACTGCGCCGGGATCGCCATCGCCGAGCGCACCGCGAAGAAGGACAGGCCGCACGCGCTCGCGTCGTTCACGCGCGTCATCAACATCAACCTGATCGGCACCTTCAACATGATCCGGCTCGCTGCGGTGGCGATGGCGAAGGGCCAGCCGAACGCGGCCGGAGAGCGCGGCGTGATCGTCAACACGGCCTCGGTCGCCGCTTACGACGGCCAGATCGGGCAGGCCGCGTACTCGGCATCGAAAGGCGGCGTGGTGGGCATGACCCTTCCCGTCGCGCGCGACCTCTCCCGCGACGGAATCCGCGTGTGCACCATCGCTCCGGGGATCTTCGAGACGCCGATGCTCCTCGGCATGCCGAAGGACGTGCAGGACGCGCTCGCGAAGCAGGTCCCGTTTCCGCCGCGGCTGGGCAAGCCTGCGGACTACGCCCAGCTCGTCAAGCACATCGTCGAGAACGAGATGCTGAACGGCGAGGTGATCCGGCTGGACGGCGCCATCCGCATGGCGCCCAAGTGACTCGCCGAAAGGCGAGTCATCCCGAGTCGCGCAGCGACGAGGGATCTCCTCGGCTCAATCGCCCGCCTTGATCCCCGCTTCGCGGATGATCGGGCCCCACTTGTCCATCTCGGAGCGCAGGTGCGCCGCGAGCCCCTCAGGGCTCGATCCGATCACGACCACGCCGAGCTGCTCGAGCCGCGACTTGGTCGCGGGATAGGCGAGGGCGGCGACCGTATCGGCGTTCGCCTTTGCGACAACCGCCGGCGGGGTCCGCTTCGCCGTGGTGACCGCGAGAGCGCGCAGCTTGCCCGCCTGGATCAGCGGCAGCACCGCGCCGATATTGTTGAACATGACGTCGACGCGCCCCGGAATGAGATCGTTCAGCGCGGGCCCGGCGCCGCGGTAAGGGACGTGGGTCATCTCGATCTTGGCCATGCGCTTGAACAGCTCGCCCGAGAGGTGGACCGAGGTGCCGTTCCCGGAGGAAGCGAAGGTGACCTTGCCCTTGTTCGCGTTGGCGTAAGCGATAAATTCCGCGACCGAGCGCACGGGCGAGGCGACCGGGACCGCCATCACGTTCGGGTAATCACAGAGCAGGCTCACCGGCGCGAGATCGGCCACCGGATCGTAGGGGAGCGAAGCGAAGAGGAAGCGGTTCACCGCGAGCGGCATCGACTGGAGCAGCATGGTGTAGCCGTCGGGCGCCGAGCGCGCGACCATTTCGGTGCCGATGTTGGTCGCGCCTCCACCCTTGTTCTCGACCACCATCTGCTGGTCCCACTGCTGCGAGAGCCGGGCGGCGAGGATGCGCGCGATCGCATCGGTCCCTCCGCCTGGGGGGAAGGGCACCACGAGTTTCACGACCCGCCCCGGCCAAGTCTGTGCGTGGGCGGCGGCCGCGAATGCCGCGAGCGATACGAACAAGGCGGCGAGGATGTGCGTGCTCATCGGACTTCAATCAAACTCAACGGCGCCACATGCATGGCGCCGAGGTGAGAAGTGGCACGACTACTTGCGGTCTCTGGGATCGCGGGCGGCGTCGAGCGCTATCCCTACGAACACCAGGGAGACAATAACCATTAATGCAGCGACAACGATATCCATGGTTACAGTTCTCTCAACGACTCAATGTGACGCCTGATTCGCCGATGAAGTAAGAGGATACCACCGGTCAGGGCAACAACGGTGATGACAGCGCCCCACCGGATAGGTGATATGGCCGTGCCGAAACTGGAGACGAGCCATCCAAACGTGCTGATATCAGTCACAACAAGAATGCCGAGCCAGACTTTGAGATAGGCAATTTTCTCTTTCGCAACGTCGAGTTCGGACATGAGGCAAGCATACGCCAGTATCGTGTTGGCGCGTGCTGGACCGTGTTTATCCGGTCAATCCGCCTTGATCCCCGCTTCGCGCACGACTTTGGCGTAGCGCGCCGATTCAGACTGCAACAGTGCCGCGAATTGCTCCGGCGTCCCAGGTACAGGGGACATCCCGTAAGTCTTCAGCTTTTCCCGGATCTCGGCGTCGCGCAACGCGCCCACCAGCTCGGCGTTGAGGCGTGCGATCACCGCGGCCGGCGTGGTCCCGGGCACGACGAGGCCGCTCCAGTTGGTCGATTCGACCTCGGGAAACCCGGCTTCGCGCACTGTCGGCACTTCGGGCAGGACCTCGGCGCGCTCGGGTGTCGTCACCGCGAGCGCGCGCATCTTGCCGCTCTTGGCGAAGGGCGCGAGCGCGGAGGCGTTGACGAACACCATGGGGATGTGGCCTCCCGCCGAGGCCGTGAGCGCCGGCGCCTCCCCTTGGAAGGGCGCGTGCACGATGTCGATGTGGGCGGTGAGCCTGAACAGCTCGCCTATCACGTGGTGGGTGGTGCCCGCGCCGGGCGTTCCGTAGGCGATCTCGCCGGGCTTGGCGCGCGCCAGCGCCGCCAGCTCCTGCAGCGACTTCGCGGGTACCGAGGGATTTACGGCGAACGCCATCGGCAGCGAGATCGTCTGGCCCACCGCCTTGAAGTCCTTCAGCGGATCGTACTTCAGGCCTTGCTTGACCGCGGGATTGATGACGAAGCTCGGAAATACCACGAGCAGGGTATGCCCGTCGCCCGCGGCGCGCGCAGCGAGCTCGTAGCCGATCACCGCGCCTGCGCCGGGGCGATTCTCGGCGATCACCGGCTGGCCGAGGCCCTTCGCTATGTGCTCGCCGAGCAGCCGGCTCGTCACGTCGGCCGCGCCGCCGGGAGGGAAGGGCACGATGATGCGCAGGGGCTTCGAGGGAAAGGGCTGCGCCTGAGCGGCGCTCGCGAGCGCCGCGAAGGAAAGGAGCAGAGCTGCGGCGAGGCGCGCGTTCATGCTACGAACCGCGCGTCTTCTGCGTCGGCCCGAAGAACATTTGCCGCATCCTGTCCGCGCCGATCTCGCGAATCACTTCGCGTATCGTGCAGTACATCAGGATCAATACGACCAAGAGGATCTGGATCGCCCAGAAATGCGGCCACACGATCTCGGCGAGCAACTTCTGGTTTCCGGCGACGAGACCGCCGGCTTCCCGCCAGAAATCGACGAGGCGTTCCAGGTAGTGGAGAAGCACGGCGATCAGCACATAGATCGCGGTCTTCCAGGCGACGTTGTACGCGAGCGGCTTGTCTGGGTAGCGATTGATGAACGGGAGCAGGTCGGCGATCAGCACCGCTTTCGCCAGAATCAGCGCGGCGAGCGTTATCGATGCCGAGGTGGCGAGCGCGATCCCGGTTCCCTGCAGCATCAGGACGCGGAGGATCGCAACCAGGTGCAAGACGACAAAAAAGAAAATCGCGGGCGGGAGAAGCTCCCTGAACTCCGCTTTGATTTTCGCGCCTACTTTGCTCATGGCATCCGCACTACCGCTCCAGCGGTTTCAGTTTCTCCCGGTAAAGCTTAGACCGCCTGACGTAGATATCCGCGTTCTCGAGCAGCCCCTCCTTCTCCTCCGGCTTGAGCTCGCGCACGACTTTCCCCGGCGAGCCCAGGACCAGCACGCCGTCGGGGAAGGTCTTGCCCTCGGGGATGAGCGCGCCGGCGCCGATGAGGCAGCCTTTGCCGATGACGGCGTGGTTGAGGATGATCGCGCCGATGCCGATGAGCGAGCCGTCGCCGACGGTGCAGCCGTGCAGCATGGCCATGTGGCCGACGGAGACGTTGCTTCCGAGCGTCATCGGAATGCCCGGATCGGTGTGCAGCACCGCGGCGTCCTGGATGTTGCTGCGCTCGCCGATGGTGATGATGTCGCTGTCGCCGCGAACGACGGCGTTGTACCAGACGCTCGCCCGGTTGTGGAGGATCACGGAGCCGATGATCGTGGCGTTGCCGGCGATGAAATGCTCGTCGCCGTGGAGGACGATCTTTCGCTCACCCAGTGTGTGGATCGCCATGGCTGCGGCCGATTATAAGCGCGGCGCGCACCCGCCGCCTGCTATCATCACGCGCTTCATGAAAGCGAGTCGATCCGAATTCGTGCAGGTGCGCGGCCTGCGCTATCACTGCCGCGTCTGGGGCGAGGAGAGCGCGCCCAAGCTGTTCATGCTGCACGGCTGGATGGACGTGTCGGCTTCGTTCCAGTTCCTGGTCGATTCGATGACGCGCGAATGGCGCGTGATCGCGCCCGACTGGCGCGGATTCGGCCAGACCGAATGGACGAAGAGCGGCAGCTACTGGTTTCCCGACTACTTCGCCGATCTCGATGCGCTGCTCGGACATTTCGAGCCGGCGAAGCCGGCGACGCTCGTCGGCCACAGCATGGGCGGCAACGTCGCCGCGATGTACGCCGGAATCCGCCCCGAGAGGGTGGCCAAGCTCGTCGACCTGGAAGGCCTCGGCCTCGCCGGGTCGGACCCGCAGAAGGCGCCCGGGAGGTACGCGCGCTGGCTGAAGGAGCTCGCGGAAGAGCCTCCCGGCTTTCGCGATTACGAAAACTTCGAAGCGCTCGCCGAGCGTCTGCGCGGCAACAACGCGCGCCTGACCCGCGAGCGGTCGCTTTTTCTTGCGAAGCACTGGGGGAGGGCGAAGCCCGACGGCCGCGTCGAGCTCGCGAGCGACCCCGCGCACAAGCTCGTCAATCCGGTCCTCTACCGCCTCGAGGAGGCGATCGCATGCTGGCGCAAGGTCTCGGCGCCCGTGCTCTGGGTGGAGGGCGCGGAGTCCAAGGCGACGGAGTTCCTCAAGGTCTCGAGCGCCGATCTCGCGGAGCGCAAGAGGTGTTTCGAGCAATTGACCGAGCGCGTGATCGCGAACGCCGGCCACATGGTCCATCACGATCAGCCCGAGCGGCTCGCCGAAGTGATCGAAGAGTTTCTCCGGTAAAATGCGTCATTGAACGCCGATCTTCATTCTCATTCCACCGCGTCGGACGGCCTGCTCGCGCCCAGGGATCTGGTGGCGCGCGCCGCGGCGAACGGCGTCGAGCTGCTCTCCCTCACCGATCACGACGACACCTCCGGGATCGCCGAGGCGCGCGCCGAGGCGAGCGAGCGCGGCATCCGCTTCGTCGACGGCGTGGAGGTGTCGGTCACTTGGCACGGCGCGACCGTGCACGTCGTCGGCCTTCGCATCGACCCGGGGTCGGCGCCTTTGCGCGGTGGGCTCGAGTCGATCAGGCGGGGCCGGGGGGCGCGCGCGCAGCGAATCGCACAAGGGCTCTCCGCGGCGGGCGTTCCGGACAGCCTCGAGGGCGCGCGCCGCTACGCCGAGAATCCCGAGTTGATCAGCCGCGCGCACTTCGCGCGGTTTTTGGTCGAGGCAGGGCGCGCTGCGGACGTGAAGAACGTGTTCCAGCGCTACCTCGTAAAGGACCGGCCGGGCTACGTGCCTCATCAGTGGGCGTCGCTTCCGGAAGCGGTGGGCTGGATCCGCGCAAGCGGCGGCGTCGCGATCATCGCCCATCCAGGGCGCTACAAGTACGAAAGGGCCGAGATGCGGGAACTCTTCTCGGAGTTCAAGGACTGCGGAGGCGCCGCCATCGAGATCGTGACCGGCAGCCACACTCCCGAGCAGTACCACGAGTTCGCGAAGAGCGCGCGCCAATTCGGCTTCCTCGCCTCGCGCGGCTCCGATTACCACGGCATGGGAGAGAGCAGGGCCGATCTGGGCAAGCTGCCGCCGCTGCCCGACGGCTTGAAGCCGGTGTGGCACGATTGGTAGAGCGCGCAGGGCGGGGCGACCGCTCTGATAAAATGACGGCCGGCCATGGATTTCAGTGAGATCAGCAGGATGATCGCGGTTTTCGCGGTGCCGGTCATCTTCGCAATCACGCTCCACGAGGCTGCGCACGGCTATGTCGCTCGCCATTTCGGCGACGCGACCGCTTTCAAGCTCGGGCGGATCAGCCTCAATCCGGCACGTCACATCGATCTGGTCGGCACCATTTTTCTCCCGGTGGTCATGCTGTTCGTATCCGGCGGAAGAATCATGTTCGGCTGGGCGAAGCCCGTGCCGGTCAATTTTCACGCGCTCCGGCATCCCAAGCGCGACATGCTCTGGGTGGCGCTCGCCGGCCCGGCGGCAAATCTGGCGATGGCTGTCGCGTGGGGCGCCGCTGCAAAGGCAGGAGCCCTGTCGGGGCTCAAGCCGGGCGATTTCCTGCTTCAGGTCCCCATCGCGGGTATCGAGGTAAACCTCGTTTTCATGGCGCTGAATCTGTTGCCCATTCTTCCTCTCGACGGCGGGCGGGTCGTCGTTTCCCTGCTGCCCGACCCTTTCGCGCGGAGCTTTTCGAGGCTCGAGCCGTACGGGCTGCCGATTCTCCTCGGGCTCGTCGCCGTCAGCATGTACGGATACAACATTCTCGGCGTATTCCTCGATCCGATAATGTTCGCGTCGAAGTCGGCCATCGCGGCGATCTTTCACCTGTATCCAACCTAAATGTACGAAGATCGCGTGGTCTCCGGGATGCGCCCCACGGGCGCGCTGCACCTGGGCCACTTCCACGGCGCCCTCAAGAACTGGGTGAAGCTGCAGAGCGAGCATCCCTGCCTGTACTTCGTCGCCGACTGGCACGCGCTCACCACGCACTACGAAACGCCCGAGGTGATCCAGGAGAACGTCTGGGACATGGTGATCGACTGGCTCGCTGCCGGCATCGATCCGGCGCAGGCGACCCTGTTCATCCAATCGCGCGTTCCCGAGCATGCGGAGCTGCATACGCTGCTGTCGATGATCACTCCGCTCGGCTGGCTCGAGCGGGTGCCGAGCTACAAGGACCAGCAGGAGAAGCTCGCCGACCGCGACCTGTCGACCTACGGATTTCTCGGGTATCCGCTCCTGCAGGCGGCCGACGTGCTGATCTACCGCGCCAAGTACGTGCCCGTCGGCGAGGACCAGGTGCCGCACATCGAGATGATGCGCGAGCTCGCGCGGCGCTTCAATCACGTCTACGGACGCGAGGCCGGATTCGAGGAGAAGGCCAAGGCCGCCGCGAAGAAGCTGGGCGGCCGCAAGGCCAAGGTGCTGATGGACCTGCGCACCAAGTATCAGGAGCAGGGCGACACGGAAGCGCTCGCGGGAGCGCGCGCCGTCCTGGAGAAGCAGGGCAACCTGTCCGTCGCCGACCGAGAGCGCCTGTTGGGGTTTCTCGAGGGAGGAGGGCGGATGATCCTGGTCGAGCCCGAAGCCTTGCTGACCGCGACCTCGAAGCTGCCCGGAACGGACGGGCAGAAGATGTCCAAATCGTACAACAACACCATCACGCTCCGCGAAGACGCGGAGTCCGTGAGGAAAAAAATCCGGACCATGCCGACCGACCCGGCGCGGGTCAAGCGGACCGATCCGGGCGATCCGGAAAAATGCCCGGTCTGGCAGCTCCATCTGGTCTACAGCGACGAGAAGACCCGCCAGTGGGCGAACAACGGGTGCCGCACCGCGGGCATCGGATGCCTGGACTGCAAGCAGCCGGTCATCGACGCAGTGCTCGCCGAGCAGGGACCGATGCGCGAGCGGGCGCAGAAATACCTGGACGATCCGACTCTGGTGCGCAACATCGTCGCGGACGGCTGCGAAAAGGCGCGCAAGTTGGCGCGCGAGACCATGCGCGACGTGCGCGAGGCGATGGGACTGGCCTACACGTGAGCGAGCCGCTTCCGCTTCCTCCGCCGGGCGCGCTCGTAGCAAAAGTACGGGGCGAGCCGTTCACCGAGCTGCCCCTGGATCTGTACATTCCTCCGGACGCGCTCGAAGTCTACTTCGAGGCGTTCGAGGGGCCGCTCGACCTCCTGCTCTACCTCATACGAAGGGCGAACATCGACGTCCTCGACATTCCCATGTCGCGGCTCACCGAGCAGTACATGGTGTACGTCGAAGCGATGCGCACCAAGAATCTCGAGCTCGCCGCCGAATATCTGGTCATGGCCGCGATGCTGATGGAAATCAAGTCGCGCATGCTGCTGCCGCGGCCCGCGATGCCCACCGACGAGGCCGAGGACCCGCGCGCCGAGCTGGTGCGGCGCCTGCTCGAGTACGAGAAGATGAAGCGTGGCGGCGAGAAGCTCGATGCACTGCCGCAGCTCGGCCGGGATTTCCTTCCCGTCGAAATCTGGATCGAGCAAACTCTGGCGCAGCGCCTGCCCGGGGTAAACGTCGTCGATCTGCAGGAGGCGTGGCGCGCGCTCCTCGTGCGTGCGAAAATGACTCAGCACCACCGTGTCACGCGAGAGGAGCTTTCGGTACGCGAGCACATGACCCTGATCCTGCGCAGGCTGCGCGGACGCGGCTTCGCCGAGTTCGGCGAGCTGTTCGAGCCCGCTCGCGGCGTTCCGCTGCTGATCGTCAACTTTCTCGCGGTGCTGGAGCTGACCAGGGAAGGCCTCCTCGAGGTGACCCAATCCGAGCCCTTTGCCGCCATCTACGTGAAGATCGCGCATGCTCAGTCCGAATGAAGTGAAGATGGTCCTCGAGGCGGCCCTGCTCGCTTCGCAGGAGCCGCTGCCGATCTCGGAGCTGCGCAAGATGTTCGACGAGGAGATCGACGCGGATACCGTGCGCAAGCTGCTCGAGGAGCTGCGCGAGTTCTGGGTCGGTCGCGGAGTCGAGCTCGTGGCGACCGCGAGCGGCTGGCGCTTCCAGACGAAGGCCTCGCTGCAGAAGTTCCTCGAGCGCATTCATCCGGAAAGAGCGCCGCGCTACTCGCGCGCCGTGCTCGAGACCCTCGCGATCATCGCCTACCGGCAGCCGGTGACTCGAGGGGATATAGAAAACGTCCGGGGCGTGTCCGTCTCGACCGAGGTGATAAGGCGGCTCGAGGAGCGCAACTGGATCGAGGTGATCGGGCACAAGGAAGTACCCGGTCGCCCGGCCCTTTACGCGACCACCAAGACCTTCCTGGACGACCTGGGCCTGCGCTCGCTGGAGGAGCTGCCGCCCTTGGAAGACATAGTCAAGACGCTTGATCTCACGCAGATCCCCCCGCCCGCTCCGCAACCGGCGCCAGAACAGCCCGCAGAACAGCCCGCCGAGACGGCTCAGACGAGCGCGGTCTAGCGCCGCGGGGCCTGCGGAGAAGCTGCACAAGGTTCTCGCGCGCTCGGGGCTCGGCTCGCGCCGCGACATGGAAGCAGCCATCGCCTCGGGCCGAGTCACCGTGAACGGCGCGCGAGCGGCGCTGGGACAACGGGTGAAGCCGGGCGACCGCGTCCTGATCGACGGGCAAGCGGTGCGGCTGAGGTCCGAGGAAAGAGAACCGCGACTCCTGATCTATCACAAGCCGGCGGGGCAGCTCGTCACGACGCGCGACCCCCGAGGCAGGCCGACAGTCTTCCAGAATCTGCCGCCGCTGCGCAATGCGCACTGGATCGCGGTGGGCCGGCTCGATTTCAACACCGGCGGATTGCTGCTGTTCACGGACTCCGGCGAGCTGGCCGATCGGCTCATGCATCCCAGCGGCGAGATCGAGCGCGAGTACGCGGTGCGGGTCCGGGGCGAGCTCTCGCAGGAGCAGATCGGCAGGCTCACCCGCGGAGTCATGCTCGAGGACGGCCCGGCAAAGTTCGACCGCATTTCCTCGGGCGGGGGCACGGGCTCCAACCGCTGGTATCAGGTGGTGCTGCGCGAAGGCCGCAACCGCGAGGTCAGACGCATGTTCGAATCGCTCGGGGTCACCGTGAGCCGCCTGATGCGTGTGCGCTTCGGGCCCTTAGTGCTGCCGTCCTATCTTCGCCGGGGGCAATGGCGTAATTTGGAGCCGAAAGAGGTCGCCTCGCTCCTCGATGCCCTGTAGTTTTCGTTGTTCCGGCCGGGGTTTCTTGTTATACTTTCGTAGTTTTCGCAATGGGCTTTCGAGCCCATTTTTTATTTATGCCTAGGAGTTGCGCGTGGTAGTGAACGCGCTTGAGGCTCTGCTCGAGCGCACCGTGAGCGGGTTGGGATACGAGCTTGCTGACTTTGAATATATCAATAACGGTAGGATGTTACGAGTGTTTATTGAGAAAGTACATGAACTCAATCCCGGCCCGAGCCAGGCGGGGGTGACGGTAGCGGACTGCGAGTCCGTGAGCCGGCAGCTGCAGCGGGTGCTCGAAGTCGAGGGCATCGCCTATGACCGCCTGGAAGTGTCCTCGCCGGGCCTCGATCGCAAGCTGAAAAAGGCGGTCGACTTCGCCCGCTTCACCGGTCACCAGGCCCAGGTGCGCCTGCGCCGGCCGGTCAACGGCCGGCGGAACTTCACGGGGATCGTGCGCGCCGTAGACGGCGAGCGGATCGAACTGGAGCTCGAGGGCGAGCGCATGGCGTTCGATCTGGCCGAGCTCGACCGAGCGCGACTGGTGCCCAAGCTATGATGCCCGAAGGCTACATGAGCCGTGAGCTGTTGCTGCAGGCGGACGCGCTCGCCAGGGAAAAAAACGTCCACAAGGACGTCGTATTCGGCGCTCTGGAAATGGCGATCGCTTCGGCGACCAAGAAGCGCTTCAGCGAAGACGTCGACGTGCGGGTCGCGATAGACCGTACCACGGGGGAATTCGAGTCGTTCCGTCGCTGGCAGGTCGTGGCCGACGGGGCGGTGGAAAACCCCTCCCAGCAGATCGCGTTTTCCGAAGCGCAGAAGCAATACCCCGACATTCAGCTCGAGGACTTCATCGAGGAGGCTCTCGAACCCATCGATTTCGGCCGCATCGGCGCGCAGACCGCGAAGCAGGTGATCCTTCAGAGGATACGGGACGCGGAGCGCGAGCAGCTGCTGAACGACTTCCTCGCCCGCGGCGAAAAGCTCATCAACGGCGCGATCAAGCGCGTCGAGCGCGGCAACGCGATCATCGAGGTGGGCAGGGTCGAGGCCGTTCTGCCGCGTGACCAGATGATCCCGAAGGAAAATCTGCGGGTCGGCGACCGCGTACGCGCGTTCGTCATGCGAATCGACCGCAACGTGCGCGGGCCGCAGCTGGTGCTCTCGCGCACCGCGCCGGAGTTCATCATGGAGCTGTTCCGCCTCGAGGTCCCGGAAATCGAGGAGGGGCTGCTCGAGATCAAGTCCGCCGCGCGCGACCCGGGCATACGCGCCAAGATAGCGGTGCATTCGCGCGACAAGCGCATCGACCCCATCGGCACCTGCGTGGGCATGCGCGGAGCGCGGGTCCAGGCCGTCACCCAGGAGCTCGCCGGCGAGCGCGTCGACATCGTGCTGTGGTCGGAGGACCCGGCGCAGTTCGTCATCGGGGCGCTGGCGCCCGCAGAGGTGTCCTCGATCCTCGTCGACGAGGACAAGCACAGCATGGACGTGGTCGTGGACGAGGAGAACCTCGCGATCGCGATCGGCCGCAGCGGGCAGAACGTGCGCCTGGCGTCCGAGCTGACCGGCTGGGCGATCAATCTCATGACCGAGGCCGAGTCGCAGAAGAAGAACGAGGAGGAAGCTTCCTCGGTGCGAAAGCTCTTCATGGAGCGGCTCGACGTCGACGAGGAAGTCGCGAACACCCTCATTCAGGAAGGCTTCTCGACCCTCGAGGAAGTCGCCTACGTGCCGATCAACGAGATGATGGAGATCGAGGGCTTCGACGAGGCCACGGTCAACGAGCTGCGCAACCGCGCGCGCGACGCGCTCCTGGTGCAGGCGATCGCGAGCGAGGAGCAGGCCGAGAACCTCGACCCTGCGCTCCTCGGGCTGGAGGGCATGGATAAAGACTTGGCGGCGAAGCTCGCGACCTCCGGGGTGAAGACCCGCGACGATCTCGCCGATCTCGCGCTCGACGATCTGGTGGAGCTGACCGCGATCGACACCGAGCGCGCGAAGGCCCTGATCATGAAAGCGCGCGAGCACTGGTTCACGCAGGGGTAAAGACGGGCTCATGGCACAGACGAGCGTTGCGCAATTCGCGGGCGAGCTGAAAGTCCCGCCTTCTCAGCTGCTCGAGCAGCTGAAGGCCGCCGGGGTGCACAAGCGCGTCGCAGAGGACGTTCTCTCCGAGCAGGACAAGACCAAGCTTCTCGATTATCTGCGGCGCTCGCACGGGTCGGCCGAGCCCAAGAACAAGATCACGCTGACGCGCAAGCAGACCTCGGAGATCATCAAGAAATCCGACTCGAGCGGAAAGGCGCGCACGATCCAGGTCGAGGTCAAGAAGAAGCGCATTTTCGTGAAGCGCGAGTCCGAGCACGGTCCCGCGCTCGACAGCACGGCTCCCCCGGCAGCGGGAATAGACGCGCGCGAGGCGGAGCTGCGCGAGCAGGAGCGCCGGCGCCAGGAAGAGCTCGCCGCGCGCCAGGCGGCCGAGCTCGCGGAGAAGCAGGAGCGCGAGCGCAAGGCCGCGCGCGAAACCGAGCAGAAGCCGCCCGAATCTAAAGCGGCTCCAGCCACGGATACCACGCTGCACAAGCCCAAGGTCGCCCCCGGCGCCGAGAAGAAGGGGGCGAAGAAAGCCAAGGAGATCAAGGTCTGGCAGGACGAGGGCGTCAAGCGGCGCACCATCAAGACCCGCGGCGACGTCCAGGGCGCCTCCGGCTGGCACACGCCGAAAGGGGCGAGGCACAAGACTGCCGCCGCCGCGGCAGAGAGCGCACCGCAGTTTACGGCGCCCTCCGAGCCGGTCGCGCGCGAAATCATGGTGCCTGAGACCATCACCGTCGGCGATCTCGCCCACAAGATGTCGATCAAAGCCGCCGAGGTGATCAAGGTCTTGATGAAGATGGGCAACATGGTCACCATCAATCAGGTGCTCGACCAGGAAACCGCGATGATCGTCGTCACCGAGATGGGGCATAGCGCGAAGGCGGCCAAGCTCGACGATCCCGAGTCCCTGCTCGCCGACGCGCCCGACGAGCATCACGAGGCCGAGCTCAAGCCGCGCGCCCCCGTGGTCACCGTCATGGGGCACGTCGACCACGGCAAGACCTCGCTGCTCGACTACATTCGCACCACGAAAGTCGCCTCCGGAGAGGCGGGGGGCATCACCCAGCACATCGGCGCGTATCACGTGGAGACACCGCGCGGCATGGTCACCTTTCTGGACACGCCAGGCCACGAGGCATTCACCGCGATGCGGGCGCGCGGCGCCAAGGTCACCGACATCGTGATTCTCGTGGTCGCTGCCGACGACGGAGTGATGCCGCAGACAATCGAAGCGATCCATCACGCCAAGGCGGCCGAAGTTCCGATCGTCGTGGCGATCAACAAGATCGACAAGCACGAGGCCAATCCCGACAAGGTGAAGCAGGAGCTGGTGGCGCAGTCCGTCGTGCCCGAGGAATACGGCGGCGACTCGCCGTTCGTTCCAGTGTCCGCGAAAACCGGCAAAGGGATCGACGACTTGCTCGAGCAGCTGCTGCTCCAGGCCGACGTGCTCGAGCTGAAGGCTCCGGTCGACGCTCCGGCCAAGGGCATCGTGATCGAGGCGCGCCTGGACAAGGGACGCGGGCCGGTCGCCACCGTGCTCGTTCAGTCGGGAACGCTCAGGCGCGGCGACGTAGTGCTCGCGGGAAGCGTCTTCGGCCGGATCCGCGCCATGCTCGACGAGAACGGCGGTGCCGTTCTCGAGGCCGGGCCCTCGATCCCGGTGGAGATCCAGGGCCTATCGGACGTGCCCGGCGCGGGCGAAGACTTCATGGCCCTCGCCGACGAGCGCAAGGCGCGCGAGATCGCGCTGTTCCGCCAGGGCAAATTCCGCGACGTGAAGCTCGCGAAGAAGCAGGCCGCGAAGCTGGAGAATCTGTTCGAGAACATGGGCGAAGGCGGGGTGAGACTGCTCCCGCTGCTGATCAAGGCGGACGTGCAGGGCTCGCAGGAAGCGCTGGTCCACGCGCTCGGCGGGCTTTCGACGGAGGAAGTCAAGGTCAACGTCGTGCACGCCGGAGTCGGCGCGATCACCGAGTCCGACGTCAACCTCGCGCTCGCCTCCAAGGCGGTCATCATCGGGTTCAACACGCGCGCCGATGCGACCGCGCGCAAGGCCGCCGAGGCTTCGGGCGTCGACGTGCGCTACTACAACATCATCTACGAGGCGGTCGACGAGGTGAAAGCGGCCCTCTCGGGGATGCTCGCGCCCGAGAAGAAGGAAGCCATACTCGGCCTGGTCGACGTGCGCCAGGTGTTCAAGATCTCCAAGGTCGGCGCAGTGGCCGGATGCTATGTGCTCGAAGGCCTGGTGCGGCGCAACGCCTCGGTGCGCGTGCTGCGCGACAACGTGGTCATCCACACGGGCGAGATCGACTCGCTCAAGCGCTTCAAGGACGACGTTCGCGAAGTGAAAAGCGGCTTCGAGTGCGGCATGTCGTTGAAGAACTTCAACGACCTCAAGGTCGGCGACCAGTTCGAGATCTACGAAGTCCAGGAAGTCGCCCGGACGCTCTAGGGCGGGGCGAGGAAACGCGGAGGTCCCGGTGCCGGGTTCGCAAAGGCTGCGCCGCGTCGCCGATCAGATCCAGCGGGAGCTCTCGGGCCTGCTGCGCACCGAGCTCAAGGATCCGCGCGTCGGAATGATCACCCTGACCGGAGTCGAGGTGTCTCCGGATCTCGCGCACGCGAAAGTGTTCTTCACCACCCTGGGGGATGCCGACGCGCTCGCCCGGTCTGAGACCGGCCTTCAGCGAGCGGCGGGCTTCCTTCGCACCCAGCTCGGCGGCCGTTTGAAGCTTCGAGTGACCCCGGAGCTGCGCTTCCTGCACGACCCCTCGGTCGAGCGCGGCGTGCGCCTGTCGAAGCTGATCGACGACGCCGTCGCCGGGAAGAAAACCGACTAGAGGCGCATCGTGGACCAGGCGGTCAGCGGGGTGCTGCTGCTCGACAAGCCGGCGGGACCGAGCTCGAACACCGTGTTGCAAAGAGCCAAGCGCCTGCTCGGCGCGGCGCGCGCGGGTCATACCGGAACCCTCGATCCCCTTGCGAGGGGCCTGCTCGTGATCGCGGTCGGGGAGGCGACGAAGTTCTCCGGGTGCTTGCTCGAAGCGGACAAGGCCTACCGCGCACGCTTGAAGCTCGGCGAGCGCACCTCGACCGGGGACTCGGAAGGCGCGGTGCTCGCCCGGTCGCGCTTCGCCGCGTCCGAGAAGGAGCTGCGGGCGGTGCTCGCGCGTTTCGTCGGGGAGATCGAGCAGGTGCCGCCGATGTACTCCGCGATCAAGCACCAGGGCCGCCCCTTGTATGCCTACGCGCGCCGCGGCGAGCTCGTGACGCGCAACCCCAGGCGCGTCGCGATCCGCCGTCTGGAGCTCGAGGGCGTCGAAGGCGACACGGTCACCGTGTTCGTCGAGTGCAGCAAAGGCACCTACATCCGCGCGCTCGCCGAAGACATCGGCGCGGAGCTTGGCTGCGGAGGCCATCTCGCGGCGCTCGAGCGCCTCGCGGTGGGTCCGTTCTCCCTCGATCAGTCGATCGACCTGGATGCGTTCGAGGCGATTTCAGCGTCGCAGAGACGGGAGCGGCTCCTGCCGCCGCAGGCGCTGCTCGAGTCCTGGCCCCGCCTGAGGCTGGCCGTGGATGTCGCCGCGAAATTCCGGCAGGGTCGGTCGGTCCCGGTGGACTACGCGGGCGGGAACGTCGCGGTCTTCGGCGAGGACGAGGCGTTCCTCGGCACGGGCCAGGTCGCAGCGGGAATGTTGCAGCCCAAGCGGTTGCTCGCGTCGCCGTAAGCTTGTGAAAGGCGCTGATTCCAAGGTAAAATGCCCGCCTTTCGCGAAGAGACAAATGAGCATGTCGGTGAGCGTTACGCAAAAGGCGCAGATCGTCCAGCAGTACCAGCGCGGGGCGGGCGATACGGGTTCCCCCGAGGTGCAGATCGCGCTGCTCACGGCCCGCATCAACGGCCTCACCGACCACTTCAAGACACACGTCAAGGACCACCACTCACGGCGAGGGTTGCTGAAGCTCGTCAGCCAACGCCGCAAGATGCTCGACTACCTCAAGCGGAAGGACAACGGGAAATACCACGAGCTGATCGAGCAACTTGGCCTGCGCAAGTGATTTCCTCGGCGCCCATTGCATCCAGATGGGCGCCTCTTCATCAAATGACCCGGGCGCTCGCCCGGGCTGCCTGAACGGATCGAGACCATCATGTCGCTAGACCCAATCAAGAAGACGTTTGCATACGGAGAGCGCGAAGTCACGCTCGAGACCGGCGAGATCGCGCGCCAGGCGCACGGCGCCGTCGTCGTGAGCATGGACGGCACCGTCGTGCTCTGCACGGTCGTGGGCGCCAGGCAGGCGAAGGCCGGCCAGGACTTCCTGCCGCTCACCTGCGACTACGTCGAGAAGACCTATGCCGCGGGCAAGATCCCCGGCGGCTTCTTCAAGCGCGAAGGAAGACCTTCCGAAAAGGAGACGCTCACCTCGCGCCTGATAGACCGGCCGATCCGCCCGCTCTTCCCCGACGGGTTCTACAACGAGGTGCAGGTGGTTGCGCAGGTGGTTTCGTGCAATCCCGAGGTCGATCCCGACATCCCGGCGATGATCGGCGTTTCCGCGGCGCTGACCATTTCCGGAATTCCTTTCAACGGGCCGATAGGCGCGGCGCGCGTGGGCCACGTCAACGGCGAGTACGTGCTGAACCCGACCGCGACGCAGCTCAAGGAAAGCAAGCTCAACCTCGTGGTCGCGGGTACGGAGCACGCGGTCCTGATGGTCGAATCCGAGGCGGGCGAGCTGCCCGAAGACGCGATGCTCGGATCGGTCGTGTTCGGCCATCAGCAGATGCAGGCGGCGATCCAGGCGATCCACGCGCTCGCGGACGAGGCGGCCAAGCCGGCCTGGGACTGGAAGGCCGCGGCCAAGGACGAGGCGCTCGTCGAGCGCATCCGCGAGCTTTCCGAGAACGACCTGCGCGCGGCGTTCAAGCTCAGGCAAAAGCAGGCGCGCTCCGAGGCGATCGACGCCATCTGGAAGCGCGTGTTCGAGGCGGTCGGCGTCGGCAAGGAGGCCGGACCCGACTCGAACGTGGTGAAGGAAATCTGCTTCGCGCTCGAATCGAAGATCGTGCGCAACCAGATTCTCGACGGAGAAGCGCGCATCGACGGCCGCGACACTCGCACGGTGCGTCCGATCAACGTGCGCGTGGGCGTTCTGCCGCGCACGCACGGCTCGGCCCTCTTCACCCGCGGCGAAACCCAGGCCCTGGTGGTCGCGACCCTGGGCACCGGCCGCGACGAGCAGATCATCGACGCGCTCATGGGCGAGTACAAAGAGCGCTTCATGCTCCACTACAACATGCCTCCCTATGCGACCGGCGAGACCGGCCGCATGGGCTCGCCCAAGCGCCGGGAGATCGGCCACGGGCGCCTGGCGAAGCGCTCTCTCGCCGCCGTGCTGCCCACGGCCGAGGAGTTCGCGTACTCGATGCGCGTTGTCTCGGAGATCACCGAATCCAACGGGTCCTCCTCCATGGCCTCCGTGTGCGGCGGCAGCCTCGCGCTCATGGACGCCGGAGTCCCGATGAAGGCCCACGTCGCGGGCATCGCTATGGGGCTCATCAAGGACGGCAAGCGCTTCGCCGTGCTCACCGACATCCTCGGCGACGAGGATCATCTCGGCGACATGGACTTCAAGGTCGCGGGAACCGAGCGCGGCATCACCGCGCTCCAGATGGACATCAAGATCGAAGGGATCACCAAGGAGATCATGCAGGTGGCGCTCGCGCAGGCGCGCGAGGGCCGGATGCACATTCTCGGAATCATGAAGCAGGCGCTCGAAGGCTCGCGCGCCGAGATCTCGAGCTTCGCCCCGCGCATCATCAAGATCAAGATCAACCCCGAGAAGATCCGCGATGTCATCGGCAAGGGCGGTGTGGTCATACGCGGGCTCCAGGAGGAAACCGGCACCACGATCGAGATCTCCGACGACGGCACGGTCTCGATCGCCTGCGTTTCCGCCGAGGGCGGCCAGGCGGCGAAGAAGCGCATCGAGGACATCACCGCCGACGTCGAGGTCGGGCGCGTCTACAACGGAACGGTGCTGAAGCTGCTCGACTTCGGCGCCATCGTCCAGCTGCTCCCCGGCAAGGACGGCCTGCTGCACATTTCGCAGATCGCGAACGAGCGCGTCAACAACGTCTCGGACTACCTCAAGGAAGGCCAGCAGGTGAAGGTCAAGGTGCTCGAGGCCGACGAGAAGGGAAGGGTGCGCCTGAGCATGAAAGCGGTGAAGGAGGCCACCGCGGCGGCGCAATCCTAGAACGACAAAAATCGGATTCTCGGTTAAAAAAGGGCGCCAACGCACCCTTTTTTCTTTTGAGTCCGGCTATTTCCCGCTCTGTTTCTCTCTCTGCTCGTCGACCGTCTTGCAATCTATGCACAAGGTCGCCGTGGGACGCGCCTCCAGGCGCTTCAGTCCGATCTCGATGCCGCAGTTCTCGCAGTAGCCGTAGTCGTCCTTGTCGATGCGCGAGATGGTCTCGTCGATCTTCTTGATCAGCTTGCGCTCGCGGTCGCGATTGCGCAGCTCGATGGCGATATCGGATTCCTGGCTGGCCCGGTCGTTCGGGTCGGCGAACACCGTCGCGTCGTCTTGCATCGCATGCACGGTTCGATCGATATCCTGCGACAGCTCCGCTTTCAGCGCCTCGAGCACCTGCTTGAAATGCGCGCGCTGCTTGAGGCTCATGTACTCCTCGCCTTTTTTCGGCAGGTAGGGCAGTGAAGTCTTGGGAACCAGCTCCAAAATCAGGGGCTCCACGTTGCGACGAGGAAAGATAATTTGATACCAGAAAACCGAAACCCGCAAGCGAATTCGCGATGCGATTCGCTGCTCTGGCGGCGTTGACCCTACCTTGCGCGGAGGCGTAACATGCGACACTCGCGGGGTGTAGCGCAGCCTGGTAGCGCGCTTGCTTTGGGAGCAAGATGTCGGGAGTTCAAATCTCTCCACCCCGACCAGATTCTCGGCGGCCCGCAGAGGTGAGCGAAGGCCGCGGCACGAGCTTCACCCGTGCCCGTAGCTCAATGGATAGAGCACCAGCCTTCTAAGCTGGGGGTTGTGGGTTCGAGTCCCGCCGGGCGCGCCAGTTTTCTCCCGCATCGACAACGAGACCAGCGCGAAAGGAAGCCTTGATGATCGAAGTGTATACATGGCCCACGCCCAACGGGCATAAGATCCACATCATGCTCGAGGAAACCGGGCTCGACCACGAGATCCGGCCGGTGAACATCCGCACCGGCGAGCAGTTCAAGCCTGAGTTCCTCCGGATCAGCCCCAACAACAAGATTCCGGCGATCGTCGACCGCGACGGGCCGGACGGAAAACCCATTTCGGTTTTCGAGTCGGGCGCAATCCTGATCTACCTCGCCGCGAAGACCGGGAAGCTGCTGCCTCGCGACGACCGCGGCAAATACGTGGTGCTGCAATGGCTGATGTTCCAGATGGGATCGGTCGGCCCCATGATGGGGCAGGCGGGGCACTTCCGCAGCAACGCGGTTCCGGAGAAGATCGACTACGCGATCAACCGCTACACGAACGAGGTCAGGCGCCTGCACGCCGTCATGGAAAAGCGCCTTTCCGAAGCTGCGTACTTCGGCGGAGCGGAGTACTCGATCGCCGACATCGCGATCTTTCCCTGGCTGCGCGCGAGCGAGCGCAACGGAATCAACTGGGCGGAGTTCCCGAAAGTGAAGAGCTGGTTCGACAAGATCGACGCGCGGCCCGCGGTGCAGCGCGCGCTCAAAGTGCTGGCCGAGGTCCAGACGACACCTCCGGGACAGTACGATCCCAAGGCGCGCGAGATGCTGTTCGGCGCGACCCAGTACGCGAAGCGCTGACGGTCACAGCGCGGAGAGATAGCGCGCGATGGCGTCGCGCTCGGGCTCGGGCAGCACTTGCATGAATTTCGGCATGTCGAGGTTGTTGGTTCGCTCCTCGGCGGCAAAGGCGCGCATCGAAGCGACCAGGTACTCATAACTGAGCCCGGCCAGACGCGGCGCCGGCATGCCGCCCTCAAAGTTGGGCTGATGACAGGCCTGGCACTGGGCGATGCTCTTCGGCGGCGACGGCACCTCTGCGGCCGCACGCTGCGGCCAGGGCTTGGCCGCAAAATAGGCCGCGATCTTGCGCAGATCGCCCTCGGCCAGGGTCTTGGCGAGCGGCGACATGATCGCGCTGTTGCGCTCGCCGTTCCGGAAATCGCGCAGCTGCTTCATGAGGTAGCTCTGCTGCTGGCCCCAGATGGGCGGAATGGTCTTGGGATCGGTAGGAACACCGTTCGCGCCGTGGCAGGCCGCACAGAGCTGCGCTTTCGCCTCGATCTCCCCCTGAGCATGCGCCGGGGGGAGGGCGACCACGAGGCCGAACCCCAATCCGAAACCCACCGAAAAAACGCGTGTGAACATGACGAGATTCCTCCCTCTCCCCCCACGGGGCCAAAGTGTGGCAGGATACCGCATAGTTTTCATCAGGGAGAGCCCTATGCGAGCCAGACTGATGTTGACCCTTGCCGCCATCGCTGTCGCGACGGTCATTCCTCCAGCCATCGACACCGCCCGCGCTGAAAATCAAGCGGCGCTCACGGGGTTCGTCAGCTCTGCGGCCGAAGGGAAGATGGAGGGGGTGGTCGTTACCGCGCACCGGACCGGGTACATAGTCCAGGTCAGCGTGACCACCGACGCGGAGGGCCGCTACAGCTTCCCGCGCAGCCACCTGGAACCGGGGGAATACGCGCTCGCCGCACGCGCGGTCGGCTACGACATCGAGGGTCCGGCCAAGGCGACCGTGGCGGCGGACAAGGTCGCGACGGCCGACATCAAGCTTAAGAAGACCAAGAATCTCGCCGGCCAATTGACCAACGCCGAGTGGATGATGAGCATCCCCGGCACCGAGGATCAGAAAGCACAACTGCTCAATTGCGTCGGCTGCCACACGCTGGAGCGCGTCGTGCGCTCGACGCACGATTCCGACGAGTGGACGCACGTGGTCTCCCGCATGAGGGGTTACGGCGCCGTGAGCCAGCCGATCAAGCCCCAGCCCATGCTGGATCGGGAGCGCGCGGGAACGCCCGAGCAGGCTCGCAAGCTCGCCGACTATCTCGCGACCATCAACCTGAGCGCAACCGACCATTGGGCCTACGAGTTGAAGACGCTGCCGCGTCCCAAGGGCCGCGACACGCGCGCGATCGTCACGCAGTACGACGTGGTGCGGCCGACGAGCGAGCCGCACGACGTGCTGATCGACAAGGAAGGCAACGTCTGGTATTCGGATTTCGGCGAGATGTTCATCGGCAAGTTCAATCCGAAGACGCTGAAGCTCGTCGAGTATCCGGTCCAGAAGTTCAAGGACAAGGCGCCGACCGGGTTGCTCTCCATCGACTTCGATCGCGAGGGCAAGCTCTGGTTCGACACAATGTATCAAGGCTCGCTCGGCCGCCTCGATCCCGAGACGGGCAAGATCGCCTACTACTCGGTGCCGAAGGAATGGAACGACGACACCGTGCAGCTCAACTTCACGGGGCTCCGCCACGACGTCGACGGCAAGGTCTGGACCAAGACCGTGGGCACCCAGCACATCTTCCGGGTCGACCTGAAGACTAACAAATGGGAGCGCTTCCACCCGGCCGACTTCCTGCCGGAGGATAAGAGGAAGGGCGCGAGCATCTACCAGGTCATATCGGATTCGCAAAACAATCTGTGGATGGCCGAATTCACCGAAGGCCATCTCGGGAAGATCGACGCCAAGACGACCAAGGTGACGTGGTACCCGTTGCCCACGGGGAAAGCCCGCGCCCGCCGCATGAACATCGATGAGCACGACCGCATCGTGGTGACCGAATATCGCGGCAACCGGGTCACTACGTTCGACACGCGGGCCGAGAAGTTCACGGTCTACGACCTGCCGCCCCGGACGTATCCCTACCGGGCCAACTTCGACAAGAACGGCGAGATCTGGGCGTCGACGATGCACACCGACCGGGTCGTGCGGCTCGATCCCAAGACCGCTAGCGCGGTGCAGTACCTGATGCCGTCCGACACCAACATGCGCACGGTGTTCGTCGACAACTCGACGACGCCGGTGACGTTCTGGGTCGGCAGCAACCACGACCACCGGCTCGTGAGGGTAGAACCGCTCGACTGAATGGTTCGGGTCATCGCGTCGGCGGCGGTCGCGGCGCTCGCCTGCTCACCCGCGGCTGCCCAGAACGAGGACAAGTATCCGGCGCGGCCGATCCGCTACATCGTCGCGAGCGCACCCGGTGGCATCGCCGACATCACGCCTCGGGTGCTGGCCCCGCGTCTTTCCGAGGCGCTGCGCCAGGCGGTGGTCGTCGAAAACCGGCCCGCGGGGGGAATCGTCGCGGCCGGCGAGGCGGTAGCGAAGGCCGCGCCCGACGGGTACACGCTGCTCTCGGCGACTCCGCAGGTGGCGATCGTGCAGTCGATGGTGAAGGATCTCGCCTTCGACCCGCGCCGGGACCTCGCCCCGATCGCGCTCGTCGGGGTGATTCCGAACGTGCTCGTCGCCGGCCCGCGCACGCCCGCGAAAACGCTGGCCGAGCTCCTCGAGCTCGCGCGCCGCAATCCCGGCAAGCTGAACTATTCGTCGACCGGCGCCGGCACCTCGGTGCATCTCTCGGCGGAGCTCCTCAAGTACTACGCGGGCGTGGACATCGTGCATGTGCCCTACCGCGGCGCGGCGGCGGCGATGACGGCGCTCCTCGCCGGTGACGTGGACATCATGGTCGATTCCGTGCCGCCCTCGCTGCCGCACATCCGCGCCGGCAAGGTGCGCGCGCTCGCGGTGACGAGCGCACGGCGCGTGCCGCAGCTGCCCGAGGTGCCGACGATGATCGAGTCCGGATTTCCGGAATTCGAGATCAACGGCTGGTCGGGCGTCGTGACCACCGGGGGCACGCCGGGAGCGGTCGTCGCGCGGCTCGAGTCGGAAATCAGGCGCGCGCTCTCGCAGCCGCAGGTCGTCGCAGCCTACGAAAACGCGGGCCTCACGGTCCGCTTCATGGGCGCGGCGGAGTTCGGAAAATTCTGGGACGCGGAGATCGCGAAGTTCGCGCTCGCGATCAAGCATTCCGGCGCGGTGAAGGAGTAAGCGGAGGAGGTACGGGATGAATTCGACTCGCTTGATTCTGATCGTTTCCGCAGCGCTCGCCGGATGCGTCGTCCCGCAGCGCGAGGAAGCTTCCAAGGTGCCGGCCATGACCACTCTGCCCAAAGACATCTATCCCGAATCACGCTCGCGCCTGCCGCTCCCGAAGCGCGAGGCGCTCGACGAGCAGGGAAAGCGCGTCTACGACTCGGTTCTCGATCCCAAGCGTCCCACGCTCGCGGGATTTCAGGGGCCCGCCGGCATCTGGCTGCACAGCCCGAGGGTGGGAGAGCCCTTCAGGGAGATGAACCGCATCCTGCGCAACGAGGTGCCGCTAGCCCCGCGCCTGAGGGAGCTCGCGATCCTTGTGACCGCGCGCGAGCTCGACAGCCAGTTCGAGTGGACAGCGCACGAGCCCGTCGCCCTGAAGGAGGGCCTGGATCCCGGGATCCTCGACGCGGTGAAGTTCCGCAGGCCGGTCTCGGGAGCGCCGGAGAAGGAGGCGGTGATCATCGCCTTCGGCCGCGAGCTCTTTCGCGACAGAAGAGTCCGCTCTGAAACGTACGCGGAGATGGTTAGGGTGTTCGGTGAGACCGGGGTCGTCAATATCACGGCGCTGATGGCGAACTACGCTTTCACCGCGGTGATGCTCACCGCTTTCGACCAGCAGCTGCACGAGGGCAGGAAGCCCCTGCTGCCGCTTCCCTGACGCGGGCCCCTACCGTGCGCCGCGAACGCCGTTCAGCTCGTCGTACGCTTTTGCGCAGAGGTCGAGCTCCTCGAGCGGGGTGCGCGGGTCGATGAACCGGATTTTCACTCCGCGCAGGGACGACGCGATCCGGGTGTCCGCAGCGAGGTAGTTCATCTTGACCATCAGGGGCTGCGCATCGCTGATCAGGTATTCGTAGAACAGCAACGCGGCGTTGGGGTGCGGAGGCCGCCTGGAGACGCCGGCGCCGTTCGCCCGGCCGATCACCGGATCGATTCCGAACCATTCGACGGGAGCGCCCGCGCTCTTCAGCTGCTCGACGCGGTAGCTGTAGACCGTCAGAGCGAGGGGCACCTCGCCCGAGGCGACCAGGTTCGCGAGCAGCGTATGGCCGCTCCTCACCGACCAGCCGGCCGTCGCGACGATGTCGCGAAACAGCTTCGCGCCCCTTTCCGCGCCTGCGTACCGGAGCACGCCGCAATACCACTCGCTGTCGGACGCCTCCACGCCCAGGCGGCCCTTCCACCTCGGGTCGGCGAGCTCGGCATAGGACCTCGGCAGATCCTCCTTCCTCACGAGCGAGGTGTTGTACGCCTGCACGAAAACATTCAGGAACTGCGGCACCCAGGCCCGGTGCGAAGGCATCGCATCGGGCGCGAGGCCCGCGTGGTGGCGCGAGCGCACCTCCTGCAGCAGCAGCTCCCGGTGCATCGCCTCCATCTCGGGCGACGAGATCGCGGCCGCATCGAAATCCCAGCGGTTCGCGCGCGCTTCGGCCGCGGCGCGCTGCAGGACCTTGACCGAGGAAGCGCGCCAGACGTTCACCCTGACGCCGTAGCGCCGGTCGAAATCGGCGGTCAGCACCGCCATGTCCTTTTCCGGAATCGACGTGTAGAGAGTGAGCGTGCCTTCTTTCTTCGCCGCAGCGGCGAGACGCTGGGCGCGTCCCGGCGAATCGTCCAGCGCGAGCTCGGAAAAGGACTGCGCCAGCACGCTCGCGCAGGTGAGCGCGACGAGAGCGGCTGCGAGCGCGGCGGGCTTCATAGCCGGTTCATTGTAACGTTATAGTAACGGCTTGGCCGCCGCGGAAAGGGAGGGAGAGAGGAAATGAACAGTGCAGCCGGCGAGCGCCGCGAAATCGAGTATGCCGTTCACGGCGGCGTATCGCTCAAGGGACATCTCTATTCGCCCAAGGCGCCGGGAAAATATCCGGCGGTGATCGCAGTTCACGGCGGCGGTTGGCGCCTCGCCAATCTCGACAACTACCGCATCCTCGGGCCCTGGCTCGCCGAGCGCGGCTACGTCACGCTCGCCGTCACCCACCGCCTGTCCAAGCCTGCCGAGAAGGCCTATCCCGAGGCGGTGCAGGACGTGCGCGCCGCGGTGCAGTTCGCAAAGGCGAAGGCCGCTGAGTTCCGGATCGATCCCGAGCGCATCGCGCTGATGGGCGATTCCTCGGGCGGGCACCTCGCGGCGCTCGTCGCGCTCGCCGGAGAGCACGCTCTCTTCAAGGACGGAAACCGCGGCGATCCCCACGGCGGTGTCTCTACGCAGGTGAAGGTCGCGGTCTCGGTCTACGGCGTGCACGACCTTGCGCGGCAGTGGCGCCACGACCAGATCTCGCGGCCGCGCGACCCGATCGTCGAGCGGTTCCTCGGCGCTAGCCTCATCGACGACCGGCGCATTTACTTCGACGCTTCGCCGCTCTCGTATGTCTCGGCGAAGAACAACGCGACTGCCTTTCTCCTTGTATGGGGCACTGAGGACGACGTTGTCGACCACAAGGAGCAAAGCGAGGCCTTCCTCGAGGGGTTGAAGCAGGCCGGGCATTACGTGCGCTCGGCGGTGGTCGCCGGCGCGCCGCACTTCTGGATAGGCGATCCGCTCGAGGAGCCTGGAAGCCACTCGGGTTTTTTCGCGGCACGGCTGCTGCGATTTCTTCAGGCGCGCTTGTGATTCGGCGACTCGCAAGCCTGTGCCTGCTCGTACTCGCGGCGCAGAACGCATGGGCGCAGACCTATCCCTCGCGCCCGATCAGGATCGTGGTCGCATTCCCCGCGGGCGGCGGCTCGGACCTCGCCGCGCGCGTAGTCGCGCAGAAGCTCTCGGAGACCCTCGGCCAGCCCGTCGTGGTGGAGAACCGCGTCGGCGCGAACGGCAGCGTCGGCGCGGAGGCGGTGGCGCGCTCTGCTCCCGACGGCTACACCCTGGTGATGGGCAGCAACGCCAATATCACCACCAATCCGCACTTGATGCGGCTCTCCTACGACCCCATGAAGGACCTCGCGCCGGTCGCAATGCTGACCGTGAATCCGCTGCTCCTTTTCGTCAACCCGTCGGTGGTGCCGGTCAGCTCCTTCAAGGAATTTCTCTCCTACGTCGCGAGCCGGGACGGGAAAGTGGACTACGCCTCGGCGGGAAACGGCTCGCCAGCGCACCTTGCCGGTGAGCTGCTCAAGCTGGAAGCGGGAATCCAGATGATTCATGTGCCCTACAAGGGCGGCCCGCCGGGCGTGAACGACGTGCTCGGCGGCCGAGTCGGGATCATGTTCGCCGCGGCGCCCACCGTGCTGCCGCAGATCCGCGCCGGGAAGCTGCGCGGCATCGCCACGACCGGGGCGCACCGCACGGTTTTCGCGCCGGAGATCCCGACGATCGCCGAGTCGGGCTTCCCGGATTTCGACGTGGTAATCTGGAACGCGCTGTTCGCGCCCGCGGCGACCCCGGGCGCGGTGCTGGCGAAGCTGCACGGCGAGATCGACCGCATACTCGCGCAGCCCGACACCCGGGAGCTGCTGCTGAAGCAGGGCGCCGAGCCCTTGCCGCTGTCCGACGCGGCGTTTCGCGAGCTGCTGAGGACCGAATACGAGCGCTGGGGCAAGGTCATCCGCGAAGCGAAGATCAAGGTGGACTGAACATGGATTCCGTAGAAGGCCCGGTCACCGAAAAAATCGCGGGCGCGAACATCGAAATCCTCAGACGGGGGAAGGGGCGCCCGATCCTGTTTCTCCATCCGCATATCGGAATGCACGGCTCCCAGCGCTTCATCGAGCTGCTGGCACGCCACGTTCAGGTGATCGCGCCTTCGCATCCCGGATTCGGCCACTCGGAGCTGCCCAAGGGTATGAGCACGGTCGACGACCTGTCGTATTTCTATCTCGACCTGATCGAGGAGCTCGATCTGCGCGAGCTCGTCGTCGTCGGCGCCTCGTTCGGCGGCTGGATCGCTGCGGAGATCGCGACCAAGAGCTGCGAGCGCCTCTCGCGCCTGGTGCTGCTCGCTCCGGTCGGGGTGAAGCTCGGGCCCCGCGACAAGAGCGACATCGTGGACATCTTCTCCACGCCGCGAAGCCGCTGGGAGGAGCTCTCGTTCCGCGATCCCTCGGTGTGGCTGCGCGACTACGAGTCGCTGCCCGAGGACGAGCTGACGGCGATGGCGCGCAACCGCGAGGCGACCGCGCTCTTCGCGTGGAACCCCTATATGTACGACGCGAAGCTCAAGGGACGGCTGCACCGCATCCGGGTCCCGACGCTCGTCCTGTGGGGCGCGAACGACGGCTTCGCGCCGCTTGCTTACGGCAGGACCTACTGCGCGGCCGTTCCCGGAGCGAAATTCGAGGAGATCGCCGATGCGGGCCATTTCCCGCACATGGAGCAGCCCGAGGCCGTGGCGAACCGGGTGATACAGGAGATCGACCGATGAGGATCTACCACTTCTCCGAGCAACCCTATCCGGACGCCTGGGTGCCGGACCACAAATCGCTGCGCGTCGTTCTTCCGAGCCGCAACTGCGATCCGCACGTCATGGCCGAGAACTACCATCACCGCCTCGACGAGTGGATGCTCGCAGACGAATTGGGCCTCGACATCATGATCAACGAGCATCACGCCACAGCGACTTGCTGCTGCCCCGTGGCCGCGGTGCCGCTCGCCATTCTCGCGCGGCAGACGAAGCGCGCGCGGCTCCTCACGCTCGGCTACCCGATCGCGAACCGCCTCGATCCGGTGCGCGTCGCCGAGGAGCTGGCGATGATCGACGTGATCTCGCGCGGGCGGCTGGAGATGGGGCTGGTGCGCGGCGTGCCCTACGAGGTGCCGCTCTCGGTGCGCTCGGCGGTCGGCCAGATGGACCGCTTCTGGGAAGCGCACGACCTGATCATCCGCGCGATGACCTCGATCGACGGCCCGTTCGACTGGCAGGGCGAGCACTTCCAGTACCGCAACGTCAACGTCTGGCCGCGCGTCTACCAGCAGCCGCACCCGCCGGTATGGATCACCGGCCGCAGCCCGCAGAACATCCGCGAGATCGCCGAGCGCGGCTACGTGCTCGGCACCTTTCTCTCGGGCTTCCAGACGAAGGAATTGTTCGATCACTACCGCAAGGCCTGCGCAGACCTCGGCCGGCCTGCGCCGCCTCCGGACCGTTTCTCCTACCTCGGGCTGGTGGCGATCGCCCAGGACCGGAAGGAAGCCTGGCGCCGCGCCGAGATCATGGCCGGCTATCTGCGCACCTCGGGCATCGTCGCCGAGCCCTTCGGGACGCCGCCCGGCTATTTTTCGGTGAAAGACGCGGCGCGCATGATCAAGGCGAGAGGCAAGCGCGGCACGATGACCCGCGACGGCAAGTTCGTCGACACGCACCACGGCGCGATCGAAGACCTGGTCAAGGCGGGCATCATGTTCGTCGGCACGCCCGACGAGGTCTACGATCAGCTTGCCGAATTCATCGACGGCGTCGGCGGCCTGGGCCACTTTCTCATGGCCGGCCACGCCGGCCATCTCACGCACGAGGAAGCGATCGACCAGATCACGCTGGTCGCGAAGGAGGTCCTGCCGCGGCTGCAGAAGCCCCGCGCCGCGTCTAAGCAAGCGGCGTAACGGCTCTCCTCACGGCATCGCGCCATCCGCGATCCACTGGCGGATTACGTCAATCGTTTCCTGAGACAGGTAAGGCGGCCCGTCCCGCGGCATCCGCAATCCGACGGTCTGAGTGCCTTCGAGTTTCATGATCAGAAGGCTGCCATCCGGGTTGGAGGGAACTACACGCACTTTGGGCGGATCTCCGACGCTAGCGACGTTGATCAGGCTGGTCGCGCTGTGGCCCGCTTCCAAGCTCATTCCCGCCCTCGGCGTAGCGCCGCTGTGGCAGCCCGCCTTCGCGCATGAAGGAGTGAGTACATTGTCCTGGATCGACGCCAGCGTCGGAGCAAGGACGGCTGGCGGATTGCCTTCGCCATCGCTTGCGCCGTCGCCGCTACCGCACGCAGCCAAAGACGAAACTGCCAGAAGCGAAGCTAGGAATTTTGGTATCGCTGTATTCTTCATTTTTGCGTCCTCCGTATTTGTTGACCGTCGGCCTACTTCCGCACCGATTCTGGTCGGTGCTCGAGCGGACCGGAATTGGAAGGAAGGGCTACCACCAATGTGGGAGCCGGACGGTCGGGATTGGAAAAAAATGCATATCCAACAACAGCATCCGTCGGAAAATGAGGGACGGGGTTTGCCTTGGACTAAAGTCCTAGCCTGCATCGCCGGAATGGCGTGCGCGCTCGGACTGCAGGCGCAAACCTATCCGAGCCGCGCGATCCGGCTGATCGTCCCTTTCCCGCCTGGTGGATCGAGCGACAGCGTCGCGCGCGTCGTGGTGCAGAAATTCTCCGAGGGCCTCGGCCAGCCCGTCGTCATCGAGAACCGGCCGGGCGTCGGCGGGCTGCTCGGCTCGGAAGCGGTCGCGAAGGCCGCGCCAGACGGCTACACGCTGCTCCTCGGCAGCGTGAGCTCCCTTGCGGTCGCGCCGCACATGTTCACAAACCCGAAAATCGATCCCGAAAAACATTTCGCGGCGATCGCGCCGATCATGAGCAGCCCGCTCACCGTGATTGCGCGGTCCGGGCTGCCCGTCGATTCGATCGCGGAGCTGATCGCGCTCGCAAGATCGAAGCCCGGCGCGCTCAATTACGGCGCGGCGGGAGTGGGCACGCACGTGTACCTCGTGGGCGAGCTCTTCAAGAAGCAGGCCGACTTCGACGCAGTATTCGTTCCGTTTCAGGGCGGCGCTCCCACCATGGCGGCGCTGCTCGCGGGCAATATCGACTACAAGTTCGACGTCGTGAATACCACTCTTCCGCAGGCTCGAGCCGGAAAGGTGAAGGTGCTGGCCGTGACGAGCGCGAAGCGCATCTCGCTCATGCCCGAGGTTCCGACGCTCGCCGAATCCGGCTTTCCGGGAATCGACGCGACCGCCTGGGTGGGCATCGTCGGCCCCGCGGGCCTGACCTCGGGAATCGTCTCGCGTCTCAACTCGGAAATCGGGAAGGCGGTTTCGAGCCGGAGCTTGAGCGAGGTCTATATCGCGCAGGGCGTTGTGCCGGAACTTGCGAGCCCGGCGGAATTCGCCGAGATGATCCGGCGCGAATACGCCTACTGGGGCACGGTGGTGAAGCAGGTCGGCGCGAAGCCCGACTAGTGCATGCAGGCCGCGCCAGAGTAGACTTCGCCGCAAGAGGAGGCTTGATGAGCCGGGGATTCGTATCCGCCGTCGCAGTTCTGTTGCTGCTGCACGCTGCGCTCGCCCACGCGCAAGGTCCTTCGACAAGCTCAGGACAAGCCTGGCCCTCGCGCCCCGTCAAGTTCATCGTGCCCTCGTCTCCCGGCGGCGGCACCGACCTGTATGCCCGCCAGCTCGCGCAGGCGCTCTCCGAGTCGCTCAAGCAGCAGTTCATCGTGGACAACCGGCCGGGCGCGAGCGGGAACATCGGCGCCGAAGCGGCGGCGAAGTCGGCGCCCGACGGCTACACCTTCCTGGTCACGGCCAACCCCGCGATCGCGGTGAACCCCAGCCTCTACAAGAACCTCGCGTACAACGCCGAGCGCGACTTCGTTCCGGTCGCGCGCGGCGTGGTCGCGCCCCTGGTGATCTGCGTCCATCCATCGGTGCCCGCGAGGACGCTCGCCGAGCTCGTCGCACTGGGCAAGCGCGACCCCGGGAAGCTTTCCTTCGGATCCGCCGGAACGGGAAGCCCGACTTTTCTCGGAGTCCGCATGCTCGAGGAGGTCTCGGGCGCGAAATTCCTCCACGTACCCTTCAAGGGCATAGGCAATATGATGCCCTCGCTTCTCGGCGGCCAGCTGAGCTTCGCCTTCCCCGACGCAGCGGTTGCCCTTCCGCACATCAGGGCGGGAAAGCTGATCCCGCTCGCGATCATCGAGCACGCCCCGCAGCTGGCCGACGTCCCGACCTTCGCCGAGGCGGGGTTCCCGGGCCTGGAAATCTACAGCTCGTTCAGCGTGGTCGCGCCGGCGGGGACGCCGTCCGCGACCGTGCAGCGCATGAGCGCCGAGGTTGCCCGCGCGATGAAATCGCAGTGGCTGGCCGAGAAGCTCGCGCACGAAACCCTGATCCCGGTGTTCGATACGCCGGAGCTCTTCGCCGCGCACCTGGAAAAGGAAAGAGCCGCCTGGGGGGCGGTGATCCGCCGCAACGCCATCGTGCCGGATTGAAGAGGGCTCAATCCAGCTTCGCGCCGGAGAGCTTCACCAGCCTCGCGTACTTCTCGTATTCGGCTCGCATCAGCGCGTCGAACTGCTCGGGCGTGCTCGTGCCGATGCGGACGCCGAACCCGGAGATCTTCTCGCTCACCTCGGGCGACGCGACGGCGGCGACGACGGCGGCGTTCAGCTTCGCGACGATGTCCCGCGGCACGCCCGCGGGCACGAGCATCCCCAGCATCGAGGCCATGTCGAAGCCGGGAATGCCGAGCTCGGCGATCGTCGGGATGTCCGGCAGCGCGGGCGTCCGCTTGCCGTCGGCGGTCGCGAGGATGCGCACCTTTCCCGCCTTGGCGTATTGCGCCATCGCGGTGTAGCTCGAGAAGGCGACCTGCACGTCGCCGGCGATCAGCGCCGGCCCCGCCTGTCCCATTCCCTTGTAGGGCACGTGCACCATGCTGATCCCGGCGAGCGACTTGAACAGCTCGGTGGTGATGTGATGGATCGAGCCGTTGCCCGCCGAAGCGTAGGAGAGCTTGCCGGGATTCTGCTTCGCGTAGGCGATGAACTCCGCGTAAGTCGTCGCCGGCACCGAAGGATGGACCGTGAGAAAGGTCGGCAGCGTGGAGATCGTGCTGATGCCGGCGAAATCCTCCAGCGGCCGGTAGGGCACCTTCGAGTACAAGTGCGGGTTGATCGCCCAGATCGCGCTGTCGCAGACGTAGGCGGTGTAGCCGTCCGGCGCGGCTTTCGAGACCATCTCCGCGGCGATGTTGCCGTTCGCGCCTATGCGGTTCTCTATCACCACCGGCCCCCATGATTCGCTCATCTGCTGCGCGATCAGGCGCGCGAACACGTCGGGCGAGCCGCCGGGCGAGGTGCCGACGATGATCTTGACGGCCTTCGACGGATAGCCCTGGGCGGAGGCGTGCGCCGGCGCCAGCGCGCAAAGACCGGTTGCCAGAAGGACGAGGGCGCGACGCATCGTTCTTAGACCGAGCGGGTCGGGCGCTCGGTCTTGGTTGCCTGAAGTTTCCGAATTTCGTCCGACCGCATCACGGCGCCGAAGGCGGTCCGGATGCAGGCGAGCGCGGCGTCATGCAGCGCAGGTCCGTCCATGGTATCGACGCAGTCTTCGACTACCACCACGGCGTAGTCGCGCGAGCAAGCCGCGCAGGCGGTCGAAAGCACGCAGCTGTTGGTGTTCACGCCGGTGATGAAGACCGTGTTGATGCCGTGCGTGCGCAGGACGAAATCGAGGTCGGTACCGATGAAGCAATCGTAGCGCTTCTTCGTATCGACGACCCAATCGCGTTTCACATCGAGCAGCTGCGGCATCACGGTGACGCCGGGCATGCCGGCGAGATTGTGCTTGAGCACGTTCGTCCGTGGATTGTTCGGATTGCGCGAGCGCGCGAGCCATGCCGGCATGGCGGCGATCTCGTCGGCGTCGCGGTACTGGGTGAGCAGATGCACGATCGGGATGCCGGCGGCGCGGCAAGTCTGGAAAAAGCGTGCGTTGGCCGCAAGCACGCGCTCGGCGCGATCGGCCGCGAGCGGCATGGTCGCGACGGCGGGATCGAGGTGCCCGCGATGCAAGTCGATGGCGACGACGGCGGGTACTGGCCGGTCTACTCCCAGGTCCATTTCGGGGCGGTCACTATCGCGGAGAACAAGAAGCTGGGGTGGCCGATGGGATTCGAACCCACGACAACCGGAATCACAATCCGGGACTCTACCAGCTGAGCTACGGCCACCGTAGGGCCGGAATTATAGCGCAGCGCGTCTAAAGCTTCGACAGGACCTCGCGGAACTTCGCCTCGATCTTCGCGCGCAGCTCCGGTGTGGCGCGCGCGACCGGCGGGAAGTCGGCGAGCATCTCGAAGGGACGGCAGGCGTCGATGACGGCGCGCGAGTTCCAGGTGGTGCCGCGCGGAATGCGCGGGTCGAGCGGCCCGCTCCACATCTTGCGCACGATGTCGATGTCCTCGGCCGGGTCGCAGCGCGTGCACATCGCCCACAGCACCTCGAAGAGATTCGTGGGATCGATGTCCTCGTCGACGACGACGACGAAGCGCCCGAGATACGAGCCCGACTGGCAGCTCGCGGCGGCCATCGCCGCCTGCTTGGCGTGTCCCGCGAACGCCTGCTTGATGGCGATGACGTTGAACATGCGCGCGCCGCCCGCTTCGTGGCACCACACCCCTTTCACGCCGCTCACCCCCGCGCGCTCGACTTCGTCCCAGATCATTCCCGCCTTCATGACGCACTTGCTGTAGGAGAAATCCGAGGGCGGGCGCATCGGCGTCGCCATGGTGAGGATGGGGTCGTCGCGGTGATAGATGCGCTGCACGCGGATCACCGGCTGCTCGCTCTGGCCTCCCGCGTAGTAGCCGGTGAATTCGCCGAACGGCCCTTCGGGCGCGGTCTCGCCGGGATGCATCTCGCCCTCGAGAACGATCTCGGCGTGCGCGGGCATCGGCAGGCGATGCAGCTCGCTCTCGATCACATCGAAGGGCGCTCCGCGGTGCCCGCCCGCGTAGTCGTACTCGGAAAGGCCGAAGCGCAGCTCGTTTCCGCCGGCGAGGAACAGCATCGGGTCGTGTCCGCAGGACACCAGCACCGGGCAGGGCTTGCCCTGCTTGAAGTACTTCTCGCGGATCTGCCGGCCGTGCTTGCCCGGCGACATCCATACGCCGACGCGCTTCGCGTCGTGCACCATCACCCGGTAGGTTCCGCAGTTCACCCAGGGCCCTTCCGGATCGCGCATGATCACGATGTCGTCGGTGCCGATGTAGCGCCCGCCGTCGAGCTCGTGAAGGAAGGGGACGGGGAACTTGAGCACGTCGACGTCGTTCCCGGCGAGCACGTTCTCGAGCACCGGGCCCTTGCCCACGACGCGCGGCGGGATGGGAGCGTGAGTCTTCATCCGGTCGCGGTACGCGCGCACCACGTCCAGAGGATGGCTGGGAACGGGAAAGCCGAGCGTGAGGGCGAGCCGCTTCATCGAGTTGGTCGACCCGGAAAGCGCGCGATAGCCTTTCGGGTATCCGGGCACTTCCTCGAAAAGGACCGCCGGCGCGTTGGAGCGCTCGTTCACCGCCTCGGCGAGCGTGCCCATCTCCAGGTTCCAGTGAACACGCGGAATCCGCAGCAGCTCGCCCGCGCGCTCGACGCGCGAAATGAATTCGCGCAAATCCAGATGCGGACGCTCGTAGTCGTTCCAGAGCTTCGCCGGACGCGGATCGTTCATGGGCGCTTATTGTATCCGAGCAGGCCTTCGCGACTCAGGAGAAACACGCACTCGTAGCCTGCGCTCGTCTCGGGCCACACGAAGGGCAACCTTGGAAGGGCGCGCTCGAGTGCGGCGCGATTGTGGCCGATTTCCACCACGAGCAGGCCCTCGGGCTCGAGGAATCGCGCGGCGTCGCGCAGCATGCGGCGCACGAGCTTCAGACCATCCGGTCCGCCGGCGAGCGCGAGCCGCGGCTCGTGCCTGTGCTCCGGCGGCAGGCTGCGCATCGCGGCCGCGCGGACGTACGGCGGATTGGCGACGATGACGTCGTACTGTCCATGGATTCCTGAAAAGAGATCGGTGCGCATCAGCTTGACCCGACGGCTCAGGCGATAGTTTTTAATGTTTTTTCTTGCGACCGCGAGCGCCCGGCGCGAGATGTCGCTCGCATCGACCGCGGCCCGGGGGAAGGTCAGGGCGAGAAGGATCGCAAGGCAACCTGACCCGGTGCAGAGATCGAGACCGCGACGTACCGGCGCGGAGATCCAGGGTTCAAGCCGCTCGCGCAGGAGCTCGGCGATGAGGGAGCGCGGAACGACGACGCGCTCGTCCACGTAGAACCGGTAGTCGCCGAGCCACGCCTCCCGGATCAGGTAGGCGAGGGGCTTGCGCGTGCGCACCCGCTCCTCGACCAGGCGCGCGAGCCCGCGGTGCTCCCGGGACGTCAGCTCGCGATTCCCCGATCGCGCCAGCTTCTCATGGGAAAGCCCGAGCACGTGCGCCAGCAGCCACGCCGCCTCGTCCCGGGCGTTGTGCGTGCCGTGCCCGAAGTGCAGCCGCGCCGCACGGAACCTTTTCTCGGTTTCGCGCAGCCAATCGCGCAGCGTGGGATTGCGGGGACCAGTCAGGATGCGAGAAGCCGCGTCAGGAGACGCAGGTAGATGTCGCGCAACGATTCGATCGCCGCGAGATCGATGTGCTCGTTGAGCTTGTGGATCGACGCGTTCACCGGTCCGAATTCTACGACTTCGCCGCAGATGCCGGCGATGAACCGCCCGTCGGAAGTTCCGCCGGTCGTGCTGACTTCGGGTGTGATGCTCGTGACATCCCGGATCGAAGCCGACACGGCTTCGACCAGCTTGCCGCGCGGCGTGAGATAAGGCGCCGCGCCGAGCGTCCAGTCGAGCTTGTACTCGAGCTTATGCCGATCGAGCACGGCGTGTACGCGGCGCTTGAGCCCGTCGGCCGTGCTCGCGGTACCGAAGCGGAAATTGAACCTGACCTCCACGTCGTTCGGCGTGACGTTGTCGGCGCCCGTGCCGCCGTGGATATTGGAGACCTGCCAGGTCGTGGGCGGAAAGGAGTCGTTTCCCTTGTCCCATTCCGTCGCCGCGAGCTCGGCGAGCGCGGGCGCGACCCCGTGGACGGGGTTCTTCCCCAGATGCGGATAGGCGATGTGGGCCTGCACGCCCTTCACCCGCAGCACGCCGGACAGCGAGCCGCGGCGGCCGTTCTTGATGGTGTCCCCGAGCCGGGAGACGCAGGTCGGCTCGCCCACGAGGCAGTAGTCGATGCGCTCGCCGCGGCCCTTCAGCAGCTCGACCACTTTCACCGTGCCTTCGACCGCCGGGCCTTCTTCGTCGGATGTGATGAGAAGAGCGATCGATCCTCGATGTTTGGCGTTCTTCGCGAGGAAGTCCTCGACCGCCACGACGAATGCCGCGATCGAGGTCTTCATGTCGGCAGCACCGCGACCGAAGAGCTTGCCTTCGCGCTCGGTCGGAGCGAAGGGATCGCTGTGCCATTGATCCAGAGGGCCCGTTGGAACGACGTCGGTGTGGCCGACGAAGCAGAGCAGAGGCGAAGCTGTGCCGCGGCGCGCCCAGAGATTGGTCACTTCGCCGCGCCGGACCGGCTCGACCTTGAAGCCGACGCGGGCGAGGCGCTCCCCCAGCAGGGCCTGGCAGCCTTCGTCCTTCGGGGTGATCGAGCGGCGCGCGATCAGCTCGCGCGTGAGCTGGAGGGTGGCTGCCTCAGGCATCAAACGCTATGCGTCCTCGGTCTCGCCGAGCTTGAAATTGCTATAGGTCGTGTTCGGGTCCTGCATCGACTTGGCCTGGGCCTTCTTGTCGCCCCCCGCCGCCAGGGCGGCGCCGGCCTCGGTGTTGTTGATCAGCCAGAGCAGGTTGTTCGCCGAGTCCGCGTTGGCGAGCGCCTCTTCCTGGGTGACGATGCCGTCGTTGATCATCTTGAACAGCGACTGCTCGAAGGTCTGCGAGCCGGGCGTGAGCGCCTTCTCCATCGCGTCCTTCATCTCGTTGATCTCGCCCTTCTCGATGAGCTCGGCGATGTAGCGGCTGTTGAGCATCACCTCCACCGCGGCGGAGCGCGTGCCCTTCACGTTCTTCACCAGGCGCTGCGAGATCACGCATTTGAGCGTGGCCGACAGGTCCTGCAGCAGCGCGCTGCGGCTCTCTAGCGGGTAGAAGCTGATGATGCGGTTCATCGCGTGGTAGCTGTTGTTGGCGTGCAGCGTCGCGAGGCACAGATGTCCCGATTGCGCGTACTGGATCGCCGAGGTCATGCCTTCCTTGTCGCGGACCTCGCCGATCAATATGGCGTCGGGCGCCTGGCGCAGGGCATTCTTCAGGCCGGTCTTCATGTCGAGCGTGTCGGTCCCCACCTCGCGCTGGTTCACGATCGATTTCTTGTTCTGGAAGACGAACTCGATCGGGTCCTCGAGGGTGAAGATGTGGCCCGTGGTCTGCGCGTTGCGGAAGTCGAGCATGGCGGCGAGCGTGGTCGACTTCCCCGAGCCGGTCGCGCCCACCATGAGGATCAGGCCGCGCTTCTCCAGGATGAGGTCCTTGAGGATCGGCGGGAGGCCCAGCGTGTCGAGCGGCGGGATGAGGGCGGGGATGTAGCGGACGACCACCGCGGGCGAGCCTTTCTGCTGGAATGCGCTGATGCGGAAGCTGCCGACGCCCGGAAAGGTGAATCCGGTGTTCAGCTCGAGCGTGCCCTCGTAATCCCTTTTCTGGCTTTCGTCGACCACCTCGTACAGCAGGCTGCGCACGGTGTTGCCGTCCATCAGCTGCTGGTTGATCGGCACGACGTTGCCGTTGATCTTGATGTTGATCGGGGAGCCGACCGACAAAAAGATGTCGGATGCCTTCTTGTCGGCCATGAGCTGGAACAGTCGCTTCATCGTGGACATGGGCTTCCCTCCAGGCTATTCACCGCGCAACAGCTCGTTGACGCTGGTCTTTGCGCGCGTCTTGGCGTCGACCTGCTTCACGATGACCGCACAGTATAGGCCGTATTTGCCGTCCGGGGAGGGCAGAGTTCCCGGAACGACCACTGACCCCGCGGGTACGCGTCCGCGCAGAATCTGCCCGCTCGCGCGGTCGAGAATCCGGGTGCTCGCACCGATGAAGACTCCCATCGAGATGACCGCGTTCTCCTCCACGATCACGCCTTCGACGATCTCCGAGCGTGCGCCGATGAAACAGTTGTCCTCGACGATGGTCGGGCTCGCCTGCAGCGGCTCGAGAACGCCGCCTATGCCCACTCCGCCGGATAGGTGCACGTTCTTGCCGATCTGGGCGCACGAGCCCACCGTCGCCCAGGTGTCGACCATGGTGCCTTCGTCGACGTAGGCGCCGACGTTGACATACGACGGCATGAGAACGACGTTCTTGGCGATGTACGCGCCGCGGCGCGCGACCGCCGGAGGGACGACGCGGAATCCGCCGCGCTTGAAGCGCGCGCGGTCGTAGCCCTCGAATTTGGTCGGTACTTTGTCGTAGAACCTGAGAAGCCCCGCGCGAATCGGCCGGTTGTCCTCGAGCCGGAAGGAGAGCAGCACGGCTTTCTTGATCCACTGGTGGGTGACCCAGCTGCCGCTCAGCTTTTCGGCGACGCGCAGCCTGCCCTGGTCGAGCTCGTCGAGCACGCGCGCGACCGCGCGGGCGACTGTCGCGGGAGCGGAACCCGGGCCGAGGCCGGCGCGGTCTTCCCATGCCCGATCGATGGTCTGCTGGAGCTGCTGCGTCGAAGGAGCTTTCATAGCTTTCTTGCGAATTCTACGATACGGCGGGCCGCCTCGAGGCACTCGTTGGTCTCGGCGACGAGCGCCATTCTCACGCGGTTCGCTCCCGGGTTGATTCCGCCCGACTCGCGCGCAAGAAAGCTTCCGGGAAGGACCGTAACGTGCTGCTCGGTGAAAAGGCGCCGGGCGAATTCGGTGTCCGCGATCGGCGTGGGCGCCCACAGGTAGAACGCCGCCTCGGGAGGTTCTACCGGCAGCGCGGCCTGTATCATCGGGGTGACCCGCGCGAATTTCTCGGCGTATTTCCTGCGGTTCTCGCGCACGTGCGCCTCGTCCCGCCAGGCCGCGACGCTCGCGTCCTGGACCGCCGGGCTCATCGCGCCGCCGTGGTAGGTGCGGTAGAGGAGGAAGGACTTGAGGATAGCCGCGTCGCCGGCGACGAAGCCCGAGCGCATGCCGGGAACGTTCGAGCGCTTCGACAGGCTGGAGAACATCACCAGGCGCTCGAATCCGCGGCCGAGCTCGGTCGCCGCCTGGAGCGCGCCCAGGGGCGGCCGGCCTTCGTCGAAATAGACCTCCGAATAGCACTCGTCCGAGGCGACGACGAAACCGTGGCGGTCGGCGAGGGCGAAGATCTCCTTCCACTCGCCCAGGCCCAGGACCTTGCCGGTGGGGTTTCCGGGCGAGCAGACGTAGAGCAGCTGCGTGCGGCGCCAGATCTCATCCGGGACCGAACCGTAGTCGGCGGCGAAGCGGCGTGCGCCGACCGAGTTGGCGTAGTGGGGGCTGGCGCCTGCGAGCAGCGCCGCTCCCTCGTAGATCTGGTAGAAGGGATTGGGGCAGACGACGACCGCGTCTCCGCGTCCGGGGTCCAGCACCGCCTGCGCGAACGCGAACAGCGCCTCGCGCGAGCCGTTGACCGGCAGCACTTGGGTCTTCCAATCGATCGCGCGCAGTCCGTAGCGCTTCACGAGCCAGGCGGCGATCGCCTGGCGCAGGGCCTCGCCTCCGGCAGTGGGCGGGTAGCTCGCGAGCTTGGCCAGGCTCTCGGAGAGCGCGCGCTTGATGAAATCGGGGGTCGGGTGCCTCGGCTCGCCGATTCCGAGGCTGATGTGCGGGAGGGCTGGATTGGGCTTGGCGCCCGCGAACAGCTCGCTCAGCTTTTCGAACGGGTACGGCTGCAGCGACTGCAGTCTCGGGTTCATCCGCCGATACGCGTGCTCGGCTGCTCCTCGATCGGCGCGAGCTCGAGGCCGGGCGCGGGCTTCCAGCCCGACTTGCGGTGCTCGACGACGACGCTCGTGAAGATACCGCCGCGGACGAAGAACCGCGCGACCAGGCGCAGGAACCGCGGCGCGAGCAGCCGCACGAGGTCGTCGCAGATCCGGTTCGTCACGGCCTCGTGAAACGCGCCTTCGTTCCTGTAGGACCAGACGTAGAGCTTGAGACTCTTCAGCTCCACGCACTTGCGATCCGGCACGTAGTCGAGAAACAGCGTCGCGAAGTCGGGCTGCCCGGTCTTGGGGCACAGGCAGGTGAATTCCGGAATCTGCATCCGGATCAGGTAGTCGCGCCCAGGGCTCGGATTGGGAAAGCTCTCGAGCGATTTGCTCGGCTTGGACGGCATCTTCGGGGCTGGGAGCGGAAACGGAGATGGTATTATATGTGCAACATTTTTGTCGGCGATGAATCCGGTCTGTAGCGAATTCTGCTAGCGTGCGGCTCACTCAAATCAAGCTCGCCGGCTTCAAGTCCTTCGTCGATCCCACCACGGTAAACGTTCCGGGACAGCTCGTCGGAGTCGTCGGCCCGAACGGCTGCGGGAAGTCGAACATCATCGACGCCGTTCGATGGGTCCTGGGCGAATCGCGCGCCTCCGCCCTGCGCGGCGACTCGATGGCGGACGTGATCTTCAACGGCTCGTCGCTGCGCCAGCCGGTGGCGCGGGCGAGCGTCGAGCTGCACTTCGACAACAGCCTGGGAAGGGCGGCGGGCCAGTGGTCCCAGTACGCCGAGATCTCGGTCAAGCGCGTGCTGCAGCGAAACGGCGAATCGTCCTACTTCATCAACAACACGCATGTGCGGCGTCGCGACGTGCAGGACATCTTCCTGGGGACCGGGCTGGGTCCCCGCGCGTACGCCATCATCGAGCAGGGAATGATCTCGCGCATCATCGAGGCGAAGCCCGAGGAGCTGCGCGTGTTCCTGGAGGAGGCGGCGGGCGTATCCAAGTACAAGGAGCGCCGGCGCGAAACCGAGCACCGGCTCGCCGATACGCGCGAGAACCTCGCCCGCGTCAGCGACATCCGCCTCGAGCTCGCATCGCAGATCGAGCGGCTCGGGCAGCAGGCCGAGACCGCGCGGCGCTACAGCGAGCTCTCGTCCGAGCGTGCCCAGAAACAAAACCTGCTCTGGCTGGCGAGGCGCAACGAGGCGCTGGCCGAGTCCCAGCGCCACACGCGGGAAGTCGAGCGCGCTGCGGTCGAGCTCGAGGCCGAAACCGCACGGCTGCGCGAAAGCGAGCGCGATCTCGAGCAGGCGCGCACGGAGCACTACGCTGCGGGCGACGCCTTGAGCGCGGCGCAGGGCGAGCTCTACGGCGCAAACGCCGACGTTTCCCGCATCGAGACCGAGATGCGCTTCGTCGCGGATACGCGCCAGCGACTCGAGGCGCAGCTTGCGCAAATGCGCGCGCAACGCGACGCCGGGCGGCGCAACGAGATCGAACAGCGCGAAGCGCTCCGTGGCTGGGAAACCCGGCTGGCGGAGTCGCGCGAGGCGCTGGAGATCGCGAAGCGCAAGCTCGCGGAGGAGCAGGTCAAGCTGCCTCAGGCGGAGCAGGGCGTGCGCCTGCTGCAGGGCCGGATCGCGGGCGAGCGCGAGCGCATCGCCCAGGCCGAGCAGGCCTTCCAGGTCAAGCAGGCGCACCTCGCGCATGCGAACAAGACGCTGCAGGCGCTGGAGCAGCGCGGGGAGAAGCTGCTGGCCGAGCAGGGCGAGCTGATCACGCCCGACGCCGAATCGTTGGCGCGGCTCGCCGAAGAGCTGGGCCAGAGCCGCGGCGAGCTCTCGCGCCAGGAGGCGCTGCTCGGGCAGCTCGAGGCGGCGCGCGCCGCCGTGGAGGAGCGACGCCGGACGGGCGGCGACGGCCTGCAAGCCCTCGAGCGCGAGATCGCCGCGCTGGAGGGGAAGCTCGCCACGCTCGAGAGAATCCAGGGTCAGGTCGAGGAAAACAGCAAGGTTCAGGACTGGATCGCGCACCACCAGCTCGAATCGAAGCCGCGGCTGTGGCAGAAGATCCGGGTCGAGCAGGGATGGGAAACGGCGGTCGAGTCGGTGTTGCGCGAGCGCTTGCACGCGATGGAGATGTCCGACCCCGAGCTGCTCCAGCGCCTGCTCGATGACCCTCCGCCGGCGAGGGTGAGCGCCTTCAGCCCTGGTGCCGACGCGGACCTGCGGCGCGAAAAAGGGCTGACGCCTCTCGCCGAATACGTCGAGTCGGGCGAGCGCGCGGTCGGCGCGGTGGTCTCGGCTTGGCTCGCGCCGTATTACGCCGTCGAAGGCGTTCCGCGGCTTCTTACCCGCATGGCGCTGCCGCCGCACGTCGTTCTGGTCAATCGAGAGGGCCATCAATTCAGCCGCTTTGGCGTGAGCTTCCACGCCCCCGACCCCGCCGACACCGGCATTCTCGCCCGTCAGCGGGAAATCGAGGGCCTGAGGCGCGAGGCGCGCGACCGCGAAGAGCAGATCGAGAAGAAGCGTCAGGAGCTGGCCGAGCTCGAGCGCTCGCTCGCGGAGCACGACGAAGGGCTCGTCAAGCTGCGCGCGGCCGGCGCGGCGCTGAAGCAGCGCCATCACGAGCGCGAGCTCGAGCACCTGAGGTTGACGCAGAGCCAGGAGCGGTACGAGGAACGCAGCCGGCAGATAGACGGGGAGCTGGCCGAGATTGCGGCGCAGCAGACGCAGGAACGGTCGGCGCAGTCGGCGGCGGAGGCAAGCCTGGAGCGGCATCAGGCGGAGATCGACGAGCTCTACCGCAAGCTCGAGGCGAGCGAAAAGGAGCAGCACGGCGCGGAGCGCGCGCTCGAGGAGCAGCGGCAGCGCGTCCAGCAGACCGAGCGCGAAGCCCAGGAAGCGGGCTTCCTTGAAAAGGAATGTATCAGTAAGATCAATGATATCAAAGATTCTTCTAATACTTTACTTGAATACGTGGCGCAAGCCGATCAGAACCTGGAAAAGCTCCAGGCGGAGCTCGCGAGCGTCGACGATCGCACCCTGCGCGACCAGCTCGAGAAGGGCCTGGAGAACCGGCTCGCGCGCGAACAAGGCCTCGCAGCGGTGCGCAGCCGGCAGGAGGAGATCGCCGCGAGGGTGTGCGCGTCAGAGGAGGCGAGGTTGGGCAGCGAGCACAAGCTGCAGCCGCTGCGCGACCGCATCGCGGAGCTGAGGCTGAAGGAGCAGGCGGCGAGAATCAACGCCGAGCAGTTCGACCAGCAGCTCCGCGATGCGGGCGCAGACGAGGCCGCCCTGGCGTCGGCGATGAAGGAAGGTCAGAAAGCGGCGCCGCTGCAGGGCGAGATCACCCGGCTCTCCAACGCGCTCGCCGAATTCGGCGCGATCAACATGGCGGCCCTCGAGGAGCTCCGCGCGAGCCAGGAGCGCAAGCAGTTCCTCGACGCCCAGGCCGCCGACCTCGGCGCGGCGCTCGAGACCTTGGAGAACGCGATCCGCCGGATCGACCGGGAAACGCGCGACATGCTGAGAGCGACTTTCGACACGGTGAACCGGCATTTCGGGCAGATGTTTCCGGCGCTGTTCGGGGGCGGCGAGGCCGAGCTCATCATGACCGGAGAGGAAATCCTCGACTGCGGCGTGCAGGTCATGGGGCGTCCGCCGGGAAAGAAGAACACCACGATCCACCTGCTCTCCGGCGGCGAGAAGGCGCTGACGGCCATCGCGCTCGTGTTCTCGTTCTTCCAGCTCAATCCTGCGCCGTTCTGCCTGCTCGACGAGGTGGATGCGCCTCTGGACGACGCCAACACGGAGCGCTTCTGCAGTCTGGTCACCAAGATGTCGGAGCAGACCCAGTTCTTCTTCATCAGCCACAACAAGATCACGATGGAGATGGCGAATCAGCTGATCGGCGTCACCATGCAGGAGCGCGGCGTATCGCGCGTGGTGGCCGTCGATATCGAGGAAGCCTTGAAGCTGCGCGAAGAAACCGCAGTCGCCTAGCCATGGGGGAATTGCACATCGGCCTTCTAAGCATCGGGGTGCTGGTCGTCGCCGGCGTTTTTTTCTACAACAAATGGCAGGAGCGGCGCTACCAGCGAGAGGCCGAGGCGGCGTTCGCCTCCCGCCACGAGGACGTGCTGATGCGCTCGGGCGGCGAGGGGCCACACGCGGAATGGCAGGGATCCGGACGCGTCGAGCCCATGCTTGCGTCCGCCGGTCCAGCGCCGGAGGAGCCGAAGCAGACGCTCTCGGAATTTGTCGATTTCATCGTCCCCATCGAAACCCCGGAGGAGGTCCCGGGGGCGTCGATGCTGGACGCCGCGGGCGCAGCGCTCGAGCAGTGCCCCAGATCGGTCCACTTGGAAGGGTTCGACGAAGCCCGGTCCTCGTGGGAGCTGATCGACCCTGATCGCAGCTATTCGAAGATGCGCGCGGGCCTGCAGCTGGTCGACCGGCGCGGCTCAGCCGACGAGGAGGAGCTCGCGTTGTTCGGGGCCGCGATCGAGGGAGCCGCGGCATCGCTCGGCGTTCTCGCCACCGTCCCGGACCCCGGCCCCGCCTTGGCCCGCGCCAAGGACCTCGACCGCTTCTGCGGCGAGATCGACATCAGGATAGCGGTGCACGTCGTGAACGACAGGATTCCGTTTCCCGGCGCGCAGCTGAGCGCGCTTGCGACGGCGGCGGGCTTCGAGCTCGACGAGCCGGAGGGGAAATTCAGGCGCCGCGACGACGCCGGGCGGGTCGTGTGCACGCTCGCCAATTTCGAGCCCATCCCCTTCAAGATCGACAGTCTGGAGGCGCTGTCCACGCACGCTGTCACCCTGGAGCTCGACGTTCCGCGGGCGCCCCGCGGCGCGTTCGCACAATTCCGCGAGTCCGCGGAGAGGCTTGCGAAGCAGCTGAACGCCCGCATCGTGGACGACAACCGGGAGCCCGTCGGCTCGGGCGCGTTCGACGCCATCGGAGCGCAGCTGCAGGCTGTTCACCGGAGCATGGAGGCGCGCGGCATCGCCCCCGGCGGTGCGCTCGCCCTGCGGCTGTTCTCCTGATGGGGGTGGCGGAAAAGGCGCGCGCGCGCGCGGAGGAGCTTCGCCGGCAGATCGAGACGCACAACCACCGCTACTACGTTCTCGACGCGCCGACGATCCCGGACGCCCAGTACGACGCCCTGTTCAGGGAGCTGGTCGAGCTGGAAACGCACCATCCCGAGCTCGTCACGCCCGAATCGCCGACGCAGCGTGTGGGCGGCGCGCCGCTGGAGGAATTTCCGCAAGTCGTCCACGCCACTCCGATGCTCTCTCTCAACAACGCCTTCACCGACGAGGAAGTGACCGGTTTCGACCGCCGCGTGCGCGAAGCCTTGGGAAAGGACGAAATCGAGTACGCAGCCGAGCCTAAGTTCGACGGGCTGGCCATCAGCCTGCTCTACGAAGGCGGCCGGTTCGTGCAAGGCGCGACGCGCGGCGACGGGCACACCGGAGAGGACGTGACCGCCAACCTCAAGACGGTGAGGGCGATCCCGCTGAGGCTCCGCGGCGCGAAGCCGCCCGCTTCCCTGGAGGTGCGCGGCGAGGTCATCATGTACAAGGCCGATTTCGAGCGCATCAACGCCCGCCAGCGCGAGCGCGGTGAGAAGGAGTTCGTCAATCCGCGCAACACGGCCGCAGGCGCGTTGCGGCAGCTCGATCCGAAGATGACGGCGGAGCGGCCTTTGCGTTTTTTCGCGTACGGCGTGGGCGACGCCGGAGGATTGCCGTTCAAGCGCCACAGCGAAATCCTCGCGTGGATGGCCGAGGAGGGCCTGCCGGTTTCGGCGGGGCGAGCGACGGTGAAAGGCCTGCCGGGAATGCTGGCCTACTATCGGAGCATGGGCGAGAAGCGCGAAAGCCTGCCCTATGCGATCGACGGAGTGGTCTACAAGGTCAACGATCTTCGCGACCAGCGCTCCCTCGGCTTCGTGTCGCGCGCGCCCCGGTTCGCGCTGGCCCACAAGTACGCGCCGGAGGAGGCGACCACAGAGGTGCTCGACATCGAGGTCCAGGTTGGGCGCACCGGCACGCTCACACCGGTGGCGCGCCTGGCGCCGGTCAGCGTGGGCGGCGCCACCGTCACGAACGCGACCCTCCACAACGAGGACGACGTCCGCCGCAAGGACGTCTGGCGCCGGGACACGGTGATCGTGCGCCGCGCGGGGGACGTGATCCCCGAGGTCGTGAGCGTCTCCAAGGCCGGTCCCCGGGAAGACGCCGACCGGTTCAAGATGCCCGCGCGCTGCCCGGTCTGCGGCTCCGAGGTCGTGCGCCTGGAGGGCGAGGCCGCGGCGCGCTGCACCGGGGGACTTTTCTGCGCGGCGCAGCGCAAGGGCGCGCTTCTGCATTTCGCCTCGCGCAGGGCGATGGATATCGAAGGCCTGGGGGAAAAGCTCGTCGACCAGCTGGTCGACCGCGACATCGTGCATACTCCAGCGGACATCTACCGGCTGGACGCGGCTGCGCTCGCGGGGCTCGACAGAATGGGCGAGAAGTCGGCGCGCAACGTCATCGCGGCCGTTGAGGGATCGAAAAATCCGACCCTGGCGCGGTTCGTCTACGCGCTGGGAATTCCGGGCGTCGGCGAGGAGGTCGCGAGGATTCTCGCCGGGCACTTCCTGACGCTGGACGCGCTGCGGCAGGCGAGCTGGGCCGAGATTGCGGAAAGAAAGAAGGCGGTGCAGAAGGAGAACACCGGGCGCAAGAAGAGGGGCGAGGCGCTCCTCGCCCCGGTGCTCGAGGGCATCGGTCCCGAGCTGATGGAGAGCCTGGCAAAGTTTCTCTCGCAGAAGCACAATCAGGAAGTCATCCAAGAGCTGACTTCGAGCGTGCGGGTGCGGGCCGAGGGGCGGCGGGCCGGCGGGCGCCTGGACGGAAAGGTCTTCGTGCTCACCGGAACCCTGCCGAAGCTGACGCGGCAGGAAGCCAAGGAGATGATAGAGGGCCGCGGCGGCAAGGTTGCCGCGTCGGTGTCGAGCCAGACGGACTACGTCGTCGCCGGCGCCGAAGCGGGAAGCAAGCTGGAAAAAGCCCGCAAGCTCGGAATCGCGGTCGTCGATGAAGCGGGACTGCTGGAGATCTTGAAGGGATCCGACGCGTGAAAAAAGTGACTAAAGCGGTGTTCCCGGTGGCCGGAATGGGCAGCCGCTTCCTGCCTGCGACCAAGGCGAGCCCCAAGGAGATGATGCCGATCGTCGACAAGCCGCTGATCCAGTACGCGGTGGAGGAAGCCGTTGCCGCCGGGATCCGGGACATGGTTTTCATCACCGGCCGGAACAAGCGCGCGATCGAGGATCACTTCGACAAAGCCTACGAGGTCGAGGCGGAGCTCGCCGCGCGCGGGAAGAGCGAGCTGCTCGAGCTCATCCAGAACATCATTCCCAAGTCGGTGAACTGCGTCTACATCAGGCAGCCCGAGGCTCTCGGGCTGGGGCACGCGGTCCTCTGCGCCCAGCCCGCGGTCAACGAGGAGGTGTTTGCGGTGATCCTGGCCGACGACCTCATCGACGGCACGCCTCCCGCCTTGCAGCAGATGACCGAGATGTTCGAGCGCCACCAGTCGCCGATGGTGGCGGTGCAGAAGATCCCGAGAGAGCAGAGCCGGCAATACGGCATCGTCAAGACCGAGCCGGTGACCGACGGCCTCGATCGCGTGATGGGCATCGTCGAGAAGCCCGCGCCGGAGGCCGCACCGTCGAATCTCGCGGTCGTCGGGCGGTACATCCTGACGCCGCGCATCTTCCATCATCTGGCGCAGGCGAGGCCCGGCGCCGGAAGCGAGATTCAGCTCACCGACGCTATCGCGGCGCTCCTCTCGGAAGATCGCGTGCTCGCCTACAGCTTCAAGGGGACCCGCTACGACTGCGGCTCGAAGCTCGGATACCTGCAGGCGACCGTCGCGTTCGGGCGCCAGCATCCCGAGGTCGGAAAGGCGTTCGAGAGTTTCCTCAAGAAGCTGTGATGCCGGCCGCTCCGACGAATATACTTCGCGGGCCATGACGCCCGACGAGGCCTGGAACGTGCTGGGGAGCGCGGATCTGCTGTGCGACGAGGCCCAGGTGCGCGACGCGATAGCCAGGCTCGCGGCGCAGATCACGGCGAGACTGAAAGACCGGCATCCGCTGGTGCTCGCGGTCATGAGCGGCTCGGTGTTCTTCGCCGGCAACCTCCTGCCCCTGCTGCGTTTCCCGCTCGAATTCGCCACCATCCAGGCGTCGCGCTACGGCAAGGCGACGTCCGGCGGCAAGATAATGTGGACGGTCGAGCCCGGCGAGAACGTGAAAGGCCGCACCGTCCTGGTTCTGGACGACATCCTCGACGGAGGCGAAACGCTCGCAGCCATACGCGACCGCGTAAAGCGCCTCGGAGCGGCGGACTTCTGCAGCGCGGTGCTCGCCGACAAGGATCTTGGGCGCGCCAAGCCGATCGTCCCGGATTTCATCGGGCTGGGGCTACCGAACCGCTATGTCTTCGGCTGCGGAATGGACGTGTCCGAAGCGTGGCGCAACCTGCCCGCGATCTACGCCATGAAAGGCTCCTGAGCGCGCATGCTCGCAATCATCGGCGGCAGCGGGCTCACCGAGCTCGCCAATCTCGACGTCTCGCGCCGCCAGGTCGTGCGCACGCCGTACGGAGAGCCCTCGGGCCCGCTCACTTTCGGCTCCATCCGTGGCGTTCCGGTGATGTTTCTCGCGCGCCACGGCTACGGCCACACGATTCCGCCGCACCAGGTGAACTACCGCGCCAACCTCCGGGCGCTCAAGGAGCAAGGGGCCGCCCAGATCGTGTCGGTCGTATCCGTGGGCGGGATCCGCAAGGACCTCGGGCCGGGGAAGATCGTCGTCCCGCACCAGATCATCGACTACACCTGGGGGCGGATGAACACGTTTTTCGAGGACGAAACGCCGGTGAAGCACATCGATTTCACCGAGCCCTATACGCGAGCGCTGCGGGCGCGTCTCCTCGCTGCCGCGAAGAAAAGCGGCGAGGCGGCGGCCGACGGCGCGGTGTACGCGGCGACCCAGGGACCGAGGCTCGAGAGCGCCGCGGAAATCGACCGGCTCGAGAGAGACGGCGCCGACATCGTCGGAATGACCGGAATGCCCGAGGCGGGCCTGGCGCGCGAGATCGAGCTCGACTACGCGGCCATCGCCGTCGTAGTCAACCACGCCGCCGGCCGGGGCGAAAGCGCCGGCGGCGTGCCGCTGCAGCAGATCGAGCAGGTGCTGAAAGACGCGATGGGCCGCGTGCGCAGGATCATCGAGGCTTTGGTGACCGCGGCATGATTCGCGAAGTCCTGAGGATGGGCGATCCCCGGCTCCTCGAGATATCGAGGCCGGTGGAGGCTTTCGGCACGCCGGAGCTGCGCGAGCTCATCGCCGACATGCGCGACACCATGGCGCACCTGAACGGGGCGGGGCTCGCCGCGCCGCAGATCGGCGTGCCGCTGCGGGTGGTGATCTTCGGGGTGACGCGTAATCCCCGCTATCCCGATGCGGAAGAAGTCCCAGACACCGTGCTCGTCAATCCCGTCATCACCCCATTGGGTTCCGAAATGGAAGAGGCGTGGGAAGGGTGCCTGTCGGTGCCCGGCATGCGGGGCGTGGTGCCGCGCTTCAGCCGCCTGCATTACCGGGGCTTCGACGAAGAAGGACATCCGATCGATCGGAGCGTCGAGGGATTCCACGCGCGCGTGGTGCAGCATGAATGCGATCACCTTGACGGCATCCTGTACCCCATGCGCATCCGCGACCTGTCGAAGTTCGGCTTCGTCGACGTGCTGTTCCCCGACCAGGATCTCAGGGACGAATAGCGAATCGTGAACAGCGTCTCGCTGTACGTGTCCTGCGTGTTGATCTGGGGCTCGACCTGGCTCGCGATCACCTATCAGTTGGGGCAGGTGCCGCCGTCAGTGTCGGTCGCCTATCGGTTTGCGCTGGCCGCGGTGATCCTGCTCGCCTATTGTGGGGTGCGCGCGCTGCCGTTGCGCTACACGCCCCGCGACCACGCCTGGATGGCGCTGCAAGGCCTGCTTCTTTTCGGCGCAAATTACGTACTGGTGTATCTCTCCGAGGGGCACATCAGCTCGGGGTTGACGGCGGTGATCTTCTCGTCGATGGCGTTCTGGAACATCCTGGGCACGCGCTATTTCTACCGGACGCCGCTGCGCCCCGCAGCTCTGCTCGGCGCCGCCCTGGGCGTCGTGGGAGTCGCCATCGTGTTCGCACCGGAATTGACGGTCTTCTCCAATGGAAAAGCCGGCATGCTCGGGTTGACGTACGGATTGGCCGGCACGCTCGCGGCCTCGCTCGGCAATATCACGGCGGCGCGCAATCAGCGCCGCGGCCTGCCGGTGGTCCAGCAGAACGCCTTTGGCATGCTGTACGGGGGTTTGCTGGTGACGCTGTTCGCTTTGCTCACCGGTCAAAAATTCGTGTTCGAGTACACGGTGCCGTACACCTTGTCGCTCTTATATCTAGCGTTGTTTGGCTCCGTGCTCGCCTTCGGCGGCTACCTTACACTCTTGGGACGCATCGGCGCCGACCGCGCCGGCTATGTCGCCGTGGCGATCCCGATCGTGGCGGTGCTGCTGTCCACGTTCTTCGAAGGCTTCCGCTGGCATCCGGCGACCGTACTAGGCATCGCGCTATGCGTGCTCGGCAATGTGCTGGTATTGCGCAAAGAGGCGCCGTAAGCTCCCTCGCTGCGTCCTTTAAGGCTGAAGAGCTTCGAGCAGATCGGTTTCGAGCTGCAACACCGTTTTCGAATTGGCGAGCGCTGCGCCGGACACGACGAACACGTCCTCGGCGCGCTCGCCGAGGGTTGCGATCTTGGCGGTGTGCAGGTCAACCCCGTAACGGCTGAGCACCCGAGCGATGGCGTAGAGCAAGCCGGGTCGGTCGCCCGCGGTGATCGACAGGGAGTGGAACTGCCCCTTCTCGTCCGGCACGATGCGCACCTCGGGGGGAATGGGGAAATGCTTGACGCGCCGGGACACCCGCCCCTTGATCGGCGGTGGCAGGGGGACCTGGTTCGCAAGCCAGCCCGTCAGCTCGTCCTCTATCTTCGAGATCATGTCGCGCGGGTGGGGCACGTTGCCGACGTCCATGAGCTGGAAGGTGTCGAGCGCGTAGCCGTGCCGGCTGGTGTAGATCTTCGCGTCGACGATGCTGAAGCCGACGGTCCCGAAATACCCGCAGAGACGCGCGAACAGCTCGCGCTGATCGCGGACGTAGACCATCGCCTGCAGCCCTTCGCCCGCGGGCGACAGGCGCGCCTTCACGACCGGCTGCTCCGCGCTGATGCGCGAGTGGAGCATGCGCGTGTGCCAGGCGATCTCCTGGGCGTCGTGGCGCAGGAAGTACGGCACGTCGAAGTTGCGCCACAGCGCGTCCTGGGCGGTGTCGGGCATCTCGTAGAGCTTGAGCAGCCGCTTGGCCTCAGCCTGCTTCGTCTGGATGTACTGATCCGCCTCCAGCTTGCCGCCCTTCAGCAGGTGCTGCGTCGCGCTGAAAAGGTCCTCGAGCAGCTTGCCCTTCCACGCGTTCCATACCTTGGGGCTGGTGCCGCGGATGTCGGCGACGGTGAGGAGGTAGAGCGCGACGAGGCGCCGCTCGGTGCCGACGATGTCGGCGAAGCGCCGCACGACCTCGGGATCGGCGAGGTCCTGCTTCTGGGCGACCGACGACATGGTGAGATGGTGCTCGACCAGGAACTCGACCAGGCTCGTGTCCTCGCTCGACAGGTCGTGGTCCCGGCAGAAGCGCCGCGCCTCGACCTTGCCTAGCTGCGAGTGATCGCCCCCGCGGCCCTTCGCGATGTCGTGGAAGATCGCCGCGATGTACAGGAGCCAGTGGCGCTCCAGGCCCGCGATCAGCCGGCTGCACAGCGGATACTCGTGCGAGAACTCGAGCATGGTGAATCGGCGCAGATTGCGCACCACCGTGAGGATGTGCTGGTCGACGGTATAGACGTGGAACAGGTCGTGCTGCATCTGGCCGACGATCCGCCGGAACGCGGGCAGGTACCTGCCGAGGATTCCGTACTGGTTCATGCGCCGCAGCTCGTGCACGATCCGCGGCTGCTGCAGCAGCGAGAGGAAGGTGGCGCGATTGCGCGGATCGCGACGGAAAGCGGCGTCGATGCGCTCGCGGGCCCGCCAGATCCCGCGCAGGGTGCGGGCCGTCATGCCTTTCAGCTCCGAGTGCTGCTGCATCACCAGGAAGCTCTCCAGGATCGCCGTGGGGTCGCGCTCGAACACGTCGGCACGCCGCGCATCGAGCAGCTCGCCGAGGCGCGCGAATTTCTCGTTGATCGCTTCGGCGTCGGAAGTCTTCACCGGAAAGATCTGGGCGCCGATGTTCTGCAGCAGGATCGTGTTGAGCTGAGTGACGGCTTTCGCCGCGCGAAAGTACCCCTGCATCAAATGCTCGCCCGCGCGGCGGTGCGCGGTAGCGGAGTAGCCCATGTCGCGGGCGAGGCTCTCCTGGTAGTCGAACAGCAGGCGGTCCTCGCGGCGCGCCGCCGCGTAGTGCAGGCGCACGCGCAGGTTCTGCAGCAGCCGGTGGCTGCGGTGGGCGAGGCGCGCCTCTTCGGCGGTGATCAGCCCGCGGCGCGCGAGCTGCGCCCACGAGTTCCCCAGGCCGCAGGCACGGCTTATCCAGAGAACCACCTGCAAGTCGCGCAAGCCCCCGGGCGCCTCCTTGACATTGGGCTCGAGGCTGTAGGGGCTGTCCTGGAACTTGGTGTGGCGCTGCTCCTGCTCGAAACGCTTGGCCTTGAAGAAGACCTGAGGGTCGATGCACTCGCTTCGGGCGCGGTCGAAGCGCCCGAAGAGCTCGCGGCTTCCCGAGAGCAATCTCCCCTCGAGGAGGCTCGTCATGACGGTGACGTCCTTGCTCGCCTCCTCGACGCACTCGGCGACGGTGCGCACGCTGTGGGCCAGCTCGAGCCCCATGTCCCACAGGCGCCCCACGAGCTCCTCGAGCTTCGCGGCCAGGTCCCGGGACGCGGGATCCTTCAGAAGGATGAGGACGTCGATGTCCGAATGGGGGTAGAGCTCTCCGCGGCCGTAGCCCCCGACGGCGAGCAGAGCAAGCGTCGCGGGCAACTGGAGCTGCCGCCAGACGTCCTTCAGGGTGCGGTCGATCAGCCTGCAATGCTCGCGCAGCACCCAGGCACCGTCGCCCTTCGCCTGAAACCGCGTCTGCAGGGCGCCGCGCTCCGCCTGTACGCCTGCTTTGAGGCGGGCGAACGCCGGCCCCACGTCCGCAAGCGCCGCGGCGGGAGACAGCATCGGTCAGTGCTTCGGCGGAGGAGGCGCGCCCGCGGAGAGCGTCAGAACCTCGTAGCCGTCCTGGGTGACCAGCACAGTGTGCTCCCACTGGGCCGAGAGGCTGTGATCCTTGGTGACGATGGTCCAGCCGTCGGCGAGCTCCCTGACCGCGGGCTTGCCGGCGTTGATCATGGGCTCGATCGTGAACGTCATTCCGGGTTGAAGGCGCATTCCCGTCCCGGAGCGCCCGTAATGCAGAACCTGCGGCTCCTCGTGGAATTTCTTGCCGATCCCGTGGCCGCAGAATTCGCGCACCACGCTGTATCCATTGGTTTCTGCGTGCTGCTGAATCGCGGCGCCGACGTCGCCCAGGAACGCGCCCGGCCGCACCGTCCGGATTCCGAGCCACATGCACTCGTAGGTCGTCTCGCAAAGGCGCTTTGCCTGGATCGAGGGCTCACCGACGTAGAACATTCGGCTGGAATCGCCGTGGTAGCCGTCCTTGATCACCGTCACGTCGACGTTCAGGATGTCGCCCGCTTTCAGCACCCGATCGCCCGGGATCCCGTGGCAAACCTGATGATTGACCGATGTGCAGATCGATTTCGGGAAGGGCTTGTACCCCGGCGGCGCGTAGTTCAACGGCGCGGGGATGGCTTTTTGCTCCTCGACGATCAGGTCGTGGCAAAGGCGGTCGAGTTCGCCCGTCGTGACTCCTGGTTTGACGCGGGGGGCCACGAAATCGAGCACTTCCGCGGCGAGCTGACCGGCGACCCGCATGCGCGTGACCTCATCGGCGGTCTTCAGATGTATCGCCATTCCCGACAAAAAAAGTGCGAAGGATAAGTCATCGATCCCATCGGAGCAAATAGGCAGGGTAATACTCTGTTTGCACAGGAAAAAACTTGCATGGCTCGCAACGCGCGTGCTACCATTTTAAATCTAGCCGGGCGAGAGGCTCGGCTAAATTTTTCCGCTCCAGCCGTTAGGGTGCCCGACCGATTGCGGTGGGTCATTGGTGTGTGGGCGGTGTGAATAACCCTAACCGGAGTCGTTATGTCGACCACGATGCGCCAAATGCTCGAAGCGGGCGTCCATTTCGGACACCAGACCCGCTACTGGAATCCGAAGATGGCGCCCTTCATCTTCGGCCACCGCAACAAGATCCACATCATCAATCTCGAGAAGACGATGGTGATGTATTTGGAGGCGATGAAGTTCGTTCGCCAGCTCTCCTCGAACAAGGGCACGCTCCTGTTCGTCGGGACGAAGCGCCAGGCGCGCGAGATCATCCGCGAGGAGGCCGAGCGTTGTTCCGCGCCGTACGTCGATCATCGATGGCTCGGGGGAATGCTCACGAATTTCAAGACCGTCCGCCAGTCGATCAAGAGGCTGAAGGAAATGGAAGCGGCGATCGAGGACGGCAGCGTCGAGAAGATGCCGAAGAAAGAGGGCCTGCACTTCCAGCGCGAGCTCGCCAAGCTGCAGCGCAGCCTGGGCGGCATCAAGACGCTGGAAAACCGGCCCGACGCCCTGTTCGTGATCGACGTCGGCTACCAAAAAGGGGCGGTGGCCGAAGCGAAGAAGCTCGGCATCCCCGTGATCGGAGTGGTCGACACCAATCACAACCCGGACGGGATCGCCTACGTGATCCCGGGCAACGACGATTCCAGCCGGGCCATACGGCTGTACGCCCGCGGCATCGCGGATGCGATCCTCGAGGGCCGCAGCCAGGTCGTTCAGGAAATCATAGGCGCGGCCTCGGACGAGTTCGTCGAGGTCGACGGCGCAAAAGAGGAATGAGCGGGCTCCTCGAGAGAAAAAGGGCTCGGCGGCCCTTTTTTTTTAACTCTCACGAAGACATGAGGCGGTAGGAATGGCGGAAATCACCGCGAACGCGGTCAGGGACCTTCGGGAGAAAACCGGCGCCCCGATGATGGAGTGCAAGAAAGCGCTCGTCGAATGCGAGGGTGACCCGACAAAAGCCGAAGACCTCCTGCGCGTCAGGTTGGGTAGCAAGGCATCCAAGGCCTCGAGCCGGACCGCGGCAGAGGGCGTCGTCGCGATTCGCGTCGCGAAGGACGGTCGCGCGGGAGCGATCGTCGAAGTCAACTGCGAGACCGATTTCGTGGCGCAGAACGAGGACTTCCTCAAATTCGCGGATGCGCTCGCCGAACTGATTGCGGCGCGGAACCCGGCGGACGTGCCGGCGCTGTCGGCTCTGGCGCTCGGCGGCTCAACGGTGGAGCAGACCCGCGCGGCTCTCGTCGGGAAGATCGGCGAGAACATGTCGATCCGGCGCTTCGCGAGGATCGACGCAAAGGGGAGGCTGTCACATTACATCCACAACAGGAAGATCGGAGTGCTGGTCGACGTCAACGGCGGCGACGAGCAGCTCGGGAAAGACCTGGCCATGCACATCGCTGCGTCGAAGCCCAAGGGCTTGACGAAGAGCGACGTCCCCGCGGATCTGTTGGAAAGGGAACGCAGCATCGCGGCGGTGAAGGCCGCCGAGTCGGGCAAGCCCGCGAACATCGTCGAGAAGATCGTCGAAGGCAGCGTGCAGAAGTACATCAAGGAGGTCACGTTGCTCGGACAGCCGTTCGTGAAGAACGACAAACAGACGGTCGAAGCGTTGTTGAAGGCGAATAATGCCTCGGTATCGCGCTTCGTGCTCTACGTGGTGGGTGAGGGCATCGAGAAGAAATCCGGCGATTTCGCCGCCGAAGTCATGGAGCAAGTGAGCAAGGCCAAGAAGGATGCCGACAAGTCCGAAAAAGTTGCCTGAGGTGGCTGCATCCGCAAAGTACAAGCGGATACTGCTCAAGCTGAGCGGCGAGGCCCTCATGGGCGAGGACGCCTACGGGATCAACCGCGCGACCATCGAGCGCATAGTGGGGGAGATCGCCCAGGTCGCCGCGCTCGGACTCGAGATCGCGGTCGTCATCGGCGGAGGCAACATCTTTCGCGGCGTGGCCCCCGGCGCGACGGGAATGGACCGCGCGACCGCGGACTACATGGGCATGCTCGCGACGATCATGAACGCCCTCGCCCTACAGGACGCGATGCGCAACGCGGGATTGAACGCGCGCGTTCAATCGGCGCTCAACATCGAGCAGGTGGTGGAGCCTTACATCCGCAACAAGGCGATCCGCTACCTCGAGGAAGGGAAGATAGTCATTTTTGCGGCAGGAACCGGCAACCCTTTCTTCACCACCGACACGGCCGCCGCGCTGCGCGGAACGGAGATCGGCGCGGAGATGGTTCTCAAAGCCACCAAGGTCGACGGCATCTACACGGCCGACCCCAAGCTGCGCCCGGACGCCAAGCGCTACGACAAGCTGAGCTTCGACGAGGCCATAAGCAAGAACCTGCGGGTGATGGACGCCACGGCGTTCGCCTTGTGCCGCGATCAGAAACTTCCGATTACCGTTTTCAGCATCCTGAAGGCGGGCGCCATGAAGCGGGTCGTCACCGGCGAGCGCGAAGGCACGCTGGTGTACGTCGACGCCTGAAGCCGCCGGGATTGGGGGGGTAAGCCTTGATTACCTTGGCCGACGTGAAGAAGAACGCCGAGCAGAGGATGCACAAGTCGCTCGACGCGCTGAAGGCCGACCTGGCGAAAGTCCGCACCGGCCGCGCCCACGCCGGGCTGCTCGACCACGTTTCCGTGGACTACTACGGCACCCAGATGCCGATCCCCAAGGTTGCGAACGTGAGCCTGCTGGACGCCCGCACCCTGGGAGTGTCTCCCTGGGAGAAGAAAATGCTCGGCGCGATCGAAAAGGCCATCCGCGAGTCCGATCTGGGCCTGAATCCTGCTTCACAAGGGGACATGGTCCGGGTGCCGATGCCGGCCCTGACCGAGGAGCGGAGGCGCGATTTGATCAAAGTCATCAAGCACGAAGGCGAAAACGCCAAGGTCGCGGTGCGCAACTCCCGCCGCGATGCCAACCAGGCGCTCAAGGAACTGTTGAAGAGCAAGGCTGTCTCCGAGGATCAGGAGCGGCGCGCGCAGGACGAGATCCAGAAACTAACCGACAAGCACATCGCCGACATCGACAAAATGGTCGCCGCAAAAGAGACCGAGCTGATGGCGGTCTGATCCGGACGACTCCCCCACAATGAAATCCTTCCCGAGCTCGACACGCGAGATTCCGACGACCGGCGATGTGCCGAAGCACCTCGCCGTCATCATGGACGGCAACGGGCGCTGGGCGAAGCAGCGATACCTGCCCCGCGTGGCCGGTCACAAGCAGGGCGTCGAGACCGTGCGCCAAGTCACGCGGGCCTGCGCCGAGCGCGGCATCGAATACCTGACGCTGTTCGCCTTCAGTTCCGAGAACTGGCGCAGGCCGGCTGACGAGGTCTCCACCCTGCGGCAGTTGTTCATGGCCGCTCTCGAACAGGAAGCCGAGCGGCTGCACCGGAACAAGGTCAGGCTCAAGGTCATCGGCGATATCTCGCCGTTCGGCGCTCGTGTCGTCGAGCTCGCGCGCCGCGCCGAGGAGCTGACGGCGCCCAATACCGATCTCACTCTGACCATCGCCGCCAACTACGGCGGCCGTTGGGACCTGATGCAGGCCCTGGCGAAGCTCGTACGAAGCGGGCCGATTCCGCCCGAGGGGTTTACCGAGGAGCAGCTCGCGCCCCACCTCGCGCTCAACTACGCGCCCGAGCCCGATTTGTTCATCCGTACCGGCGGGGAGCAGCGCATCAGCAACTTCCTGCTTTGGCAGCTCGCCTACACCGAGCTCTATTTCACTCCGACGCTGTGGCCGGATTTCGACGCGAAGCAGCTCGACCTGGCGATCGCCTGGTACCAGCAGCGCGAACGCCGCTTCGGGCGCACCAGCGAGCAGCTCGAAAAGGCCAAGCGCGAAAGCGCGGGCCGACGCAGGATCGCATAGGGCTTCCTGCGGCACGCGGGCACCCATGCTCAAGACCCGCGCGCTGACGGCGGCCGTTCTGCTTGCGGTATTCGTCTCCGCGCTGTTTTTCCTGCCCAAGGCCGGCTGGATCGCGTTTTGCGGCGTCTTGCTCGGGGTCGCGGTGTGGGAGTGGGGGGGCTTGGCGGGGCTCGCCGCGCCCGCCCGCATCGGCTACATGGCATTCCTGATCGGACTCTTCGTGTCGCCGCTCTATCTCGAGGCTTCCTCGGCGAGAGAGCTGTACGCTCCGGCTTGGGTCTATCTTGCCGCCGGCGTGTTCTGGGTCCTGCTCGTTCCCCTATGGATGTGGCGCAGACAACACGTCGGCGGGCGGGTCTTGCTGCTCGCAGCCGGGGCGCTCGTCCTAGTGTCGGCTTGTGCCGCCCTGGTGGATCTCCGCGGCGTCCGCCCCTCCTTGTTGCTAGCCGTCCTGGGTACGGTCTGGATTTCGGACTCGGCTGCGTATTTTGTCGGCAGGCGCTTCGGCAGGCGCAAGCTGGCGCCGTCCATCAGTCCGGGGAAAACCTGGGAGGGCGTCGCCGGAGCGCTGGTCGCAGTCGGCCTGTACGCGCTCGCGTGGGCGGGCCTCGGCGCTCCCGGATGGATTCTTCCGGTGCTGCTCGGGCTCGCGGTGGTCGGGATGATTGGCGATCTGTTCGAATCTCTGATAAAACGCCAGGCGGGAGTGAAGGACAGCGGAACCCTTCTCCCGGGCCACGGTGGAATACTCGATCGCATAGACGCGCCGGTGGCGATGCTTCCGCTGGCCGTGCTGGCTTTCATGAGATGAGCGCGATTCAGAACATCGCGATACTCGGGGCAACCGGCTCCATCGGGGCGAGCACCCTGGACGTCGTCGTCCGGCATCCCTCGCGCTTCCGCGTGGCCGTGCTGACGGCGAACCGGCAGGTCGACGAGCTCGCCGAGCTGTGCCGGCGGCACCGCCCAGACTACGCCTGCGTCGCCGACGCTTCGCTCGCGCCGCGGCTGCGCGAGCGCCTGGCCGGAGCGAGCTGCAGGATTCTCGCAGGGGAAGAGGGATTGATGGAAGCGGCCTCCCTGCCCGGTGTCGACTGCGTGATGGCGGCGATAGTGGGAGCCGCCGGCCTGCGCGCCACTCTCGCCGCCGCCAAGGCGGGCAAGAAGCTGCTTCTGGCGAACAAGGAAGCTCTGGTCGTCGCCGGGCCGGTGTTCATGGAGACGGTGCGCTCCAGCCGCTCGACGCTGCTGCCGATCGACAGCGAGCACAATGCGATATTCCAATGCCTGCCGCCGTTCGCGAGCGGCGAGCTCGCCTCAAAGGGCATCCGCAGGATCCTGCTCACCGGCTCGGGTGGCCCGTTTCGAGAGCGCGCGCGTACGGAGCTCCATCGCGTCACGCCCGACGAGGCCTGCGCCCACCCGAATTGGGTGATGGGGCGCAAGATCTCCGTGGATTCGGCGACGATGATGAACAAGGGGCTGGAGATCATCGAGGCGCACTGGCTGTTCGGCGCGAGCCCCGAGCAGATCCAGGTCGTGGTCCATCCACAGAGCGTGGTGCATTCGATGGTGGAGTACGCGGACGGGTCGGTGATCGCTCAATTGGGGCACCCCGATATGCGCACGCCCATCGCCCAGGCGCTGGCGTACCCGGAGCGCATCGAGGCCGGGGTGTCGTCGCTCGACCTGTTTCGCATCGGGAGCTTGAGTTTCGAGCAGCCCGACTTCGAGCGGTTTCCGGCGCTCGGCCTCGCCTACGCGGCGCTGAGAAGCGGAGGCGCCGCGCCGGCCACGCTCAACGCGGCCAACGAGATCGCGGTCGCGGCGTTTCTCGAGGGCAGGCTTCCTTTCCTGCAGATCACGGCGGTGATCGAAGAGACGCTCGGCAGCCTTCCTGCGAGCCCCCTTCGTACGCTCGACGAAGTGCTCGCGGCCGACGCGAGGGCGCGCACGCGGGCGAGCCAGATCGTCGCCCGATTCAACTCCAACGCCGCATGAACATCGCCGTCGCCCTCGTCGCTTTCATCGTTGCCCTGGGCGTGCTCATCGTGTTCCACGAGCTCGGCCATTATTTCGTCGCGCGGTCGTTCGGCGTCAAGGTATTGCGCTTCTCGATCGGCTTCGGCCGGGCCTTGTGGCGCTTTCGCCGCGGCCGCGACCAGACCGAATGGGTGATCGCGGCGCTGCCGCTCGGCGGCTACGTGAAGATGCTCGACGAGCACGAGGGGCCGGTCGCACCGGAAGAAACCCATCGGGCCTTCAACCGCCAGAGCGTCTGGCGGCGGATCGCGATAGTCGCCGCGGGCCCGGCCGCGAATTTCCTGCTCGCCATCGTCTTCTACTGGATGCTTTTCGTGGGAGGCGTGAACGAGGCAAAGCCGATCGTCGGTGCTCCCGATCCGGGAACCGTGGCGGCGGCGGCCGGACTGGCGCGCGGCGAGACGATTCTGAAGATCAACGGCGAGTCGATGACGACCTGGCAGCAGGTTCGGTGGCGCCTGCTGCAGCTGGCGGTGGACAAGCAGCCGGCGCAGCTCGAGGTGGTCGACGCGAAGCAACACCTTGCCGTGCGCACGCTGGATCTGTCGACATTCGACCTCGAGGGCTTCGAGAGCGATCCGCTCGCGCGCCTGGGAGTGAAGCTGGACTGGCCGGACACAGACCCGATCGTCGGCGACGTGGTGAAGGGAGACGTTGCGGAACGGGGCGGGCTGCGCCGCGGGGATCGCATCGTCTCGATCGACGGCCGCGAGACGCGCTTCTGGGAAGACGTCGTGAGGGCCGTGAGACGCCGGCCCGGCGAGGCGGTGCAGTTCGTCGTCCTGCGCGACGGGGAAAAGATCGAAATCACCTTGCGCCCGGCGCTGGTCCGCGAAGGCGGCGAGCGCTTCGGCCGTATCGGCGCCGGTTCCGGCGGAAAAGTGGACCCGGAGTGGAGGAACAGCCACGTGATCAAGGTGCACTACGCTCCGGTCGCGGCGCTCGGTAGAGCGCTCGAGCGTACGTGGGAGACGTCGGCGTTCAGCCTGAAGATGCTCGGCAAGATGGTGGTTGGGCAGATCTCTTGGAGAAACCTCAGCGGACCGGTGACGATCGCCGACTACGCCGGCCAATCGGCGCAGCTCGGCATAGGCGCCTACATCGCGTATCTCGCACTGATCAGCATCAGCCTGGGAATCATCAACCTGCTTCCGATTCCGTTATTGGACGGCGGACACTTACTGTATTATGTCGTCGAGATTTTCAAAGGTAGCCCGGTTTCGGAACGGGTGATGGAACTCGGTCAGCGCGTGGGGCTCACCTTGCTGCTGGTTCTGATGGCGTTCGCCATCTACAACGACTTCAACCGTCTCTTGACGGGGTAACCCTCCTTAAGTGAAAAACGCGCTGCGGGCGGCGATCCTCTTGCTCGTGCTCGCCGAATCGGCGTGGGCGTTCGAACCCTTCGTCGTCAAGGATATCCGGGTCGAGGGCATCCAGCGCATCGAGGCCGGAACCGTCTTCAGCTATCTCCCCGTCAAGGTCGGCGACAGGATGACCGACGAGAAGGCCTCGGGAGCGATTCGCGCGCTGTTCGCGACCGGATTCTTTCGGGACGTGCGACTGGAAGTGCAGGGGAACGTATTGATCGTAACCCTCGAGGAAAGGCCGGCGATCGCCTCGATCGATTTCGTGGGCATGAAAGAATTCGAGAAGGACAAGGTCAAGCAGGGACTGCGCGACGTCGGGTTCCAGGAGGGACGCATATTCGACCGGGCGTTGCTCGATCAGGCCGAGCAGGAGCTGAAGCGCCAATATCTCACGCGGGGCCTGTACGGCGTGGAGGTCACGACAACGGTTACGCCGCTCGAGCGCAACCGCGTGGCGATCAACTTCACCATCGCCGAAGGAGAAGTCGCGAAGATCAAGAGGATCAATATCGTAGGCAACAAGGCGTTTTCCGAAGCCGAGCTGCTCGGCGTCATCCAGCTGCGCACGCCTGGCGTGTTTACCTTTTTCTCGAAGAACGACCAGTATTCCAGGCAGAAGCTGCAGGGCGACCTGGAATCCCTGCGCTCGTTCTACCTGAATAACGGCTACATCGAGTTCAACATCGAGTCGACCCAGGTCTCGATTACGCCCGATCGCCGCGACATCTATATCACGGTGAACATCACCGAGGGCGAGAAATACGAGGTGTCCGAGGTGAAGTTCGGAGGAGACCTGATCATTCCCGAGGCCGAGATGCGCTCCCTGGTCACCGTCAGGCCCGACGAAACGTTCTCGAGGGAGAAGCTCACCGACTCGAGCAAGGCGATCACCGACAGGCTCGGGAGGGACGGCTACGCTTTCGCGAACGTGAACGCCAACCCCGACATCGACAAGCAACAGCGCAAAGTCAGGTTCACATTCCTGATCGACCCCGGCCGGCGCGTGTATGTCAGGCGGATCAACGTCGTGGGCAATACGCGAACGCGCGACGAAGTCGTCCGGCGCGAGATGCGACAGCTCGAGGGGAGCTTTTTCGACAGCCAGAAGCTGCAGCTCTCCAAGCAGCGAATAGACAAGACCGGGTTCTTCAGCGAGGTCGAAGTCGAGACGCCAGCCGTTCCAGGCACGACCGATCAGGTCGACGTGACCGTCCGCGTGAAGGAGAAGCCGACCGGCGCGGTCCTGCTCGGCGTGGGATTCTCCAGCGTCGACAAGCTGATCCTCCAGGCCTCCATACAGCAGGCCAACTTTCTCGGCACCGGCAATACCGTAGGCGCGCAGATCGCCTCGGGAACGGTCAACAAGGTCGCGTCGTTTTCGTTCACCGATCCCTACTACACGGTCGACGGGGTGAGCCGCGGCTTCGACGTGTACCGACGGGACGTGAATTCCACATCTCTGGGGGTGGGAAATTACAGGACGAGCACGCTCGGCACCGCGGTGCGCTTCGGCGTGCCCTTCACGGAATTCGACACGCTGTTCTTCGGTCTGGGGCTGGAGTATGTCCATTTGTCCCTCGAAGACACCAGCCCGCAGCGCTATCTGGCCTTCCAAAACGAATTCGGCAGCAAGTACGCAACGCTGATCAGCAACGCAGGGTGGGTTCGCGACACGCGGGACAGCGCCATCTGGCCGACAAGGGGCAATCTCCAGCGCGCGAACCTCGAAGTCGCGACCCCGCCCGGGGACCTCGAGTATTGGAAACTCACGTACACCCATCAGTATTTCTACCCCGCCTCGAAAAATGTCACCCTTGTGCTCACCGGGGAGGTCGACACCGCCGACGGCTACGGGGGCAAGCCCCTGCCTTTCTTCAAGAACTACTACTCGGGGGGAATCGGCAGCGTTCGCGGATTCCGGACTGCCTCGCTCGGACCGCGCGACCTCGACGGCGCCTTTCTCGGGGGAAACCGCAAGTTGAACGGGACGACGGAGCTCCTGTTCCCGATGCCCGGCAACACGCTCGACCGCTCGATGAGGCTCGGGGTCTTCATCGACGCAGGGCAAGTGTACGGATCGACCGACAAGGTGGAGCTGTCGCAGCTGCGCGCGGCGTATGGATTCAGCTTCGCCTGGAATTCGCCGATCGGGCCGATGAAAATCAGCATAGCAAAGCCGTTCAACGAAAGGCCGGGAGACTCCATTCAGCACGTCCAGTTCACACTTGGCACCGTATTCTGACGGCCCGGTATAATCCTCGTCCCATGACGGACTTGACGGCAAAGTTCAGGCGGCGCTCCCTTGGTGGATGTGCGCTCGCGGCGATCCTGACGCTCGCGGGCCCGGCCTTCGGCCAGTCGAGCATCGGCTTCGTCAGCCTGGAGCGGATCCTGCGTGAGGCGCCTCCCGCGCAGCAGGCGCAGAAGAAACTGGAGCAGGAATTCTCGCAGCGCGGCCAGGAGCTTTCCAAGCAGGCCGAGCAGCTGAAGAAGATGCAGGAGAGCCTGGAGAAGAACGCGGTGACGATGTCGGAGTCCGACCGCCTGAAGCGCGAGCGGGAGTTTGCCGACGCCAACCGGGAGTTCCAGCGCAAGCAGCGGGAATTCAACGAGGATCTGGGGCAACGGCGCAAGGAGGAGTTCGAACGCGTCATCGAGCGCGCCAATCGTGCCGTGAGGCAGATCGCAGAGACCGAAAAGCTCGACATCGTGTTCCAGAACGAGCAAGTCGTCTGGGCGAGCAGCCGCATCGACATCACCGACAAGGTCATCAAGGCGCTCGCCGACACACGCGCGGGCAAATAAGGTCCGTGGCGCAATCCACAGCCCGCACATACCGCCTCGGTGAAATCGTTGCAAAGCTGGGCGGGGAGCTGGTCGGCGACGCAGACATCGATATCCGCCGAATGGCGACGGTGGAAAGCGCCGCCCCGGGCGATCTTTGCTTCGTCACGCACTCGAAGTACCTGCACCAGTTGCGCGGTACCCGTGCCTCGGCGGTGATTCTCGCCCGGGCGCAGCGCAACGCCACGAAGTTGCCACGGATCCTTTGTGACGATCCCTACCTCTACTACGCCCAGGCGGCGGCGTTGCTGAGCGACGAGGAGCGGCCTTCTCCGGGAGTCCATCCGCAGGCCGTGGTCGAAACAGGGGCCGAGGTCCCGGCGTCGGCGACCGTCGGTCCTTTCTGCCACATCGGCCGCGGCGCCCGCTTGGGCGAGCGCGTCGTCGTCGGCCCGGGATGCACCATAGGCGAGCAGGCGCAACTCGGAGAGGACGGGCGCCTCGGGCCTTCGGTCACGATCTACCCCCGATGCGTGATCGGCAGGCGCGTCCTGATCCACGCCGGCGCGGTCATCGGCGCGGACGGGTTCGGGCTGGCGCCGCAGGCGGGGCGCTGGATCAAGATTCCGCAGACCGGGCGCGTCGTCATCGGCGACGACGTGGAGATCGGGGCGAACACGACGATAGACCGCGGCGCGCTAGATGACACCGTGATCGAGGACGGAGTCAAGCTCGACAATCAGATCCAGATCGGCCACAACGTTCGCATCGGCGCGCACACCGCGATGGCGGCCTGCGCGGGCGTCGCGGGCAGCAGCCGCATCGGCAAGCACTGCGCCATCGGCGGCGCGGCGCGCATAATGGGCCACATCGAGATCGCCGACCATGTCACGATCGCCGCAACGACCTTCGTCACGAAGTCGATCAGGAACGCGGGCACCTATAGCGCGGTGCTGCCGGCCGAGTCCGAGCGGGAATGGGCGAGAACGGTCGCGCACCTGCGAAGCCTGGAGCGCCTGGCCAAGCGGGTCCGCGAGCTGGAAACCCGAATCAAGCCGAAGAAAAGAAAGAGGTAGACGATGGACATTCGCGAGATCCTGGAAACCATTCCGCACCGCTATCCGATGCTTCTGGTCGACCGGGTCCTCGAGTGCGAGCCGGGCAAGCGGCTGCTTGCGCTCAAGAACGTCAGCATGAACGAGCCGTTCTTCGTCGGACATTTTCCCCACTATCCGGTGATGCCCGGAGTCCTGGTCATCGAGGCGCTGGCGCAGGCGGCAGCCATATTGTCGTTCCGCACGACCGGAACCAAGTTCGACGACAAATCCGTGTATTACTTCGCCGGGATCGACGAAGCGCGGTTCAAGCGTCCCGTGGTGCCTGGGGACCAGCTGCTGCTCGAAGTCGTGCTCGAGCGCCACACCCGGGGACTGTGGAAATATTCGGCCCAGGCGCGCGTGGGCGACGCGCTCGCCGCCGAGGCCAAGCTCCTGTCCACCCTGCGACCGGTATGATCCACCCGACCGCGGTCGTCCATTCCGGAGCGAAGCTCGCCGCCGGGGTGTCCGTCGGCCCGTATTCGATCATCGGCGAGCACGTCCAGATAGGCGAAGGCACCACCATAGGGTCACACGTCGTGATCGACGGAACAACCCGAATCGGCGTTCAGAACCGCATCTTCGCGTTCAGCGCGCTCGGCGGAGAGCCGCAGGACAAGAAATACGCGGGGGAGGCGACCTCGCTCGAGATCGGCGACCGCAACACCATACGGGAGTACTGCACTTTCAACTGCGGCACGATTCAGGATGCGGGAGTCACGCGCATCGGCAACGACAACTGGATCATGGCCTACGTGCACATCGCGCACGACTGCCAGGTCGGAAACAATACGATCCTTGCCAATGCGGCCTCGATTGCCGGTCACGTCCACATCGGCGACTACGCCGTGCTGGGCGGGCTCACCGGGGTGCACCAGTTCGTCATGATCGGCGCGCATTCGATGACTGCAGGCGCTACGCTTCTGCTCCAGGATCTGCCTCCGTATGTCATGGCGGCGGGAAACAGCGCAAAGGCGTTCGGGATCAATGCGGAAGGCTTGAAACGGCGCGGCTTCAGCGAGGACCAGATCACCGAGATCAAGCGCGCCTACAAAACCCTGTACCGGTCCGGTCTGGGGCTCGACGAGGCGAGGCTCGCGATCTCCGAGCAGTCCGAAAAAGCGCCTGAGCTGCGCATTCTGGTCGACTTCCTCGAGCGTTCCCGGCGGGGCATCGTGCGCTGAGCCGCGTGAAAGGCGATCCGATCCTGGTGGGCATGGTGGCGGGGGAGGCCTCGGGGGATTTTCTCGGCGCTCATCTCATGGCGGCGTTGCGCGAGCGCGTTCCCGGCCTGAGCTTCGTCGGCATCGGTGGCCCCAAAATGGAGGCGCAAGGCTTCGAATCCTGGTTTCCGATGGAGAAGCTGGCGGTGCGAGGCTACGTCGAAGTTCTCCGCCACTTTCCGGAGCTCGTCGCGATCCGCCGAAGGCTCGTTCGGCGCCTCGTCGAAGCGAGACCCAGGCTTTTCATCGGTGTCGATGCGCCGGATTTCAATCTGGGGCTGGAGCGCAAGCTCAAGCGCTCGGGCATCCGGACCGTGCACTATGTGAGCCCTTCGCTGTGGGCGTGGCGCGGCGGACGCATGTCCAGCATCGCCGCCTGCGTCGACAAGATGCTGGTGCTGTTTCCGTTCGAAGAACCGCTGTACCGCGACGCCGGAGTGCCGGTCGCCTACGTCGGGCACCCGCTCGCCGATTTGAGCTCGGACGGCGACGAGTCCGCTGCGGCGCGCGAGCAGCTCAAGCTGCCCGCGGCGCGGAAGGTCATCGCGCTCCTTCCCGGCAGCCGGCAATCGGAGCTGCGGTACATGGCGCCGTGCTTCGTGCGGACGGCCATGCTGATTGCGGCGCGCCAGCCCTCGGTGCATTTTCTCGTGCCGCTCGTGAGCCGTGAAACGCGCGCCATCTTCGAGGAAGCGGTGTACGAGGCCGGGGCGTCGGAGCTGCCCCTGACGGTTCTGTTCGGGCACGCGCGCGAGGCGATCGCCGCGTGCGACGTTGCGCTGGTGGCGAGCGGGACGGCGACGCTGGAGACAGCGCTCGCCCGCAAGCCCATGGTCATCACCTACAAAATGGCCACGCTTACCGCGTGGCTGATGTCGAGGATGGCGCGCGTGCCCTGGGCGGGCCTGCCGAACATCATCGCCGGAGAGTTCGTCGTGCCGGAGATCTTCCAGCGGGACGCGACCCCCGAGAATCTGGCGCAGGCGGTGCTGAACTCGCTCAACGACCCCGTCGTGAACCGAAAGCTTCCCGAGCGCCTCGATCGCATGCGCCTCCTGCTGCGCAAGAACACGGCGGCGCGTGCGAGCGAGGCGATCCTGCCGTGGCTAAAGCCCGCTTGATCTGCGGCGTCGACGAGGCCGGCCGCGGACCGCTCGCCGGGCCGGTATTCGCAGCCGCCGTGGTCTTTTGTCCGGGCCGGCGTGCGCCGAACGGGATCGCCGACTCCAAGCTGCTGTCGGCGAGGCAACGTGAACGCATCGCCGGCGTGATCAAGGAAAGGGCGCTCGTCTGGGCGGTCGCCTGGGCGAGCGTCGAGGAGATCGACAGGTTGAACATCCTCCAAGCGAGCCTGCTCGCGATGAGCCGCGCGGTCGCGTCTCTCCGGCTCGTGCCGGACGAGGTCCTGCTCGACGGCAGGCAATGCCCCGAGCTTCCGGTTCCGGCTCGGGCCGTCATCGACGGAGACGCGAAAGTGAAGGTGATCTCGGCCGCGTCCATTCTCGCGAAGACGGCGCGCGACGCAGAGATGCGCCGCCTCCACGAGCGCTTTCCCCAGTACGGCTTCGACGAGCACAAGGGATATCCGACCGCGCGGCACCTCAGGGCTCTACGGCGCTACGGCGTGTGCGAGGTCTACCGACGCAGCTTCGCTCCAGTACGCGAGCTGATCGAGCGCGGCTGAAGCTCCGCAAGCAGCCTGCGCAATCCTTCGCGCTCCGCGGCCGGCTGAAACAGCGGCCGGCGCGCAGCGGTCAGCCGCTTCAGGCGCGCGTAATACGCGGGATCACGCACCGCGCGGCGAATCTCGCGCGCGAGCGCGCGCTCGTCGCCGAGCCGGTAGTAGCCCGGGTAGGCGCTGCCGAGCATGCCGATGTTGCCTGAGACCCGGGACGCGATGACGGGCACGCCCGCCGCGGCGGCTTCGCAGACGACGTTGGCACCGCCTTCCATCCTCGAGCTGAGAACGAGGAGCCGGCTTCCGGCGAGCCAATCGAGAGCGCTCCGATGCGGCACGTTTCCGATCCAACGATAGCGGACATCGCGGCGCATGAGGCGCCGGGCCTCGCGAGCCATGGCCGGCGAAAGCGCCTCGCCCAGATGCACGACCTCGAGATCGGGCAAATCCCCGAGATGCGCCAGCGCAAGCGCCGTGCGGAACGGATCTTTCTCCTCGCGCAGGTGTCCGAGCACGGCGATGCGAAAGCCTTGCGACCGCCGACTGAAGGAGGAGGGAACCTCGGCCGACTGGTAGATCACGAGCGTCTTGCGCCGCAGGCGCGGAGCGAGCTCGAGCTTTCCCATGTCCTGGAGCACGACCAGGCGATCGGCGAGATCGAGCGATGCCCGCGCGTCCCGGTCGGTGCGGATGTCGCGGTAGAGGTCGGTGCCGGTCAGGACGACCGCCAGAGGCGCGCCCGGATGCCGCTCGCTGAAATCGGCAATCGAAGCGTGGCTGCGCCGCGCGTGCAGCGCGATCATGACGTCGGCGGCGCGGCCGTCCCAGCGCAGCGAAACCCGCACCGAGTGCCCGAGCGAGCGCAGCATCTCGGCCCAGCGCAGCGCGGTGTGCCGGTTTCCGCTTCGCGAGCGCGCTCCGGCGGGGGTGATCAGCGCGATTTTCATGTTATGGTTTCGCCCGGGTAAATTCTATGTCATCCCTGCACCCGGACCCTCGCGCGCTGGCGGACCAACTGGAGGATGCGAGACGGCGTACCCGGGCGCTCACCGAAGACCTCGACGGTCCGCAATTGCTCGGCCCCAAGCTCGCGATCGTCAATCCGGTGCTGTGGGAGCTGGGGCACGTCGCCTGGTTCCAGGAGCGCTGGTGCCTGAGGCTGCGCGCGGACGAATCGCTCTCGGCCAGCCTGCTTCAAGGGTCTGATGCGCTCTACGACTCGGCCGCGGTCGCGCACGACGTGCGCTGGGAGCTGCCGCTGCCGACCTTGGGCGAGACGCTCGACTATCAGGATCGCGTGCTCGAGCGCGTGCTCGAGCGGCTCGAACGGGAATCAAGCGACCCCTGGCTCGCCTATTTCATCCAGTTGACGGCCTTTCACGAAGACATGCACGCGGAGGCGTTCCACTATACGCGGCAGACCCTCGGCTACGCCGATCCTGTCGGAGGCGGAGCGTCGCAGGACGGCGGAGCGCTGCCCGGGGACGTGGCGATCGCAGGCGGCACGCACTTGATCGGCGCTTCGCGAAACTCCGGGTTCCATTTCGACAACGAGAAATGGGCGCACCCCGTGAATGTCGCGCCTTTCTCCATCGCCCGCGCGCCCGTCACCAACGCGGAGTTCCTGGAATTCGTGCGCGAGGGCGGATACGAGCGCCGCGAGTGGTGGTCGCCGGAGGGTTGGAAGTGCAAGGGGAAGGCGAGGGCACCTCGGTATTGGAAGGAGAGCGGAGACGAATGGCTGGAGCGCCGCTTCTCGGCGTGGGAACCGCTCCAGGGCGATCTCCCGGTCATGCACGTCGACTGGCACGAGGCCAACGCCTATTGCCGCTACGCCCGCAGGCGCTTGCCCACCGAGGCCGAGTGGGAGATCGCAGCCGGCAGGCAGCGCTATCCCTGGGGAGATTCTGCGGACGCCGGGCGAGCCAACCTCGGCGGGGCGGGCCGCGTCTCTGTGGGGCAGTTCGCCTCGGGCGACAGCCTCGGCGGATGCCGCCAGATGATCGGCAACGTGTGGGAGTGGACCTCGAGCGCCTTTGCGCCGTATCCGGGGTTCGTGTCCGATCCCTACCGCGAGTACTCGGAGCCCTGGTTCGGAACCCACAAGGTCCTGCGCGGGGGCAGCTTCGCCACACCCGCCAGGCTCATCGGCAACACCTGGCGAAACTTTTATACCCCGGATCGGGGCGACGTCTTCGCGGGGTTTCGCACCTGCGCGGTTTGAATGAAGGCCATTCGCTCGAGGAGCAACACGACGGTCAAGGCCCTGGTCAAGCTCGCCGGCTCGTCGCGCGAGCGCCGCCGCACCGGCACGACGCTTCTCGAAGGCGAGCGGCTGGTGCGGGCGTACGGCGAGAGCGGGGGCAGGGCGGAAACGATACTCGCGAGCGAGAGCGCCTGCGCCGACGCCGCGGTCCGCTCGTTCGTCGAGAGGTTTCCCGCGGCGTCGCATTTGGTGCTGGCCGACGGCATCTTTTCGGCGATATCGCAGCTCGCGAGCGCCGCCGGGGTGGCGGCGGTCATTCGGACTCCGCAACCGGGTCCCGTGGAAAAACCGGCTTCGGGTTGTCTTCTGCTGGAGAACATCCAGGACCCCGGCAACCTGGGATCGATCCTCAGGACCGCGGTGGCCGCGGGCACGCGCCAGGTTTTTCTGTCGCGCGAATCGGTCTTCGCCTGGTCGCCCAAGGTGATCCGCGCGGGGATGGGGGCGCACTTTTTTCTCGCAATTTTCGAGGGAGTGGACCTGGCGGAAATCGCGCGCTCGTTTGGCGGACGGGTCATCGCGACCGCCCCAAGCGCCGCGGCCTCGCTTTACGATATTGACCTCAAGGGAGACGTCGCCTGGCTGTTCGGGAACGAAGGGGCGGGCCTGTCGGCGCAGGCCAAGGGCTTTGCCACCACCGAGGTGCGGATTCCGATGCCGGGACAGGCCGAATCGTTGAACGTTGCGGCTGCCGCCGCGATCTGCCTGTTCGAGCAGATCCGGCAACGGACTAGTACACGCGCCGCTCCAGCTTGAATTCCTGCATGATCGTCGTGGCGATCTCCTCGATCGACTTGGTGGTCGAATTCGCCCAGCGCACGCCTTCGCGCTGCATGAGCTTCTCGGCCTGCTGCACCTCGTAGCGGCAGTTCTCCAGATCGGCGTACTGGCTGTTGGGGCGGCGCTCGTTGCGGATCTCGCGGAGCCGCTCCGGCGCGATCGAGAGCCCGAACAGCTTCTGGCGGTAGCCCTCGAGCGCCTTGGGCAGGCTCATGCGGTCGAAATCCTCGGGGATGAGCGGGCAGTTCGCCGCCCGGATGCCGAATTGCAGCGACAGGTACAGGCTGGTGGGCGTCTTTCCGCTGCGCGACACCCCGATGAGGATGACGTCGGCCTTGTCGAGATCTCGCGACGAGGCGCCGTCGTCGTGGGCGAGGGCGAAATTGATCGCGTCGATTCGGTGGGTATACCCCTTGGCATCGCGCGCGCTGTGCGACCGACCGATGGTGTGGGTCGACTTCGACCCGAACTCCGCTTCCAGAGGATCCAGGAAGCTCTCGAAGAGATCCAGCACGAACGCATCCGCCTTGCGCACGGTTTCGCGCGTATCGGAGTTCACCAGGGTGGTGAACACGACCGGCCGGAAGCTCGCGGGGCGCGGGGCGCCGTTGATGCGGGTGACGCACGCCTCGGCCTTGGCCACCGAGTCGACGAAGGGGATCGTCTCGTGGCTGAACTCGACGCCGTCGAACTGCGTGAGCAGGCTGTGGCCGAGCATCTCGACCGTGATGCCCGTGCCGTCCGAGACGAAGAACACGGTGCGGCGGCGATCGGGCATGAAAATGGCTGTCGTGGGAGGAAGATTCGCTGCGCCGAATGGACGCTGTCTGTAAAATAGCGGTTTCATCGGGAACCTTCAACCTCGACCGGGGACGAGGTCATGAGCCGGCTCAAATACGTGGTGAATTTCGATCGGCTCGGGATGACCGACGTCGAGCAGGTCGGGGGCAAGAACGCCTCGCTGGGCGAGATGATCTCGAACCTTTCACAGGCGGGGATCCGGGTCCCGGGCGGATTCGCCACTACCGCCGACGCCTTCCGCGAGTTCCTCGGGCAGGGCGGGCTCGCCGGGCGCATCGAAGCGCGGCTGAAAGGACTCGATCCGGAAGACGTCGAGGCGCTCGCCCGCTGCGGCAAGGAGATCCGCGGCTGGATCGAGGCCGCCGAGCTTCCGAATCAGCTCCAATCCGAGATCGGGGAGGCCTACCGCCAACTCACGGGCGGCGACGACGGCATGTCCGTAGCGGTGCGCTCGAGCGCCACCGCCGAAGATCTTCCGGATGCTTCCTTCGCGGGCCAGCAGGAGACGTTTCTCAACATCCGCGGCCTGCCCAACGTGATCGCCGCGCTCAAGCGCGTTTTCGCCTCGCTGTACAACGATCGCGCGATCTCGTACCGCTGCCACAGGGGATACGCGCACGCCGCGGTGGCGCTCTCGGCCGGCGTGCAGCGCATGGCGCGCAGCGACTTCGGGGCGAGCGGCGTGATGTTCACGATGGACACCGAATCGGGCTTTCGCGACGTCGTGTTCATCACCGCCTCCTGGGGCCTGGGAGAAATGGTGGTGCAGGGCGCGGTGAACCCCGACGAGTTCTACGTCCACAAGCCGACGCTGCGCGCGGGCAAGTTTCCGGTGATCCGCCGCGGTCTGGGGTCGAAGCTGCAGAAGATGGTTTTCGCCGACCAGGCCACGGCCGGCCATTCGGTGAAGACGGTCGACGTCACCGAGGCCGACCGGCACCGCTTCTGCCTCGCCGACGAGGACGTGATCGAGCTCGCGCGTTTCGCGCTGAAGATCGAGGAGCACTACGGACGGCCGATGGACATCGAATGGGCGAAGGACGGCTCGGACGGGAAGACATACATCCTCCAGGCGCGTCCCGAAACCGTGAAGTCGCGCAAGACGGCGGAAGGCCAGGAGCGATTCCTGCTGCGGCAGAAATCCGAGGTGCTCGCCACGGGACGCGCGATCGGGCACAAGATCGGCGCCGGGATGGCGCGCTTGGTCAAGGATGCATCGGAGATGGGACGTATCAAGGCCGGCGACGTGATCGTCACCGACATGACCGATCCCAACTGGGAGCCGGTGATGAAGCGCGCCGCGGCCATCGTCACCAACCGGGGAGGGCGCACCTGTCACGCGGCGATCATCGCGCGTGAGCTCGGCATTCCGGCCGTGGTGGGCTGCGGCGACGCGACCGCGAAGCTCAAGGACGGCGAGTCCTGCACCGTCTCCTGCGCGGAAGGCGACACGGGACACATCTACCGGGGCAAGCTCGAGTTCGAGGTGACTTCGCGCGACTACGGCGAGATGCCGGAATGCCCGGTGAAGATCACCATGAACATCGGCAATCCCCATCTCGCTTTCGACTTCCAGGCTATCCCGAACGCGGGAGTCGGCCTCGCGCGCCTCGAGTTCGTCATCAACAACATGATCGGAGTGCATCCGAAGGCCGTGCTCGATTATCCGAATCTTCCCGGCGACCTCAAGAGCGAGGTCGAGCGCGCAGCGCGAGGCTACGCCGATCCGCGAACCTTCTTCGTGGAGAAGCTCACCGAAGGCGTCGCTACCATCGCCGCCGCGTTCTGGCCGAAGCCGGTCATCGTGCGCCTGTCGGACTTCAAGTCGAACGAGTACAAGAAGCTGATCGGCGGTGCCCGCTACGAGCCCGACGAGGAGAACCCGATGCTCGGCTTCCGCGGCGCCTCGCGCTATATCGCCAAATCGTTCCGGGAGTGCTTCGAGATGGAATGCGAGGCGATGCGCCGGGTGCGAAACGACATCGGCCTGACCAACGTCGAGATCATGGTGCCCTTCGTGCGCACGCTGAAGGAATGCCGCGAGGTGATCGATTTGCTCGGAGAAAACGGGCTCAAGCGCGCCCAGAACGGCCTGCGGCTGATCATGATGTGCGAGGTGCCCTCGAACGCGGTGCTGGCCGAGCAGTTCCTCGAGCACTTCGACGGTTTCTCGATCGGGTCGAACGACCTCACCCAGCTCACGCTCGGGCTGGACCGCGACTCCGGACTGGTGGCGGACGCCTTCGACGAGCGCGATCCCGCGGTGAAGGCGATGCTGCGGCAGGCGATCCAGGCGTGCCGCAGGGCGGGGAAGTACGTCGGCATCTGCGGGCAGGGACCCTCGGACCACCTCGACTTCGCGAAGTGGCTGGTGCAGGAGGGGATAGAGAGCCTGTCCCTCAACCCCGACACGGTGGTGGACACCTGGCTGCAGCTCGCGCGCGAAAGCGACCTTTCCGCCAGGGCCAAGGTCACCGCGGCCTAGATCCCGTCACCGCGCGCGCAGCAGCCGCTGCTGCTCGCGCTTCCATTCCTTCTCTCTTTCGGCGGCGCGCTTGTCGTGCTGTTTCTTGCCTTTCGCGAGGCCGACGTTGATCTTCACCCGGCCGCGAACGTAGTGCAGGTCGAGCGGCACCAGGGTATACCCCGCCCGATCGACCTTTCCGATGAGACGGCGGATCTCCTCGCCGTGAAGCAGGAGCTTGCGCGTGCGCACCGGATCGGCCTGGACGTGGGTGGAAGCGGCCGAGAGCGGGCTGATATGGGCTCCGATCAGGAAGATCTCCTCGTTGTTGACGATTACGTAGGCTTCCTTCAGCTGGGCGCGTCCGGCGCGGATGGCCTTGACTTCCCAACCTTGCAGCTCGAGCCCGGCCTCGTAGCGCTCCTCGATGAAGTAATCGTGGGACGCCTTGCGGTTTTCGACGATCGTCACGCTGACCCGCTTCCGATAGAATTTGCGATTTTACAACGATGAGCCTCGTCGGCCGCTCGGCCCTGGTGAACCACAGCGCAAAGCAGATGTTCGCGCTCGTGTCCGAGATCGAGTCCTACCCGAAGTTCCTGCCGTGGTGCGACAAGGCGCTCGTCTCCGAGCGCGGACCCGGGCGCACGGTGGCGACGCTGCGGATCAACTTTCGCGGCTTGAAGAAGGAGTTCACCACGGAAAATCTCGATGTACCCCACGAGCGCATCGACATGAGGCTGGTTTCCGGGCCTTTCCGCCTGCTGGAGGGAAGGTGGTCGTTCACGGCTCTTTCGGCGGACGCGTGCAGGGTCGATCTGAATCTCGAGTATGAGTTCAAGAGTGCCCTGCTCGAGAAACTCGTCGGCGCCGTGTTCGACGAGATCGCGGACAGCCTGGTCGACGCCTTTGCGCGGCACGCGGACGAGCAGTTCGGCGAGGCATGAACACGATCGCGGTGGAGGTGGTATTCGCGCTTCCCGAGCGGCAGACGCTGCGCCGCGTGGTGCTGCCCGCGGGCAGCAATGTGGGAGACGCGCTCGCGGCGAGCGGACTGGCCGAAGAATTCCGGAAGCTCGGTTCGGGGCGCGTCGGGATTTTCGGTAAGACGGTTCCGGTCGACCGGACTTTGCGCGAGGGAGACCGGGTGGAGGTCTACCGGCCGCTTCGCGCCGATCCCAAGGACCTCAGACGGATTCGCGCGAGAAAAAAGCGCGCTGAGGGCTGAGCCTCAGTTGCACATCTGCGAGACCTCTGCCCGGGCGCGCGCCTTCTCCGACTCGATCTGCGCATCGTCCATGTAGTAGCGCTCGCCCTGAGCGTTGATCTGGCTTATTCGCCCGCCGATCTCGTACTGCGCGAGGCGCCCGCGCGCGATGCGGCAGTTGGCTTCCTTGGCCTGAGCTTCGGCGCTCTTCTGGTCCGAGTCCTTGGCTGCCTTCGCCTGGTCCTGCTGGCGTTTGCGGAAAGCCTGCTCCTGCTCTGCCGGGGTCATTGGGCCACCTTTGGCGGCCTTGCCGGCGGCGCCCTCCGCGGGTGCCGTCGCGGGAGCCGGAGGGATGCCACCCTTGGAGATCGGTTCCCGCTTCGCGTTCGCGGGACAGGGAACCTGTGAATAGGAGATGTTGCCGCTGGCGTCGGCGCACTTGTAGACCTGAGCCTGTGCGCTGGCTATCGCGAAAATTCCAAGGGTGAAAAGCGCGACACGAATCATGGCGAATTTCCCCGGAGAGGTGAGGGGCAACATAACCAGTTTTAACGCGCCAGTCAATCGGACGGTGGACCGAAAAGTGCAGGATTTACCGGGAGTTGCACCCCGCGTATAATGCGCACTTTTGGGTGTGGTCATGCGTCTGGTTCAGAAGGCTCTCACCTTTGACGACGTCCTCCTCGTCCCGGCCCACTCCCGCGTCCTGCCTCGTGAAGTCAGCCTCAAGACCCGGCTGAGCCGAAAGATCCAGCTCAACATCCCGCTCGTCTCGGCGGCGATGGATACGGTCACCGAAGCGCGCCTCGCCATCGCGATCGCGCAGGAAGGCGGGATCGGCATCATTCACAAGAATTTGCCGGCGAAGAAGCAAGCGGCGGAAGTCTCCAAGGTCAAGCGCTACGAATCGGGCGTGCTGCGGGATCCCTTGACCGTTTCCCCCGACATCACGGTGCGCGAGCTGCTCGCGCTGACTCAGCAGCACAAGGTGTCGGGCTTTCCGGTGGTCGAGAAGGGCAAGGTCGTGGGCATGGTGACCAACCGCGACTATCGCTTCGAGACCAATCTCGACGCACCGGTGCGCTCGATCATGACTCCGCGCGAACGCCTGATCTATGTGATGGAAGGCGCGAGCCCCGAGGAGGCGCGCTCGCTCCTGCACAAGCACCGCCTGGAGCGCGTCCTGGTCGTGCGCGACGGATTCGAGCTGCGCGGCCTGATCACCGTGAAGGACATCCTCAAGTCGAGCGAGCACCCCGACGCCGCCAAGGACCAGCACGGCAAGCTGCGCGTCGGGGCGGCCGTCGGAATCGGCGAAGGGACCGAGGAGCGCGTCGCCGCGCTCGTCGAAGCCGGGGTCGACGCCATCGTCGTGGACACCGCGCACGGGCATGCGCAGGGCGTGCTCGACCGGCTGCGCTGGATCAAGAAGAACGCCGGCTCGGCGGAAGTGATCGGCGGGAACATCGCCACCGCCGACGGCGCGAAGGCGCTCGTCGACCAGGGCGCGGACGGCGTGAAGGTCGGAATCGGGCCGGGCTCGATCTGCACCACGCGCGTCGTCGCGGGTGTGGGAATCCCGCAGATCACCGCGATCCAGAACGTCGCCGCGGCTCTCGAGAAGAGCGGCGTGCCGCTCATCGCCGACGGCGGCGTGCGCTTTTCCGGCGACGTCGCCAAGGCGATCGCCGCCGGCGCCCATGCCGTCATGTTGGGGAGCCTGTTCGCGGGAACGGAGGAATCTCCGGGCGAGATCGAGCTCTTCCAGGGACGCTCGTACAAGTCCTACCGCGGGATGGGGTCGCTGTCGGCGATGCAGCAGGGCTCGGCCGACCGCTACTTCCAGGACTCCTCGGTGCACGCCGACAAGCTGGTTCCCGAGGGTGTCGAAGGTCGGGTGCCCTACAAGGGGCCGGTAACGAGCGTGATCGAGCAGTTGATGGGCGGCGTGCGCGCGAGCATGGGCTACTGCGGCTGCGAGGACATCGACGCGATGCGAACCCGCGTGCAGTTCGTCGAGATCACATCGGCCGGGATGCGCGAGTCCCACGTCCACGACGTGCAGATCGTCAAGGAAGCTCCCAACTACCAGATCGGGGACTGACCCCAGCCTCGTGCACGACAAGATCCTCATCCTCGATTTCGGCGCGCAGTACTCGCAATTGATCGCGCGCCGGGTCCGGGAAGCGAAAGTCTATTGTGAGCTGCATCCCTTCGACGTCGGCGACGGCTTCATTCGTGACTTCGCCCCGCGCGGAGTGATTCTCTCAGGCGGTCCGGCTTCCGTATACGAGGACGCCACGCCGAAGGCGCCGGAGGCGGTGTTCAAGCTCGGGGTCCCTGTTCTCGGCATCTGCTACGGGATGCAGACCATGGCGGCGCAGCTCGGCGGCCAGGTCGAGAACTCCAGGGTGCGCGAATTCGGCTACGCCGAAGTGCGCGCGCGCGGCCATTCCAAACTCCTCGAGGGCATCCAGGACCGCATCAACGGCGAGAAGCACGGGCTGCTCGACGTGTGGATGAGCCACGGCGACAAGGTGACCGCGCTGCCAGCCGGCTTCAAGGTGATCGCGAGCAACGAGTCGACGCCGATCGCCGCGATGGCCGACGAAGCGCGCGGCTTCTACGGCGTGCAATTCCACCCGGAAGTGACACACACTCGTAAGGGCGGCGCGATCCTCGATCGTTTCGTGCACAAGATCTGCGGGTGCGGCGACGACTGGAACATGCCCGACTACGTCGCCGAAGCGGTCGAGAAGGTGCGCCGCGCGGTCGGCGGCGAGGAGGTCCTGCTCGGGCTCTCCGGCGGGGTCGATTCTGCGGTCGCCGCGGCGCTCATCCATCGCGCGATCGGCGACCGGCTCACTTGCGTGTTCGTCGACACGGGCCTGCTGCGCCTGAACGAGGCGGGACAGGTGATGGACACGTTCTCGAAGCACCTCGGCGTAAGAGTCGACCTGGTCGACGCGTCGGCACGTTTTCTGGCCGCGCTCGCGGGGGTCTCCGATCCGGAGGCGAAGCGCAAGATCATCGGCCGCGAGTTCGTCGAGGTCTTCCAGGCGGAGGCGAAGAAGTTCCCGAAGGTGAAATGGCTCGCGCAGGGCACGATCTATCCGGACGTGATCGAATCGGCGGGAGCGAAGACCAGGAAGGCGCACACCATCAAGTCGCATCACAACGTCGGCGGCTTGCCGGAGACCCTGCACCTGAAGCTTCTCGAGCCCTTGCGCGAGCTCTTCAAGGACGAGGTGCGCGAGCTGGGGGTCGCGCTCGGCCTGCCGCGCGAGATGGTGTACCGGCATCCGTTTCCCGGGCCCGGCCTGGGCGTGCGGATTCTCGGCGAGGTGAAGCGAGAGTACGCGGAGCTGCTGCGCCGCGCCGACGCGATCTTCATCGACGAGCTGCGCACGGCCGGCTGGTACGACAAGGTCGCCCAGGCCTTCGCGGTGTTCCTGCCGGTGAAGTCGGTGGGCGTGATGGGCGACGGGCGCACCTACGAGCACGTCGTCGCCTTGCGCGCGGTGCAGACCACCGATTTCATGACAGCGAGCTGGGCGCCGCTGCCCCACGAGCTGCTCGCGAAGATCTCGAGCCGGATCACCAACGAAGTGCGCGGCGTCAACCGGGTGGTGTACGACATCTCCGGCAAGCCTCCGGCGACCATCGAATGGGAATGACTTCCGAAATCGACGCGGCGATGATGCACGAAGCTCTGCAGCTCGCGGGTCGGGCCGCGGGGCAGGGCGAGGTGCCCGTAGGCGCGGTGGTGGTGAAGGACGGCAAGATCGTCGGCCGCGGCTACAACTCGCCGATCTCGTCGGGCGATCCCACTGCGCACGCCGAGATCCGCGCGCTTCGCGACGCCGCCGGCGCGCTTGCGAACTACCGGCTCGTCGGCTGCACGCTGTACGTCACGCTCGAGCCCTGCGCCATGTGCGCGGGCGCGATCATGCACGCGCGCGTGGCGCGGCTCGTATATGCCGCCGCCGACCCCAAGACCGGCGCCTGCGGCAGTGTCGTCGATCTCTTCGCGGAGGATCGCCTGAACCACCACACCGAGGTCACCGGCGGGGTCCTCGCGGCCGAAGCCGGCATGCAGCTCTCGGAGTTTTTTGCGGCGCGTCGCAGGAACGATGCCGAGGATTGAGATCTCCATACCCGAGCAGACCTTGAAGCTCCTTGCGGACGACGGCAAAGAACTCAAGCGCTATTCCGTTTCGACTTCACGCAACGGTGCGGGCGAGCTCGAAGGAAGCTTCTGCACCCCGCGGGGCGAGCACGTCGTGCGGGCCAAGATCGGTGTCGGACAGGCGATTAACACCGTGTTCAGGGGACGCCGCCCGACCGGAGAGGTCTGGACGCCCGAGCTGGGGGAGCGTTTTCCAGGTCGCGACTGGATACTCACGCGCATCCTCTGGCTGTCGGGACGCGAACTGGGGAAAAACCGCTTGGGGAACGTCGACACGATGAGACGCTATATCTATATCCACGGGAGTCCCGACTCCGTGCCCATGGGCGAGCCCGGGTCGATCGGCTGCATCCGCATGCGCAATCAAGACATCGTGGAGCTATTCGATCGCGTGCCAGCGGGAACACCGGTCAGGATCACCGCCTCATGAACAAAGACCGGCTGGAAGCGTTCAGCGACGGCGTGATCGCCGTCATCATCACCATCATGGTGTTGGAGATGAAGGTCCCGCACGACGCCGATCCGGCGGCGCTCGTGCCGCTCATTCCGATTTTCCTGAGCTACGTGCTGAGCTTCGTCTACGTCGGGATCTACTGGAGCAACCACCACCACATGTTTCACGCCGTGCACCACGTCAACGGCGCGATCCTGTGGGCGAACCTGCATCTGCTGTTCTGGCTGTCGCTGGTGCCCTTCGTCACCGGATGGATGGACGAGACCCATTTCGCGCCGCTGCAGGTCGCCGCGTACGGAGTGGTGCTGCTCTGCGCCGCGTGCGCCTACACCATCCTGACCGTGGTGCTCGTCGCAAACCACGGAAAGGATTCCCTGCTCGCCAAGGCCCTGGGGAGGGACTTCAAGGGAAAGATCTCGCTCGCGATCTACGTGGTCGCGATCGCGTTCGCCTTCGCGTGGCCGTGGATCGCGTGCGGGCTGTACGCGCTTGTCGCGGCGATCTGGCTGTTCCCCGACCGGAGGTTCGAGAACCTGTTCGCGGAGGAGCGGAAGTGAGCGCAATGACGAAGCTCCTCGGCATCGAGCTTCCCATCGTTCAAGCTCCGATGGCGGGCTCGCAGGGCAGCGCGCTCGCCGTTGCGGTGTCCAACGCGGGCGGGCTCGGCTCGCTCCCCTGCGCCATGCTGGGCGCCGAAGCCATGCGCAAGGAGCTTGCAGCGATCAAGAGCCAGACGGCGAAGCCGTTCAACGTGAACTTCTTCTGCCATACGGTGCCCGAGCCGGATACCCGGCGCGAAGCCCTGTGGCGGACCGTGCTTTCACGCTACTTCCAGGAATTCGGGCTCGAGGTGAGCGCGATTCCCGCCGGCGCCGGGCGCCTGCCTTTCAGCGCGGAAACGGCTGAGGTGCTGGGCGAATTCAAGCCCGCGGTGGTGAGCTTTCATTTCGGCCTGCCTTCCGAGGAACTGCTCGCGCGCGGTGCGAAGCTGGGGGGCGAAGATACTGTCCTCCGCGACGACGGTGGAGGAGGCGCGTTGGCTGGATGAGCGGGGTGTCGACGCGATCATCGCGCAAGGCGTGGAGGCGGGCGGCCATCGCGGCATTTTCCTGTCGCAGGATCTAGCGACGCAGGTTGGCACGTTCGCGCTGGTGCCGCAGATCGCGAGAGCGGTCCGGGTTCCGGTGATCGCCGCCGGAGGCGTCGCGGATGCGAAAGGGGTCGCGGCGGCCATGGCGTTGGGCGCGGCCGGGGCGCAGATCGGGACGGCCTACCTGCTTTGCCCGGAGGCCACCACGAGCGCGGTGCACCGCGCGGCGCTCAAAAGCGATGCGGCTCGCCTTACGGCCCTCACCAATCTCTTCACCGGCCGACCCGCTCGAGGGATCGTCAACCGCATCATGAGAGAGCTCGGCCCGATCAACGCCACGGCGCCCGCTTTTCCCCTCGCCACCTCCGCGATCGCGCCGCTTCGCGCGAAGGCAGAGAGCGGGGGGAGCGGAGATTTCTCGCCGCTGTGGTGCGGACAGAACGTCAGCGGTTGCAAGGAGCTGCCCGCCGCCCAGCTCACCCGGGAATTGAGCATCGGCGTGGCGCGGTGAAAATCTCCGTCGTCGTCCCCGCATTCAACGAGGAGAGGCTTCTCCCCGCCACGCTCCGCAGCGTCCGCGCGGCGATGTCCGCGTTCGACGCGCGCGGCTGGGAGTCGGAGCTGATCGTCTGCGACAACAATTCCGCGGACGGAACGGCGGAGGCTGCGCGCGCCGGCGGAGCCCAGGTCGTCTTCGAGGCCTTCAATCAGATAGCCCGGGCGCGGAACACGGGCGCGTCGCGCGCGAGCGGCGACTGGCTGATCTTCGTCGACGCGGATTCGCAGCCGAGCCGCGAGCTTTTCGAGGACGCGGCTGCGCAGATCGAAGGCGGGCGCTGCATCGCGGGCGGGAGCACCGTTGCGCTAGCAACCGATCGCGCGTACGCGCAGCTGTTCGTGCGCTTCTGGAACGCGCTCAGCAGGACCCTCAACTGGGGCGCCGGGTCGTTCATCTTCTGCGAGGCCGCCGCGTTTCACGGGCTAGGTGGCTTCAGCCGCGAGCTCTACGCGGGGGAGGAGATCGATCTCTTCCGGAGGCTGAAGCGCCTCGCCCGACTCCGCGGACGGACCGTCGTGATCCTCGACCGGCATTCGCTCGCGACGAGCGACCGCAAGCTGCGGCTCTATAGCCTGAGCGAGCATCTCGGCTTCCTGCTGAGGATGTCATTCTCCGCGGGTCGAGCGCTGCGCGACCGCGGCGCCTGCTTTCCCTGGTACGACGGGCGACGCTAGGATTACGCTCTGTTACACTTGGCGCAGCGCGCTTCGACTATAGTTGCGCGCATCGTTTCCATTCCGATCATTTTCTCCAAGTGCGCTTCCTGGTTCTCGTCGCGTCGTTGATCACGCTTGCCAGCTGCAATTGGCGGACGAGCCCGCCCGCGGATGCTCCGACCGGAGTGACCGCCACGCCCGGGGACGGCCTCGTCCTTCTCTCTTGGGATACGCAGCCCGACCTGACGTACTGGATCTTCTTCCAACCCGGTAGCTCGGTCACCGCCGCCACGCCGGGGTCCATCGTGATCCGCAACGCGATATCGCCACGCCCGGTCGGCGGCCTGGCGAACGGAACCCAATACGCGTTCGTGATGAACGCGACGCACTCCGACAGCGAGGCCGGGCCGGCCTCACCGGTCGTCGTGGCTACCCCCCGGCTCGGGGGGGAGAACTGGGTCTCGGGTCCCTCGCTCACGACTCAAACCCTCAGAGCGATCGCGTTCAACGGCAGCCGCCTCGTCGTGGTCGGCGACGCCGCGACCATCTTCGCGGGGGACTTCAACTACGGCAACTCGAATCCGCCGGGCGTGAGCGCATGGACGCCGGCGTCCTCGCTCCCGCTCGGATTCACCGCGAACCTGAGCGCGGCCGTGGCGAGCGGAGGTTTCCTCGCGGTGGGAAGGGACGGATCCACGATCAACAGCCCCGACGGGCTGACCTGGGCTTCGGGTACGCAGATTCCAGGCGCCGGCATCAATGCCGTCACGGTGGGTACCCCATCCAGCCTGACGACGTTCGTGGCGGTCGGGGACGGCGGGGTGATATTCGCCAGCATCGACGGCGCGCTTACCTGGATTACGGTTCCGCCCATAACGCCGAATAATCTGTTCGGCGTGTCGTTCATCAACGGCCAATACGTCGCGACCGGCGCTGCCGGCACGCTGCTGACGAGCTTGGACGGCAGAACCTGGGCTGCGCAAACCTCGAATACCGGTAACGCGTTGCGAGGCGCGGCCTTCGCCAATACCGCAGCCGGACCGCGCTACGTCGCCGTGGGCGACGCGGGGACGGTCGTGACCAGCCCGGACGCCATCGCGTGGGCTCAGATCCCTTCGTTGTTCGCCGAGAATCTGAACGGAGTCGTGTTCCGCACCCGGTTCGTCGCGGTCGGGCAGGCCCCGGCTGGGCAGAGCGCCAGGGTGGCGTTCAGCGACGACGGGGTGAGCTGGACCGTGACGTCGGCCGGCTCGAGCGACCTGACGAGCATCGTCTCCCCTCCGTCGATGTACCTGGCGGTAGGCGCTGCCGGCGCCAACGCGGTTTCGAGGTGAGGCGCTGACCCGGACAGGCGGTGCGTTTCGCGTAGAATTGCCTCGGAGGGACAAAATCGGAGGAGAACATGGCCAAACTCAACATCAACGGCAGCACACGCGACGTGCAGGTGGATGCCGGCACGCCGCTTCTGTGGGTCATCCGGGAGCAGGTCGGCCTCACCGGCACTAAATACGGCTGCGGCGTCGCTCAGTGCGGCGCCTGCTCGGTGCATCTGAACGGGGAAGTGGTGCGCTCCTGCTCCATACCCGTCCGCGCCGTCAAGCCCACCGACACGATCGTCACCATCGAGGGCCTGTCGAAAGACAGCTCGCATCCTGTGCAGAAGGCGTGGGCCGCGATCGACGTGCCGCAGTGCGGCTACTGCCAGTCCGGGCAAATCATGGCGGCGGCGGCGCTTCTCATAAAAAAGCCGCAGCCGAGCGACGCCGACATCGATGAAGCGATGACCAACATCTGCCGCTGTGGCACCTATCAACGCATCCGTGCGGCCGTGCACATGGCCGCCGACATGGACAAGAAGGCCTAAAGCCGGGAGACGACCATGACAACCACCACGCAAACGACAAATCTCTCCCGCCGCAAGTTCATCGTCGGCTCCGCTGCCGCAGGCGGCGGGCTCGCTCTCGGTTTTCCCCTTCCGTTTGCAATCGGGGAGGCTGCCGCGCAAGGCGCGGCCGCAGCCGAGATCAACGCCTGGGTTGTCGTCAGACCCGACGACACCTGCGTCATTCGGATCGCCCGCTCCGAGATGGGGCAGGGGACGCTCACGGGCCTTGCGCAGCTCGTCGCCGAGGAGCTCGAGTGCGACTGGAAGAAAGTAGCCACCGAGCACGTCTATCCGGGGCAGAACCTCGCCCACAAGCGCGTCTGGGGCGACATGGCAACTGGCGGCAGCCGCGGCATCCGCGGCTCGCAGGATTACGTTCGCCGGGGTGGCGCTGCCGCGCGCATCATGCTTATGCAGGCGGCGGCTGATCAATGGAAAGTGCCGGTCGGCGAGCTGACGGTTTCCGACGGAGTCATTACGCACGTGCAATCGAACCGCAAGATCTCCTACGGGAAAGTCGCGTCGGCGGCGGCCAAGCTGACTCCGCCCGATCCGAAGGCGATCAAGCTCAAGGACCCGAAGGACTGGAAGATCGCCGGCAAACCGATGAAGCGCCTGGACACCGCCGACAAGCTGAACGGCAGCAAGGTGTATGCGATCGACGTCAAGCTGCCCGGCATGCTGCTCGCCGCGGTCAAGAAATGCCCGGTGCACGGCGGCACGCTCTCGAGCTACGACGAAGCCAAGGTCGCGAACCTGCCCGGCGTAAAGCGCGTGGTCAAGGTGCACGACAACGCGGTCGCCATCGTCGCGGACACCTGGTGGCGGGCAAAGACGGCGCTCGATGCGCTGCCCGTGACCTGGAACGAAGGCGAGGGCGGCACGCAATCGAGCGCGACGATCGCCGAGCGCCTCAAGGAAGGCTTGACTGCGAACGACGCCTTCGCGGACACGAATATCGGCGACGCGCCCAAGGCGATCGCCGGCGCGGCGAAGAAGGTCGAGGCGGTCTACAGCACGCCTTTCCTTTCCCACGCGACGATGGAGCCGATGAACTGCACGGCTATCGTCACAGCGGACAAGGTCGAGGTATGGACCGCGACTCAGAGCGCCGAGGGTTCGCTCGCTGCGGCGTGCGAGGAGGCGGGCGTGCCGCTCGCGAAAGGCGAGGTGCACAAGCTCGATCTGGGCGGCGGGTTCGGCCGGCGCGGGGGCACGCAGGACTACACGCGGCAGGCCGTCGCCGTCGCAAAGCAAATGCCGGGCACGCCGATCAAGCTGATCTGGAGCCGCGAGGAAGACCAGGCGCACGACTTCTATCGGCCGATCTCGCAATGCAAGATGAGCGCCGGCCTCGACGAGGGCGGCAAGCTCGTCGGAATGCATATCCGGGTGTCGGGGCAGTCGATCAACGCGCACCTAAACCCCGGCGCGATCAAGGAAGGCAAGGACACCCGCCAGCTCCAGGGAATGTGGAAGGAGCCGGGAGACGCGCAGTTCGGCTATACGGTTCCGAACCTCATGATCGAGTACGCGATGCGCAACACGCACATGCGGGTTGGCCCCTGGCGCGGCGTCAACACCAACCAGAACGGCGTGTACCTGGAGTGTTTCGTCGAGGAAGTGGCGCGCGCGGCCGGCGCCGATTCGCTCGAGTTTCGTCGCTCGATGATGCAGAACCACCCCAAGCACCTGAGCGTGCTGAACGCCGTGGCGGAAAAAGCGGGCTGGGGCAAGCCGCTGCCCGCCGGCGTGCACCGCGGCGTCGCGCAGTTCATGGGCTATGGCAGCTACTCGGCGGCGGTCGCCGAGGTCTCGGTGAGCGCCGAAGGCAAGCTCAAGGTGCATCGCATGGTGCTCGGGATCAACTGCGGCCACGTGGTCAATCCCGACCAGGTGGCGGCGCAGATCGAAGGGTCGGTGGCGTACGGCCTCAGCGCAGCCTTGTACGGCGAGATGACGGTCGAGCGCGGGCGCATGGTTGAGCTGAATTTCCACAACTACCAGATCCTGCGCCTTGCCGAGATGCCGAAGATCGAGACGGTGCTCGTGCCGAGCTACGATTTCTGGGGCGGCGTGGGCGAGCCTACGATCTGCGTGGTCGCGCCGGCGGTGATGAACGCGATCTATGCCGCGACCGGCAAGCCGGTGCGCAGCCTGCCGCTGAAGAACGTCAAGCTGGTGTAGAGCGGCCGGGACGGGCCACACCCGTCCCGGATTACTCTTCGGCCCGTTTGAGAAGGAGTCATGAGATCTCCTGACGGGCTACGCGGCCTTGTCGCCGCGATCGGCGCAAGTCTTGCCGCGTTGGGCATTGCGTTTTCGCCGGTCGCGACGCGCGATGTAGCCGCACAAGCCGCAACACCAGCGCTCTGGAAGGTCGCCGGCCCGAAGGGGAGTGTTTTCCTGTTCGGATCGTTCCATATGCTTCCCGCCGACGTGAAATGGCGAAGCCCCGCCGTGGATAAGGCTTTGAACGAGGCCGCAGTCGTCGTCTTCGAAACCGACCTCGCCGGGGCGCACGACCCGCGGGTCGCCCAGACATTGATCGGGAAATACGGCTATCTTCCACCGGGGCAAACGCTCGACAGGATTTTGCCTCAGAGCACGTGGGCCGAGCTCGATAGGACGGCGACAGAGCTCGGTGTGCCGGGCTCCGCTCTTGCGCCTTTGCGGCCTTGGCTGGCTGCGGTGACACTGGGGCTTCAGCTGGTCGTCAAGGAGGGCTTCGACCCGAGCAACGGCGTGGAACAGCAGGTCATGGCGTGGGCGGGGCCAAACGGCAAGAGCTTCGCTTCGCTGGAGACGAGCGAGTCTCAGATCAGGATCTTCGGCGACCTCACGCGCGAACAGGAGATCGCGCTTCTGACGATCGCTCTCCAGCAGGTCCGCGAAACGCCGAAAATGCTCGGCGACATGCTCGTCGCCTACCGCAAGGGCGATCTCGCGACGCTCGAGAGGACCCTCAATATCGGCTTCGACGATTTTCCGCTGCTGCGCAAGCGTATTCTCAAGGACCGCCACGAAAAGTGGGTACCGAAGATCGAAAGGATGATCGCGGATGGGCGCACCCATATGATCATCGTCGGCGTGGCCCACTTGGTGGGACCCGACAGCGTTGTCGCGATGCTGCGAGCCAAGGGAGTGAAAGTCGAGGGCCCCTAGCGCTGTTGACCGGCGGCAGCGTCAACCGGAAAACAGCGCACGAATCTTGCGCGCGTCGGGCCGAGCGATAGCGCCCTTCTCGGTGAAGAGCGCGCTCACGAGTTTGGCAGGCGTGATGTCGAAGGCGGGGTTGGCCACAGCCACGCCTTCGGGCGCCCAGCGCACGCCGCCATAGTCCGTGACCTCCGCCGCGCCGCGCTCCTCGATGGGGATCGATGCGCCGTCGGCGACAGCGACGTCGATGGTGGAAAGGGGCGCGGCGACGTAGAAAGGTATGCCGTGCCGCTCCGCCAGGACCGCGATGGTATAGGTCCCGATCTTGTTCGCGACGTCGCCGTTCGCCGCGATGCGGTCCGCGCCCACGATGACGAGGTCGATCCTGCCCAAACTCATCATGTGCCCGGCCATGCTGTCGGTGATCAGCGTGACCGGAATCTTTTCCTGGATCAGCTCCCAGGCAGTCAGGCGGGCGCCCTGAAGATAAGGCCGGGTCTCGCTCGCAACGACCGAGATGCGCTTTCCGGCGTCGCGAGCGGAACGGATGACGCCCAGCGCAGTGCCGTGGCCGGCGGTGGCGAGGGCTCCGGTGTTGCAGTGGGTCAGGACGCGCGCTCCGTCGGGCACGAGGGCGGCGCCGGCGCGCCCGATGGCGCGATTGGTTTCCACATCGGCGGCAAAGAGCGCAAGGGCCGCGTCCGCCAGCTTCGCCGCCGCGGACTTCGGATCGCCCTGATTCGCGGCGAATACGGCGCGCATCCGCTCGAGCGCCCAGAACAGATTGACCGCGGTCGGGCGGCTCTCGGCCAGGGTCTTGAACGCCGTTTCCATCGCGTCCGAAAATTGCGCGGGAGCGCGATGCTTTTCGCGCTGCGCCTCGAGGGCGACGCCGAAAGCCGCGGCGCAGCCGATCGCGGGAGCGCCGCGCACGGCCATGGCGCGGATGGCCACGGCCACGTCGGCGGCGCTGTTACAGCTCACATATTCGAAGCGGGCCGGCAGCAGGCGCTGGTCGATCAGCTCGAGACGCCCGTCCCGCCAGCGCAGCGTCTCGACGCCCGCCCCTCTAGATGACGCGTTCATTGCCACCGTCGACCGGCACCTGCGCGCCGGTAGTCTTGGCGAAAAGCGGCCCGCACATTTCGGCTGCGAGCTCGGCGACGTCGGCGCTCCGGACCTCGGTGTGGAGCACATTGTTCTTCTTGTACGCTTCGATCGTCATTCCGTACTGCTTGGCGCGTTGAGCGAGGACCTCGTCTGTCCACAGGCCCGTATCGAACACCGCGTTCGGATGCAAGGTATTGATGCGAATGCCGTCGGCGCCCCACTCGAGCGCGGCTATGCGCACGAGCTGGTTCAGAGCAGCCTTAGCCGCGGAGTAGGCCGAAGCGCCCGGGCCCGGCGCGGGAACGTTCTTCGAGCCGATCACCACGACGCGCCCCCCGCGCGGCGCGAGCTTGAGCAGGGGATGACAGGCCTGCATCAGGAGCAGATTGGCGTCGAGGTTGACGTCCATCGACTTGCGCCATTCCTTTGCGGGCAGATCGGCGATCTTGCGGCTGGCCGGGAAAATGCCGGCGTTCAGCACCAGCATGTCTAGCCCGCCGAAGGTTTCAACCGTCTGGACGATTGCAACAGTCAGCTGCGTGTCGTCGGTTAGGTCGCAGCGCAGTCCGAGAAAATCGGGCCGCGAGTGCAGCGATTCGATCTTGGGGTCGAGGTCGAGCCCGACTACCGCCGCACCCCGAGCGAGAAAGGCGGCCACGGCCGCCTTTCCGATCCCTGAGGCCGCGCCGGTGATGAGTGCCACTTCGCCGGCGAACGCCGGCGGCTTGCCGCCTTTCTTGAGCTTCGCCTGTTCGAGGTCCCAGTACTCGACGTCGAACAGATACTTCGCGGGCAGTGCTTGGAAGCCGCCGAGCGCTTCGGAGCGCAGGATCACCTGGATCGTGTGATCGTAGATCTCCGCGACGATGGCCGCATCCTTGGCCGTGCGTCCGACCGCGGCGAGACCGAATGCTGGGTCGAGCACGACTCTCGGCGCCGGATCGAGCATCGTCTTGGGCTCCTTGGCCTTGGGTGCGTGCTCGTTGAAGTACCGCTTGTACTCCGCCGCATACCGGTCGAGGTCTGTGCCGACCATTGGCGTGCGCTTGGTGCGGATTACGTGGTCGGGCGTCGCCGGGCCCTGCTGGGAGATACGCGCCGCGTCGGAATGCCGTGCGAAGGCAAGGGTGCGGTTTTCGGTTACGGTGCGCATTATGAGAGGACCGCCGGCCAAGTCTGAGAGCTTGCGTCGAAGCTCCGGCTGTGCATAGAGGTCGATCTTTCCTGCACTAGCCCACTCGTGGACGACCTCCCAGGCTTCCTTCGATTCGAGGTACTTTTCCGCCAGCGTCACCAGCTCGATCATGCGCTCGTAGGACTCTCGCGCGGTATCGCCGAAGGAGAAGATTCCGTGGTTGAGAAGGACCATCCCCACCGTTTCGCGCGTTCCCTGTCGCTTGAACTCTCTCGCACAGAACTGCGCGAGATCGAATCCCGGCATGAGATAGGGGATCACGACGCAGCGCTTGCCGTAGATCTCGCGGATGCGCTTCTCGCCGTCCTTCGTGTTGGTGACCGAAAGCACCGCGTCGGCGTGGGTGTGGTCGACGAATTTCTGGGGCATGAGCCCATGGAGGATGGTCTCGATCGAAGGCGCCGGAGCCGACGCCTTCAGCATGTGGGTGACCAGCTGGTTGACCATCTCGGGGTCGGACAGCGACGGCAGCTCGGCGAGCCGCAGCACGTGCGCGAGGCGCACCGGCGAGAAGCCCTGCGGCTCGATCGTCTCGAGGTCCCAGCCGCTGCCCTTGACGTAAAGGATGGTTTCCTCGTCGCCGAACAGGGTCTTCTCGCGGATCTTCACCGAGGTGTTGCCGCCGCCGTGGAGCACCAGTGACTTGTCGCGGCCGAGCAGCCGCGAGGTGTAGACGCGGAGGCCCAGGTCGCCCTGAAACTGCTTCGCCTCCTCGTCCTTCCACAAGCTTTGCATCCGTAGGATTATAAGGGCCCTCATGCCCGCACAGTTCACGGTCAGGATCATGGCTTGGTCCGAAGCGCTGCCGCTTGCGCGGCCCGTGAGGGAGAGGGTATTCATCGAAGAGCAGAGGGTTCCGCGGGAGCTCGAATGGGACGAATGGGATGAACACAGCGAGCACGCCATCGCCTGCGACACCGCGGGCCGCCCGATCGGCACCGCGCGTCTGCTGCCCGACGGGCGAGTGGGGCGTATGGCGGTGCTGAAAGACTGGCGCCGGAAGGGCGTCGGCGCGGCGCTCCTCGCTGCGATACTCGACCGGGCGCGCGGCCGCTCCATGGCGCGCGTCGTGCTCCACGCGCAGACTCATGCGGCCGGTTTCTACAGGCGGTTCGGCTTCAGCGAGTGGGGAGGGGAGTTCGTCGAGGCCGGGATCCCGCACGTCGAGATGGCGCTCGACCTCTTTCCCGCGAGAGGGTCAGGCGATAGCTGACCGTTCCGCTCACGCTGCCGTCCTCGCGGTAGCTGCGCTCGTGGAATTCGATGCGCCCGTCTTTTCCGAAGCACAGCGTGGTCGAGCAGCGGGTGCCGTATCCGCCGACGGCGAGAATTCGAATCGCGGACAAGCGCTCCTCCATTTCGAGGCTCACTCCGGTGCTGGGAAGCTCCCCGCTCTGGGCGCGCTCGCTGTCGCTCAGGAGCTCGAAGGCCGAGGCGGCGTCGAACGTCTTCTTGAACCGCTCGGCGAACCTCGCCTTGGCCTTCTCGACCTTGGGCCAGGGCGTGTCCAGCAGGTGATTCGAAAGGCCGTGAATCCCCGCCTCTACGCGCGCGGGAGCTCCGGCGCCGCGATTGGAGGTGAAGCAGAGCGAGTCGGAGTCCCCGACCAGCAGGCTGAAGCCGTTATAGCTCGTTGCGCGCCGCTCAACGTCCCGCAGATACTCGAGCGGGCCTGAGCGGCCGGTAAGGAAATCCGATACCAGCGCGCCGCGGGAAGGCGCCCCGGTTTTCCTGTCGGACGGGTTTCGGTAGTTCGTCAGCGCGGCGAATCGCCCGTCCAGAGTGATTCCGAGCCAAGTGCCGCCGGCCTCGAGATCGCGCCCAGCGAGGACGTTGGGGTGGTCGTCCCAGAAGCCGGCGGGCGCGGCCGGCCGCCCGAAATATTCGTCCCGGTTTGCGGCAACGATGAGGCTGTAATCCGGGAGCGCGCGCCAGGCGAGGGCGATCAGGCACATCGTCAGAAACTGCGGAAGACTTCCTGTTTTCGCGACGAACCCGGTGCGAGCAGCGCAGCGATGCCGTGCCGTGCCACCAGTTGCGCAAGCTCCGCCTCGAAACGCGCGCCGTCGGGAACGCTCTCGTAGACCTCCATCCAGGTGGTTTCGTCGTCCCGGCGCCGCAGCAGCCTTCCGCCGATTCCAGTGGCCTCGGACAGCTCGCGCTGCAGAGCGCCGACCGCCGCCAGTGCGCGCTCCGCGTTTCCCGGCGGCACGCGGTAGTAGATGTAGTAGCTCGCGTTCACGCGACGGCGTAGGGCAGGGGGAGAAAGCGCAGAGCGGGTCCGCCCGGCGCCTTGAGGTGCACGGTCGAGCGCTCGCGGCTCGAGGCCTGCACGACGGCGAGGAGATCGTAGCCGCCCTCGGGCGAGGCTTCGGCGTTGACGACCATGCCGCTCGCCTGTTCGCCGAGATCCCCGCTGAAAAGCGCGTCCCCCGCTTGCGCCGAAACGGGAGCGTTCGCGAGGTACATCCGCCGCTTCACCTTGCCGAGGTGCTGGGCGCGGGCGACGACCTCTTGCCCGGTGTAGCAGCCTTTGTCGAAGCTCACTCCGCCGATCAGCTCGAGGTTCGTCATTTGGGGAATGAATTGATCCTGGGTCGCCGCGGTGACGAGCGGCAGGCCGGCGCGGATGTCCAGCCATCGCCAAACGCGCGCATCCGTGAGCTCCACGCGGCTCTCGATCGGAGTCGTGAGCGCGAAAAAGAGCCTTCCGTCTTTCAGCCTTACGGCCGTCCCGACACCGGAGAGGCTGCGGACTTCGTTGGGCTTCGCCGGCAAGTCCGAAAACATTCCGCCGAGCGCGCGCTCAGCCTGCTCACCGGCTCCGCCCGCGAGCACGATCGAGTTCGATGCATCCGAGACCTTTACTCGCGAGCGCAGCACGAACTTCGAGATCTGCTTTTCCACCACGGAAACGAGATCGCGGGACAAGGCCATCGAGAATCCGGACCCATCGCGCCAGAGGAGAAAGTTCGCGAGCATTCTTCCTTTGGGCGTGCAATAGGCTCCGTAGCTGCCCGAGCGCAGGCTGACCTGCGCGACGTCGCAGCTCAGCTGGCCCTGCAGGAAGGCCTCGGCGTCCTCGCCGCTGAATCGCAGCACTCCCAGATGATCGAGCGTCGCGAGAAAATCGCCGTGCGATCCCGCGGCGCTGGACGTCACCCGGTGTTCGACATGTTGAAGCGAACTCATTAGCGTTTATTATACGAGCGTAGTCAAGGAGCCTTGGACGAACCTACGCGATGCTGCTCAGACTGAAACTGCTGATCTTGGCGATCTCCGCGGCGGCGCTCGGATTCTGCGGCTGGCTCTTCTGGTTCGCGCTCTCGCCGATCGAGCTCGCGTCCCCTACAGTGGACTTCTCGATACGGCCCGGCAGCACGCTGCGCAGCGCGACGCGGCAACTCATCGACGCCGGCCTGCCCCTGCCCGAGTGGAAGTTCGTTCTGCTGGCGAGGGCGAACGGCGCGAGCGCCGCAGTCAAGGCCGGCAGCTACCAGGTCTCCGAGGGCGTGACGCCGCTCATCCTGATACGCAAGATCATGCGCGGCGAGTACGCCCAGGCGGAAGTACTCTTTTTAGAGGGCTGGACGTTTCGCCAGATGCGGGAAGCGCTCGAAGGGCACCCGGACCTGAAGCACGACACGGCGGGCCTTGCGGAGGCGGAGATCATGGCGAGGCTGGGCGATCCCGGGATCATCCCCGAGGGCATGTTTTTTCCCGATACCTATGTCTTCGCTAAGGGTTCGAGCGATTTGGCCGTGCTGGCGCGCGCACGCCGCGCGATGAAGGGCCAGCTGGACGCCGCGTGGGCGAAGCGTGACCCGGATCTGCCGATAGCCGATCCGTACGAGGCGCTCATCCTCGCCTCGATCGTCGAAAAGGAAACCGGGAAAGCGGACGATCGCGCGATGATCGCGGGAGTCTTCGCCAACCGCCTGCGCCGCAAGATGAAGCTGCAGACCGACCCGAGCGTGATCTACGGCATGGGAGAGCAATTCGACGGCAATCTTCGGAAACGCGATCTCGTGAGGGACACGCCTTTCAATACCTACACCCGGCTGGGCCTGCCTCCGCACCCGATCGCGATGCCGGGGCTGGCCTCGATCGCCGCCGTCGTGCACCCGGCGAAGACCGACGCGCTGTATTTCGTCTCGCGCGGAGACGGAACGAGCGAGTTCTCGCGGACGCTCGTCGAGCACAATCGCGCGGTCGCGAAGTACCAGATGCCCGGCGCGCGCCGGCGGGCGAACCGATGAGCCGCGGCAAGCTGATCACGCTGGAAGGGATCGACGGGGCGGGTAAAAGCACGCACCTCCACGGCATCGAAGACCTCCTGCGCGGTCGCGGCAAAGATGTGGTCGTCACCCGCGAGCCCGGGGGCACGCCCCTCGGCGAGAAGCTGCGCACCGTGCTCCTCTCTCAGGCCATGAACATCGAGACGGAGACCCTGCTCATGTTCGCAGCGCGCCGCGAGCACATCGCACAGGTGATTGCGCCGGCGCTGGCGAAAGGACTCTGGGTGGTTTCCGACCGCTTTACGGATGCGACCTACGCCTATCAGGGTGCGGGCGGGGGCTTGGCGAAGGACAGGATAGCGGTCCTCGAGCGCTGGGTGAACGCTGGCCTGCTGCCCGATCTCACGCTCGTTTTCGATGTGCCCGTCGATGTGGCCCTCGCCCGGCTTTCGAAAAATCGCAAGGATCGCTTCGAATCCGAGAACAGCGCCTACTTCGAGCGCGTCCGAGCGGGCTATCTCGAACGCGCTGTGGCCGAGCCTCGCCGGATCCGAGTCGTCGACGGCCGGAGGCCGCCGAGCGAAGTTGAGAAAGAAGTTGAGGATATTGTTTCAACTATTTGTTAAACCTTATGTTTAAATGGCAAGAGCCGAGCTGGAAGCGCTGGATGCCCGTGCGCGAGCGCCTTCCCCATGCAATCCTTATTCAAAGCGGGGAAGGCTGGGGCGAGCTCGAGTTCGCACTATCGGTCGCCCAGTCCTTGCTGTGCGAGAAGCCGCTGACAGACCTGCGAGCCTGCGGGGTCTGCGCGGCTTGCAACTGGTTTTCGCAGGGCAATCACCCGGACTTCCGGCTGATCGTCCCGGAGATCCTCGCGCCGCAAGAGGAGGGCGCGGATCAGGGCAAGAAACGCAGCGAGCAGATCCGCATCGAGCAAGTCCGCGAGCTCGCCGATTTCCTTTCGGTCGGGACTCACAGGGCCGGCCTCCGTGTCATCCTGATCTATCCGGCCGAGGCGATGAACGCGAACACGCAGAACGCGCTGCTCAAGAGCCTGGAGGAGCCGCCGCCGTCCACGGTTTTTCTCTTAGTCGCGACTCAGCCGGACCGGCTGGCCCCCACTGTGCGCAGCCGCTGCATGAGATTCACTTTGACGCCGCCGGAGTCCAAGGAGGTCTCGACCTGGCTGAGAGAGCAGGGCGTCGAGCACGCCGAGTCGGCTCTCGCTGCCGTCGGCGGCGCGCCGCTCGCTGCGCTGAAGAGCATGGAGACGGAGCCCCATCGTCTCGCCTTCATCGAGGGGATTCGCCGGTACGATTTCGATCCGATTGCCGTAGCGGGGACGGTCGAGCGCGTCCCTCTATGGGATGTCGTCGGCTGGCTGCAACGCTGGAGCTTCGATTTGTTGCTTGCACGTGCGACCGGACGGGTCAGATACCACCTCGGCGATGAGCAGCTGATCGCCGATCTGTCCCAGCGCTGCGAGCCCGCGAGCATCGCCGCCTACCTGCGTCGGCTGGCGCAGGCCCGGGCGCTCGCCCGGCACCCTCTCAACGCGAAACTGTTCGTAGAGGACCTCCTGCTTCAATATCAGCGCCTGGTCGGGCAACCGTGATCTCCGACTCATTTCCCGGCTTGGTGGATTCACATTGCCACCTGGATTTTCCCGAGTTCGAGGGGAAGCTCGACGAAGTGCGGGAGGAGATGCGGGCAAACGGCGTGACCCACGCCTTGTGCATCAACGTCGAGCTGGCCGGCTTCCCCAAGGTGCTCGGACTCGCCGAGGCTCACGAGAATTTCTTCGCGACCGTCGGGGTTCACCCCGACCACGAAGGAGCGCCTGTGGATCCTGCGCGCCTGGTCGAGCTCGCTCGGCATCCACGCGTCGTCGCGATCGGAGAGACGGGCCTGGACTACTATCGGGCGTCGGGGGACCTGGAATGGCAGCGCGAGCGCTTTCGCGCCCACATCCGCGCGGCGCGCCGGTGTGGTAAGCCCCTGGTCATCCATACGCGCGAGGCGGCCGGGGACACGCTGCGGATCATGCGGGAGGAAGGGGCAGGAGAAGTAGGGGGGGTGATGCACTGCTTCACGGAATCCGAGGAAGTCGCCCAGGCCGCCCTCGCCTTGGGGTTCTACATTTCCTTTTCGGGGATCGTTACCTTCAAGAATGCGGGAAAGCTGAAGGATGTGGCGCGGGTCGTGCCGCTGGAGCGGCTCCTCGTCGAGACCGACTCACCCTATCTTGCTCCGGTTCCCCATCGGGGCAAGACCAACCGCCCCGGCCTGGTCCGCCACATCGCCGAAGAAGTCGCCCGCCTCCGCAACATCACCCTCGAGTCTCTCGCTCAGGCAACGACCGGAAATTTCTTCAGACTGTTCGGGCGTACGGGGAGCTAGAAACTACTTTAAGTAGATGCCATTTGACATAATACACATATGCGACAAACCAGATCAACGGGTCGGCCTCATCGAGCTCGCCTCGATACGCTTCTTGAGTTCCTCGGCTAGCGCCGGATCCAGCTTTTCCAGCCGCTCCAGGGATGCCAAGGCTTCCTCTCGATCCGCGATGCGGGCACATGCCGCGCCCAGCTCGAACCAGGCGCGGGGAAACTCCGGCTCGAGGCGCGTCGCTTCGCGGTACGCAGAGACGGCCCGGTCGAGCCGCTGGGCGTCGCGGTACGCCTCCCCCAGGTAGAAGAAGGTGACGAACGAGGTGCGGCCGATGGCGCTGGCCTGTTCTAGGGTGCGGGCAGCCTGTCCGGGCTGGCCTGCGCGGCGCTGGGATTCCCCGAGCAGATTCCACGCCCCGAGGTCCTCTGGATTGCGCCGCACGACCGGGGCCAGCGAGGCGATCGCCTTCGGGTAATCGCCGCGGCGCAGCCAGACATATCCGGTGATCACCCCCCAATCCGCGCCTTCGGGGTCCCGGCGCTGGCGCGCCTGAGCGACGCGCAGCAGTCCGTCCCAATCCCGCTTTCGGTTCAGCTCGGCGATTTGCTCCCGCTCGTCGAAGCCGTCTCCGCGCCCGGAGAGCGCGGATGCCGGCAGCGGATCGATCGGAGGCCCTACCTCCTGCTTCGATGCGCAGCCTGCGAGCGCAACGCAGAGCGCGAGGGTTGGAGCAAGGCCCGGAAGCCGGGACTCAGACCTTGTTTTGATAGACGTAGGCCTGCTGCTTGACGCTCGATTCCCGGTTGCGCTTCTGGTCTTCAGGGTCGAGCTTTTTGTCCCACCATAGGGCGCGCCCCTTTTTTTGCTCTTGGACGATGTGCGGCTTTTCCCGGAGCAATTCGCGGATCATCCGGGTGATCTCGGATTCGTAGGGCTGTGCCATGGGTAGCGGATTATACGCCGCTTGCCAAGCGGACCAAGACTGTATATAAATACAGACATGGAGGTCCTATGACCGAAGAGCTTACCCCCAAACAGCAGAAGATCCTCAACTTTGTCCGCAAGGCCATCCAGAAGACCGGCTACCCGCCCACCCGGATCGAGATCTCGAAGGCGTTCCGCTACAGCTCGGCCAACGCCGCCGAAGAGCATCTGCGGATGCTCGAGAGAAAAGGGGCGATCGAGCTGACCCCGGGCGCCTCGCGCGGCATCCGCCTCACCGAGGGCATGGGACTGCCGCTGATCGGCCGCGTCGCCGCGGGCAGCCCAATCCTCGCCGAGGAGCACATCGAGCGGCGCTGTGAGGTCGACCCGGCCCTGTTCGAGCCGCGCGCCGACTACCTGCTGAAGGTCCGCGGCATGAGCATGCGCGACGCCGGAATACTCGACGGCGATCTGCTCGCCGTGCACCGCACGCGCGAGGCGCGCTCCGGTCAGATCGTGGTGGCGCGGGTGCACGACGAGGTCACGGTGAAGCGCCTGCGCCGCCGCGGCAACACCGTGGAATTGCTCCCGGAGAATCCCGAGTTCAAGCCCATCGTCGTCGATCCGCGCGAAGACGACTTCGTCATCGAGGGCCTGGGCGTCGGCGTGATCCGCAGGCCTCTTTGACGCTCGCGCCGCTCCTCTTGGCCGCGATCCATAGCGGGCATGCCTGTCTCTTTCTCCGCCCTGCTCGAACGCCCCGACATCTGGCGCGGCGACAGCCTGAACGGAGCCGGCTCGCTCGTCGTTTCCAGCGGATTTCCCGCGCTTGATGCCGGGCTTCCCGGCGGCGGCTGGCCCGCGGGAGCGCTGACCGAAATCCTGCCTGCGCACGAAGGCATCGGCGAGCTGCGCCTGCTGGGGCCCGCGCTCGCGTCGCGGCGCGGATCGTGGCTCGCCTGGATCGCTCCGCCTCACCTGCCCTACGCTCCGGCGCTCGCCGCCGCGGGTATCGACATCGCCAGGCTCGTCATCGTGCGCACCGCCTCGCGCAAGGAAACGCTCTGGGCGGCCGAACAGGCGCTGGCGTCGAATGCCTGCGGTGCGGTGCTCGCCTGGCTCGGAAACGCGAAATACGCGGAGCTGAGGCGCCTGCAGATCGCCGCCGAGGGCGGGCGGGCTCCGGCTTTCCTGTTCAAGTCCCCGGAGACCGCAGGCGAGTCTTCCCCCGCGGCGCTGCGGATCGCTCTCGGTACCGCGGGCGGCGGTCTCGCGGTACAAGTGTTCAAGCGCCGCGGCACGCCCCTTGCCCGCCCTATTCTGCTTCCGGCGATGCCGCCCGCCATGCGCGGCAGGAGCCTCCATGTGGATCGCCATCCGGCTGCCGCAGCTGCCGCTCGAGATTTTCCTGCGCGGCTCGTCTACGCCTGAGCCTTTCGCGCTCGAAGAGCGGCACCGCGTTTTCGCCTGCGACCGCAAGGCGCTCGCGCGCGGCGTTCGCGTCGGCATGGCCGTTGCGGCGGCGTTCGCCCTCGTGCCGCGGTTGCGCGTCGCGCCGCGCGACCCCGCCGCGGAAACCGAGGCGCTGCTCGGCGTTGCCGGGTGGGCGGCGCAATTCACGCCCGGCGTGGCGCTCGAGTTCCCCGATGCGGTGCTCCTCGAAGCCGCGGGCAGCCTCAAGCTCTTCGGGGGACTGGACTCGCTCCTCGGGTGCCTGCGCCGGAAGCTCGAGGAAATGGGCTGGAGCACGGCGCTCGCGGGCGCGCCCACGCCGCGCGGAGCGTTCTGGCTGGCGCTCGCCGGAAGGGGGCAGTTCATCGCCTCGGCCGGCGAGCTCGAGCCGGCGCTGGCCGCGCTGCCCGTCGAGGTCCTGCGCGACGGCGAAACGCAGACGGCGCTCAAGGCGGTGGGCGTGCGCACGCTCGGTGAGCTGCGCGCGCTGCCGCGCGAAGGCGTGGCGCGGCGCTTCGGGCAAAGGCTGCTCGACGATCTCGACCGCGCGCTCGGTCGGCTTCCCGATCCGCGCAGTTTCTTCGTCCCGCCGGCAAGATTCCATTCCGGCATCGCGCTGCTCGCGGAAGTCACCCAGGCGGAGGCCTTGCTTTTCGCCGCGAGGCGCCTGCTCGTGCAGCTCGCCGGGTTCCTCGCCGCGCGCTCGGGAGGCGTGCAACGCTTCGTTTTCCAGCTCCAGCATCGCGGCCGAGCCACCACCGAAATCGCGATCGGCCTGGTCGCGCCTTCGCGCGACGCTGAGCACTTCACGCTGCTCCTGCGCGAGAGGCTTTTCAAGCTGGCGCTCGCAGGGCCGGTGCGCGCTGTCGCGCTGCAGGCCGACGAGGTGGTGCCGCTTCCCGGCCGCAACCTCGGGTTCAAGCTCGAGGAGGGCAAGCCGCCGGGCGATTGGGGGCATCTGGTCGAGCGCCTGCGCGCACGGCTAGGCGCCGGTGCGGTTCACGGGCTCGCCCTAGCCGCCGAGCACCGGCCCGAGCGCGCAGCGGTCGCAGCGGAACCGGGAGCGCCGCCATTGCAGCTGGACTTCGGCGACAGGCCTTTCTGGCTGCTCGAACGCCCGAAGCCGCTCCCGGAAATCGGCTCGGCCCCGCATCACGAAGGGCCGCTCGAACTGCTCGCGGGCCCCGAGCGCATCGAGTCCGGCTGGTGGGACGGCGACGATGTCGCCCGGGATTATTTCGTCGCCCGCGCGCGGGACGAATCGCTCCTGTGGATCTACCGCGAGTGGCGTGGCCAGGGCGGCTGGTTCCTGCACGGCATCTTCGCCTGACCGTGTATTCCCCGCTGCCCGCCTACGCCGAGCTGCACTGCGTCTCCAACTTCAGCTTTCTCCGGGGCGCTTCGCATCCGGAGGAGCTGGTCAAGCGCGCCGCGGGGCTGGGCTACTCGGCGCTCGCCGTCACCGACGAATGCTCGCTCGTCGGTGCGGTGCGCGCGCATGTCGCGGCGAAGGAAATCGGTCTTCCCCTCGTCATCGGCTCGGAGCTGCGGCTGGACGGCGGGCCGAAGCTCGTGGCGCTCGCCACCGACCGCGAGAGCTACGGCAATCTTTCGGAGCTGATCACGCGCGGCCGGCGCCGGGGTAAAAAGGGCAGCTATTCGCTAGTCACATCCGATCTCGACGGCGCCCTGCCCGGCTGCCTCGTTCTCCTGGTCCCGGACGGAAAGCGCGACGCAGAGCATGCGCGATTCGTCGCCGAGCGCTTCCCCGGCCGCGCGTGGATCGCAGCGGAGCTGCTGCACGGGCCGGATGACCGCGCGCGCCTTGCGGGGCTGCGCGAGCTGAGCCGGGCATCCGGACTGGCGCCAGTCGCCGCGGGCGACGTGCACATGCACGTGCGCTCGCGCCGGCGCCTGCAGGACGCGCTGACCGCCATCCGCCTGCGCACGCCGCTGCGGTCCTGCGGGCACGCGCTCTACCCCAACGCCGAGCGGCATCTTCGGCTGCGCGCCCGCCTTGCGCGGATCTATCCCCCGGAGCTGCTCGCGGAAACCGTGAAAATCGCCGAGCGCTGCAGCTTTTCGCTCGAGGAGCTGCGTTACGAGTATCCCGAAGAGCTGGTTCCAGCGAGCGAAACGCCGTCGAGCTGGTTGCGCAAGCTGGCCGAAAAGGGACTGCAGTGGCGTTTTCCGGGCGGCATCCCTGACGAGATACGCAAGCTGATCGAGCACGAGCTCGCGCTCATCGCCGAGCTGCGCTACGAGCCCTTCTTCCTCACCGTTTACGACATCGTCGGATTCGCGCGCGGAAGGAACATCCTCTGCCAGGGACGCGGCTCGGCGGCGAACTCCGCCGTCTGCTACGCGCTCGGCATCACCGAGATCGATCCGGCGCGTATGAACGGGCTGTTCGAGCGCTTCGTCTCCAGGGAGCGCCGCGAGCCGCCCGACATCGATGTCGACTTCGAGCACGACCGGCGCGAGGAGGTCATCCAGTACGTTTACGACAAATACGGCCGCGACCGAGCCGCGATCGCGGCCACCCTCATCTGCTATCGGCCGAGGAGCGCGCTGCGCGACGTAGGCAAGGCGCTCGGGCTCGACCTCGACCAGGTCGACCGGCTGACGAAAAACTTCGCATGGTGGGACGACCGCGGCTCGCTTCCGCAGCGCATGCGCGAGGCGGGGCTCGATCCGGACAGCCCCGTGGTGCAGCGGACGATAGCGCTCGCCGTCGCGCTCCTCGGCTTCCCGCGTCACCTGTCGCAGCACGTAGGCGGCTTCGTCATCTCCCGCGGGCCGCTCGAGCGCCTGGTGCCGATCGAGAACGCGGCGATGGAGGGCCGCAGCGTCATCGAGTGGGACAAGGACGACCTCGACGCGCTCGGGCTGCTGAAAGTGGATGTCCTCGCGCTCGGCATGCTGTCCGCGATCCGGCGCGCTCTCGATCTGATCGGTGCCTGGCGCGGGAAAGCTCTCGCCCTCGCCGACATCCCCGCGGAAGATCCGCAGGTATACGAGATGATCCAGCACGCCGACACCATCGGCGTGTTCCAGATCGAGTCGCGGGCGCAGATGAGCATGCTGCCGCGGCTGAAGCCGAAGGACTTCTACGACCTCGTGATCGAGATCGCGATCGTGCGTCCCGGACCGATCCAGGGCGACATGGTGCATCCCTATCTGCGGCGGCGGGACAAGACCGAGCCGGTCGAGTACCCGAGCGACGCGGTGAAGTCGGTGCTCGAGCGCACGCTAGGCGTGCCGATCTTCCAGGAGCAGGTGATGCAGCTCGCCGTGGTCGCGGCGGGCTTCACGCCCGGGAGAGCCGACCAGCTGCGCCGCTCCATGGCCTCGTGGCGGCGCAACGGCGATATCGAGCGCTTCCGAGAGCCGCTGATAAACGGAATGCTGGAGCGAAGCTACACCCGGGAATTCGCCGAGCGCATCTACAGCCAGATTCTCGGCTTCGGGGAATACGGTTTTCCCGAATCGCACTCGGCGAGCTTCGCGCTGCTCGCCTACAGCTCGGCCTGGATCAAGCGCTATCACCCGGCGGCGTTCCTCGCGGCCCTGATCAACAGCCAGCCGATGGGTTTCTATACGCCCTCGCAGCTCATTCAGGATGCCCGCCGCCACGGCGTCGAAGTGCGGACTGTGGATGCGACCGCGAGCGAATGGGATTGCGCCCTGGAGTCCGGGTCCGAGGGGGAGCCCGTGGTCCGTCTTGGCCTTCGCCTGGTGCAAGGCCTGTCGCAGGCCGGCGCCGTGCGCGTCGCCGCGGCGCGCCGTGCGCGGCCTTTCCCCGGCGTCGAAGACCTCGCGCGCCGCGCGGAGCTCGACCGCCGCGACCTGAAACGCCTTGCCGCGGCCGGGGCCCTGGAGACGCTCTCCGGCCACCGGCACCACGCTTACTGGCAGGTCGCCGGGGTCGAAACGGAGGCTCATATCCTGCGCGACGCGCCGGCGGCCGAGAGCCTGCCCGCGCTTTCCCCTCCGACCGAGGGCGAGAACATCGTCGCCGATTACGCGAGCACCGGCCTCACGCTCGGGCGCCATCCGCTCGCGCTGCTGCGGCCGCGTCTCGCGCGCATGCGTTTCGCCACCGCCGGCGAGCTGAAGCTGCTGCCGGGCGGCGCTTCGGCCCGGGCCGCGGGCATCGTCACCGGCCGCCAGCGCCCCGGCACCGCCTCAGGGACCGTGTTCGTGACCCTCGAGGACGAGACCGGCTACGTCAACGTGATCGTCTGGCCGCGCTTGGTCGAGGTTCAGCGGCGCGAGCTGCTGGGCGCGCACCTGATGGGAGTCGAAGGAGTGCTGGAGCGCGAGGGCGAGGTGATGCACCTCGTCGCCGAGCGCTTGACCGACCACAGCGGCCTGCTGGGGCGGCTGCTCACCCAGTCGCGGGATTTCCACTGAAACGCAAAGCCGGATCTAGCCCGGGCGGTACATGTAGTCGCGGGTGAGCGGGAGCGGATTCAGGCCCGCCCCTTCCTTGCGCGCAAGCACCTGGTAGATGTTCATCCACTCGTGCGCGAAGCCGTGCGCGCAGCCGGCGAGGTAGATCTGCCAGATGCGGTAGCGCTTGTCTCCCGCGACGGCGATCGCGCGCTCGCGGTTCTGCTCCAGGCGCCTCGCCCACTCGAAGCAGGTGCGCGCGTAGTGCCGCCGCAGCGACTCGACGTCGGTGGTTTCCAGGCCGGCTGCCGCCATCTTGTGCAGCACCAGAGACAGGTGCGGAAGCTCCCCGTGCGGGAACACGTAGCGGTTGATGAACTCGCCCGCGCCCAGCCCGACCCAGCCGCTCTCGGGATCGGTCGCTGTGATGCCGTGGTTCATGACCAAACCGTCATCGGCGAGCAGCGAACGGATCTTGCCGAAGTACGCCTTGAGATGGCGCAGCCCGACGTGCTCGAACATACCGACGCTCGCGATCTTGTCGTAGACCCCTTCTCCGGGGATGTCGCGATAGTCCTGAAGGCGCACCTCGCAGCGGCCCTCCAGGCCTTCCTCGCGGATGCGCTTCGCTGCGTGCTCGAATTGGTTGCGGCTGAGCGTCACGCCCGTGGCCTGGGCTCCGTATTTCTTCGCCGCGCGCAGGACGAGCGCGCCCCAGCCGCAGCCGATGTCGAGAAAGCGCTCGCCGGGCTTGAGCATGAGCTTGCCGAGGATGTGGTCCAGCTTCTGCTCCTGCGCGAGCTCCAGCGAGTCCGATTCGCCGCGGAAATAGGCACACGAGTAGACGAGATTGCGGTCCAGCCACAGCGAATAGAAATCGTTCGAGACGTCGTAGTGGTACTGGATCGCGTCCCGGTCCCCCTTCCGGCTATGGCGCCAAACGCGGCGCAGGCCGCTTCGTCCGCGGGAAGCGGCGACGCGGGCGAGGCTCTCCGCCACCCGGAACACTTCGAGGATCGGCCCTTCGACCCGAAGATAGCCTTCGACGTAAGCCTTGCCGAGCTTCATCAGATTGGGCGAGACCAGGAACCGCAGCGCCGACGGGCTGGTCACGCCGATCTTGACCTTGGGTTCGCTGGAGAGATCGAAGGCGCGACCGTTCCACAGCTCGAGGCGCAGGGAAATGGCGGCCGACTGCTTGAGCTTCGCGACCAGTCGTTCGAGGCGACGTTCTAGAAACATGTGATTTTTGTCGGGTCGGCGAATATCATAGCACTGTGAGTGCCACGCCTATTCACCGGAGGCGATTCATGGGGATCGGGGCTACGGGTCGTTTCGCCGCAATGGCCTTCGCGGCCCTGGTGTCGGCCGGCTCCTGGGCGCAATATCCCTCGCGGCCCATCAAGCTGATCGTGCCCATCCCTCCCGGCGGTGCGCCCGACATCTCGGCGCGTGTCGTCGGCCAGAGGCTCTCGGAGCTGGTCGGGCAGCCGGTCGTGGTCGAGAACCGGCCGGGCTCCAACGGCAACATCGCGATGGACCTGGTCGCGAAGTCGCCGCCCGACGGCTACACGCTGGGGCTGCTCGCCGACAGCATGATCGCGATCAATCCACATCTGTACAAGGGCATGCAGACCGATCCGATCAAAGACCTGGCTCCGGTGGCCTCGGTGGTGTCGAACCAGTGGGTGCTGTCCGTCAACCCTTCCGTACCGGTGAAGAATTTCAAGGAATTCATCGACTACGCCCGCCGGGCGAATCCGCCGCTCGCCTACGCTTCGGGAGGCAACGGCAGCATTCACCAGCTAGCCATGGAGATGTTGAAGCAGCGTGCGGGCATCGACTTGGTCCACGTGCCCTATAAGGGCGGCACCCCCGCCGCCACTGCCACGGTGGCAGGCGAGGTCGCCGCGATGTTCTCGGGCACCTCGAGCGCGCCGCAGATCAAGGCCGGGCGCTTGCGCGCCCTCGCCGTGACGGGCCCGCATCGCTCGGATATCTTTCCCGAGCTTCCGACGATTTCCGAGTTCTATCCCGGCTACGAGGTCACCATCTGGCTGGGCCTGTTCGCCGCAGCGGGAACGCCCGAGCCGGTGCTCGCGAGCCTCCATACCCAGATCAACAAGCTGCTCGCGGAAGGCGAGACTAAGAGCAAGCTGAACGCCGCAGGGGGCCTCGAGCCCTATATCACGACGCCCGGGGAGTTCACCGACCTGATCCGTCGCGACTACGACAAATACGGGAAAGTAGTGAAAGACGTCGGCGTCAAGGTCGACTAGCGGTTCGCCGGGCAAGGGGAGGCTCTTGAGTGCAGGCATTTCTCGCATCGCTGGTGAGCGTCGCGTTCCACGGCGCCGCGCTCGGAATGATCCTGTATGTGATCTCCGTCGGGCTCTCGGTGACGATGGGCCTGATGGGTTTCGCCAACCTCGCTCACGGCGTCTTCGCCATGGCGGGCGGCTACGTGCTCACCACAGCGATCTCGCGCTTCGGCGTGCCCTTTCCGCTCGCCCTCGCGCTCGCCTTCGTGCTGGTCGGGGCCTCGAGCGTCGTCCTCGAGCGCCTTCTCTATTCCAGGCTCTATACCGCGAGCGACCTTGAGCAGGTTCTGTTTACCATCGGCCTGATTTTCATCGCCGTGGCGGTGGCGCGCTTCATCTACGGCACCCTGCAGCAGCCGGTGATACTGCCCGAGTATCTCAAGGGGCAGTTTTCCCTGCTCGGCCGCGACTTCCCGACTTACCGCGTATTCATCATCGCGTTCAGCGCGGTGATGGTGGGCTTGCTGTGGTTCGGAGTCGAGCGCACGCGCTGGGGCGCGATGGTGCGGGCTGCGGTCGACAACCGCGCGATGGCGCAATCGGTCGGCATCAATACGAAACGCCTTTTCACGCTCACCTTCGCGCTCGGAAGCGGCCTCGCTGGCCTGGGCGGCGGGCTGGGCGCCGAGATCATCGCGATCCAGCCGACCTATCCGTTCGAGAACCTGGTCTATTTTCTGGTCGTCGTGGCGGTGGGAGGCTTGGGCAGCTTGCGGGGTCCCTTCTTCGCGGCGCTCCTGATCGGGGTCGCCGACACGGCGTGCAAATACTGGCTGCCCCAATACGGCGCGTTCCCCATCTACGTTGCCACGATCGCGATTCTGCTGTGGCGGCCTGCGGGACTGTTCGGGCGACACGCATGAGCGCGCACGCCGGTGGCTACAGCGCCGATCCCCGCATCCGCGGCATCGAGTGGCTGCCGTGGGTCGTCGCGCTCGCGGCCTTCTTTCTCCTCCCCGAATACCTCTCGCTCGGAGCGCGCATCCTGATCTACATTCTCTACGCCCTGTCGCTCGATCTGATCGTCGGCTACGCGGGGATCATCACGCTCGGCCACAGCGCCTATTTCGGCCTGGGCGCCTACGTCGCCGGGATTCTCGCGGCAAAAGCGGGCATCGCGGATCCGATGGTGCAACTCGCCGCCGCCGCCGCCGCCGGCGCGCTGCTCGGCATCGCCACCGGCGCGATCATCCTCAGGACCCGTGCACTGACGCTGCTCATGCTCACGCTCGCCATCACTTCGGTGCTGCTCGAGATCGCCAACAAGGCGACCTCTCTCACCGGCGGAGCCGACGGGCTCTCGGGCGTGGTGGTGGCGCCGATATTCGGTCTTTTCAAGTTCGACATCTTCGGCAAGACCGCCTATCTCTATTGCCTGGTCGTGCTGCTCGTCGGATGGTGGCTGGTGCGAAGGCTGATCTACTCGCCGTTCGGGACTTCGCTCACCGGGGTGCGCGAAAACAGCCTGCGAATGCATGCGATCGGCGCGCCGGTCTACTGGCGTCTCGTGCTCGTGTATACGTTGTCGGCCACCATCGCAGGTGTTGCCGGCGGCCTGATTACCCAAACGAACCAGTTCGTGGGACTCAACGTGCTTTCGTTCGAGTCGGCCGGCGAGCTGCTGGTGATGCTCATTTTGGGTGGCGTCGGGCGCATCTACGGGGCGTTCGTAGGGCCGATCGTGTATCTCATCGCGCAGGACATGCTCGCCAAGCAATTTCCCGAGTACTGGTACTTCGGAATCGGCACGATGCTGGTGCTCGTGGTGATGTTCGCCAGGGGCGGAATTCTCGGTATTCTCGACGGGTTGCTCGCGAAGCTGCGGAGAAAAGCGTGAGCTCGGCTGCACTCGAAACGCACGGCTTGTGCAAGAGCTTCGGCGCGCTCACCGTGGCCGATGACATCGACTTCAGGCTCGAGACCGGCGCGCGCCACGCGCTCATCGGTCCCAACGGCGCCGGAAAGACGACCTTCGTCAACATGCTTACCGGAGTGCTGCCGCCCTCCTCCGGCCGGATCGCGCTCGGCGGAGAGGACATCACCCTCATGGGGCAGGCAAAACGGGTAAAGCTCGGCTTGGGCCGGACGTTCCAGATCAACGCCCTGTTTCGCCACCTGACCGTGCTCGACAACGTGGCGCTCGCAGTGGCCGAGCGCCAGGGCGTCGCGCCGCGGATGCAGCGCGCCGCGAGCGCGCACGCCGAAGTGCGGAGCGAGAGCGTGGATCTGCTCGCAACCCTGGGGCTAGCCGAGGACACGAGCCGGCGCATACTGGACCTGCCCTACGGAAAGCAGCGTCTGGTCGAGATCGCGATCGCGCTCGGCCTCAAGCCGCGGGTGCTGTTGCTCGACGAGCCGGCGGCGGGGGTGCCTTCGCTCGAATCGCACCGCATCCTCGAGGTATTGGATAGACTGCCCAAAGAGATCGCCATCCTGATCATCGAGCACGACATGGATCTGGTGTTCCGCTTTGCGCAGCGCATCACCGTTCTGGTGCAGGGCGAGGTCCTGGTAGAGGGCACGCCCGACGAGATCGGCTCGGACAAGCGCGTGCACCAGGTCTATCTGGGCGAGCAGCGCCATGTCTGAGGCCCTCTCCCTGAAAGACGTCCGCGCCGGCTACGGCGAAACCGTCGTCATCGAGGAGATCGGGTTTTCGCTTCCGGAACGCGGCGCGCTCGCGGTCTTGGGCAGGAACGGTGTCGGCAAGACCACGCTCCTCGCGACCATCATGGGCCACACGACTTTCCATGCGGGCCGCATCGAGTACCAGGGCAGGCGGGTCGACGGGCTGCCCGTCTACGAGCGCTGCCGGCTCGGCATCGGCCTCGTCCCGCAGACCCGCGACATCTTCCCTTCTCTTACCGTCGAGGAAAATCTGACGGTCGCGAACCGTCCCGGACGCTGGACCATCGAGCGAGTCTACGGTCTCTTTCCCAAGCTCGCCGAGCGTCGCGGGCACTGGGGCAACCAGATCTCCGGCGGCGAGCAACAGATGCTCGCGATCGGTCGCGCGCTCATGGGCAACCCGGCTCTCCTGCTCATGGACGAGCCGCTCGAGGGACTCGCTCCCATCATCGTCGAGGCTCTGCTCGAAGCGCTGCAACGCCTGATCCGCGAGGACTCGCTCGCCGTCGTTCTGGTCGAGCAGCACGCGAAGCTCGCGCTCGAGGTCACGCAGGATGCGCTGGTGCTCAACCGCGGCCGCATCGCCTACAAAGGGCCGAGCGCGGCTCTCCTCGCCGATCCGAAGCGCCTCACCAGCCTGGTCGTCGCTTGAATCGAAAGCGCGCGTGCTCGCCCTGCTCCTCCCCGCGCTCTTCCTCATCGCCATGACGCATTCGCAGGCTTCTCTCGCGCAGAGCGACCGCACCGTGGCCCGGGCGCGCATGGTCGGAGAGATCGCCGCGCTGGCCCGCGAGACCGCCGGCGAGACCGGCCGCCCGAAATTCGGCGACGCGGTCATGGCGGCGATGGGAAAGGTTCCGCGCCATCGCTTCGTGCCTCTTTTCCAGGAAGGCTTTGCGTACGACAACCGTCCGCTCCCCATCGGCGAGGGCCAGACGATCTCCCAGCCTTACATCGTCGCGCTCATGACAGACTTGCTGGACCCGAAACCCTCGCATACGGTGCTCGAGGTCGGCACGGGCTCGGGCTACCAGGCCGCGGTGCTCGCCGAGCTCGTCGCGAAGGTGTACACGATAGAGATCGTCGAGCCGCTCGGCAAGCGCGCCGCGAAGCTGCTCGCCGATCTGGGCTACCGCAACGTCGAAGTGCGCGTCGGCGACGGCTACGGCGGCTGGCCCGAGGTCGCGCCCTTCGACGCCATCATCGTCACTGCGGCGCCGACGGCGATCCCGCAACCCCTGATCGACCAGCTCAAGCCCGGAGGGAAGATGGTGATCCCGATAGGCGCATCGTCCGACGTTCAGCAACTCATGCTCGTGCAGAAGCAGCTCGACGGCAGCGCGACCACGACGCGAACGCTGCCCGTGAGGTTCGTGCCGCTCACCCGGCAGCGCGGCAATTGAGCAACGCAACCGAGTCGGCCATGGCAAAATAGACCGCTCATGAGAGACTACTGGCTGAGCAAGCTTTTCTTCGACCTTCAGAGCTCCCCTCCCCTGGGCGTCGAGTACCGCGCCGACCGCAAGAAGATCCTCGACCGCTATCCCCTGAAGCCCGACGTGCGCAAGGCGGTCGAAAGCGACGACGTGGTGTTCCTCGCCTCGAGGGTCAATCCCTATCTGCTGAGGTTTTACTTCGTGGTCGTCGGGATGCCGGAGGCGGAATTCCTGAAAAAAGTCCGCAACGCCGGCGCGGAGTCGGCGGCGCGATCCAGCCATGGCTAGGCTCGTCGGAGTGTTCGCCTCCAGCCACGCGCCGCTCATCATCCGCGGCTGGAAGGACGTGAGCGCGGCGAACCAGAAAAGCCTGACGCGCTCGATGACCGAGCTCGGCAGCCGCATCAAGGCCGCGAGGCCCGATGTGCTCGTCGAGATCGCTCCCGACCACTGGGTGAATTTCTTCATCAACAATCTGCCCAGCATCTGCGTCGGCATGGGCGAGGAGCACGACGGGCCGGCCGAGCCTTGGATGAAGGACTGCCCCTACAAGAAGATCAAGGGCCATCCCAAGCTCGCCCATCACATCGTCGAGACGGCGCTCGAGCGCGATTTCGAGCCTTCGATGTCGTACCACCTGACTCTCGACCACGGTTTCTGCATTCCGCTTTGGCGCGGAGGGCTCGATCCCCTGCCCCCTATCGTGCCGATCATCTTCAACGACCTCGAGCCTCCGTATCCGACCGTGCGGCGCTGCCTGCAATGGGGCACGATGCTCGCCGAGGCGGTGCGCACCTACCCGGAGGATATCCGTGTGGCGGTCCTTGCGACCGGGGGCCTCTCGCATTCGATCGGCGAGCCGACGATGGGAGAGATCGACGAGCCGTTCGACCGCGAGTGCATCCGCCATTTCGAGATCGGCGACGAGCGCAAGCTGGTCGATTTCCTGAACGAGCGCCTACCCACCATCGGCAACGGTGCCGCCGAGATCCGCAACTGGGTCGCCGCCCACGGCGCGGCCGACCGGCGCGGCTTCGAGCTGATCGGCTATTGCAATTGCCCCGAGGTGTACGTCGGCTGCGGCTTCGCCTCGTGGAACCTCGGCGGCCGCGCTTGATCAAGCCGCTGCTTCAGACAACGATCGCCGGCAGCCTTCCCAAGCCGGTCTGGCTCGCCGAACCCAAGAGGCTCTGGGCGCCATGGCTGCTCGAAGGCGCGCTGCTCGACGAGGGCAAGCGCGACGCGATGCGCCTGGTGCTCGCCGATCAGGAATCGGCCGGCATCGACATCGTCACCGACGGCGAGCAGACGCGCCGGCACTTCGTCACCACGTTCATCGAAAGCCTCGAGGGCGTGGACTTCCAGCACAAGCGCACGGTGCGCATCCGCAATCGCTACGACGCCGACGTTCCCGTGGTGGTCGGCAGGGTGGCGCGCAAGGGCCCGGTGTACGTCGAGGACATCCGCTTCCTGCGCTCGCAAACCCGGCATCGCATCAAGGCGACCCTGCCCGGCCCGATGACCATGGTGGATACGCTCTACGACGATCACTACAAGAGCCGCGAGAAGCTGGCGCGCGAATTCGCCGCGATCCTCAATCAGGAAGCGCGCGAGCTCGAGCGCGCCGGCGCCGACGTCGTCCAGTTCGACGAGCCGGCATTCAACGTCTACATGGACGAGGTGCGGGACTGGGGCGTAGCCGCGCTCGAAGCGGCTGCGGCCGGGCTGAAGTGCAAGACCGCCGTGCACATCTGCTACGGCTACGGGATCAAGGCGAACAACGACTGGAAGAAGACGCTGGGCTCCGAGTGGCGCCAGTACGAATCGACCTTTCCCCTGCTCGCGAAATCGAAGATCGATCAGGTCTCGCTCGAATGCGCGAATTCACACGTGCCGCTCGAGCTGCTCGCATTGCTTCGCGGCAAGGACGTGATGGTGGGCGCGATCGACGTCGCGAACGACGCCGTGGAAAGGCCCGAGCAGGTCGCCGCGACGATACGAGCCGCGATGAAATTCGTTCCGCCCGAACGGCTCTACCCTTGCACGAACTGCGGCATGGTGCCGCTCGACCGAGCCGTTGCATTGGGCAAACTCAAGGCGCTTGCGGCAGGAGCGGCGCTGGTGCGACGGGAGATTTCGTGAGAGCGTTCGTCGTTGCGCTGCTGGCATTCGCGACCGGCCTCGCTGGCGCCCAAGAGACGCCGAGGCCGAAAAACATCATCATCCTGTTCGCCGACGGCGTCGCCGCCACGCAGTGGGAGCTGGGGAGGTACGCCTCGCGCGTCCTGCGCAACCAGGACTTTGCCGCGACCGACGTCGTATTCAAGGACGGGGCGCTCGGGCTGCTCGCCACCGATTCGCGCGACGCTTTCGTCACGGACTCCGCCGCGGCGGCCTCGGCGATGTCGACCGGCGTCAAGGTCAACAATTTCGTGGTTGCGATGACTCCCGACGGGAAGCCGCACCGCACGGTGATGGAAGCGGCCAGGGCCGCCGGAAAGAAGATCGGGCTCGTCACCACCGCGGAAATCTATGATGCCTCGCCCGCGGCGTTTTCGGTACACGCGAAGAACCGCGGGGACGCGCAGGCTATCGTCGACCAGTATTTCGCCATGGAACCCGACGTCTTGCTCGGCGGTGGGCGCGATTATTTCCTCCCGAAGAACGCGCCGGGCGGCAAGCGTGGTGACGGAAAGGACATGATCGCCGCCTTTGCGCAAAAGGGCTACCGGATCGCGCGCGACACGCTCGAGATGAAGAACGCCAAGGGACCGAAGCTGCTCGGTTTGTTCGCCGACGAGGATATGTCTTTCGAGATCGACCGCGACCCCGCCAAAGAGCCGTCGATGGCCGAGATGACGCGGGCGGCGCTCGCCACCCTGTCGGGCGTCAGCCCGAACGGCTTCGTGCTCTTCGTCGAGAACGAGAATCCCGACAGCGCCGGTCACCTCAACGACGCGGCCGGCGTAATGCGCGCCCTGTGGGCCTTCGACGAGGCGCTCAGGCTCGCGCTGGAGTTCCGCGACAAGGCGCCGGGCGATACGCTGATCATCGTCACCGGCGACCACGAAACCGGCGGCCTGTCCGCGACCTACGCGCGCGCGGCATCGGGCGAGGGTCGGCTCTACGTCGGCATCGAGCACCTGAAGATGCTGGAGGGCATCACGATATCCTTCGGCGCCGCCGCGAAGGCGCTGGGCCGCAAGCCGACACCCGAAGCGGTCGACAAGCTGATCGCGCAGCATTTTCCCGGGTTCAAGCTCGATCCGGATCTCCGCGAGGTGATTCTGACCCAGAAACTGGGCGAGCGGAACGCTCCGGGCGCGACCTACGATGCCCTGGCGCGCATGGTCGCCCGCCAGACGGGCTTCTACTGGGGGACTGCCGGACACACCACCGAGCCGGTCGCGGTCGGCGCGATCGGCCCGGGCGCGGATCTGTTCCGTGGCTACCAGGACAACACGGATTTCGGGCGCAAGCTACTTCGCCTGATCGGCGGCCGCTAGGCGCGCTTCGCCGCGCGGATCGCGTGCCATACGCGATCAGGAGTGTAGGGAAAATCCAGCGTGTTGACCCCCAGATGCCTGAGCGCGTCGATCACCGCGTTCGCCACCGCGGGCACGGCGCCGGTGGTCCCCGCCTCCCCCGCGCCCTTCACGCCGAGTGGATTTCCCGGAGACGGTATCGAGCGGTCGTGCAGCCGTATGTCCGGCATGCCGTCGGCGCGCGGCATCTCGTAGTCCATGAAGGTGCCGGTGAGGAGTTGTCCGCTCGCCTCGTCGTAGATCGCGTGCTCGCCCATCACCTGGCCGATGCCCTGCGCGATGCCGCCGTGCAGCTGGCCGTCGAGGAGGACGGGATTGATAACGCGGCCGCAGTCGTCCACCGCGTTGTAGCTCAGGATCTCGACCACGCCTGTCTCGGGATCGATCTCGACCTCGGCGACGTGGGCGCCGCTCGGATACGAGCGCGGCAGGGGAATCTCGCCGGCCGAGTCGAGCGCGCCCGGGTGCTTCTTCGCGAGGTCCTCGATTCCGACCGAGATGTCGGTTCCCTTGACGCGGTAACGGCCCTTGCTGAACTCCAGATCGGTCGGAGCCACCTCGAGGTCCTTGGCAGCGAGCTCGGTGCCTTTTCGAACGACCTCGCGCGCTGCGACGAGGAGCGAGCCGCCGTGCGCCATCATCGAGCGCGAGCCTATCGTACCCTCGCCGACGAGCTTGGGCCCGTCGGGGTCGCTCGCGCGCAGCGTGATTTTCTCCGGATCCATGCCCAGCGCCTCGCCGACCACCTCCGGATACACCGTCTCGTGGCCCTGTCCGGATGGACCGGCGAGCGAATAAAGGAGAGCGTTTCCCGACTCGCCGAACTTGATCATCGCCTCCTCCTTGGGCGCCGCGCCGGCGCCGGCGGGCTCGACGAACACCGCGCAGCCTATCCCGCGCAGCCTGCCGCGCTTCCTCGCTTCGGCGCGGCGAGCATCGAACGTCTTCCATTCCCCCCGCGCGAGCGCTTCGTCGAGGAGCCCGTGCGGATCGCCGCTGTCGTAGACCGAGTGCGGATGCGGCGTCTGATAGGGAAAGGCGTCCTTGGGGATCAGGTTGCGCCGGCGCAGCTCGACCCGGTCGATCTTCATCTCGCGCGCGGCCTCCTCGACCAGTCGCTCCGCGAGGTAGCACACGTTGGGTCGCCCCGCGCCCCGGTACGCCGTGGTCGGGGTGGTGTTGGTCACGGCCAGCCGGTGCCGGCCGTACATCGCCGGAATGCGATAGAGGTTGATCGCGTGCAGCCCCGGCGGCAGGGTGTTGATGAGCGGTCCGGGCGTGGACAGATAGGCGCCCACGTTCACGGTCCACTGGATGCGGATCGCGAGAAAGCGCCCGTCCTTGTCCAGAGCAAGCTCGCCGGCGAGCTTCGCCGCGCGTCCGTGATAATCGGACACGAAAGTCTCCGAGCGCGTCGAGGTCCACTTCACCGGTTTCACCAGCGTTTTAGCGGCGAGCATCGCGACGCAATACTCGGCGTACGCATCGGAGCGGATGCCGAAGCCTCCGCCGACGTCCTGTGCGTGGACCATGATCTTGTCCGCGGGGATTCCGGTGATGCCGCTCGCGCTGCCGCGCATGAGCGACAGGCCCTGCGAGCTGACGTAGAGATGGTATTTATCGGCCACCGCATCGTGCGCCGCCAGACAGGCCTTCGGCTCCATGGGGTTGCCGACCATGCGCTGGCTGTCGAGGACGACGCGAGTCACGTGCGCCGCTCTCGAGAAGGCCTCGGCGGTTTTCGCTTCATCGCCGTACTCGTAGTCGAAGCAGAGATTTCCGGGGATGTCCGGATAGAGTTGCGGGGCGCCTGCGGCGAGCGCGGCTTCCGCGTCGACGACGACGGGAAGGTCCCGGTACTCGACGTCGATCTTTTCGGACGCGTCCTGCGCCGCCGCGGCGGAGTTCGCGACGACGAGAGCGACTTCCTGCCCGACGAAGCGAACGCGCTGATTGGCGAGGCCGTCGCGGTGAGGGATCTTGATAGTGGCGCCGCCCCGTCCCGGGTAGCGCGCGAGCTGAGGCGTTGACTTGAAGCCGGCTTTCGCCGTGTCTGCGCCCGTCAGCACCGCGACCACGCCCCGGGACCTGGCCGCTTGCGCGGTGTCGATCGAGACGATCTCGGCGTGAGCGCGGTCGGAGCGAAGGAAGTGGGCGTAGAGCTGGCCGGGGAGATTCCAGTCGGAGGTATATCTCCCCTGCCCGGTCAGGAGCCTCAGATCCTCTCGCCGGCCCTTGAAACCCTCGCTCAACGGATTCTAGGCGGCCTTGGCAGACGAAGTGGGACGCGCGCCGCTCGGCGTGCACATGATGACCCGGTTTCGCCCGGCCGCCTTGGCTTTGTACAGCGCGACATCGGCGGCGCGCAACACCGCTTGACCCGAGTCGCCGTAGGCCGGAAAGCTCGCCAGCCCTATCGAGACCGTGAGCTTGAGCGTTCCCTCTCCCGCGAGAATGCGGGCCTGCTCGATCGTGCGGCGCACCGCCTCCGCGCGCGACCGCAGCGCCGTCTTGCCCGTTCCCGGAAGAATGATGACGAACTCCTCGCCGCCGGCCCGGCATGCGATGTCTTCCTCGCGCACGCACGAAGCGAGCTCCTCGGCGACTCCGCGCAAGGCTCTGTCGCCGACCTCGTGCCCGAGCGTATCGTTGACCCGCTTGAAATGATCCACGTCGATCGCCATGACCCCGACGGGTCCTCCGACGCGGCGCGCGCGGAGAACCTCGCGGTGCAGGCCCTCCTCGAGCTGGCGCCGGTTGTAGAGCCCGGTGAGCGGGTCGCGCATCGCCTGCAGGTTGAGCTCCAGCTGGCACATGACCTGCCGCGAAAGGATGCGCAGTGTGTCGAGCTGCTTCGCGTTCAGCTGCTTGGGGACGAAGTCGACCACGCAAAGCGTCCCCAGCGCCTGGCCTTGCGGCGTGATGAGGGGGGCGCCGGCGTAGAAGCGCACGCGCGGCGAATCGGCCACCAGGGGATGGTTCGCGAAGTGGGGGTCCAGCGTCGCGTCGGGAACGACGAAAACGTCGCGCTGGCGAATGGCGTGTCCGCAGAAGAAGTCCGGATACGGAAGCTCGCGCACGTCCATCCCGTGCGCGGACTTGAAGAACAGCCGGTTGGTGTCGACCAGGCTCACCAGCGAAATGGGCGTCTCGCAGATGCTGGCCGCGAGGCAGGTCAGGTCGTCGAAACGGGCCTCACGCCCGGTATCGAGCACGCAGTAGCCGCGCAGGGCCGACAGGCGAGCGCTCTCCTCTGCTCCGGAAGACTGACGCCGCTGGACTGCGGCGCCTGAGCGCTCTGCCGCCATTTCGGACGAGAGTTGTAGTTCTTCTGATTGGGGGAGCGTCAATCTACACCGAGCCCGCGGCGAGGACAAGACGCGCCGCGAGAGCCGCGGAAGTTTTGCGCGCGACTCGTGCAACAGACTTCCCAAATCCCTGTTGCGAGAACTCGGTGAGGCCGTCAAATGATGTGCTTAGTGAAGCATTCCGGATAAGACGTTGCGGCTGAAAGCACTTTCGAAAAATACCTCACGAAGCGATGCCCCAGACTTCGGTCGCCACCTCGACGACCCGCTCGAGGTTGCGGCGCTGCACGTCCTCCGACACCGGATTTCCGCGGAAAGTGCTCGCGAAGCCGCATTGCGGGCTTATGCACAAGTTTTCCAGAGGCACGTACTTTGCCGCCGCCTCGATGCGGCGTTTGAGCGCGTCCTTCGACTCGAGCAGCGGCGTTTTCGTGCTCACCAGCCCGAGCACGATCCTCTTGGAGGAGCCCTTGGGCAGGAAACGCAGCGGCTCGAAGCCCCCCGAGCGCTCGTCGTCGTATTCCAGGAAGTACGCGTCGGCCGCCACCTGCCCGAGCAGCACCTCGGCTACGGGATCGTACCCTCCCCGCGCCGCCCACTGCCCCGCCGAGTTGCCCCGGCACACGTGGATGCCGACGACCATTCCGGCGGGCCGCTGGGCGATCGCGGAGTTGATCAGCTCGGCGAATTGTCCGGGAAGGCTGTCCAGGTCGTAGCCGTCGCGGCGAAACGTCTCGGCGAGCTTGGGGTCGCACAGGAAGGCGAAATTCGTATCGTCGAGCTGGACGTAGCGGCAACCCGCCTCGCCGAGCTGCCGCAGCTCCTCTCGATAGACCGTGGCGATGTCGGCGCGGAGCTCCGCTAGGTCCGGGTACGCCTCCTTGCTCACCGCCGCCCGCCCGCCGCGCAGGAGCATGGTCGGCGAGGGCATGGTCTGCTTGGCGGTGCGGCGCGTGTTCGCCTGGACGAATCTGAAGTTGTCGACCTCGATCGGCCGTGCATGGCGCAGCTTGCCGGTGATCGAGAAGGCGCGCGGCGCGAAAGGCTTGCCACGGTCGGCGTTCTTTTCGTCGAATCCGCTCACCGTATCCTTCACGTCGAGGCGCCCCGCGGCCTTCGCGCCGTCGAGCTTCTCGATGAAATCGGCGTGGAAGGAGGTGCGACGGTACTCGCCGTCGGTGATCGCATGCAGGCCGACCGATTCCTGGAGCCTGATGACGTCGCGGATGCAGCGGTCCTGCAGCTCGCGCAGCGCCGCCGCGCCGTACTGACCCTGCAGGGATTTCTCGTGAGCCGCGCGCAGCTCCGGAGCCCGCAGGAGGCTCCCGACCTGGTCGGCGCGGAAAGGCCTCACGCTCAGCTCCAGCTAGCGAAGCCCAGGCCGATCCCGGTCCCCGCGGGCGTCCGGTACGACGGCGTGTACGACATCCACCTGAGATCGAGATGAGTCGAGGCGCTCGCGACGACGATCCAGTTGCGGATCTCCGAGCTGCCCGCCTTGAGACGGTTCGGGTCGAGGCTCGCGAGGAAATCGAGGTCCTTTTTCTTCAGCGCCGCGATCACCGCGTGGTCGAGCTCTTCCTCGACGACGAAATGGCTCAAGCCGCCGGAGGCGAGGACGCCGATCCGCAGCTCTTCCGGATAGCTTTCGATCAGCTCCTTCAGCGCTTTCCCGAGCCGCACGCAACGCCTGGGCAGCGGCGGATTGGGGGGGTTGTAGGTGTTGAGGAAGATCGGGACCACGGGCAACATGCGCGCACCTTCGCCCTTGAGATACCAGCGGTGAATGAAGGAATAGGCATGACCTTCGTTCTGCCCGTCGGCGAGCCCCGCCACCGCGGCGATGTCGAACTCGCGCTCGACCAGCCCTTCGATGAGCTTGAGGGCGAGCGGCCGGTGGCAGGGATACTCGGCGTCGGCTTCGTCCTCGTAGCGGCGCATCTGGGCGCGGTTGTACCACTCCTCCGGCCAGCTGAACCGCTTCGCGTTGGCGCGCGCGGCATTGCGTATGGTCTCGCCGTAGTAGATCCCCATCGAGGGCATGTGCTGGTCCTGGAAGAGCTCGTGCTGGTCGTCGCCGACGATCACCAGCGCGTCGAGCTTCGCGGCGGCGATCTCCTTGCGCATGCGCTTCATCGCCGCCTGCACCTCATGGTAGCGCGCGGTGATCGCCTCGTCCGAGATGAGCTTCTCGATGTTCGGGGGCGCGCCGGCGAGCACGTCGGCGTACGACCGGGGCTTCCCCTCCCGGTCGTAGTACTTCATGCGCAGGTCGCTCTGGCGGAACCCCCGCAGCCAGTCCTGCAGCTCGGCCGCGAGCATCACGCTGTGGGAGGAACCGAAGGCCGCGGCCAGACGCGCCACTCTCACTCCGCCTTCGCGCCGGACAGCTTCACGACACGGGTCCACCGCTGGCGCTCCTGCGCCGCCCAGGCGCCGAATTCCTCCGGCGGGCCGCTCTTGGGAACGAGACCGAAGGACTTCATCTTCGCCTGGGTCTCGGAGCGCTCGATCAGCTCGTTCAGCTTCGCGTTGAGCATCGCGACGATTTCCCGGGGAATTCCCGCGGGCGCGACGATCCCCGTTCCCGAGGTCGAGGTCACCGCGGGATAGCCGCTCTCAGCGAGCGTCGGGACGTCGGGGAGGTCGGCGTGGCGTTCGGTTCCGGTTATGGCTATGGCGCGCACTTCGCCCGTCTTCACCCGGGTACTCGCGAGGTCGAAGAGCACGTCGGCTTGCCCGGAGATCACCGCGGTGAGCGCGGGGGCGCCGCCCGAGTAGGGTACGTTGAGCGCGTCGATTCCCGTTTCCAGTCTGAACAATTCGAAGGTGAGATGCGGCAGGGTCCCGACTCCGGCGGTGGCGAAATTCAGCTTGCCCGGATTTTTCTTCGCCCAAGCGACCAGTTCCTGCACCGATCGATACGGAACCTTGGGATTGGCGACGAGCAGCTGCGGCGAGTTCGAAACGAAACCGACGGGAGCAAACGCCTTCGCGGGATCGTAGGGCATGTTCGCACCCTGGAGCGCCGGATTCACCGCGAGCACGCTCGTGTTGGCGTAGAGCAGCGTGTAGCCGTTGGGCTCGGCGCGTGCGACGTACTCCCCGGCCACGAGCCCTCCCGCGCCCACGCGGTTCTCGACCACGAAGCGCTGTCCGATCAGGCCCGACAGGCCGTCCGCGATGAGGCGGCCGGGCACGTCGGTCGGGCCGCCGGCCGGCGCGGGGACGATGAGGCGCACCGGCTTCTGCGGATAGGATTGCGCGGAGGCGTCGAGCGCGAGGCACGCGAAGAGCAGCGTCGAGGACAAGCAGCGCAGGATCAAAGCGCCGCCACCGTTTGAACTTCGAGAAGATACGACTCGTTCACCAGCCGGTCGATGATGATGAGCGTGTTCGGCGGGTAGACGCCGTTCGGAAAGAACTTCGGGAACTCCCGCTCCCTGAACGCCCGCAATTTCGGCACGTCCTGCGAATGCACCAGATAAGTCGTGAATTGCACGACATTACCCCAGCCGCCGCCCACTGCTTTCAGCGCGGTCTCGATGTTCGAGTACACCTGAGCGCACTGCACCTCGAAATCGTCCGCACCGATGAGATTTCTCGCCTTGTCCGTAGCGATCTGGCCCGCGATGAACACCAGCTCGCTCGCTCCCTTGACGCGCGCGATGTGCGAATACTGTCCGAGAGGCTTGCCCAAGGTGTCGGGGTTGAATATCCTGATCTCTGCGGCCATCGGGAGGCTCCTGATTTCGTGAACGCGGACGGAAGAGTCCTTAGAGTAGCGTATTTGACACTGGGCCGGGCAGCCGCCGCGCTCGCTCTCGCGGGCGCGGCCGCGGCGAGCTTCGCGCAGTCGCCCGTGTATCTCTACCAGGGCGCGGACCGCGAGCAGAAGCTCCTCGCCGGCGCGAAGCGCGAGGGGACGGTCTCGCTCTATACCTCGATGCAGCTTCCCGATTCGCTGCCGCTCACGCAGGCCTTCGAGAAGAAATACGGCGTGAAGGTATCGCTGTGGCGCGCGAGCGGAGAAAAAGTCGTGCAGCGCGCGCTCGCCGAGGCGCGCGCTGCGCGGTTCGACGTCGATGTCGTCGAAACCGACGGCGCGCAGATGGAGATCCTCTACCGGGAAAAGCTGCTCGCTCCCTTCTTCAGCCCGTCGCTAGCCGAGATTCCGCCGAAGATCGTCCCCGCCCACAAGCACTACGTTCCCACGCGCCTGAGCCTCTACGTGCTCGTCTACAACACCCGGCTCGTTCCGCCGGGCGACGTGCCTAAATCCTACGACGATCTGCTGAACCCCCGCTGGAACGGGAAGCTCGGGCTCGAGGCCGCCGACGTCGCCTGGTTTGCCGCCGTGGCGAAGGCGATGGGCAGGGAGAAGGGGCTGGCCTACTTCGGCAACCTCGCCGAGAACGCTCCGGCGATCCGCAGCGGGCATACCCTGCTCGCCGAGCTGGTCGCATCGGGCGATGTCCTGATCGCGCCCGACGCGCACATTCAGGGCGTCGAGCGGCTCAAGAAACGCGGCGCGCCGGTGGAATGGAGGCCGTTGCAGCCGGCTTTCGGACAGCCGAGCTCGGTCGGCGTGACGCGCCGTGCACCGCATCCGCACGCCGCCCTGCTGTTTGCCGACTTCATCCTGTCCCGCGAGGGGCAGGAAGTGATCAAATCGCGCAATCGCGTGCCGTCGAGCCGCGCCGTCGACAGCCCGCTCAACAGGTTCGACTACGATCTGGTCGATCCGGTGATCGTGCTGGACGAATGGGAGCTATGGGAGAAGCATTGGTCGACGCTGTTCCTCAAGGGAGAGAAAGTCCAAAGGGAAGCCGATTGATGGGGCACAAGATGAAAAATCTCGTTGTCGCGCTCGCCGCCGTGTGCTCACTTCTTGCCTGGGTGCCGCAGGCGCAGGGACAGGAGAGCTTTCCTTCCAAGCCCGTGCGCATCGTCGTTCCGTATTCGGCCGGAGGCAACGCCGACATCCTCGGCCGCACGCTTGCCCAGAAGCTCGGCGACGCCATGAAGCAACCCTTCGTCGTCGAGAACCGTGCCGGAGCGAACGGGGGCATCGGAACGGACTTCGTCGCCAAATCCGCGCCCGACGGCTACACGCTGCTCGTGACCGCGAGCGGCCCCATCACCGTCAATCCGACCCTCTACGCCAAGGTGCCCTACGATCCGATCAAGGATTTCGCGCCGATCTCTCAGTGCGCTGTATACCAGTACGCGCTGGTGGCGCTCGCCGGCTCGCCCTACAGGAGCATTGCCGACATCGTCGCCGCGGCTCGCGCCAAGCCGGGAGCCGTCTCGTACGGGTCCACCGGAGTCGGCGGCGGAAACCATCTCGCGGGCGAGCTGTTCGCGCTCGCGACGGGAACCCAGCTCACGCACGTGCCCTACAAGGGGAGCGCACCCGCGCTCGCCGACCTGCTCGGCGGCCAGCTCAGCATCATGTTCGATACCGTCATCACTTCGGTTCCGCAGATCCGCGCCGGCAAGCTGCGTGCCTTTGCCGTGTCGAGCTCGAAGCGTGCCTCCAGCCTGCCCGAGGTGCCGACCATGCAGGAGGCGGGCATCAAGGGCTTCGACATCTCGCAGTGGCAGGGCTTCCTCGCTCCCGCTGGAACGCCCAAGGCTATCATCGACCGGCTCAATGCCGAGACGGTCAGTGCCATGCACGCGGTCGACGTCCACGAGCGCATCGCCGTCCAGGGCGGCAACGAGATCGTCACCGGAACGCCAGAGGAGTTTTCGGCGCTGATCGGGAGCGATCTCCAGGCCTACGCGAAGCTGATCAAAGACGCGAAGATTCCCGCGCAATGAAGATCCTTGTCCTGCCCGGGGACGGCATCGGACCCGAGATCACCGCCGCGACCCTCGCGGTCCTCGAGCGCGCCGACGCGCTGTTCAAGCTGGGCCTGGAATGGCAGCGCGAGGAGATCGGCCTCCCTTCCCTGAAGAAGGAGGGCACGACGCTCCCGCCGCGCGTGCTCGACGCCGCGCGCTCGGCGGCAGGCGTGATTCTTGGGCCGCTCGCCACCTACGATTATCCGCCGCGCGAGCAGGGCGGGCTCAATCCTTCCGCCGAATTCCGCACCAAGCTCGACCTGTACGCCAACATCCGTCCCGCCAAATCCCGCCTCGGGGTCGGGCTCACCGGCAAGCCCGTGGATCTCGTGATCTACCGCGAGAACACCGAAGGCTTCTACGCCGACCGCAACATGCATCAGGGGCTCGGGGAGTTCATGCCGACCGAGGACATGGCGCTCTCGGTGCGCCGCGTGACGGCGAAGTGCTGCGAGCGCATCGCGCGGCGCGGCTTCGAGGCGGCCGCCGGGCGGCGCCGTAAAGTCACCGCCGTGCACAAGGCGAACGTCTTCCGGATCTCCGACGGCCTGTGGCTGCGCGAGGTGCGCAAGGTCGCGAAGGAATTTCCCGGGGTGCAGCTCGAGGAGGTCATCGTGGACGCGATGGCCGCCCTCCTCCTCCGCGACCCGATGCGCTTCGACGTGATCGTCGCCGAGAACATGTACGGCGACATCCTCTCGGACGAGGCTTCCGAGCTGTCCGGAGGCCTGGGCCTGGGCGGCTCGATCAACGCGGGCGACTCGTATTGCGTCGCGCAGGCGCAGCACGGCTCCGCCCCCGACATCGCCGGCAAAAACGTCGCCAACCCGACCTCGCTCATACTCTCGGCCGCGATGCTGCTCGAGTGGCTGGCGGCGCGTAACGGCAATCAAGGCCTTGCGGCCGCGGCGAAAAAGATCGAAGCCGCGGTGGACGCGGCCTTGAAAGATCCCGCGACCCGCACACCCGACCTCGGCGGAAAGCTGGGAACCCGCGAGTTCGCGGCCGCGGTTACCTCCAGACTAGGCTGAGTTTTTCCTTACAACTGCGCCGTTCGGATCACCGGGCGGTTTTGGCATCCCTCTTGCTGCTTCTTCCGTCGAAGCGACGGAGCTTCGGGTTTCTCCCGTAGTGAACGCGCCAAGGCCGGTGACTATCCGTCACCGCTGGCGCAAATTCGACTACGGAAATGTCTTTCACATAAGGGGAAGCAGTCATGCGTGGAAGTTTTGTTAAAAGTTTCCTTGTCCTCACCTCGGTCGGCCTCGTGGGAACGGCCGGCGCGGTCGACGCGCCGGCCCGCAAGCCGGCGAGTCCCGCCGCCATTGCGATGAGCGTCACCCAGGAGGCGAGCGAAGAAGCGCGGATCTCCGACATGCTCGAGAGCTACGCGCCCCTCGCGAAATACCTTTCCGAGGTCGCCGGGGTCGAGATCAAGATGGGATACTCGCGCGATATGACCGAGGAACTGCGGCGCACGCGCACGGGCAGCGTCGGCATCCTGGTCGGGCCCGCGCACATGATCGGCAGCGCGCTGCGCCACGGCTTCGAGCCCGTCGGGACGTTCTCGGGCAGCGAAAAGATGGCTTTCGTCGTGTCCGAAGGGAGCGCCATCAAGTCGCTCGATGACGCCAAGGGCACGCGCCTCGGGCTGCCCAGCGCCGATTCGCTGGCGACCTACCTCGCGCTCGGCGAGTTCAATTCCAAGGGCCTGCACGTCAAGAGCTATTTCAGCAGCATCCGGAACTACAACTCCCATGACGTGGCCCTGTACGCCTTGGGCATGGGATCGGTCGACATCGCCGTAGCCGACTACCGTCTCGCGGAGAAATGGCTGGCGGCGAACAAGGGACGTATCGTCTATGAAACCAAGGCGGTGCCGAGCAGCGGGATCGCGCTCAACGCCTCCCTAGACGCCAAGGTCCGCCAAAAGATCCGGGATGCGCTGCTCTCGCCGAACCCGAAGCGTCCCTCGTACGCGAAGCTGGCGAGCCTTGGCATAACCACCATCGCGGCGGCGAGCGAAGCCGACTATCGCTACGTCTCGACCCTCGGTTATTTCACCCCGACGGTGCTTCCGGGAATCAGGATCGTCACCGCCGAGCAGGTCGTAGACTTGGTGAGCAAGGGCGCGACCTTCTACGACGTGCGCATCGAGCGCGAGTACCAGGAAAAGCACATCAAGGGCGCGATCTCCCTGCCCTACACCGAGAAGAGCAAGAAAGAGGTCGGCTTCGACGCGAGCCAGGACACCTTCAAGCTTACCGATGTGGTCAAGGACAAAAATGCCCCGCTGGTGTTCGCCTGCAACGGCGAGGAGTGCTGGAAGAGCTACAAGGCTTCCCTCTGGGCGCAGAAGGAAGGCTACAAGAACGTCTACTGGTTCCGCGGCGGCTTTCCGGAATGGAAAGGAAAGAACCTGCCGCTGGAGTGAAGGAGCGCCCGCGCGTAGGTCCGGTGTATGCTATGCGCTTCCGGATGACCCGTAAGGGAGTAACTCCATGAGAGCTATCGTAGTTGCGCTGGCCGCGGCGGCGCTCGCTGCCTGCGGCGCCGAGACCGCGAGCACCGCGGCCACCGCCGCCGCCCTCAAGAAGCAGGAAGTCGAGCAAGGCAAGAAGACCATGGAGCAGGCGCAGCAGAAGATCGGGAAGGCCATGGAGCAGGTGCAGCAGTCCCAGCAGAATCGCGAGGAAGCGGCGAAATAGCATCGCCGTGATCGATCGCAGGGACTTCCTCAAGCAGGGCATCGCCTTCGTCGGCTGCAGCCTGCTCGACGCGGCGCAGGCGCAGCCGGGCGGCGCTCGCCGCCGCGAAGTGCTGGTGAGCGGCAGCCGCGTGAAGACCATCGACGTGCACGCGCACTGCGCGATCCCCGAGGCGATGGCGCTAATGGGGATGAAGGTTTCGCCCCAGACGCTCGTCATGGGCGAGGATCGCATCCGCGCCATGGACGAGCAAGGCATCGACGTCGAGGCGCTCAGCATCAATCCCTACTGGTACAAGGCCGAGCGCGATCTCGCGCAGGCCTTGATCAAGATCCAGAACGAGAAGCTCGCCGAGCTGTGCGCGTCGCGGCCGGATCGTTTCGTCGGGTTCGCGACGGTCGCATTGCAGCACCCGGACCTCGCGGCCGAGCAGCTCGAGGAGGGCGTCAGGAAACTCGGCTTGCGCGGCGGCTCGGTCGGAACCAATGTCAATGGCGAGGATCTCGCCGATCCGAGGTTCCATCCGTTCTGGGCGAAGGCCGAGCAGCTTGGCTGCCTGATTTTCATGCACCCCACGGGCACCGTCGGGTTCGACAAGAGACTCAAGGGCAACGGCGGCCTCACGAACGTCATCGGCAATCCTCTCGAAACCACGATCGCGCTCTCGCATCTGATCTTCGAGGGAACGCTGGACCGCTTCGCGGGGCTGAAGATCTGCGCGGCTCACGGAGGCGGCTACCTCCCCTCCTACGCCGCGCGCTCCGACGCGGGCTGCGTGACTTTCCCGGACCGGTGCTCGAAGCCTCTGAGGAAAAAGCCGACCGAATATCTGAAGCAGCTTTACTACGATTCAATCGTGTTCACGCCCGAGGGCTTGCGACATCTCGCGGCCGAGGTCGGGTCCGGGCAGATCGTGATGGGGACCGACTACCCCTTCCCGTGGGAAAAGGCCTCGGTCGATCACATCCTCGCCACGCCGGGTGTCAGCGACGCCGAGCGCGCCGCGATGCTGGGCGGCACCGCCGCCCGGCTGCTCGGCATCAAGTCGTAGTCGCCTGACAGCAGGGCTCCGAACGTCGCTGTTCAGCGACATCGGAATCTAACAAATTGAAACATCTCGCTGGGTGACTTCGGTCACAAGCTCGCGCAGAGCGAGGGCGGATAATTTGTCGTGCCTCGTACAGCTGGCTTCAAATGGCGAATGTCCGGACCCAGTACAGAGAAGAATATGCGCCTCGTACTACTTCCAAAGCGGCCCTCAAAGCCCTTGTGGAAGCGCTCGCCGATTTCAAGCCCGGGCTGCCGACTTCGTCGAGAAAGATCAGGGCCAGAGCGATCAGCGCCGGAAAGACCACCGACCTGGAGGGGCCGGAGTCCTGGAAGGTAACCGATCCGCACTCGCTCGCCGATCTGCAGCAGGTCCGCGTCGAGCTCCTGCTCACGCGCTCCGAGCACCGCAGGTGCGAGATTCACGTCGAGTTCCGCGGCGGACATACGCTGTTGAGCGTGGCGGATTTCGACACAGGCTGGGGCAAAGGCGTGTTCGAGGACATGCGCACTCTCCTGGGGGCGCTGGGGATCTCGGCAAAGGGCTTCAACGAAATACTCAGGAAGGCGTACGGCCTTCTGGACATCTTCCAGAACGTGCTCCTGGTGTTCTCGGTGGCGGTGTTCGCGGTCTGGCTCAGCGGCAGAGGCGCGAGCTACCTGTATGCGTCGCTCGCCTTGTTCGTCGCGGGCGTCATGCCGGCGATGACCCACTCGTTCCGGTTCTTTTCGCCTCCCAGGAGGGCGCTGATATTCCAGGAGGCGGCCGCGAAGAGCTGGAATTTCCCCTGGGCCGAAGCGACCGCAGTGCTGGCTTTCGTGACCGGCGTGCTCGAATTGACGAGGGCGCTGATCGCGTTGGTGTGGTGACCGGCCAGGCCTCGCGCCTTGCGGCGCTCGCGGTGTATCCTATGCCTTATTCACCCGTCATAGCGCGCGAACGGTGCGCGCCGCTGACAGTGAACTCGATTTTTTTCACCCCACGGAGATACGAATGAAAAGTACTGCGCATTTTTCGATAGTCGCGGCCGCCGCGCTGCTGTCGCTCGGCTCGAGCACCGCGCTGCATGCCCAGCAGGGCAAGATGACTTTTTTCGTCACCAGCGTAGGTTCCGGCAAAGGCGCTGATCTGGGCGGCCTGAAGGGCGCCGATCAGCACTGCCAGTCGCTCGCCAAGGCGGCCGGGGCCGGCGGCCATACCTGGCACGCCTACTTGAGCACGAGCGGCGCGGGCAGCGTCAACGCGCGCGACCGCATCGGCAAGGGGCCCTGGCAGAACGCCAAAGGTGTCGTGATCGCCAAGAACGTCGACGACCTCCACAGCAAGAGCAACAATCTCACCAAGGAAACCGCGCTCAACGAAAAAGGCGACAAGGTGAACGGCAGGGGCGACACGCCCAATATGCACGACATGCTGACCGGCTCCTCGCCGGAAGGCCGCGCCATCGCGGGCGACCAGGACACCACCTGCAAGAACTGGACGACCAGCGGCGAAGGCGCGGCGATGCTGGGTCACCACGACCGCCAGGGCCTGCGCGACGACGACGCGTCGAAGTCTTGGAACTCCTCGCATCCTTCGCGGGCGTCGAAGGAAGGCGCTCCGGGTTGCAGCCAGCCCGCGCTGCAAGGCACGGGCGGCAACGGCCTGTATTACTGTTTCGCGGCGAACTGAAGCCGCTTCAGCCTGGGCGCGAGTGAGCTCGCGCCCGGGCGATCCCCTATTTGGCCAGAGGATCGGGGCGAAGCTGGAACTTCACCACTCTCGGCCGGTTTTTCGTGCCGCCCTCGACGTGAAATACCGTCCGCGTGGAGTAAGTCGCCCATAGCGACCTGCCCTTCCAGCCGGCATTCGCATCGTCGATGCGCCCTTCGGACCACTTGGCGTAGAAGCCCATGGGATACGGCACGCGCAGCGTGACCCACTTGCCGTCGACCAGCGCGAAGTAGGCGTCGCTCATGTTCCCCGAGGCGATCGGCACGTTCTTGCCGAGGCCGAACGCGTCGAACCAGTCGACCCAGGTGTAGTAGCTCGCCTCGACGCTGCCGTCGTCCTGCACGTCCCGGAACTGCGGCCCGGGAAAGCGATAGAGCGTCCAGCCCTCGGGGCAGTGCTTCCCGGTGGCGCTGGGCCCGTTGAGCGGACCCTTGCACTTGCTGCGGTCGAAGCGTCCGAGGTGCCCGCTCGCGAGCGATGCCCAGAAAACGCCGTCGCGGCCGATGTCGCCGCCTCGCGGCCCGTATCCCGGGAACGGCGGCTCGTAGATCTCGGTGATCGCCGTGTGCGTCGGATCCGGTCCCGGAGCGACCCGCACGACGTAGCCGGGGAATCCCATCGATGTTCCCCACACCGAGCCGTCGTTGGGATTGACGTTGATGCTGTACAGGGACACCTGCACGCGCTTGTCCTTGGTCGGGTCGACCGGCTGATTGGGTTCCACCCACTCATCTCGCTTGCCGTTTCCGTTGGTGTCGAGGACGAACGGCGTCCAGCCCTGCGATTTCATTTCGTCGCCGGTCTCCTCGAACATCTTGCGGTTGAGCCAGCCGAAGGCGCCCGGGCCCGTCACGCCATTGCTCGCCCACAGCGTGCTGTTGGCGTCCTCGGCGAAAATCAGATGGTGCGTGGGGAAGCAGGTGCTGATGAGCGTGAACTTGCCGCTCGCGGGATCGTACATCGAAAGATGTCGGTTCGCGTTCTCGAGCGGAAAAATCTTGGCGGATGGATGGCTCCCGCCCTTCCTGCAATAGTCCGGATTCGCCGGAGGACGCACGCGCGCCGTCGCCCACACCCTTCCCTTCTCGTCCATCATCTGGTTGTGAATGCTGGTCTGGCTGTCCCAGATGGCTTCGCTTCCCCAGTAAGGAGAAGGCGCCATCGGGGCCGTCCTCGATGACGGGGTATTGGGATCGCGCACCGGGTGCTTGATCTGGCTTGCGGTATTCGTGTTCGGGTCGAGCACCGGGAAGTAATCGGTGCTCTCCTCGGTCGCCCCGTAGAGCTTGCCCCTGGCGTTGATCGTGGGATTGCGCCGGTCGGTCGAAATCAGGTCGTGCATATAGCCGGTGGGCGTGCTCCAGTCCCACAGCGTGAGGACGATGTTCCGCTCGATTCCGTCCGGGCGCTCGGGCGCCGTGAACGGCAGCTCGCCGGCGGCGATCCGGTCGGTCCAGTCGCCCCACAGCGCGAGCGCGCGCGGCGCGTCCAGGCGGCCGAGCACGGTGGTCATCTGCGTCATGGCCTGACCCGAAGCGATGCGACGTCCCCAGGCTTCGGCCGAGGATTTGAACTCGCCCAGCTCCTTCGGCACCGTGCGCGTGCCTTTGGTGCCGAGCGCGTGGCATGACATGCAGCCGCTGGTCTTGATGATGTTTACCCACTCGGGCTGGGTCTTCACCGGTCCCGCGGGGAAGTCGCTCTTCGCCGGAACCTTGAGCATGGAATACCAGTAGATCGGCGGGTAGTACTCCGCGGCCGCCGCGGCGCTGGGCGCGACCACCGCGGTCAGATCGAGGGTCCTTCCCGGCGCCGCCTGCACCTTGGGCGAATCCACCAAGCCGTAGCCCCGGACCCAGACGCTGTAGCTCGCTTTCGGAAGCTCGGGGATGAGGTAGCGCCCGCGCTCGTCGGTCACCACGATCTTGGTGAACTTGGTGGGAAGGTCGCCCGTTTCCGCGATCACCCAGACGCCGGCTTCCGGGCCCTTCGCGCTAGTCACCACGCCGCCGAGCTCGTCTTCGCCGATGCCTCGCGCCGCGCCGCCGGGTTGGGATTGACACGCTGTGAGGAGCGCGAACGCGGCGAAAGCCCCGAATCCCAAGCGCCAAGTTATTCCGGTACTCATATCCCCTCCTTCCGCGGATGCGATCGAAGTGTGCGAAATTTCTGTGCGAAATTCCACGATTGTGCCCCAAAAACAGACCGACAGGCGTCGGTACTGTAATATACGCGCGCAGTTTATGCCGTCATCATCTGGGAAAAGGAGGAACGAAAATGTCGAAAATATCTCGCATGATGGTCGTCGTACTCGTTGCGATGGGGTTCTCTTCAGTCGCGCTGGCGCAGAAGATGGGTCAGGGGTTTGATCAGAGGAGGCTGTTCTTCGGCGCGGGCTTGAGCTCGAACAGCACTGACGGCGCGGACAACCATCCACTCGGCTTCCAGTTCTTCGGCGGCTACAATTTCGGCGAGTTCGCGCCGAAGTTCCAGCTCGACGCGGAAGTCGGCTACATGGACTCCGGAAAGTTCAAGTCGAACCAGTTTGGATTCAACCTCGGAGGCAGCGCCAAAGGCCTGTGGGCGACAGCCGTCCCGCGTTACATGATCACGCCGCAGATCGAGCTGATCACCCGCCTGGGCTACGACTTCGGCGACGACGACGGCCTCATGTTCGGCGTGGGGGCGGGATACATCCTCAATCCGCACTTGAAGCTGCGCGCCGAGTACGTGATCCGCGACAACATCAACTCGCTCCAGTTCAACGTCGTGTTCTACCCCTGGTAGGAAGAAGCGTCGGTCGAGCCTAGAGCAGGCGCCGGATTCGTCCGGCGCCTGTTTTGTTTTATAGTGGGCCACAGCCCGACCGCCGGAGAACCGATCATGCCCGATGGCGCCAAGACCAAGCCCGAGTCCGACTACGACGTGCTCCATCGCATCATGACCACGCGCATGAGCGTTCGGCGGATCAAGCCCGATCCCATTCCCGAAGAGTACGTCGAGAAAATCCTCGAGGCGGGGCGCTGGGCGATGTCCGGCGCGAACGGCCAGCCCTGGGAATATCTGGTGATCAGGGATCCGCAGAAGAAGAAAGACCTCTACGACGCTTTCCAGGACACCAACCAGGAGTTCTGCTTCTGGATGGAGCAGATGCGCCCCTTCGAGCTGCGCCATCCTGCGTTCCAGGTGAAAGGCGACGACCTCAAGGACGAGTGGCAGAAGATCAGGAATTCCACGGGCGGCCAGCACCGCCGCCCCTGGCACGAGGCACCGGTGGTGATCGTGGTGCTCGGCGACGGCCGTAGGCAGTGGGCGACGGTGAACGCGGCGTTCACCTTCGGGCGGCACGCGAGCCATTTCACCGACGGCCTCGCCAACACCTGCACGCACATGCAGCTCGCGATCGCGTCGCTCGGCCTGGGCTCGCATTGGGGAACGGTGCACGTGCAGGAGCCGCTCAAGCGCGTTCTCGGCGTGCCCGATCTCATCGACGTGTACCTCATCATCTCGGTCGGCTACGCCGATATCGAGCGCAAGCCCGGGGTGCGCCGCGACCTCAAGGAGATCGTTCACCGCGACACCTACGACATGTCCAAGTACATGTCGAACGAGGAGATCATCGATTATCTGTACAAGCTGCGCGGCAAGACGATGTTCCGCTACCACCTGAAGGACAGCTTGCTGCCGGGTTCGGGCGAGAAGAAAACCTGATGCAACGAGCAGCAGTCTGCGCGGCCCTCATCCTTGCCGCGCCGAGCGCGTGGTCGCAAGCCTATCCGTCGAAGCCGATTCTCGTTGTGAGCACGGCCTCGCCGGGATCGAGCGGCGACGCGGCTTTGCGGCTGATGGCCGCGAAGATGACCGCGAGCCTGGGCCAGCCGGTCGTGGTCGAGCTGAAAACCGCGGCGCGCGGCGCCCAGGCGGCGCAGGCGCTCGCGAAGGCCGCGCCCGACGGCCACACGATCACTTACGGAACTTCGGGCACCTTCGTGAACGCGCGGTTCCTCTACAAGAACCTCGCTTTCGACGTGCTCAAGGACTTCGCGCCGATCAGCCTCGCGGTTACATCGCCGAGCTACGTTGTAGTGAACTCCACCGTGCCGGTGAGCTCGCTTCAGGAGTTGATCGACTACGCCAAGAAGAATCCTGGGAAAATCGAGTACGCTTCGACCGGTGTGGGCTCGGTGTTCCACCTGACCGGCGAATCGCTCAAGCTCCACGCCGGCATCGAGCTGCTGCACGTGCCCTATGCTCAGGCCAACTTCTCGCAGATGATCAACGACTGGGCGAGCGGCCGGGTCGCGCTGTGGTTTCCGACCTACGCCTTCCTCGCTCCCAACATGGCGAACAAGGTCAAGCCGCTTGCGATCGTCGACACGCGGCGCAGCGCGCGCCTGCCCGATCTGCCGACAGTGGCCGAGATACTTCCGGGGTTCCAGGGCTTTCCCGCGTGGTGGGCGTTCTTCGGCCCGGCCGGCCTTCCGTACCCCATCGCCGATCGCCTCAGCGTCGAGGTGCGATCGGCGCTCAGCGCGCCAGACGTGCAGGCCAAGCTGAACGACCTGGGACTGGCGACGCTGGCGAGCACGCCCGAGGAGCTCGCAGCCCATCTGCGCCGCGAGATCGACGCCGTGGGCAAGCTGACCAAGGCGATCGGCCTGGAGCCCGAGTAGCTAGAGCGGGTTGTCGGGGTAGATCAACGAGCGCCACATATGGGCGACGGGGCTGCCGTCGAATCCCAGCCCCTCCTTCGGCTGCTTGAAGCGCCGCCCAATGAGATCGACGAAGGGATCGAGGCTCACCTTCATGTCGGGATCGAAGGCGTACAGGTCGTGCACGGTGATCATGCGCGCGTCCATGTACCACTTGTGCTTGCGCGCCCGCTCGTAGGCCTCCCTGATGTAGGGCTCGGGCTCGTAGCCTTCGCCGAATATCTTCACGTAGCGCTCCGGATACTCGTAGCCCACCGAGGGATCCGCGAAGAAGCGCAGCGCCTGGTGGTGGCGGATCGCCCAGATGATCCTCTCCGGCAGGTAGGGCTCGAGCATCTGCGCCGCCCAGTACCCGTGGTCGACCTTGACGAGATTGATCGCGATGTCGTGAAGCAGGCAGCCGAGCACGGTGTCCTCGGGCTCGCCTTTCTTGAGCGCGTCGCTCGCGCTCTGCAGCATGTGCGTCACGGTGTGCGGCATGAAGCGCAGCTTGAAGAAGTCTAGGAGCGTGGGCTTGGGCGGCATGGGCGCGAGGGGCTTCAGCTCGATGGGATCACCCCTCGGCGTGAGCCCGCCGAAGAGCACGCCGGCGCCGCGGCGCACCGACGGCGCGAGTTTTTTCATCAGGCGCTCTTCGAGCGCGTCGGCGCGTTCCTCGGACGAGACTTTCATCGGCCCCCCTATTGCGGTTCGATCTTCGCGAGCTCGACGTAGCGCTTCCAGCGCACCGCGTCGCTCTTGAGCAGTGCCTGCATCTGCTCGGGCGAGCCCGGAAAGGGATCGAACGCAGAATTGGCGAGGAAAGCTCTGGTGTCCTCCGCGGCGGTGATCTGGTTGAACCAGGCGGCGAGCCTTTCGACCACGGCCTTCGGGGTGCCGGCCGGCACGACCACGCCCCACCAGGGCGAGACGTCGTTGCCGCCGTAGCCGAGCTCGGTGAGCGTCGGCACATCGGGCAACGCTACCGAGCGCTTCGCCGCCGTCGCGGCGAGGATGCGGACTTTGCCTCCTTTCGCCTGGCTCGATGCCCAGGTGGCGTCGAACGAGAGAAAATCGACTTGGCCCAGAAGGAGATCCGTGAGCGCTTGGGCGTTCAGCTTGTACGGAATATAGGTCGTCTTCAGGCCGGCCTTCGCCTTAAAAAGCTCGGCAGCGATGACGCCGGTATTGCTGGGCGTGCCGTAGAAGCCGTGATTCGGCTTCGACTTCAGGTACGCGACCAGCTCGTCGATCGACTTGAGCGGCTTCGCCGCGTCTACGGTGATCACGAACGACAGCGAGGCGATCGTCGTCACCGCGGCGAAGTCCTTCTCGGTGTCGAAGGGCAGGCTCTTGAATAGATACGGCGCCGAGGCGATGGTCGAGCTCGCCGGCGTGATGAGTATCGTGTAGCCGTCGGGCTTGGACTTGGCGAGAGCGTCGGTGGCGAGCGAGCCGTTCGCGCCGGGCTTGTTCTCCACGATGACAGGCTTGCCCGAGAGCTTGGAGAGCCGGTCGCTGTAGAAGCGCACGATGATGTCGGCGCCCGACCCCGGACCGTAGTTGCAAAACGAACGGATCTCGCGCGCCGGGTAGTCCTGCGCGGAGGCGAGCTGCGCGGCGAGCGCGAGAACCGCTGCGGCCAGCGCCGCGGGCGCGGCGTTCCTAGATCGAGGCTTCATGGCTTCCTCCATCGGCGCCAGTCTAGCTAGTTTGACGCCGGCGGGGGCGAACCTTTTCCGCGGGTGGGGCGCCGCTCGGCGTCCGGGCGGTCTTTCTTGTGCTTGCTGCCGCGCGCGTCCGTCTTCTTCGGCTTCCCGGAGGTCGACGCCGACTTGGCGGGCGCCGCGATTTGAGGCTCCACGACGGGCGCGCCGAGGGCAACCGAGGCGGCGAATGCGGCGGCCGATGCGCACGCGCTGAGCTTCATCTTGGAAGTCTACCTCAGTCGATCGTCACGCCCAGCTCGCGAATGATGGGGCGGAACTGGGCGACCTGCTTCTTCAGCATCGCGTCCTGCTCGGCGGGGGTGGATCCGACGGGCTCGGCCGCGAGATCGGTGAGGCGCTTGACCGACTCCGGATGGCGAACCGCCGCGGCGGTCTCGCGCTGCAGCCGCTCGATCACCTCGCGCGGAGTCTTCGCCGGCGCGAACAGGCCGTTCCAGCCTTCCGCCTCGAGCTTGGGAAAGCCGAGCTCGCGCACCGTCGGCACCTCAGGCAGCGCGAAAATGCGCTGCGAGGCGTTGGTCGCGAGCGCCTTGAGGGATCCTTTCCTGATGTCGGCGAGCGAGGAGGAGAGCTGGTCGCCGCCGAGCTGCAGGCGGCCGGCAAGCAGCTCCTGCTTGAGCGGCGCGGCGCCCTTCAGGGGAATGTGCGCCATCTCGATTTTCTCGTCGCGCTTCAGCACCTCGCCTACGATGTTCATGTACGAGCCCGGGCCGGTCGAGCCGTAGTTGTATCTCAGGCTGCGGTCTTTCTGCAGCAGCGTCACGAACTCGCGCAGATCCTTCGCCGGCACGCTCGGGTGCGCGGTGATCACCAGCGGCACGTTGGCCGCGATCGAGATTCCGGCGAAATCGGTGTCGATGTTGTACGGCGCGCGGTTCGCCTGCGCGAGCGCGACCGAGGACAGCGGAAAGGTGATGTTGTGCATCAGGATGGTGTAGCCGTCGGGCGCCGCCTTGGCCACCGCGTCGGCGCCGATCGAGCCGCCCGCGCCCCCTCGATTCTCGACCACCGCGGCCTGCCCCATCGTCTCGGTCATGCGCTGCGCGACCAGGCGCGCGATGATGTCGGTGGTGCCGCCCGCCGGGAACGGCACGATGATGCGGACCGGCCTCGCGGGAAAGCCTTGCGCAAACACCGCTTGGACCAGGAGGCACGACGCGAGCAGCGCGGTGAGAAATCTTGCGCAGTGGAGCATGGGCTTCTCCTTCAACGATGGGGAATTCTAGGCTATTCGATCTTCATCGGACGCCGCACCAGTCGCGGATCAGCTCTTCGTAGATCGCGACCGACTGGCGGATGCGCTCCATGCTGCAGTATTCGTCGGTCTGGTGCGCGAGCTGCGCCTCACCCGGCCCGAGCACGACGGTAGGAGCGCCCGCGTACACCTTGAGCAGGTTGCCCGCGTCGGTGTTGTAGCTCGCGGTCTTGGCTGCGGGCCGCTGGCGTAGGTATTTGCCGCTGATCTCGAACACCCGCTGGACCCATTCCTGCTCGGGCTCGGTCCACACGGCGCCCATGTCCGAGAAGACCTCGACCTCCGCCTCTTTGCCGATAAGGTCTTTCAGCCGGGAAAGAAGCGCGCGGTGGTCCATGCCGACGACCGTCCGGACGTCCACACCGATGCTCGCTTCGTCGGGCACCATGTTCACGCCCTGACCACCCTCGAAGGTGCCGACGTTCATGGTCGGCCCGCCCATCACGGGGTGCGGATTCACTCCGAAATCGAAGGTCTCGAGCTTGGAAACCGCCTTCGCCGCCTTGTATATCGCGTTCACGCCCAGCTCGGGCATCGAGCCGTGAGCCGAGACGCCGCGGAATTTCGCGTAGAACTTGAACGAGCCCTTGTGGCCGACGAACGGGTAGTTCGAGGTCGGCTCGCCGACGATCATCGCTCCCGCTTTGCCGAGAAGCTCCGTGCGCGCGAGGTGCTCCGAGCCGATGCAGCCGCCCTCTTCCCCGGCGGTGAGCACGAGCACGATACCCGGAGTGCCGGAGAGCTTCTTCGACAAGGCGCGCGCCGCGAGTAGGATCGCCGCGACCCCGGCCTTCATGTCGGAGGAGCCGCGTCCATAGAGCCGGTCGCCGTCGGTCTCGCCGGCAAAGGCATCGCGCGTCCACGGTGACACCCCGAGCGCCACGGTATCGATGTGGCCGGTGAGGCACAGCGGAGCCTTGTTATCGGAGCCGCCCGCGCGCGCGATGACGCTGGTGCGCGCTTCCGCGTACTCGTGGTAGTCGACACGGAATCCCCATCGCTCGAGCAGCGCGCCCGCGTGGCGCGCGCATTCGCGCTCCTGGCCCGGCGGATTGACGGTATCGAACCTGAGCAGGTCCCGCGTCAGAGCGACGGCGTCTTGATCGCTCATCGGCCTACCCGAGAGGAGGAAGCGGCGCGGCCCCGTCCGGAGGCGGATGCCGGTCGACGTTGAGGATCATGGATACCAGGGTGTAATAGCCGATCACGCCGATCAAGTCCACCGCGCCTCGTTCGCCGAAGTGCTTCACGACCTCCGCATAGGCGGCGTCGCTCACCGCCTTCTTCTCGTGCAGCTCCCGGCAGAAGTCGTGCACCGCGGCCTCCTCGTCGCTCATTCCCGCGGGACGCTTGCCGCGCGCGAGCTCCGCCGCGACCCGCGGGTCCAGGCCCGCTTTCAGCGCGTGGGCGTGATGGGCATGCCACTCGTACTGCGCGCTCCAGTAACGCGCGGTCACGAGAATCGCGAATTCCTTGAGCCGGTCCGGGAGCGAGCTCTTGAAGCGCACCCATTCGCCGAGCTTCTGCGCGCGGTCCGCGAGCTCGGGGCTCCTCAGGAGCGCGCTGAACGGCCCGCGCACGCCGCCGCGCGGTCCCGACGCGATCTCGCTGTATACCTTGCGCTGTGCATCGCTCATCTCGCTCTCGGCGAGGGGCGGGAAGCGCCGCTCCTCCGGCCGAGCGGTTGCCGCCATAGCTGGCTCCTCTTCGGGTGATGGGGGGATTCTAGGCCAAGTGCGGATTGTGCACGCGCGGAAAGAAAAAGGGCGCGAACCGCGCGGGTTCGCGCCCTCCGTTTCGTCGACGAAACGTCAGACGGTGAGGTCCGACCAGTTCTTGTTCAGGGTAGTCTCGAAGACGCCGTTGCCGTCCGCATCGACCTGGATCGTCACCTGCGGCGTGGGGCCGGTCTCGTCGCCGTTGACGGTGACCCGGATCGTGCTCCCGTTCACGCCGACGATCTGTATCGCTCCGGTGTGCGGGAATTGCTTGCCGGGGCTGGTCTCGAAAGGCGTGAGCGTAGTGACCAGCACCGTCCCGCCGATCCCGGCGCTCGAGAACGCGAAGCTCACCGAATCCACCGCGCCCGAGGTCGAAATGTCGATCGTGGTCGAAAACGTGAAATTCGCCAGGTGCTCGATGCTGCTTCCCTGGGTGAGGACCAGGTCCATTCCCGATATCGTTATGGTGATCAGGTTGCTGCCTATTCCCGATTCGGAAACGGTGAAGTTGCCGGTAAAGCGCTGATCGGCAAAACCCGCCGCCGAGAACGTGAGGTCGACCGATACCGACGCGCTGAAGCTCGACGGCGTCGACGTGAAGCCCGATATCGTGATCGAGCCGTTGATCGTTATGCCGCCGCTGGCGCAGGCGTTGAAGGTCTCCGATATCGACGTTGCGTCGGAAACGACCGTGATACCGCCGCTGGTGCAAGACACGCTAGACGCTGCGAGAGCCGACCGCGATGGGTTGAGCTGGGCCAGCCGGGCGATCTCGTCCGCCACGAACCGGCTGAGGACCTGAGTCCGGGGTGGCGCGCTGCCTTGTGCGTCCGCGGGAAGGAAAAGGCCGTTTCTGCGCGGAGTCTGCACGCTCGCGAGCAGCACGTCGCCCGCCACGTTCTGCGCGTTGCTCGCGGTCAGGGATACGGTGGGTACCGGTGCGGCGGGCCCGCCTGCGCCTCCGCCGCCTCCACACGAGGCGAGCGCGGCGATTGCGGCCGAAACGGCCACCAGCCTTGCCGCGAAAACGAGATCGAGTCTCATGCGAATCTCCTTTGCTGCCTCCCCCTCGGCCAGCTATATAGACCAGGCGACCGCCGATTGCCAGGGACAAACGCACGCCCAGCGCCGGATTGCGATAAGCTTCGGCGCAAATTCTCACGGATGGAAAAATGAAGCGGACTTCCTGGTGGATCTTCCTGCTCGCGTGCTCGTCGCAGGCGCTCGCGCAGCCGTATCCGGGCAAGCCCGTCCGCATCGTCGTGCCCTACTCCGCCGGCGGCGGCACCGACATCGTCGCGCGCGCGGTAGGCCAGAAGCTCTCCGAAAGATGGGGCCAGTCGGTGCTCATAGACAACCGCGTAGGCGCGAGCGGCATGATAGGCGCGGACGCGGTGGCGAAGGCGAGCGCCGACGGCTACACGCTGCTGATGGCGACGCCTCCCGAGATCGCGGTGAACCACTTCCTCTTCGCCAAGGTCGCCTACAACCCGGAGCGCGACTTCGCGCCGATCACGCTGGTCGCCGTGACGCCGCTGGTGATCGCGACCTATCCGGGCGTGCCGGCGAAAAACATTCAGGAGCTCGTCGCGCTCGCCAAGGCCAAGCCGGGGACGCTCGGTTACGCGACGCCGGGAACCGGCAGCACGCAGCACCTGACGGCCGAGATGCTCATGGCCGCGGCCGGGATCCAGCTCGTGCACATCCCGTACAAGGGCGCCGGCCAGTCGATTCCCGACGTCCTCGGTGGCCAGGTGCCGGTGGGCATATACGGTCTCTTGACGATCAACCAACACGCCAAGGCGGGCAAGATACGCGTGCTCGCGGTGACCACTCTCAAGAGGTCCTCGACCGCGCCCGAATATCCCACGCTCGCCGAATCGGGTTTTCCTGGATTCGACACTTCGCTTTGGTTCGGTCTCCTCGCTCCGGCGGCGACGCCGAGGGAGATCGTCGCGAAGGTCCACGACGACGTGATTCAGGTGCTGAAGCTCCCCGAGGTGAAGGCGCGCATCGCCGAGCAGGGCGCCGACATCGTCGGCGACACCCCGGCCGAGTTCGCCGCTTTCATCTCCGCCGAATCGGCGAAATACGCCCGCATCATCAAGCAGGCCGGCGTGAAGCTCGACTAGCCGTGTTCCGCGCGCTCCTCGTCGTATGCGCCGTGCTCGCCGCCCCTGCGGCGCCGGCGCGGGAGGCTTGGCCGCAGAAGCCGATCCGCTACGTCGTGCCCTTCCCCGCCGGCGGCATCGCCGACATCTTCGCGCGCATCATCGGCGCGCGCCTCACCGAGCGCTGGGGCCAGCCCGTGGTGGTCGAGAATCGCGCCGGCGCAGGCGGCAACATCGGCGCCGACCTCGTCGCGAAAAGCGCGCCCGACGGCTACACGATCCTCATGGGCAGCATCGGCACGCAGGCGGTGAACGTGAGCCTGTTCCGCAGCATGCCCTACGATCCGGCGAAAGACTTCACCGCGGTGGCGCTGGTGCTGGAAGCCGAGAGCCTGCTCGCGCTCCATCCTTCGGTCGCCGCGAATACGCCGGCGGAGCTGATCGCGCTCGCGCGCGCGCAGCCGGGCAAGCTCACCTACGGCTCGGCCGGCGTGGGGACGACCAGCCATCTCGCCGGCGAGCTGTTCAAGTCGATGGCGCGAGTCGACATCACACACGTGCCTTACAAGGGCAATGTTCCGGCGATCACCGACCTTCTCTCCGGGCAGACGCAGATGGTGTTCGCCACCATGCCCACGGTGCTGCCGCACGTGAAGGCGGGCAAGCTGAAGGGCGTCGCCGTGCTCGGCGCGAGCCGCTCGCCGGCGCTGCCCGATGTCCCCGCGATGGCCGAGGCGCTGCCGGGATTCGAGGTCAACAACTGGATCGGCACTTTCGGCCCGGCCGGCCTGCCCGCCGACATCACGGCGCGGCTCAACGCCGAGATCCTCGCGCTCATGCGCACCCCGGAGATCCAGCAGCGCCTGCTCGCCGAGGGCGCCCGCTTCACGCCCATGGCCCCCGCGCGCTTCGCCGAGTTCGTCGCCGCGGAGACCGCGAAGTGGGGAAAGCTGATCCGCGAAGTCGGGATCCACGCCGACTAGCTGGCCTGGACTTTGCTCCTCCTTGAGCATCGGGTTGTGCCCGAAATTGAGGAGGATTTCACATGAAGGCCAGGAAACCGGTAATAGTTCGCAGCTCCTACGAGCAGCAGTCGCTGCGCAGCCGCTTTTCGAACGGAATCACCAGCACGCTGCGGCGCGTCAGCCCGGCCCGCTGGGGCTTTTCGGGCGGCACGCTGATGACTCCGGAGCTCGTCGGCAGCCGCTAGTCAACACACAAGCCGTATCACTTCTTTGCGGCTGAGTTGATCCACGGCTCGAGCCGCCTGCCGAACGCCACGGTCGCGTCGAACGAGGTCCGGTCGCGCGGCTCGACCTCGTTGTGCCGCGCCTCGCCGGCGACCACGCAGCGCAGGGCGAGCGGCACGTTGACCTCGCCGACGCCCAGGCCCTCGACGATCCCGTAGAGCTTCTCTCTGCTGCTGTAGTACGTCGCGGGCCGCACCTTGCCGCGCACGATGGCGCAGCGCGCGCTTGAGTACGGCAATGCACTCATCTAACATCGCCCTATTCCGCCGCTCCGGAGAAGGAGGACCGAATGTCCACGCAGGCAGCCAGGCAGGCCGCGAAGCCGACCGCGAAGAAGGCGTCGTTCTTCAAGATGCGCGCCCAGATGCTCGAGAAGGGACGCACCAACACCCCGCTCGCGAAGACCGAGAACATGTGGGCGATACTCAAGGTCTACGCCTCCGGCGGCGAGAACGGGCTGCACACGCACCCGCACGAGGACCACACTTTCATCGTGCTCCAGGGGAGCGCGCGCTACTACGACGCGGACGGAGGCCACACCGACGTCGGCAAGCACGAGGGGATCATGCTACCCGCCGGCGCGTACTACTGGTTCGAGGCCACGAGCAAGGAGCCGCTGGTGCTGGTGCGGGTCGGCTGCCGCGTCGGCGCCCGCGATCCCGACGGCCGGCTCAATATCCGCGGCGAGCCCATGCCCGGCGATTCGAAGGAGAACAAGCGCGTGCCCGTCGTCTACCGCGACGGCGAGTTCTTCGAATAGCGGGCGCTGCCGCGATGGACAGCCGGGAGCTGGGAGTCGACGGAGTGATCGTCTCGGCCGACTCGCACGTCATGGAGCCGGTCGATCTCTGGAAGAAAGGCGTTCCGGAAAAATATCGCGACGCAGCCCCGGTTTTTCCTCCGCACAAGCTGGGCGAAGGATTCCAGCAGCGCGAGGGTGGATGGGACCCGGGCGCGCGCATCAGGGAGATGGAGGTCGACGGCCTGAGCGCCGAGGTGCTCTATCCGACGCTCCTGCTGAAAATGTTCTCTCTCGAGGACGCCGGATTGCAGGAAGCCTGCTTCCGCGTCTACAACGACTGGCTCATCGAATACTGCAGCGCCGAGAAAAACCGCCTCGTCGGCGTTCCCGCGATCTCGGTCTACGACATCGACAAGGGAGTCGCGGAGCTTTCGCGCTGCCGCCAGGCGGGACTCAGGGGCGCGCTGATCTGGCAGGCGCCCCACCCCGACCTCCCCTTTCATTCCAAGCACTACGACAGGCTCTGGGCGGCGGCGCAGGACCTCGACGCGCCGGTCAGCATGCACATCCTCACGGGCCATAGCTATCACAGCAAGGAGAGAAAAGGCGTCGAGCACTACCGCGGCAGCGTCAACCTGAAGCTTCTGGACGTCGCCAACGCGCTCTTCGATTTCATTTTCTACGGCGTGCTCGAGCGCTATCCGAAGCTCAGGCTCGTGACGGTGGAGAACGAGTCGGGCTGGCTCCCGTTCATGGTGCAGCAGTGGGACTATTATTACCGCCGTTTTCGCAACGTAAATCCGCCGCCGATCAACAAGGACCCCGGCGAATACTTCCGCAATCAGATCTTCTCCTGCTTCTTCAACGATTCGGTGTGCGGGCGCAACCTCGCATGGTGGGGCGAGGACAATCTCATGTGGTCGAACGACTTTCCGCACGCCAATTCGACCTGGCCGAACTCGATCAAGGTGATCCGCCGCGATCTGGGCCACCTCCCTCTGGAGACTCAGACGAAAGTGCTCGCAGCGAACGCGTGTGGACTGTACGGCCTCGACCTATCCGCGCTCCCCACCGGGATTTCCAGGAGGGCGCAGGCCGCGCAAGCGGCGGCCTGATCAGGTCGCGGCGGAAGTCGCGCTTCGGTCGCCGGCCTTCGGCAAGGTGAAGTGAAACGTTGCGCCCTCGCGCTCCTTGCTCTCGGCCCACACCCTGCCGCCCAGGCGGCCGACCACGCGCTGCACGATCGCCAGGCCGACGCCGGTTCCCGGAAAATCCTTGGCGTTGTGAAGGCGCTGGAACACGCCGAACAGCTTGTCGTAATGGCGCATGTCGAAGCCCGCGCCGTTGTCCCTCACGTAGTATGCGTTCTCGCGGCTGCCCGCGACGCCCCCCGCCCGGATCAGAGGCGCCTCGGTCGTACCGGTGAACTTCACCGCGTTGGACAGCAGGTTGATCCAGACCTGGCGTACAAGCGAGCGATCCCCCCACGCGGCGGGCATCGGCTCGAGGATGCAGCGGGGCATCTTCAGGCCCGGCAGCTGCCCGATCTCCTCCATGGCTTCGCGCGCGAGCGCGGCCATGTCGATCTCCCTGGCCGAGATCGGGCTGCGGCCGAGGCGGGAGAACTCCAGCAGGTCGTCGATCAGCTGGCTCATCCTGCGGGCGTTGTCGACGACCTTGCCGATCAGCTCGCCGCCCCTTTCATCGAGCTTCTCGCCGCATTCCTCGCGCAGCATGTGCGAGAACCCGTCGATCGCGCGCAGCGGCCCGCGCAGATCGTGGGAAATCGAGTAGCAGAATCCTTCGAGATCCTGGTTGACAACCTTGAGCTGCTCGGCCTGCTTCCGCACGAGCTCGGCGGTCCGCGCGAGCTCGACGAATACCGATACCTTGGACCGGAGGATCTCCACGTTGATGGGCTTGAGCACGTAGTCCACGGCGCCGACGGCGTAGCCGCGGAGGGCCTCGGTCTCGTCTCCCGCAGTGAGGAAGATGATGGGGGTGCTCTTGTTTCGCTCGCCCCGGCGGATGATGGAGGCGGTCTCGAAGCCGTCCATAACCGGCATCCGCACATCGAGGAGGATCAGCGCGAAATCCTGCTCCTCCAAACGGCGTATCGCCTCGCGCCCCGAGCGCGCGGTGACGAGGATTTGCCCGAGCGGCTCGAGAATCGCCTCGAGAGCCATCAAGCCCGCAGGATCGTCGTCCACCAGAAGAATGTCGACCATGGCGCCGGGGAGCATACGAAGGTCTGACGGGCTTGTATATTCGCCGAACAGCTACACGCTGTCACCGCAGCACTACAAAAAATCGCTGTCCAACGACAGACCGTTGGCATCACCTGCGCTTACGATATTTGCATGGGGAGCGGGCAAGTACTGAATGCTTTGAAGACGCTGCGGCGCTCGGCTGGTTTCGACTCGCTGAGGCGCTCGATCCTGGATTTATCGAAGGAGTCGGGGCCCGTGAAGTCCTACACCGTCGGCTTCGACTCGAACAAGCGCACCGTATCGTGCTATTTCGAAATGCGCTCGCCGCTGCTCGACGCCGAGGTCTGCGAGCTCGGGGCGGTCGGATTCGGCAACGGACTCGTGATCGAATTTCCCGTGGGACCCGAATTCAAGGGGATTGCCGACACGCCCCAATAGGTAGGCGCACGCCACATCGCAGGCGCCGCGTTTCCCCGGCTCACTCGGCCTTCGCGCCCGAGGCGATGACCACCTTCTCCCACTTCGCGGTCTCGGCCGCAATGACCTTGCCGAAATCCTCCGGCGTGCCCTTGATCGGGGTCCCGCCGAGCTCGGCGAAGCGCTTGATCATTCCCGGATCGGAGAACGCGTGGTTCACCTCGGCGTTGATCTTGTCGATCGCCTCGCGCGGCGAGCCCTTCGGCATGCCCAGGCCGAACCACGCGGTCGCCTCGTAGCCCGGCACGGTCTCGGCGACCGTCGGCACGTCGGGCAGCTCGGGCGAGCGCGCGGCGGAGGTCACGGCGATCGCGCGGAGCTTCCCTCCCCGGATGTGCCCGATCGACGAAGGCAGGTTGTCGAAGAGGACGTGCACCTGACCGGGGATGAGGTCGGCGATCGCCGGGCCGGCGCCCTTGTAAGGCACGTGCAGCATGTCGCAGCCGGTCATGTGCTTGAACAGCTCGCCCGAGAGGTGCACCGAGGTGCCGCTGCCCGAGGAGGCCATATTGATCTTGCCGGGATTCGCCTTGCAGTAGGCGATGAACTGCGCGACCGTTTTCGCCGGGAAGGAAACCGGCACCTCCATCACGTTGGGCGAGCGGATGAGGCCCGCCACCGGCGCGATGTCGCGGATGAAATTGAACGGCAGGTTCTTGTAGAGCGTCGCGTTGATGCCGTTCGCGGGGTTGACGAGGAACATCGTGTACCCGTCGGGCGGCGATTTGACGACGTACTCCACGCCGATGTTGTTGCCTCCTCCCGGCTTGTTCTCGACCACGAACGCTTGCTTGAGCTTGTCCTGAAGCCATGCCGACATCAGCCGCGCTAGCAGGTCCGTGCTGCCCCCGGGCGGGTACGAGACGATGATCTTGACCGGGTGCGCGGGATAGTCGGCGGCAGCGGCGAGGCCGGGGAATGCGAGCGCCAGCACGAGCGCGGCGGAACGGACGAAGCGATGCATGGCCCTCCCTTTCGAAGTGGCGAGTACCGCTATCCTAACCCAGGCGCTAATGCACGATCATCCCGGTGAACACGTAGGCCTGCAGCATCACCAGCACGCCGACCAGGCTGGCGAGCGCGATCGAGTGCCAGAAGACGAAGCGCAGGATCGAGCCTTCGTGGCCGAACCAGTTGGTCGCGGTCGAGGCGACGACGATCGACTGCGCGTCGATCATCTTGCCCATCACGCCTCCCGAGGAGTTCGCCGCGCTCATGAGGATCGGCGAGAGGTTCAGCTGCTCGGCGGTGATCTTCTGCAGGCCGCCGAAGAGCACGTTCGACGCGGTGTCCGATCCGGTCAGCGCCACCCCCAGCCAGCCGAGCAGCGTGCCGAAGAACGGATACAGGAAGCCCGCGTGCGCGAACGCGAGGCCGAGCGTCGCGTCCAGGCCCGAGAAGCGCGTAAGCGTGCCGATCGCGAGCATCGCCGAGATGGTGAGGAGCGAGTACCGCACGACATAGATGGTACGACCGTACGAGCGGATCAGGCCCGCGGGCGAGAAGCCCATGACGAAGCCGGAGATGATCGCGGCGATCAGCATGCCCGTGCCGGTGTACGACAGCCACGTGAACGCGAACACCGCGCCCTCCTTTGTCGGCTTCGCGACCACAGGCGGCACCTTGTTGATCAGGTTGTCCAGTCCTATCACGTGGTAGTTCCAGGTGAAGATCGGGTTGACCGCGGACTTGAACCAGCCCGTGCCCCACACGAGCAGAATGGCGCAGACGATGATCCAGGGCGTGAGCGCCTTCCACACCTCGGCGGAGGACGCCTTCCCCGCGCGCGCGGCGGCCGGCGCGGGCATCGTCGCCGCGGAGTCGTCGCGGGTGCGCAGCTTCGGCGAGGTCCACACCGTCTTCGGCTTCCAGATCTTCAGGAAGCCGATGAGGCAGGCCATGGAGATCAGCGACGCGACGATGTCGACGATCCAGGGATTGACGAAGTTGGAGACGAGGTACTGCGGGATCGCGAAGGACACGCCGGTCACGAGGATCGCCGGCCAGATCTCCTTCATGCCTTTCCATCCCGCAAACACCCAGATCAGCCAGAACGGCACGATCAGCGAGAAGAACGGCAGCTGGCGGCCGACCATGGCGCCGAGCAGGTAGGGATCGAGGCCGGTCACCGCGGCGAGCCCCTGGATCGGGGCGCCGAGCGCGCCGTAGGCTACGGGCGCGGTGTTCGCGATCAGCGACAGCCCGGAGGCCGCGAGCGGCGAGAAGCCCAGGCCGATGAGGATCGCGCCCGTGACCGCAACCGGCGTGCCGAAGCCCGACGCGCCCTCGAAAAAGGCGCCGAAGGCGAACGCGATCAGGAGCAGCTGCAGGCGCCGGTCGGCGGTCACGCCGCCGATCGTCTGCTGCAGCGTCACGAACACGCCCTTCTCGACCGTGACCCGGTACAGGAAGATGACGTTGAGCACGATCCAGCCGATGGGAAAGAAGCCGGTCGCGAGCCCGAGCACCGCCGCGCGTATCGCCATGCCACCCGGCATGGTGAAGGCGTAGACGGCGACCGCGAGCGCCACGAGCAGCGCGATCGACGCCGCAAGGTGCGCCTTCACCTTGCCCGAGGCGATCAGCGCGAGCAGGGTCACGACCGGAAGAGCCGCGATCACGGTCGACAGGACTTCGCTCGAGAACGGGTTATAGACCTGGTTCCACATCGGGACCTCCGCGGGCACGAGAGTGAAAGAACCTCGCCGCGCAGGATAGAGGAAATCGGCCCGTCGCTTCTTACAGATCGCTGACTCGGGGAAACACCAGATGGTCCGACGGAGTTTCCGCCTCCCCTAGGACCACAGCCGCTTCGTCGCGAGCCGCGCGCCTTCGCGCAGCGCCTCGAACTTCGCCCACACCACCGTCGGATGCACCTCGGTGTGGTAGCTCGCCTGCGAGGAGAAGCCGCAGTCGGCGCCCGCGATCACGTTTTCCCTGCCGACCCGCTCCGCGAAGCGCTGCAGGCGCTCGGCGATCAGCTCGGGATGCTCGACGATATTGCTCGCGTGAGTGATCACGCCCGGGATGATCGCCTTGCCCTCGGGCAGCCTCACCGACTCCCACAGGTGGTACTCGTGCTCGTGGCGAGGATTGGCGGCCTCGAAGCTGTAGGCGCCAGCCTTGACCTTGAGCATATGGCCCACGACGTCCGATAGCGCCGCTTCGTGGATGCGCGGACCTTCGTTGATGCCGTAGCAGGTGTGGTAGCGCACCTTCTCCTCGGGAATTCCGCGTAGCGCGGCGTTGACCGCCTCGACGTACATCTCGGCGCGCTTCTTCCGCGCGCCCGCGTCCAGCGCCGGATCGGCGAAGACGTCGCACAGGAACGGGTCGTCGACCTGCAGCAGCAATCCGGAGTCCACGATCAGCTGGTACTCCGTGCGCAGTGCCCTGCCGACCGTGTGGAAGAACTCCTCCTCGTTCCCGTAGTACTCGTTGATGCCGACGCCGCTCGGCGCCACCGCCGGCATGAAGGCGCTGCGGGTGCCCGCCTCGGCCGCTGCGGCCTTGAGGTTCGCGATATCGCGCGCCAGGATTTCCTCGCCGCAATAGTTGACCGGCCCGGTGCACACCAGCGGCACGACCGGAGCGATCGCGCCGCCGGTCATCGCCTCCTTGAAATACTTCTCGTAGTACTCGGGGAAGGCCGCCACTTCGGCTTCGAACATCTTCCTCTTCTGTTGTGGGCGCGCCTCGAAGCCCTCCAGCCGCTCGCGAATGTAAGTGAAAAAGCCGGGCTTGGACTGTTCGCCGTCGCTGACTACGTCGATGCCGGATTCGACCTGTTTGCGTACGCATTCGGTCACGGCGCGCTTCACCCGGCTGTCGTATGCCGAGCGGTCGTAGGCGGCGCCCGCGAGCTTCGCCTTCATCAGATCGAGCAAATCTGCCGGGCGCGGGAGACTCCCCACGTGCGTGGTGAGGATGCGACGGGGACTTTGCTGCACCGCGTGCTCGCTCGGATCTGAGTGAATCGAGCATCATCGCTCGTTTCGGTTCACTTCGCCGCAGTTTTCTCCCGCAGCGTCACGAACTCTTCAGCAGCCGTAGGGTGGATCCCCACGGTCGCATCGAACTGCGCCTTGGTGAGCCCCGCCTTCACCGCGACGCCGATGCCCTGGATGATTTCCGGCGCGTCCGCGCCGACCATGTGCGCGCCGACGACACGCTGGGTAGCGGCGTCGACAACGAGTTTCACGAGGGTGCGGTCGTCGCGGCCCGAGAGGGTGTGGCGTAAAGGCCGGAAGCTCGCCTTGTAGATGTCGATCTTGCCGAGTTTCTCCACCGCCTTGGCTTCGGAGAGGCCGACGGTGCCTACCGGCGGCGTGCTGAACACGGCGCTCGGCACGTCGTCGAGGTCCACCGGCGTCTCCACTCCGCCGAAGAGCGTCATCGCCACGGCCCCGCCTTCGCGAATCGCCACGGGCGTGAGCGCGAGGCGGTTGGTCACATCGCCCACCGCATAGATGTTGCGGACGCTGCTGCGGCAGAAGCGGTTCACCACCACTCCGCCCTCCTCGTCCAGCTTCACCCCCAGCTCCTTCAGGCCGAGACGCGCCGTGTTCGGCGTGCGGCCGATGGCGACCATCACCGCGTCGCATTCGATTTTGCCGCCGTTCGCGGTGGCTTCGAGCGTGCCGTCGCCGCGGCGCGCGATGCGCGACACCGAGCTCTTCAGCAGGATGTGCACGCCCTTCTTGCCCATCTCCTCGTGCAGGTGGCGGCGCACGTCGTCGTCGAACCCGCGCAGGATCTGCTCGCCGCGATAGGAAAGCGTCACCTCGGAACCGAGCCCGTTGAAAATGCCTGCGAATTCCACCGCGACATAGCCGCCGCCGACCATGAGGAGGCGCTTCGGCAGCGCGGGAAGCTCGAAGGCCTCGTTCGAGGTGATCGCGTGCTCGACGCCGGGGATCGCGGGCTTCGCGGGCGAGCCGCCGGTGGCGACGAGGATGTTCTGCGCGGTCACGCGGCGCTCGCCGATCGCCACGGTGTGCGCATCGACCAATCTCGCCGTGTCCTCGATGACGTCGATGCCCGTCTTGGCGAATCCGTCGGTGTAGACCTTCGAGAGCCGCGCGATCTCGCGGTTCTTGTTGGCGATCAGCGCGGGCCAGGAAAACGCGGCGCCTTCGATCGACCAGCCGTAGCCGCGCGCGTCCTCGAAGTCCTCGGCGTAGTGCGCGGCGTACGTCAGCAATTTCTTCGGAATGCAGCCGCGGATCACGCAGGTGCCGCCGATGCGGTAGTTCTCGGCGACCGCGACTTTCGCGCCGAGGTGGCGCGAAATGCGGCTCGCGCGGATGCCGCCCGAGCCGGCGCCGATGACGAAGAGGTCGTAGTCGAAGCGGGTCATGGATTCTCCATGACCCGATGATCTCACCTCCCAAACCGCGCGGTCCACTCCGCGCGGCGCGGGAGGTTTGCGTCTAGTCGTCTCCCTGCCCGCGGCCGATCCGGATCGCGGTCCGCGCGCGATGGCAGATGCGCACCGACTCCACCAGCTCCGGCCCCGGCACCAGCCTGGTGACGGTCTCGACTGCCGGATTGAACGTCGCGAAGCTCAGCGACTTCCGGTCCGACGACAGATGGCCGACGAGGGTCGGAGTGTTGCTCACACTGATTTCCTGCCCGGTGCGCGGACCCGCCACGAAAACGCTGTGCGACGGACCGACGTCGATCGCCACGTTGCCCTCGGCGTCGACGCTGTAGGTGAACAGGGATTCCTGATCGTTGGCGTTGCCCGACACCGGGTTGCCGAAGGAAAGCGAGACGATCCGCGCCGCGATGCTGCCGGTCCCGTCACCGTTGAAGGTCTGCGTCCCCTGGATGCTGAAGGTGACGACGAAGGTCCCGTCGACTGCCGTGAGGTTGGCGCGGAATCCTGGCGGCGGCGTGTACGACGTGGGAGTGATGATCGCCGGCGAAACGGTGCAAGCGGTCGTGCCGGAGAACACAAAAGTTCCCTTCAGCTGCTCGGTACGGGAATCCGCAGTCGCGGGTGACGCTGCTAGCAACATGAGCAGTGCCGAGCCTAGAGCCGTGGTGACTGTTTTCATATGTCCTCCCTTATGTTGTGCTTCGGAAGGACAAGCTAGCACACTGGACCTTCGGCACCCTAACGAAATCAATGGCAATACTACCAATCTGAAACCGGCATCTTGTCCACGCTCGGCTGAGTCGGAGCGCACCGAGTTGGAGAAGAGGTCAATGAAAACAGCCTTCACCTGCGGTTAGGGCGCGTTAGATCCCGAGAACCGCCATTCGACCGGGCACGAGTGGCGGCTGCCGCCGTTTCCCAGTAGGCTTACCCGCTATTGACGACCAGGGAGGCCAGCATGACCTATTCCAAGAAGCGAAGAGACACCCTCAAGATCGGAGCGCTCGCGGCCGCGGGCCTCGGTTTTCCCGCGATCCTCCGCGCCCAGTCGAAGGAGATCGTGATCCTGGGCCTGTGGGACCAGACCGGCGCGTTTGCCGACGTCGGCCCCTTGAACGACCGCGGCATGAAGATGGCGCTCGAGGAGCGCGGCATGCAAGTTCTCGGCCGGCCGATCAAGTACATCACGCGCGACGGCGGCACTCAGGCCGGCACCTCGACGCGCCGCACCGAGGAGGCGGTCGACGCCGAGGGCGCGAAGTTCGTCATCGGCCCCTGGTCCTCCGGCGTCGCTCTCGCCGTGTCGGAAGTCGCCAAGCGCAAGAAGGTCGTGCACCTGTTCTCCGGCGGCACCGAGGACATCTCCGGGAGCCGCTGCCACCGATATTCCTTCCAGTGGGCGGCGAGCCCCTACACCGCGGCGAAGACCGTGGTCGACAATTTCATGAAGGCGAACCCCAAGGCGAAGCGCTGGCACCTGCTGGTCGCCGACTACGCCTTCGGCTGGTCGGTCGAGAAGTACGTCAAGGAAGTCGGCAAGACCCACGGCATCGAGTTCGTCGGCGCCGACCGGCACCCGCTCGGCGAGCGCGAGTTCTCCAACTACGTGCAGAAGGCTGCAAAGAACCAGCCCGACGTGGTGGCCATGGTCAACTTCGGCGGCGACGCCGTCGCCGGCGCGCGCGAGATCTACAACTTCGGCCTGACGCCGAAGGTGCCGCTCATCATGACCTGGTCCTCGGGCGTCGAGGAGCTGATCCAGCTCGCCCCGGAGATCCGCGAGAACCTGTGGGTCGGAACGAACTTCTACTACACCGTGGACACGCCCGCGGCGAAGGCCTTCGTCAAGGAATACCAGTCGAAGTTCAAGCTGCCGCCCGGCTACGCGCCCTCGGCCGCGTACTCGATGACGCATATGCTGCTCGCGGGCTTCGACAAGGCGAAGTCCGACGACGTGCAGGCTGTGGTCAAGGCGCTCGAGGGCCTCGAGATGAACGACATCGTCGGCCCGATGCGCGTCGACGGCGCCACGCACCAGACGCTGCGCCCGTACTTCCTCCTGCGCTGCAAGGCCAAAGGCGCGATGAAGCACGAGCTCGACTTCGGCGAGGTGGTCGCCACCGGAAACACGCCGCTTCCCAAGGAATACGCCGCCTGCAAGGACATCGGCGCGTTCTGACGCTCTGAGCCCGCTCTGAGCTTCCTCGCCGCACAGATCCTCAACGGGATCGCGACGGGCATGCTGTATGCCCTGATGGGGCTCGGCCTGTCGCTGATCACCGGCGTCCTCAACATCCCGAACTTCGCCCACGGCGCCCTCTTCGCGATCGGCGCCTACCTGCTCGCGACCGTCGCGGTCACGATCGGCAACTTCTGGATCGCGCTGCTGGTAGCGCCCATCGGCGTGGCGCTGTTGGGATTGGCCATCGAGTATGCCGGGATCAGGCGGCTCTATGCCGCGGGGCACGACTACCAGCTGTTGTTCACCTTCGGCCTCGCGCTGATCCTCAGCGAATCCATCATCCTGATCTGGGGGCCCATCGGGTACAGCCATCTGCCGCCGGACATCCTGCGCGGCGGCATGGACCTCGGCTTCACCATGTACCCCAAGTACCGCCTGTTCGTGATGGCCGCCGCCGGCGTCCTGGTGCTCGCGACCTGGCTGTTCCTCGAGAAGACGCGCTACGGCGCGATCATGCGCGCCGGGATCGAGAACAAGGAGATGGTGTCGCTGCTCGGCATCGACATCCACAAGCTGTTCACCGCCGCCTTCGCGCTCGGCGCCTACCTCGCGGGCATCGCCGGCGCGCTCACCGCGCCGATCCGCGGCCTGTCGCCCGGAATGGGCGTCGATATGCTCGGCATCGCCTTCGTCGTGGTCGCGCTCGGCGGCCTCGGCAACCTTCTCGGCGCGATCGCGGCGGGCCTGCTGATCGGCGTCGCGCAGGCGATCGTCGCCGCGCACTGGACCGAGGCTTCGAGCGTCGTCATCTACGCGGTGATGGCGGCGGTGCTGCTGGTCCGGCCTCAAGGATTGTTCGGGATCCGATGACATTTCTTGTCATCCTGAGCGCAGCGAAGGATCTGCTTTTTCGAAAAGCAGATTCTTCGTCGCTGCGCTCCTCAGAATGACACCGATGCGATGAACCGCGCGCTGATCGCCATCCTCGCCGCGATCGTCGTGCTCCCGCTCGTGGTGCGCCCCGCGATCGCCTCGGAGATCTGGATCTTCGCGATCTTCGGGCTGGGCTTGAATCTGCTGCTCGGCTACACGGGCCTGCTCTCCTTCGGGCAGGGGACGTTCTTCGGCTCGGCGGCGTACGTCGCGGGGTGGCTCTTGAAGCACTACGCGATCAACGTGTTTCTCGCGCTCGGCATCGGCGTCGCGGTGGGCGCGCTGTCGGCGCTGGTCGTGGGTTATCTGTGCGTGCAGCGCTCGGGCCTGTATTTCATCATGCTCACCTTCGCGCTCAACCAGCTCTTCTACTTCGTCGCCTATCAGTGGACCAGCGTCACCGGCGGCGAGGACGGCATGCCCGGCATCCCGCGGCCGGCCTTCCTCGGCATCGATTTCGGCAATCCCCTCGCCTACTACATCTTCGTCTCCGTCCTCTTCCTTCTTTCGCTGTGGATCATGAAGCGCATCGTGGAGTCGCCGCTGGGCAAGATCCTTCAGGCGATCCGCGAGAACGAGGTCCGCGCGGAGGCCGTGGGCTACGACACGGCGCGCTTCAAGCTCGCCGCCTTCGTTGTCGGGGGAGCTTTCTCCGGTCTTGCCGGGGTCCTCTACGCGATGCTCTTCGGCATCGTGCCGCTCGAGGCGATCGGCTTCGTCACATCGGGCAACGTCGTGTTCGCGACGCTGATCGGCGGGTCGGGCTCGCTCTACGGGCCGGTGATCGGCTCCTTCGTGTTCATCTGGCTGTCGGAATCGGTGAGCACGCTGTGGGCGCGCTGGCCGCTGCTTCTCGGCGTGGCCTTCGTGATCGTGGTGCTCTTTTTCCGCGGCGGCGTGGTCGAGGCCTGGGCGCGCTTTGCCGCGTGGCGGGAACGCAAATGGCGATCCTCGAAACAGACCGGCTGAGCAAATCCTTCGGCGCCCTCGCCGCGGTCTCGGGCGTGAGCCTTGCGATCGAGGCGGGCACGCTGCACTCGATCATCGGGCCGAACGGCGCGGGGAAAACTACGTTCTTCAACCTGCTCACCGGGTCGCTCGCGCCGAGCTCAGGGACGATCTTGCTCGACGGCAGCGACATCACCGGGACGCCCGCGCACCGCGTCCCGCATCTGGGCGTCGCGCGCTCGTTCCAGCGCACCAACGTCTTCCCGGCGTTTTCGCTCTTCGACAACGTCTGGGTCGCGGCCTTTGCGCGCGCGCCTTCGCGAAAAGGAATCGCGTGGCGCAGCGCCGACCGCTATCCGGAGGTGAAAGAGCGCGCGCTCGCGGCGCTCGCCGACGTCGGGCTCGCGGAAAAGGCCGGGCGCCCGGTGCGCGAGATCTCGCACGGCGAGCAGCGCCAGCTCGAGCTCGCGATCGCGCTCGCCGCGGCGCCGCGCGTGCTCTTGCTCGACGAGCCGGCGGCAGGCCTCTCGCCCGAGGAGACGAAGAGGCTGGTCGCGCTGGTGCGGGGCTTGAAAGGCCGCTACACCATCGTGCTGATCGAGCACAAGATGGACATCATCATGAGCGTCTCCGACCGCGTCTCGGTGATGCACTTCGGCAGCCTGATCGCGCAAGGCACGCCCGCGGAGATCCAGAAGAATCCCGAGGTGCGGCGCGCGTATCTGGGCGGAGTCGCGGCGTGATCCTCGAGATCGAAGGCATCGATACGTTCTACGGCCTGGGCCATATCCTGCACGGGCTGTCGCTGAACCTCGCCGAAGGCGAGGTGGTCGCCCTCCTCGGCCGCAACGGCGCCGGAAAAACCACCACGCTGCGCTCGATCACGGGCCTCGCGCCGCCGCGCTCGGGCAAGATCCGCTACAAGGGAAGGAACATCGCGGGCCTCGCTCCCCACCGGATCTCGCGGCTGGGCGTCGCGCTCGTGCCCGAGACGCGCGGCATCTTTTCGTACCTAAGCGCGCGCGAGAATCTGCTCATCGCCGAGCGCAAAGGCTCAGGCTGGACCATGGACGCGGTGCTCGAGCGCTTCCCCGCGCTGCGCCATCGCCTGGAGAGCAAGGGGCGGCTGCTCTCGGGCGGCGAGCAGGAGATGCTCGCGATCGCCCGCGCCCTCATGACCGGGCCGGAGCTGCTGCTCCTCGACGAGCCTTCGCAGGGCCTCGCGCCCATGGTCGTCAGCGCGGTGATGGAAACCATCCGCGAGCTGAAGAGCCAGCGCGTCAGCATGCTGCTCGTCGAGCAGAACGCCGAGATGGCGCTGCAGCTCGCCGACCGGGTGTACGTCATCGACCACGGCGCGGTGGTGTTCGAGGGAACGAGCGGGCGCCTGCGCAACGACCGCGGCGTGATGGCGACTTACCTGGGCGTGGGCTAGCCGCTGTTTCGCAGCGCCGCCGCGATGCCGTTGATGGTGAGGTGGATCGCGCGCACGGTGCGCTCGTCGGCGTCGCCGGCGCGATGGCGACGCAACAGCGCGAGCTGGACGTGGTTCAGCGGATCGAGGTATGCGAAGCGGTTGCGGATCGATCGCGCCAGCGTGGGGTTGCCGGCGAGGAACTCGCCCGCGCCGGTGATCGCGAACAGCTGGTCGCGCGCCGCGCGCCACTCGGCCTCGATGAGCGGAAACACCGCCTCGCGAAGAGGCGCGTCGGCGAGCTCGGCGTAGCGCGCCGCGATCCCCATGTCGGTCTTCGCGAGCACCATGTCGAGGTTGGAGAGCGCCGCGCGGAAGAAAGGCCAGGCCCGATGCATGTCGCGCAGCTCCTCCAGCGCGCCGCGCTTCTCCGCCAGCCAGCGCGATACGGCGGCGCCGAAGCCGTACCAGCCCGGCAGCATGACGCGGCACTGGCTCCAGCTGAACACCCAGGGAATGGCGCGCAGATCCTCGAGGCGCTGCGAGGCTTTTCGCGACGCCGGGCGGCTGCCGATATTGAGGCTCGCGATCTCCGCGAACGGCGTCGCGGCGCGGAAGTAGTCCATGAAGCCCGGCGTGTCGCGCACCAGGCTCCTGTAGGCGGCGAGCGCGAGCCCCGACAGCTCTTCCATGATCTCGGCGTAGCGGCCGCGCTCGACCGCTGGCTGCGTAATCATGCTCGCCTCCAGCGTCGCCGCCGCCAGGATCTCCAGGTTGTGCATTCCGTTCTCGGGATCGGCGTACTTGCTCGCGATCACCTCGCCCTGCTCGGTGAGGCGCAGCGCGCCGTCCACGCTCCCCGGCGGCTGCGAGAGCACCGCCTCGTAGCTCGGGCCGCCGCCGCGTCCGACCGTGCCGCCCCGGCCGTGGAACAGCCGCAGGCGCACGCCGTGCTCGCGGCACGCGCGCATCAGATCGCCGGTCGCCTTGTACAAGGCCCAGCTCGAGGACAGATACCCTCCGTCCTTGTTGCTGTCGGAGTAGCCGAGCATCACTTCCTGCTCGTCGCCGCGCGCGCGCACCCAGCCGCGGTATACGGGGTTGGCCAGCGCTCCCCGCATGATCTCGCCGCAGCGCTCGAGATCCGCGATCGACTCGAACAGCGGAATCACGTCGACGTCGAGGCTGTCCGGACGCGCGAGCCCCGCTTCGCGGAGCAGCACGCCGACCTCCAGAAGATCGGACGCCGACTCGCCGTGCGAGATGATGTATTTCGATACGGCGCTCGCGCCCAGCCGCTTCCGCGACCTCGCCGCAGCGGCGGCCACGCCGAGCTCGCGCTCGATCCGCGGCGAGTACGAGAGATGCGGCGAGCGCAGCGGCCGCGGAAGCGCGAGCTCGCGCGCGAGCAGCGCGGTGCGCGCGCCTTCGCTCAGGCTTTCGTAGGCGGGCTCGACGCCGGCGCGCGCGAGGAGCTCGGCGACCGACGCCGCATGCTCGTCCGAGCTCTGGCGCAGGTCGATCGCCGCGAGATGAAAGCCGAAGACGCTCACCTTCCTGCGCAGCGCGCGCAGGCGGCCTTCGGCGAGTAGGCCCGCGCCCTGCTCTTCCAGGCCGCGCGCGACGACGTCGAGATCGGCCGCGAGCTCGTCCGCGGCCTCGTACGGCGGCCGCGCGGCGATCGGAGGCGGCACCGCGTCCAGGCCGAGGAGCGCCTTCGCCGTGGCGGCGAGGCGGCTGTAGACGCCCGATACGACGCGCCGGTACGGCTCGTCGCGCCGGTGCTCGGAGTCGTCGCCCGAGCGCTCCGCCAGCTCCAGCACCTCTCGCGGCGCGGGCTTCAGCCGCGCCGAGAGCCCGAGCTCGCGGCCGAGCAGGTTCACCTCCTCGAGATAGTGCGTGAGGATGAGCCGCGCGTGCTCCGAGGCCGCCAGCTCCAGGGTCTCCGGGCCGACGTTCGGATTGCCGTCGCGGTCGCCGCCGACCCAGGTCCCCACGGTGAGAAAGGGCGGCAGCCAGGGCGCGCGCTCGAGCGCGAGCCGCGCGCACAGCGCCTCCTCCAGGTCCGCGTAAAGGCGCGGGATCCCGGGAATGAAAGTGAGGCGGAAGTACGCGAGCGCGTTGGCGATCTCGTCGGCCACCGTGAGCTTGGAGAGGCGCAGCATCGCCGTGAGCCACAGCCTGAGGATCTCCGCGTGCAGCGCGCGGTCGCGCGCGGCCGAGGCGGGCTCGGCGATCAGCCGCGCGATCTCGCGCTCGCACTCGAGGATGCTCTGGCGCTGCACCTCGGTGGGATGCGCGGTGAGCACGGGGCTCACGCGGGCGCGCGCGAACCACTCGAGCAGCGGCGCGCCCGGCGCCTGCGCGGCGCGCTCCAGCGCGTAGGTGAAGCTCCCCGGCCGGCGCGGCGAGCGGCCTTCCGCGTGCGCGCGGCGCCTGCGGTTCTGGTGCGCGTCCTCGGCGATGTTCAGCAGGTGCGAGAAGTAGCTGAAGGCGCGCACCACGTGCAGCGTCTCCTCGATCGGCAGCGCGTCGAGCTGCGAATCGAGCCCCGCCTTCGCCTCGGCCGCCTCTCTGGCGAGCGCCGGATCGGGCAAGGTGCGCCTGAAGCGCACCGCCGTCTGGCGGATGGTCTCGATGCGCTCAAGCGCCGCCGGCCCGACCTGCTCGCTGATCACCTCGCCGAGCAGGCGGCCGAGCAGGCGCCGGTCTTCGCGGAGGAGCTGCTCCTTCTCTTCGGCGGGGTCTGGCGCGGGGGCGTCCATGCAAGGAGAATATACCGCTGCATGTCTATCGGCGTTTCACTCCCGCTGTCGATCGCGCTCATGGCGCTCATGGCGCTCGTGCCGCACGCCGTCCTCGCGGTCACCGGCGACAGGGCCGAGTTCAGAAAGGTCGCCGACGATGTCTACGCCTTCGTCGGCAAGCGCAACGACGCCAACGCGCTGCTCGTGGTGACCGCGCAAGGCGCGGTGCTGGTCGACACCGGCAACAACCCGCCCGAGACGCGCCTGCTGCAGAACTTCATCAGATCAGTGACGGATCAGCCGGTGCGCTACGTCGTCATCACCCAGAACCACGGCGACCATACGGGCGGCGCACCGCTCTTCTCACCGCCCGCGAGCGTGATCGTGCACGACCGCGTGGCCCGGGACTGGGCCTCGTGGAAGCCTTACCAGATCAAATCCTGGCGCAAGCGGTTCCGCGAGCGCGCCGACGCACTCAAGAACACCGACCCGATCGACACGGTCCTCTCCTTCAAGGAAGGCATGACGCTGCACCTCGGCGGCAAGACTATCGAGCTCATCTATGTCGACGATCCCTACAATCCCGGCGACATCGCCGTGTGGCTGCCGCAGAGCGGCGTGCTCCACGCGGGCTTCGTCGGCTATATCGGCCGCCATCCCGACATCCGGCCCGACTACAGCCACGGCACCACAGCGGGCATGCTCAAGCAGCTCGCGGTGCTCGCCGCCTTGCGGCCGAAGGTGATGGTCCCGGCGCACGGGCCGCTCGGGGACGCGAAAGACCTGCGCGCGCTCGCGGACTACCTGCTCCTCGCTCGCGAGAAGGTCCGCGCGATGACGGCGAAGGGCCTCCCGCTCCAGGCGATCACCCGCGAATTTCAGATGAACGAATACAAGGGCTGGGACCGCGAGAACCACTTCGAGTGGCTCGCCGAGACCGTCTACCGCGAGCTCCGCGGCGAAGGCCCGCAGATCGTCCCGGTCTCGGACAGGGAGGTGAAGGGCACGATCGTGCGCGCGGAGGACGAAGGCCGGCGCCTGCTGGTGAAGCCGGAATCGGGCCCGGACCTCCGCCTGCGAGTCACCGCCGACACCGACATCGACGGCGCGGCGACCGACCGCTCCCGGCTCAAGGCGGGAATGAGGCTGAGCGCGAAATATGTGGTGCCGGAGGGCTTCAACGCCGCGCTCGGCTACGACGTCACCGAGATGGTCGTCGCGCCCTAGTATCAGGCCGGATCTTTGAATTCCACGGTCCAGTGCGAGCCGTCGCAGAAGGGCTTGTTCTTCGACGCGCCGCAGCGGCACAGGGTGTAGTGCTCCGTGGAGGCGCCCTCCCCGAACTTGACGCCGAGGAGCTCGACGCCGCCGGTGACCGCGTACGGCCCGTTGTCGGTCACGGTGATCGTCGGCGGGCGCTGCGGCGGCTCGGCCTCGACGCCGTCGATCGCGTAGCTGAGCGCGCCCGACGGGCATTTGCGTATCGTCGCGACGATCTCCTCCACCACCGCGCCGTCCGGATCGATCCACGGCTCCTCGCGCATGCGGAACACCGACTTCAGCTCGTCGGTGCAGAACCCCGCGTGCGCGCAGATCGCGCGGTTATCGAGAATGGTGATGCGCTTGCCTTTGTAGGCCACGCGCTTGTCCTTCGCGGGGTCGGCGGTGTTCGTACCCTTGAAACCGATGGCGGCGTGCGTGCCGTCGCAAAAGGGCTTGTTTTTCGAGCCCCCGCAGCGGCACAGCGCGACGCCGCGCACGGTGGCGCAGGCCTCGCCCGAGGCGCGGCGCAGGTTCGGCACCGGCGTCGCCTGCATGTCGTGCATCAGGTAGTAGGGGCCGTTGGGGGTAAAGGCGATCTTCGGCTTGGAGTCCATGCTGCAATGTTACGCCAGCTTCGATAGTAGGATACGCTTCCGCCTTCAGAAAACGCCATGCCCCGCATCGCTCACGCCGTTCTCGACTCGCAGACGGGCGACGCCTGCGTCATCCGCGCCCGCCGCCACACGCTCACTGCGGACGAGGCGGCCTCGCACGGCGGCACCGACACCGGGCCGGCGCCTTACGAGATCCTGGTCTCGGCGCTTGCCGCGTGCACGGCGATCACCCTGCGCATGGTCGCCCAGCGCAAGGGCTGGGAGCTGGGAACGATCCACGTCGACGTGGAGCTGGAGAAGGACGCGGCCGGCGCCGACCGCATTTCCCGGAAGATCTCGTTCGGCGCGGCGCTCACCGACGCGCAGAAGGCGGCGCTCGCCGAGATCGCGGAGAAAACCCCGGTCACGAAGACCGTCAAGGCCGGCGCGCCGGTGGAGACGAAATTCCTGTGAGCGTCAGCGAGCGCGCGGCAGCTGCGCGCGCAGCGCGCGCAGCTCGTCCTCGAGCGCGCGTATGCGCTCCAGGAACGACAGCGCCAGCGAGAGCGCGCCGGTATCGAGGTCGAAGCTCTCGCGCAGGCGCTTCGCGGCGCGCGCGGCGACGACGCACTCGCCGCTGAAAACCCATCGCCCGGCGCGCGCATCGCTGGGCGCGAGCGCCCCGTACTCGACCAGCTCGCGCAATTCGGACTCGGCCAGGCCGGACAGGCGCGCGAGCTCCTCGAAGGAGACTTCGAAGCGCGCATCCAGCCAGGTCTCAGTGAGTTGAGTGCTCATGTCCAGCCTCCTGCTCGAAATGACCGCGCGGGTTGAAGCTCGCGCCCTTCGCGAGCTCCTCATAGAGCGCCCGCTCCTTTTCGCTCGCGGCGCGCGGGACGGCGATCTGCGCGATCGCGTACAGGTCTCCCGCGCCGCCGTGCGGCTTCGGAAGGCCGCGGCCGGCGAGCCGCAGCTTGTGCCCGCCTTGAGTTCCCGGCGGCACTTTCACCTGCACCGTTCCGCCCAGCGTCGGCACTGCGACCGTCGCGCCCAGCACCGCCTCCCAGGGAGCGAGCGGCAGGTCGAGGTAGAGGTCGTGGCCGCTCGCGCGGAACAGCGGATGCGGGCGCAGCGCGATGTTCAGGTACAGGTCGCCGTCGGGCCCGCCGTTCACGCCCTTGCCGCCCTGCCCCCGCAGGCGCAGCCTCTGCCCGTCGGTCGCGCCTTTGGGGATGCGCGCCTTGAACGAGCGCTGCGCGCGGCGCATCGCTCCGTTGCCGTCGAACTCGGGAACGCCGAGCTCGAGGTCGACGGTCGCGCCGCGGTACGCGTCCTCGAGGCCGATGTGCGCCGTCACCTCGTAGTCCTGTCCCGGCATCGCCGCGGTGCGGCGCCTTCCGCGCCCGGCGAACTGCTCGAAGAAGTCCGAGAGGTCGAGATCCTCGAACCCGCGGCCGAAATCGCCGCCGAACTGCCTTCCCCAGTCGGGCGGCGGGCGGAAATCCTCGCCGGGCGCGTGCTTGCCGAGCTGGTCGTACGCCGCGCGTTTCTCCGGATCCTTGAGCGTCGCGTAGGCTTCGGCGATCTCCTTGAATTTCTCCTCGCCCTGCGGATCCTTGGACACGTCGGGGTGATATTTCTGCGCAAGCTTTCTGTAAGCTTTCTTGATCACGTCGGCGTCGGCGTTGCGCTCCACGCCGAGGATCGCGTAGTAGTCCTTGTACTTCATCGCGCGCTACGCCCCGGAGACCTCGAATTCGACCGGGACGTTGTTGCGCGTCGCGTGCGAATACGGGCAGATCTGCTCGTGCGCCTCGCGCGCGAGCGCGGCGAGCTCGGCCTGCGGCAGGCTCCTGTCCTGCACGGTGAGCTTCACCGAGAGGCCGAAGCCCCCGCCGTCGCGCGGCCCGATCGAGACCGCGCAGGTGATGCGCGCCTTGGAAGCGTCCTTCTTGGCGCGCTTGCCGACGAAGTCGAGCGCCCCGCCGAAGCACGCCGCGTAGCCGGCGGCGAAGAGATGCTCGGGAGTCGCCGTTCCCGGCTTGCCCGGGCCGCCCATCTCCTTCGGCACCGAGAGGTTCGCTTTCACCATGCCGTCGCTCGACTCGGTGTAGCCGTTGCGCCCGCCGGTGGCGGTCGCGGTTGCGGTGAACAGCGGCTTGATCTTGTCCATGCGGGTCTCCGGAGCAGTGGTCGAACCGGCAATGCTAGCCGCTATTTCGCAACGCCGCCGCGATGCAGTTGACGGTGAGAAGGATATGATTGCCGCAATATGTGCCGAACCCTGGCGGTGCTGTGCATTGTGGCGATTGCAGCCTTCAGGCCGGTATTCGGGGGAGAACGGCCCGCGGCATGGGCGCGACCGATAACCGGCGTCGAAGGGATGCCGAACTTCTTTCAGGTGACGCCCTCGCTCTACCGCTCGGCGCAGCCGCTCGAGAAGGGATTCGCCTATCTGGCCAAACAGGAGCCTCCCGTGCCGGGCAGCGTCCCGATCAAGACGGTGCTCTCGCTTCGCGCGCTGCACGAGGACGCGAGCATCGCCGCGCCCTCGCCTGCGCTCAGGTACGAGCAGATACGGTTCAACACCTGGCACCCGGAGAACGAGGACATCGTCAAGTTCCTCCGCATCGCGACCACGCCCGGGCTCCAGCCGGTACTGGTTCACTGCCAGCACGGGTCCGACCGCACCGGCACCATGGTCGCTCTGTACCGCATCGCCGTGCAGGGATGGAGCAAGGAGGCGGCGGTCACCGAGATGACGCAGGGCGGATACGGCTTCCATCCGCTGTGGCGGAACTTGACCCGGTATATAAACCAGCTCGACGTCGATTCGCTGAAGGCCGAGGTCGCGAAGCAGGGACCGTGGCGGTAGCGATTAGGAAGGCTCCTCCGGATCGTCCTGCGGCCCGCCGCCCTGCTGCCAAGGGGCGCGGCGGAAGCGCGTCCGGCGGGCGAAGCCCTCGGCGTTCTGCAAGGCGTATTCGCGCAGGCGCGTCTCCAGCGCCCCGCGCAAGGGCTCGGGCAGCCCGACCGCGGCGACCTGGAAGCGCGCGATGATCGGATCGACCTCGAGCGGGTCGCCCAGCGAGAGCAGCGCCCCGATGAAGTCTCCCTCGGGAGACGTCCCGCCGTCGTGGAAGAAGCCCCGCCCCTTGATCCACGCCAGGGCGCGCTCGTAGGCGTGGATGCCGTAGCAGAGCTCGAACGCGACCAGCTCTCCGCCGCGCTCGCGCGTATACAAGTCGAAATAGTCGTCGTGGTACCAGCGCCGCTCGCTCGCGGGGTCGTCCTGCATGACGCCGGGGATCTCTTTCAGCAACGCGGTGCTCCTGTCATCCTGCACCCGCGACCGTAGCACACCGCGCGAGGCGCAGGCAAAGGTTTCGCGCTTTGGCATATCATTCCTGCTCGCAGCAAAGCATCCAAAAAAGGCGTGGAAGACACTGCGGTCTATCGCAAGACGGAGAAAGGCAAGCGGGAAGTTGCCGAGCACGCGCTCGGGCTCGACGCCCGCCTGCGGCGCCTGCTGATCATGATCGACGGCCAGCGCGACGTCACCGAGCTCTCGGTCTACGTCCGTGCCGGCGAGTTCGAGAGCACGCTCATGCGCCTGGTCGACGATGGGTTCGTGGAAATGGGCGCGGGCGACACGGTCACCGGCCGCGTCGCGCAGGCGCCCGCCGCGAACGACCCTGTCGTCTTCGCGGGGATCAAGATCCGGGCGATGACCGAGATCCGCTCGCGGATTCGCGGCCGGCTCGGTCCGATGGCGGACCTGCTGGTCTCCGAGATCAACAACTGCTCCTCGGCGCTCGAGCTGCGGGCGAAGCTGCGCAAGCTCGAGGGCACGCTGGTCCAGCTCATGGGCCAGACGGACGGCGTGGAGCTCGCGCGCAGGATAGGGAGCGAGCTGACGCGGCTGACGCCGAGGAGCTGACCGGGCCCGCGCCTTATTTCGTGAGCCGCCTGTTTTCGCTCGAGACGAGCCTGAGCCGGTCGGGCGTTCCGCGCCGCCTGTCCTGCTCGAGCGCGGCCTGCTGCTCGTGGAGAAAGACCGTCATCTCATCCGCGGCCAGCGGCCTGCTGAAGTAATAGCCCTGCATCTCGTCGCAGCCCCTGTTCTCGAGGAACTTCATCTGGTCGCGGGTCTCGACGCCCTCGGCGACGACGCGCAGCCCCAGGCTGCGCGACATCGCGATGACGGTTTCGGTGATCGCGACGTCGCTCGCGTCCACCGGAATGCCGCGGACGAACGACGCGTCGATCTTCACGCATTCGATGGGGAGGCGTTTCAGGTACGCGAGCGACGAGTAGCCGGTGCCGAAGTCGTCGATCGTCAGCCGCACGCCGATCGCCTTGAGATTCCGCAGCAGCTTCACCGCCTCCTCCGGCTCCGGCATGATCACGCTCTCGGTCACCTCGAGCTCGATCATGCGCGGATTGATCCCCGTTTCGGCGATCGTTCCCGTCACGTCGTCCAGCAGCGTGGCGCTCATGAATTGGCGCGCCGACAGGTTCACCGCCATCCGGTACAGCGGCAGCCCCTGCTCGGCCCACGCCCGCGCCTGCAGGCACGCGGTGCGGAGCGCCCATTTGCCGATCGGAACGATGAGGCCGGTCTCCTCGGCGAGCGGCACGAGATGCTCGGGCGCGACCGGGCCGATGATCGGGTGCTGCCACCGCAGCAGGCATTCGATGCCCGTGATGCGTCCGGTGCGCGCCTCGACTTTGGGCTGGTAGTGCAGGGTCAGCTCGTTGCGCTCCAGCGCGTGGCGCAGCGCCGCCTCGAGCTCGAGCCGCTCGACGGAATGCGGGTTCATCTCCTCGGAGTAGAACCGGTAGGTGTTCTTGCCGTCCTGCTTCGCGCGGTACATCGCGATATCGGCGTTCTTCAGCAGCGCCCGCAAATCCTCGCCGTCGCCCGGACAACTGCTGATGCCCACGCTCGCCGTGATCTGGAATTCCTTGCCGTATATCTTCATCGGCCCCGACACCTCGGCGAGGATCTTCTCGGCCACTTGGGCGAGGTCTCCGGGACCCTGGAACGCCTCGACCAGCACCACGAATTCGTCGCCGCCCTGCCGCGCGACCGTGTCCGACCTGCGCACGCAGCGCGCCAGCCTGCCCGCCACGTTTTGCAGCAGGCGGTCGCCCGCCTCGTGGCCCAACGCGTCGTTGATGTTCTTGAAACGGTCGAGGTCGATGAACAGCACGGCGGTGCTTCGTCCTTCGCTCTTCGCCGCGGCGAGCGCGCGGTTCACCCGCTCCGCCAGCAGCAGGCGATTGGGCAGGCCGGTCAGGGGGTCGTGCGTGGCCGCGAACCTGATGACCTCTTCCGCCTGCCTGCGTTCCTTGATTTCCCGCCGCGCGAGCAGGATCACCACGCCGAGGAGCCCGAGGTTGAGCAGGGTCGCGACGACGGCGGTGATGACGCTCGTGTCCGAGCCGCTCCTGGATTGCTCGGTCCGGCGCCGGAGCAGCGCATCCCCGGCGTTCAGAAGATCCGTCGTGAGGAGCTCGACGCGGCGCATCGTCGCCTGGCCCGCCGTCGCCCGGATGCTTCTGATGGCCGCGGACACGCCCTCCCGGCGGTGGGTTTCGATCAGCGCGCCGAAGCGATCGATTTCCTCGCCGAGCAGCACGTCGAGCGCCTCGACTTGCTTCGCCTGATCCGGTATCGCCGCCGCCAGGTCGCGTAGCGTTTGGACGAGATTCGAAGCCCGGCCCACAAATGCCTGCGCCACGATGAGACGATCGCGCTCACCGCTGATGATGTATCCGCGCAGCTCGATCTCCGAATTGGCGACGTTCTCTTGAACCTCCTTGAGGGTGCCGACGACCGTGAGCGTGTTTTCGACCGCGCGGGAGGCTTCGATCAGGTTGGCGATCGTCCGATACGCCACGAAGGCGTTCGCGGCCAGGATGCCGAACGCGATGAGCGAGCCGAGGACGAACCTTCGCGACAGGAAAGGCGACCGCTTCGGGATGCCCGCCTCGCTCCCTTCGAACTCCAGGGCGCCGGGGCTCTCCGCTTCTGATTCGGTCTGCGCGCGCATAAACTCCTTCCGGGCATTGTGCCGTCAAAAGCGCGCCGCCGTCCATGGCGGAATCCTGGAAGGTGGAATGGAGAAACAGCGCAGCGCTCGCCGCACCGGATATAAGAAGCAAGAGCAGCGCCAGCTCCTAGCCGTCTCTGCCTTGCGGCCGCTACTTTGTCACAGTCCAAGCGGCCTATCACGCATGAAATGGGCGACTCTCTTGCCTCACCGCCGAATGCCAGGCGGAACGCAAAAAGCTTATGATTCGCTGACGGAGAGAACCGGGGAGGTTTCACCATGCGTACGATCGTTGCCTTGGCGGTGTTTCTGCAGGGACTGGCGTTTCCCGCGCTGGCGCAGTCCCTCGACTACGAGTATTTCAAAGCCCGCGTCGAGCCGATTTTCCTCGCCAAGCGCGACGGCCACGTGCGCTGCATCGTGTGCCACTCCGAGCGGAGCAACAACAGCTTCAAGCTGGAAACAATCGCTCCGGGCGGCAAGTTCTGGACCGAAGAGCAGTCGCGCCGCAACTTCGAGGTGGTGTCGCGCCTGGTCGTGCCGGGCGATCCGGGGAAGAGCCTGCTGCTGCTGCAGCCGCTCGCGCCCGAGGCGGGCGGCAACGCCTACCACACGGGCGGCCGGCAGTTCGCGACGAAGAACGACCCGAACTGGAAAACCCTCGCCCGCTGGGTCGGCGGGCCTGCCAAGTAATTCGAGGAGATTCAGGCCATGACCGACAAGCTCACCGGCAGCTGCCTGTGCGGCGCGATCCGCTACACGATTTCCGCGCCCGTCGCGGAGCTGCGGGCCTGCCACTGCAGGAACTGCCAGAAGACGAGCGGAGCCGGCGGGAGCGTCAATGCCGCGATCAAGACCGCGGACTTCCGTCTCTTGCAGGGGAAGCCGAAGCGCTACGCCGCCGTCGCCGACAGCGGCCGCACCCTGCACCGCTACTTCTGCGGCGACTGCGGCTCGCCGATCTACAGCCAGCGCGAGCAGACACCGGAGATCATGGTGGTGCGCGCGGGGACCTTCGACAACGCCGGCGACATGAAGATCACCAACAACATCTGGACAAAGAGCAAGCGGCCCTGGGCGCACATCGATCCAGCGACCGCTCAGCACCCCGGCCAACCGGACGCGCCCGCGAAAACCTAGCGGGGAATCTGAACAGGCCGTGATCGAGACGACGCTGCGCTAGCGCGCTTCCTTCAGCACGAACTTCCGCACGTTCATCCCAGAGGTCTCGGCCCACCAGACGTTGCCCTTCGTGTCGGCGACCACGCCCTCGCCCACGCTCTGCGTCTCCGTCTCGGCGCCCAAGCCCGGGATGAGGATAGCGACCGTGGCATCCTTCGCGCTGCCGATCCGGATGCCGCGCTTGAAACCGGGGTTGATCTTCTTGTCCGACTGGTGGTCGGCGACGTAGATCCTGTCGTTCCTGTCGATGTAGATCCCGCTCGGCCGGCCGAACTGCCGCCACTCCTCGAGGAAATTCCCGTCTTGGTCGAAGATCTGGATGCGGCTGTTACCGCGGTCGCCGACGAACAGGCGGCCCTTCGAATCCATCGCGAGCGCGTGTGGCGTGTCGAACTCCCCGGCCGCGCCGCCCTTCTTCCCCCAGGTCTTGATGAACTTGCCGTCTTTCGAGAACTTCACGATGCGCGCGTTCGAGTCCCCGCCGTGCCCGTCCGCGACGAAAATGTCGCCGTTCGGCGCCGTAAGCACGTCGGACGGACGGTTGAACGTGTCCGGCCCGTCGCCCGCCACGCCGGCCTTGCCCAAGGTGAGCAGCACCTTCCCCTCGGGGCTGAACTTCACTACCTGATGCCCCTTCCCGTCCTTGCCGTCCGCGTCCGTCACCCAGATCGCGCCGGCGCGGTCGATGTGAATCCCGTGCGGCCACGCGAACATCCCCGCGCCGAAGGTCCTGAGCACCTTCCCCTGAGGCGTGAGCTGTACCAGCGGCGCTACCTTCGAGCTGGCGCAGGAATTCGCGCCGCAGCGCTCGAACACCCAGATATTTCCGCGCTTGTCGATGTCGATGGCGCTCGTCCATCCCCATCTGCGGCCGTCCGGAAACTTCGCCCAGCCGTCTTCGTGGTAGGGATGGTCCTCGGCGTGAGCGATCCCCGTTGAAACAAGCAGAACGATCGCCTGGAACGCATTGCGAGCGATGCACATGGCCTCCCCCGACCAAGAACGACGCGATGTTCTAGCGCGTCACCAGGGTGTTGATGCGCTTGGGCACCTCGCCCACCGGCACCGTGGCTACGGCCTTCATCGCCTTGGTGTCGATCACCGACACCGACCGCGCCGCGGCGTTGGAGATGTAGAGCAGCTTGCTGTCGGGCGTGAAGGTCACCCAGTTCGGCACCGCGCCGATGGGAGAGCGTCCTTCGAGCTTGAGCGCGGGCAGCGCGACGTGTCCGAGCAGGTTCAAATCGGGCAGCGAGTAGGCGAACACCGCGTTGGCGTAGATGCTCGTGACCCACAGCGACTTGCCGTCCGGCGCGACGCCCAGGCCATGCGACGGAGCATCGCCGCGCCGCTCCGCGACCCCGAATCCGGTGGGCTCGGCCGGCAGCACGATGCGCTGCGTCTCCTTGCGCGTCGCAAAATCCACCACCGAGAAACCGTTCAGCTTCGAGAGCTGGATGAAAATGCGCCGGACCGAGCCGTCGGGATTCGTCTCGAAAGTCATCGGCCGCACGCCCTCGTCGAGCTTCAGCTCCCAGGCGATCTGCTCGGACTTCAGATCGATCACCGTCAGCGTCTTCGTCCGGATCGAGCCCGTGACCACGAACTTGTTGTCCGGCGTCACGTAGACATTGTGCAGGCGGCCGTGCACCGGAATGCTCTTCACCACCTTGAGCGATTGCGTGTCGATCACATCCAGCACGCCCGGATCGTCGGCGATCCCGACCACCACCCGGCCGCCGTCCTTCGTCACCGAGATATTGTTGGGATGGCCGCTCAGGGGAATCTTCTTGACGATCTTCCCGCTCGCGCGGTCCACCACGTCCAGCGTGCTGTCCGACTCGTTGCTCACGTACACCCGCGACCCGTCGGGCGCGAAATCGATCCCGTGCGGCGCCTCGATCCCACTGATCACCTGCACCACCTTGTTCGTCGCCGGATCGATCACGTGGATGTTGTCGCCAGCGCTGTTCGTGATGTACACGCGGACCGTATCTGCGGACGCGGGGAACGCTGCTAGCGCAAGCAGGAGCCACACATGCCTGAAGGCGATACGGGAACCCATCGAAACGTTCGAACTCATGGCCGACCTCCTCTATCGTACGGGACGCACCAGTGTACCTTGAAGACCGCTGGCTGGCTCGACAAACCGTCCGTGCACTGATTCGCGCGGGAGCTTCTGGCGCAATACGGGGAGATCACCAACGAGCGGATTCACCTCGCGGAGATGAACCACGATGACGAGGATGAGTTGATCGCGGCGCTGTGCCGATTGGACAATTGCAAGTAACCTTGCAGGAGTGGACTATCCAACGATAGCCTTCGAAACAGCGATGACGGCGCTTCTGACCCTTCTCGCATACATTGGGGCAATCCTTTACCTACTTACGCCTGCCCACGCGGCCTGGTGGATTTGGCGCCAGCGCGAACGTGGCCTGAATGCCGCGCTGGGAATTGGCTATCTGACTGCATGGCTAGTCGTCACTGCATTGCTGGTCATCTTTTTTCTGAGTGGGGCTTGGTACAGCGAGAGCACTCCTCTCAGTGCAAAGATCATAGAAGCATTAGTAGTGTTTGCGATTTTCTTCCTTTTTCCGATCACGTCCGTTATTCATCTGAGGCATCGCACCTGGGGTTAATTTCCCTACCGAAGGCTAACAGCGCACTCCATTAGGACTCCCCTCGCTCCCGACCGGCGCTGTGCGCGTGAGCTTTCAAGGGCGACGAAGAAGGAGTTTGATTGCGGCTGCGTCTGTCACCCCTAGCATTTACGCGGGTCGTAGGGCCACCCACTCGCGTTGGCCGAGTCGGTGGCCTAGTGCGCTTCGCCGCCGTCCACCTCAAGCTGATGGTGGCGCAACCACAGGGCGCGAAGCTCCTGCCACGTCTCGTCGCGCATCGGTTTTTCCCCTTCCCCGTCCAGCGGGATGACAGGTAACGAGGTGATGCTGCCTTTAAGAAGGCGTCAATCTATCCCTGTTGCGCTTGACTGCGTCTAGGTATTCCGGGTCGTGCCGAACCACAGCGAGCTACAACTACCGCAACGCAGCGTTTATCTTCTCCAACACCCCCGCCCCCGGGCAGAGCTCCTTCTCCGACAGCCTGTTGAACGGCGTCTCCACGGTATTGAGGTGGGCGTGGAGGTCTTCGGAGTCGGGGCTGAGGTAGAGCAGTCCGGTGACGACTTCGCCTTTGGCCGCGTGGTGCGCCACGTATTCCAGCGCCTTGACGCGGTCGGTGGGGTCGTAGTCGGGGTGGGTCTTGCGCAGGTGGATGATGGAGCCGTCGTGCTGGGGAACGCTGATCGCGTCGCCTTCGTTGTACTCGACGTTGATGGCTTCGCGGCTCGGCCAGAAGTCCAGCCGGTTGACTGCTTCGTTGTGCTCGCGCACGTAGTCGTAGCTCTTGGTCGAGCCCGGGTGGTTGTTGAACGCGACGCAGGGGCTGATGACGTCGATGAAGGCCGCGCCGGTGTGGGCGATCGCGGCTTTGACGAGGGGGATGAGCTGCTGCTTGTCGCCCGAAAAACTTCTTGCCACGAAAGTCGCGCCCATGATGAGCGCGAGCGACACGGTGTCGACCGGCTCCTCCGCGTTCACCTGTCCCCTCTTCGCCTTGCTCCCCTTGTCCGCCGTTGCGCTGAATTGACCTTTGGTCAATCCGTACACGCCGTTGTTCTCGAGGATGTAGGTCATGTTCACGCCGCGCCGCATGACATGCGCGAACTGCCCCAGGCCGATCGACGCCGAGTCGCCGTCGCCGGACACGCCAAGATAAATGAGGTCGCGGTTGGCGAGATTGGCGCCGGTGAGGACGCTAGGCATTCTTCCGTGCACGGTGTTGAAGCCGTGCGAGTTCCCTAGGAAATAGTCCGGGGTCTTGGAGGAACAGCCTATCCCCGAGAGCTTCGCCACCTTGTGCGGCAGGATGTCCAGCTCCCAGAACGCTTGTATTAAGGCGGCCGAGATCGAGTCGTGGCCGCAGCCGGCGCACAGCGTCGACACCTTCCCTTCGTAGTCCCGGCGAGTAAACCCCGCCTTGTTCTTCGGCAGCGTCGGGTGATGCAGCTTCGGCTTCGCGAGATAGGTCATGCGGCCTTGTCCTTGTTCGTTTTCACCAGAGGCCGCACGTTCAGCGCAGCGACGATCTCGACGATCTCGGCGGTGATGTAGCGCGCGGTGATCGGCGTGCCGTCGAAGTGCAGGACGGAGATCAGGCTTGCCGGATTGATGCCGGCGTCGTTCACCAGCAGCGTTTTCAGCTGCGCGTCGCGGTTCTGCTCGACGACGAACACCTTCGAGTGCGACTGCACGAAGTCGAAGATCTCGTCCTGGAAGGGGAAGGAGCGAACGCGCAGCGCGTTCACGTAGATTCCCTGGCGGGCGAGCGCGTCGAGCGCCTCCGCCATCGCCGGGCCGGTCGAGCCGTAGTAGATCGCGCCGAATCGCGCGGGCTCCTTCGAGGCGTTCAGCACGGGCTTGGGCACCAGCGTCTTCGCGGTCTCGAATTTCTTGAGCAGGCGCTGCATGTTGTACTTGTAGTCCGGGCCGGCCTCCGAGTAGGCCGCGTAGGCGTTCTTGCTCGTGCCGCGGGTGAAATAGCCGCCTTTGCTCGGGTGCGTTCCCGGATAGGTGCGGAACGGGATGCCGTCGCCGTCGACGTCGAGATAGCGCCCGAACTCCTTGCCCGAGTCGAGCATCTCGGCGGTCATCACCTTGCCGCGATCGTAGCGGCGCGCGTCGTCCCATACGAGAGGCTTCGCCAGGCGGTGGTTCATGCCGATGTCGAGGTCGGTCATCACGAACACCGGCGTCTGCAGCCGGTCGGCGAGGTCGAGCGCGAGCGCGGTGAACTCGAAGCACTCGTGCGGATCCTCGGGGAAGAGCAGCACGTGCTTGGTGTCGCCGTGGCTCGCGTAGGCGCATTTCAGGACGTCGGACTGCTGGGTGCGCGTCGGCATGCCCGTCGAAGGCCCGCCGCGCTGCACGTCGATGATGGTCACCGGGATCTCGGCGAAGTACGCGAGGCCGATGAACTCCTGCATCAGCGAGATACCCGGGCCCGAGGTGGCGGTGAAGGCGCGCGCGCCGTTCCACCCCGCCCCGACCGCGATGCCGACCGAGGCGAGCTCGTCCTCGCCCTGCACGATCGCGAACTTGTTCTTGCCGGTCTCCTTGTCGACGCGCAGCCTCATGCAATGCTTGGTAAAGGCCTCGGCGAGCGACGAGGACGGCGTGATCGGATACCAGGCGCACACCGTCGCCCCGCCGTAGACGCAGCCGAGCGCCGCCGCGTCGTTGCCCTCGATGAAGATCTTGTCGCCGACCATGTTGGCTTCGCCCTTCAGCGGCCGGACGCGGATCCCGAGCGGGCATTGCAGGTGCTCGAGCGCGTAGGTGCGGCCGAGCTGGAGCGCGTTGAGGTTGGGCTTAAGGAGCGCTTCCTTGCCTTTGTACTGCTCGCCGATCAGCTCCGCGATTACCAGGGGATCGATGTTGAGCAGCGCCGAGAGCGCGCCCACGTAGATGATGTTCTTGAACAGCTGCCGCTGCCGCGCGTCGGTGTAGGCCTGGTTGACGATCTCGGTGAGCGGCAGGCCCACGACGTTGATGTCGTCGCGGAACTTCGACTTCGGCAGGGCCTTGGTGTTGTCGTAGAACAGATACCCGCCCGGGTCGATCTCCTTCACGTCCTGGTCCCAGGTCTGCGGGTTCATCGCCACCATCAGGTCGACGCCGCCGCGGCGGCCCAGCCAGCCGGACTCCGACACGCGCACCTCGTACCACGTCGGCAGGCCCTGGATGTTCGAGGGAAAGATGTTGCGCGGGCTGACCGGCACGCCCATCCGCAGGATCGCTTTCGCGAACAGCTCGTTCGCCGAGGCCGAGCCAGACCCGTTGACGTTGGCGAATTTGACGACGAAGGCGTTGATCGATTGGATGCTCTTCGTCGTCATGCTCATTCTCGTTGGCTCAGGCGGCTTTCTTCTGAGGGGTGCGGCAGCCGTGGCCGGCGTGCGTCAGGTCGAGCAGGAACTTCTGCATGTCCCAGGCGCCGGTCGGACAGCGCTCGGCGCACAGGCCGCAGTGCAGGCACACGTCCTCGTCCTTCGCCATGATCTTGCCGGTCTTGAGCGGCCCCGACACGTACAGGTCCTGAGTGGGGTTCTTCGCAGGCGCGGTGAGGCGGGTGCGCAGATCGGGCTCCTCGCCGTTCTGCGTGAAGGTGATGCAGTCCATCGGGCAGATGTCGACGCAGGCGTCGCACTCGATGCACAGCTTGTCGGCGAACACCGTCTGCACGTCGCAGTTCAGGCAGCGCTGCGCCTCCTTGAAGCCGGTGGCCGGATCGAAGCCGAGCTCGACCTCGACCTTGATGTTCTTGAGCGTGATCTTCTTGTCCTTCCACGGCACCTTATAGCGCTCGTCGGGCGAGATCGCGTTGTCGTAGCTCCACTCGTGGATGCCCATCTTCTGGCTGGAGAGGTTCACGATCGGCCCCGGACGTTGCTTCAGGTCCTCGCCGTGCAGCAGCTTGTCGATCGATATCGCGGCGTCGTGACCGTGCGCCACCGCCCAGATGATGTTCTTCGGGCCGAACGCCGAGTCGCCGCCGAAGAACACGTTCTTCGCGGTGGATTGCATCGTCGTCTTGTCCACCACCGGCATGCCGTGCTTGTCGAACTCGATGCCGCTGTCCCGTTCGATCCAGGGGAAGGCGTTCTCCTGCCCGACCGCGACGAGCACGTCGTCGCATTCGAAGCGCTGCTCGGGCTCGCCCGTGGGAACGAGCTTGCGTCCTTTATTCGGACCTGAGTCGTCGCGGACGGGCTTCACCTTCTCGAAGGTCATTCCGGTGAGCTTGCCGTTCTCGTGCAGGAAGGCCTTCGGCACGAGGTAGTTGAGGATGGGAATGCCCTCGTGCTGGGCGTCTTCCTTCTCCCAGGGGCTGGCCTTCATCTCCTCGAAACCCGAGCGCACGATGACCTTCACATCCTCGCCGCCCAGGCGCTTCGACGAGCGGCAGCAGTCCATCGCGGTGTTGCCGCCGCCCAGGACGATCACGCGCTTGCCGATCTTGTCGGTGTGTCCGAAGGACACCGACGACAGCCAGTCGATGCCGATGTGGATGTTCTTCGCCGCTTCCTTCCTTCCGGGGATGTCGAGGTCGCGGCCGCGCGGCGCGCCCGAGCCGACAAAGATCGCATCATAGTTTTCGCCGAGCAGCTTCTTCATGCTGTCGATCTTCACCCCGCCCTTGAACTCGACGCCGAGGTCGAGGATGTAGCCGACCTCCTCGTCGATCACCTCCATCGGCAGCCGGAAGCGCGGGATCTGCGACCAGATCATCCCGCCCGCGCGCGGATCCTGGTCGAACACCGTCACCTGGTAGCCGAGCGGCGCGAGATCGCGCGCGACGGTGAGCGAAGCCGGCCCCGCGCCTACGCAGGCGACCCTCTTTCCGTTTTTCTTCGCGGCGGGCTTGGGCATGCGCGCCTTGACGTCGCCCTTGTTGTCGGCGGCCACGCGCTTCAGGCGGCAGATCGCGACGGGCTCGGGCTTTTCACCGTTGTTTTCTTCGACGCGGCCGCGCCGGCAGGCGGGCTCGCACGGGCGGTCGCAGGTGCGGCCGAGAATTCCGGGGAAGACGTTCGAGTGCCAGTTGACCATGTAGGCGTCGTCGTAACGCCCTGCTGCGATCAACCTGATGTATTCGGGGACGGGAGTGTGGGCCGGGCAGGCCCACTGACAATCGACCACCTTGTGAAAATAATCCGGTGCGCCGATGTCGGTCGGTTTCAACGCACCCGCTCCACGCTGCCGCTGCGCATTTCCCTGCCCCTCAATTCCGGATAAGTTTACAGGCTGGCGTGCCGGCTGAAAAGACTGAAATATCAACCACTAGTGGAAATCTCCGATCGCTGCTATCCCGGCCTCCGAGGGTAAACGCTCCAGAGGCGTTGCGGATTACCCTATCAGGGACGCTGGGATGGCCCTCGATTTAACGTTAACAATATATCTCAATGTATTGATATAACGACACATACCCGGCTCAAAAACAGCCAGGGCAGCGATCGATTGGAGCACTCAGTCTTCGCGGGGGTCGCGCAGCTCGCGGGCTTGCTGCTGCCGCTGGCGGCGTGCGCGGGAGGGAGCGACGAAAAGCCAATACGAAACTGCGACCGAAACGAGCAGTGCGGCGATGCCTTCCAACAATTGCCAGCCTGTACCCATGCGCCTCGTTGTGATGAGCTGCTATGCGGCGGGGCACCAATAGTACTTCGTCCGCCCCCGAGGATCAAGATCCGGGAGAGCGCGATGCGGGAAAATCCGACACGGGCTCAAGCGGCGCCGGCGCCCCGCCGGTGATCCGCCCATCGCGTCGGCTGTCCGAGAACCACGACGATCACGAAGGCCGCGAGCGAGACGAGGCCCGTCCACCCGAACCCGGCGGCGCCGAAGAGAAGCCACACGCCGACCGGGGAATGATCCGACGCCAGCAGGGCCTCGAGACCCAGCAGCAGCGCGACCCCGAGGAATGCGCCGAAGATCCCTCCCCCCAGAACCAGAAGCCCGGCTCGACGCCAGGTCCGGGTAAACAACAGCGCGGACCCGGCGATCAATATCACGATCCCCAAAAAGGCGGAGCCGATCAACGCAAGCAGAACCAGCGTTCCCATGATCATGGCTGGCCGGTGGATTGGCCGGCGCGAAGCCGGCGAAGCGCATAGGTTCCGCGAATCGCGATCACATAGCAATACGTCAACGCCAGGGCGAGAAAGATGCCCGATCCGGTCGAGCTGACCGTCATCTGGTAGACCTTTTCACCGGCGAAAACCACGAGACCGGCGATCGCCGCGAAGCGGCTGCCCTTGTAGATCCCGAAAGCGATGGCGGCGAAGATCGCGACGTCGACGAAACCCGAGGCGTCGACGAAGCCCAGCGCCTCTTTTCCCGACACGATCGACCAGGAAGCGAAGATCGCGGTGACGACCGCGCTCAACAAAGCGGCCCACACGCCGTACATCCTGGCGGAACGCGCGCCCGCAACCGTGCTCACGTCGGGCCACCAAACGTTCTTTTTCGCTCCCTCGGCCATGGGGTCCCCCTTTGGGTGTTTCCAATTCATGGTACACCCGGCGCGGATTCGTCTGCGGGTGCTCGTGATGCCGACGTGAGAAATTCAGCCTACGACCAACGGGAGATGGGGAACTGCCCCAACGGGGGATTCATGAGCTTCGAGGTCAACCCTAGACTCCCTGGTGACCGAAGTCCATTCCGGAAGGAAACCTCTCGATGAAAACCGACGCCGATGAAGTCGCGAGATTCAAGCGACACGCGCAGATGCGCTACCTTGGCCGCAAGCTCAAGACGTACACCCAAGGGGCCGCTCCCATCCCGATGCAGCAACGACAGCACTACGACGCCGGGCAATACGCCAGGCTGATCGGTCATGGCTTATCGGACGTCCTCCAGCTCCAGGTCGGGAATTGCACGTACCTGAGCGGTCTGCAGCAAAATGCCGTGACCCGTTTTCGGCCCAATGTCGATGACGTGGCGGGGGGAAGCACGTATCCGATCGGACTGACGGGCATTCCCGGCACGCAGATCGGGGTCGAGGTCAATCTCTACGACGTAGCGAAGGCCTGGCGGTACGACGAAACAGACATCGCCTATGCAGACGCCGAGCTCAGAGTCGATCTGCCTCCCGCCCCCTGCGACGGGTTCTACTTCTGGTTTACCGTCGTCCACCTGTGCGCCAGCACCTGGTTCGGAGACGTTGATTCCGGCGCGTCGGATGTCTCATTCGGCTACCGCGCGGATCTGGCTCCGGTCGCGCCGAACGCGCCGTTCGCCATCCCGGCGCTGACGCCGTACATGCAGTTTGACGGTCCGGACGCCGAGCTTGCGCCCGTCCACGCGGTGGAAGTCGATGGGACGGGGACCTGGGGAACCTCGTTCGACGTCTCGCAGGTGCTTCCCGTTCGGGCGGGTGACGCGCCCGTCCTGCGCTTCTACACGCGCGGCGTCGCTTCGGCTCTCGTTGGACGGTGCAATCTGAAGTTCGGGTCGGGGGTGTTCGACCCGTGGGCCGTGCGCTCCGGATCCGGATTCAACGATACGGTTCGCGGCGTCAGGTACCTGACGTTTCCGCCGAGCGGGCTGACGGCGGCACCTAGTGTTTGGTAGGGCGTGTAGGGATCGAACCTACGACCAACGGATTAAGAGTCCGCTGCTCTACCAGCTGAGCTAACGCCCCTTCGTGCGCGGGATTTCCTGACGGACGAACCCGCGAATTTTAGCACGCGATCACGTCACCGCGACCGGAGCGAGCGCGTCGATGTCGGTGACGACGTCGACGATCACCGGGCGGTCGGCCTTGAGCGCGCGCTGGATCGCCGGCCCCAAGTCGGCCGCCTTCTCGACGCGGATGCCGAGCGCGCCGATGTCCTCGGCGACTTTCGCGAAATTCACCATGCGATAGGTCCACAGCTCCCTCGCCTGCTCGGTCTGCTGGCCGCCGTAGACGCGGTCGAAGCCGCGCTTGGACTGGTTGCCGCTCGCGTTGTTGTTCACCACCGTCACCGAGTTGATCTTCCAGCGCACCGCGGTCTCGATCTCGCCGATGTGATACCACAGGCCGGCGTCGCCGGTGAACACCACGACGGGCCGCTCCGGCCACGCGCACTTGGCGCCCAGGCCTGCCGAGAAGGCCCAGCCGAGGTGCCCCGCCGAGCGCAGGTAGCTCTGATTGCTGGTGCGCAAGTCGTACATGCCGCCCATCCACATGCCGGCGTGGCCGGTGTCGACCAGCACGATGCCGTCGTCGGGAACGTGCTTGGTCAGCTCGGCGCACATGCGCTCGGGACGGATCGGAACGGCGTCCGACTCGAGCTCGGGCTTGAATTTCGCGTACCACTCCTTGCAGATCCAGCGCGCCTGCTCGACCCAGGGCTTGCGCTTCGCCGCGGACCTGCCGTCGCCGTGCGCGAGCATGCGCTCGAGCACCACTTTCGCGTCGCCCAGCACCGAGGCCTTGAGCGGATAGTTGCGCCCCAGCGCCTCCGGGTCGATGTCGATCTGGATCGCCGGCGTGCCGATCTTCGGCACCGCCCAGAAATGCGTCGTCATGCCGCCGGTTTCGGTGCCGACGAAGCACACGAGATCAGCGAGGCCGACGACTTTATTCGCGCTCTCACGCGAATACGTGCCGCACACGCCCACCGAGAGCGGATGCACGCCGGGAATCGAATCCTTGCCGTTGAGCGAGGTGGCGACGGGGATGGCGAGCTTCTCCGCGAGCGTGACCAGCTCTCTCCCCGCCCCCGAGGCGCGCACGCCCCCGCCCGCGACGATCACCGGACGCTCGGCGTCCTGCAGGATCCTGAGCGCGGCGCGCACGCTTCCGTCCTCGGGCTCCGGGCGAAACGGCGGCACGCGCGCGAACTGCGTCTCGACGAGCGGCTCGATGTCCGCCTCCTCGGCGTCCACCTGACCCTCGTTGCCGCGGAACTGGAGATGCACCGGCCCCGGAGTCCCCGACACCGCGACGCGGAACGCCTGGCGTACCATGTCGGGAAAGCGCGCCACGTCGTCCACCGTCGCGTTGAACTTGGTCACCGCCTCAAAAGCGGGCACGTCGTCCACTTCCTGGTAGACCTTGCGGAATTTCGTCTTCGCGTCGCGCCCACCGGTGAAGGCGATCACCGGAGAATGCGCGAGGTGAGCGTCGCGCACGCCCGCGGCGAGGTTGAGCGCGCCGATCACCTGCGCCATGCAAACGCCGGGCTTGCCCGACGCGCGGGCGTAGCCGTCGGCCATGTAGGCCGCGGACTTCTCGCCGTGCGTGTGGATGCGCTTGATCTTCGTGCGGCGCTCCATCTCGGCGAAGGTCCGGCGCAGCACCGCCGGAACCATGAAGACGTGCGTGACGCCGTAGCCGGCGAGCATGTCGGCGAGGCACTGCGCTCCGGTCATCTTTGCCATGGCTATTTGATCGCTAAGGGATTCGTGGGAGAGCCGACCGCGCCGGTGATCGGTATCGCAGGCGCGACGAACATGAACTCGTACACCTTGTCGGCGGCGCAGTCCTCGGCGAGCTCCTTCACGTAGAAGATCTCGCCCATGGTCATGCCCATGATGGGGATGGTGATCCAGTGCCAGGGCTGGTTGATTCCGGGCTCGGTCTCGTTGGGCCTGACCTCGCAGCCCCAGGTGTCGGAGGCGAGCGCCGCGAGCTCGGTGCGCTTGATCCACTCGAGCGTCTCGAAGGAGAAGCCCGGCGCGTCGCCGCCGGGATAGCCGTCCCAGCTGCCGGCGTCGAGCTTCGCTTCCATCTGCCCGGTGCGCACCACCACGAAGTCGCCGCGTTTCATCTTCACGCCCTGCCTCTCCGCCGTCTTGTCGAGGTCGGCGCAGGTGATCGCGTAACCGTCGTCCAGGACTTTCCTTCCCAGGGCGCGCGGCACGTCGAGGAACACGCCGCGGCCGACCATCCTCGCCTTGGTCTTCTCGATGCCGCATTTCTGCGCGCCGAGCGAAGTGACCTCGCGGCAGTCGTAGCCGTTCCACATGGAGTTCTCGTAGAACACGTGCCCCAGCCCGTCCCACTGCGTGCCGCATTGCAGCGGCATCACCACCATGTCGTCGGCGGCGCGGATGCCGCGGTGGTCGAGCACGCCCGAATACGCGTCGGTGCCGGTGCGCAGCATCGTGTGCACCGGGTTGATCCGGCCCATCGCCGGGTACGTGCTCTTCGCTCCCTGCGGGCCGCTGTTGTCGAAGTTGAGCGCGAGCGAAATGACCTTTCCCTTCTTCACCAGGCGCGCCGCGGCGACGATGTCCTCGGGCCTGGTGTAGTTGAGCGTGCCGATCTCGTCCGCCGGGCCCCACTTGCCCCAGTTCTTGTATTTTTCCGCGGCGTCGCGGAGGTCCTGGCGGGTGAGCTTGCGCGCGGGCATGACGATTCCTTTTTTTTCGATACGTGGTGGAAAAACGCGAGCCGCTACTCTATCGCAGCCTGGGTCGCGCCGCATGGGCGGTGATAAGATGGCCGGAAACCAGAAGGAGGAATTTCATGCGGAAAAAGCTCTCTTTCGCGCTCGCCGCCCTCGCCCTCGCGGGCTCCTGCGCCGCCCAGGACTGGCCGGGCAAGCCGGTGCGAATCATCGTCCCCTTCTCTCCGGCCGGGCCGGTCGACATCATCGCGAGAATCCTCGGCGCGAAGCTGAACGACTCGCTCGGCCAGCAATTCGTGATCGAGAACCGCACCGGCGCCGGCGGCAATATCGGCGTCGCCGCCGCCGCGAAATCCGCGCCGGACGGGTACACGGTGCTGATGACCTCATCGTCTATCGCGGTCAACGCGAGCCTGTACGCCGAGCCGGGGTACAACGCCGAGCGCGACCTCATCGCGGTGGCGATACCCGCGTCGCAGCCCAACATGATCTTCGTGAACTCGAGCGTGCCGGCGCGCAGCCTCCCGGAGCTGATCAGCCAGTCTAGGGGCAAGCAGATCGCCTTCGCCTCGCCGGGCAGCGGGACCACCCCTCACCTGACCGGGGAAAACATCTTGCGGGTCATCGCCAAGCTCGACGTCACGCCGGTGCATTTCCGCGGCGCAGGAGCGGCGGTCACGGCGGTCGTCTCGGGCGAGCCCCCGATAGGCTGCATGGCGATCTCGGGGCCCCTGCCGCAGATCAAGGCGGGAAGGCTGCGCGCCCTCGCCGTTTCGAGCGCGAAACGCATCCCGGCCTTGCCCGACGTGCCGACCTTTGCCGAGGCGGGATTCCCGGGCGTCGAGGACTACACCTGGGTGGGCGTGTTCCTGCCCGCCGGAACCCCGAACGCGATCGCCCGGAAGCTGAACGCAGAGATCAACCGCGCCATCGAAAGCGCCGACGTGCGCGAGCGGCTCGCCGCCAACGCCTTCGATCCGGTCGGCGGGTCGCAGCCGCAAGCCGCCGAGTACGTGAAAACCGAGATCGCGAAGTGGGCGAAGGTGGTGAAGGCCACCGGCGCGAAGCCCGACTAGGCTCCCTTGAGGACGGCGAGGAGCGATCGCAGCTGCTCGGCGTTCCCGCAGGCGTTGGAGCGCAGCTGCTCGCGCATCCCCTCCTCGGACTCCTCCGACAGGACCCAGCCGAGCGCGGGGTCCGAGCGCCCCGATTCCTGGCACAGGCGGAACTGGAAGTAGCTCCCGCCGTTACGCTCCGCCGTCGCCCGCAGCTCCGAGGCGGCGAGCAGCCCGCGCGCCTCGCGGGAATGGAGCAGCGCCCGCAGCGGGCTCAGCACCTCGCCCGCCCAGGTCTGCGGCTGCGCTCCCCGGGGCTCGCGCGGCGCCTTCGAGGGAAGATCCCCCTCGCGCAGCTCCGGATCGTTGCTGATGAGCACGGCGACCGGACGCACGCCGCGGCCGAGGCGGTCGATGCCGGCCTCGAGCAGCTCGCGGGCGGTGACCGCCCCGAAGTTCTCGAAGTAGCCGCCGTCGACGAGATGGGTTCCGTCGGCGAGGGTTCCGGCGGGCGAGACGAAGGTGAAGCGCGCGCTGTTGTGCACCGCCGTGCTCGGCCTGACGTCCGAGCCCGCGGGCAGGAAGCGATGGAAATCGTAGGCGTCGCGAAACACGCCCGGGCTCGCCGAAATGTCGAGGTTGCTCGTGATCACGCGCCTTCCGGACTCCACGTGAGTGCCGTTCAGGAGGAGCGCGGGAACGAAGGCGCCGCCCGTCCAGAGCGCGCCAAGGCCGCGATCCCTCCAGATTCCGCCGGGGAAACCCGCGAGGCTCCAGGCGCGCTCCCAGCCCTGCTCCAGGGCCTTCGCGCGATCAGGGAAGCCCAGAGGAGCGAAGCGGTGCATCAAGTCGGGAAAAAGCAGCGCCGCGACCGCTGGGGCGAGGAAATCCTGCGAGAGCACCGTCTGTCCCGCGCACTGGTAAGGCCCGACGGGAACGCCGCCCGCGCCGCAGTCCCTCCTCGCTTGGGCGATCGAGCGTTGCCCCGCCAGAGTCGTGAACACCGCGGCACCCAGGCTTCCGCCGGACACGCCGCTGATGGCGGCGACTTGTCTGCTGAACTGCGGCGCCTCGTCCTGAACCGCACCCAGCACGGTGACGGTCCAGAACGCCGCGCGCAGCCCGCCGCCTTCCGCCGAGACGACGACGAAGTTCGCGCGCCCGTCGGGCGTGCGCGGCGCCTGCTCGCGCCAGCGCTCCAGGAACGCCTCGAGCCCGGCACGGGGGCCGGGCTCGGACACCGGAATCGTCCTCACCCGGTGATTGTCGAGCGAGGGAAAGAAGCTGAACACGAGGGCGACGAGCAGCAGCAGGCTGATCACGGGATAGCCGCCGCGCGTGTCGGCCGGGTCGGCGGGGTACTCCGCAAGGCGACTTCTCCCCCCGTCGCGCGCCCACAGCACGAGAAGGCTGCCGCCGGGGACGAGCATGGAAAATCCAAGGAAGGGCACCGCGGCGGAGCCGAAGTACCAGCCGAATCCGACCGCATCGACGCACGACCAGACGGTCAGGGCCGCGGCGCAGACGATCGTCGCGCCGAGGATGAGCAGCGACAGCAAGGGCAAGGCGCGCAGAGTCCGCGGATCCCCGTCCCTGCGCAGCAGCAGCGGTCGTCTCCAGCCCTGCGCGTCGCCCGCGATTTTTTTCACGATGCCGACTCTCAGAACCAGGAACGCGTAGAACAGGATCCCCTCGATCGCGAGAGTCAGGCCGATCACCCAGGCCGATTTGCCCGCGAGCAGGCAGGCGGCGAGCGCGACGAGGTAGCTTCCGGCGGCGAGCGCTCGCGGCGTCTGGAGAATGATCTTCTTCAGGCGATCGAAGCGCGGAAGAGGCAGGCTCGCGTCGCGGTCCGGGCCGAAGGTCAGATCGAGCACCAGGCGCGCCCAGTACCAGCTCTGAAACGCCCACAGGAACACGCACACGTCGAACCACACGGCTTTCGCAAGGCCTTCGGAGGGCAGCCGCACGGTGAGCTCCAGGCCCTGGGGAGAGAGCAGCAGCGCCGCTCCCGCCGCGACCACCAGGGCGCTGAAACGGCAAGGACGGAGGACCGTCGCGGCGTCGCGCAGAAACTGCCAGGCCGCGGCGAACGCCGCCAGCGATCGCCTCATGCGCCGCCCTGCTGGCGGGCGCGCCTGTCGAGGCGGCCGCGCACCAGCTCGATGTGCGAGCGCAGGTTGTAGAGGTATTCGGAAAACGCGAGCGGCGTGGGGATGCGGCTGACGCTGCGCTCGATCTCCTCGAGCCGATCGAGGAGCGCGCGCACCTCGGCCGCGGTCTTCGCCGACTGCATGTCGATCTCCAGCACCTTGAGCCTTCCGTACCAGCGGTAGATGCGCGACTTGATCCGCCACGCGTATATCGCCGGCGTGAAGCGCACCACCGGAATCAGGATCGCGAGCACCGGCACCAGCATCACGACCATCCGGTCGATGAACACGGCCAGCCAGAACGGAAGGTGGCGCTGCAGGAAAGGCGGACCCGACTTGAGATAGCGCTCGGCGTCGACGCTCATGGCGAAGTCCACGCCCTTGTCGGAGGGGAATTCGCCCGCGCGGCGTAATAGCCCCGCCCCGCCGTGGATCTCGGTCGCGGCCTGCATGAGCAGCGTGATCAGCGCGGGGTGGATGTCGTCGCGCACCACCAGATTCGCGGTCGGGGCGACGAGGTGAACGTCGCGCGCCGGGAGGTTCGCCGCGAAATCGATTCCGCCCTCCGGGAGCACGACGTGCGACAGGAACGGCAGGTGCCGCGTCAGCGCCTCGGCCTGCGCGAAGCTCATCAGCCTCAGCCTCCTGTCGTGCAGGAGCCGCGACACGAGCGCCGAGCTGCTGTCCGCGACCATCATCGCAGCGTCGATTTCGCCCCGCGCCAGCGCCTCGGCCGCGCGGTTGGCGTCGACGTCGACAAAGGTGGTGTTGCGCGCATCCATGCCCGCGAGCGCGAGCACCTGCAGCGCGAGCGGGCGCGTCCCGCTGCCCTCGGGTCCGACGGCGATGCGGCGGCCGCGCAGGCTCGCGAGGCGATCGAGCTCCGCGCCCGCGCGGTAGAACACCCACAGCGGCTCGTAGTACAGGCCCGCCAGGCTCATCAGCTCGTCGTCGTCGCCGGCCTTGGCGATGCCGCCCTGCACGAAGCCGATGCTCACGCCAGAGCTCTCGTCCATCAGGAGCTTGAGGTTCTCCACCGAGCCCGCGGTGCGGCGCAGCGTCAGCTCGACGCGGTCGGCCGCGAGCAGCTCCTTGTAGCGCGCGGCGTAGCCTTGGTAGGCGCCGCCTTCGGAGCCGCCGGCCATCACGATTTTTTTCGGCGGCGCGGGCTGCACGAACTGGAAGGCGATCCAGAACGCCGCCACGACGATCGCGATGACGGGCAGCAGCGTGCCCCAGAGGTCGCGGCTGAAGAAGCGTCGAGGGAGCTTGAGCAAGGGTCCGAATGGATGGCTTGGCATCCCCGGTAGGATATAGTGACTTACTCTTGCATGGAGATGCGGTATGAGACAACCGCGATGGATGCACCTTCTCGGCGCGCTCGGTGCCCTGTTGCTGTCGGAGTCTCATGCGGGACCGGGAACGGCCGAGGGCCCCAGCTTTGTGACGTGGAGGGAGCCAAATGAGGGCGCCTATACCCTTGGCGTGCCTCGAGGCTGGAAAATCAGCGGGGGTGTCCGACGCCGCACGCCGATAGACGTGCGCTCGGCGCTCAACGTCGTATCCCCCGACGGCGCGATCCACCTCTTCATCGGTGACTACGACGTGCCGCCGGCTCGAGAGCCGGATGCCGCTACGCAGATGGCCGGTCTGCGCGAGGGTCAGATCTATGACGGGACACTGCTCGCGCGCTACCAGACCGGAGTCCAGTTCGCTCAGCGCTATCCCGCCTGGAAGCTTTGCCGCCAGCCTCAGATCGTTCAGTCGGGGATATTGCGCAAGGAGACCGACACGCTAAACGCCGAGGTCGCGCGATATGGCTCGAGCATGGGATCGGCCGCGAGCGCCTCGGTCGGCGAGGTCATCTTCCGCTGCGGCCGCGCCGAGGGCTTCGTGATGGCGACGACGGTGCTCGCGCGCCCCGCAAGAGGACCTGGTGCCTCGGTGTGGGCGGTCTATCAATTAGCCGGGTTTGTCACCCAGGACTCAGCCCAAGGCTATTTCGCCAAGTACATCCTCTCCAGCATGTTGGCGAGTCTGCGAATGAATCAGGAGTGGGAGCGAAGGTCCGCGCAAGCCGCCGGCCAATACGCCAATGCCATGATGCAAATGAGCAACGCCGTGACCCAGTCCACAATGCAGCACGCTCGGCAGCAAGCCGCCCAGGGTTCGGCCGGAGGTTGGAACCACCCCAACACGGGAGACGTACCCAAGATCAAGCGCGATCCGGGAGTCGAGCAGCGCCGTGACGACGCCAATCGCGGCCCCCCCCGCGTGTGCGACGATCTGGGCACCTGCGCCACCGTGGACAACTCCTGGACGCACACCTGGCGCGACCACAACAACAACGTCGTTGCCGGTCCGGCGAGCGGCTACCCGCCGGACTATTCGGGGCAGTGGACGCAGATGAAATGAACGCGAATGCTCGTGCTCGCTACACTGTTTTCTGGAGGAACCTGCGTCGAATGGGTTTGAGAACGACCAAGGCCATGAGGGCTGCCACCGCGTTCATGATGCTCGCGACGACGAACACGGCGAGCCAGCTCCCGGTCGCGGCAGCCAGGACGTTGGCGAGAGGCACGAGCAGCGACGCGGTGCCCTTGGCCGTGTAGAGCATGCCCGCGTTTGCCGCCGCATAGTCGATGCCGAAAGTATCCGCCGAGGTGGAAGGAAAAAGGCTGTAAATCTCGCCCCAGGCGAAAAACACGAGCCCGGTCAATATGACGAATATGACCGGGTCGCGCCCGTACACGGCCAGGGCGATGATGCCGAGCGCTTCGAGCGCGAACGCGATGAACATCGTCGGTTCGCGACCGATGTGGTCGGAGACCCAGCCGAAAAACGGCCGCGTCAGACCGTTCATGATTCGGTCGATCGCGAGCGCGAAGGTCAGCGCGGGGAGCGTGATCCCGACCATGCTGACGGGCATCTCGGCGATCTGAAAATCCTTGGCGATGGGCGCGAGCTGGGCGGTGGCCATCAGGCCTCCGGCCCCGACGAGAACGAACATGAGGTACATGACCCAGAATACGGGCTGCTTGAGCGTCTCCAACGGGCGAAATTGGCGGCGGGTCTGGAGAAGCGCCTTTGACGCCTTCGGAACCTGCCCCTTTCCCGGTGCCGCCAGCAGCAAGGACAGCGCAACGACGGCGACGCCCTGGCCGATTCCGAAGTGCAGAAAAGTCGATTCGTAACCGCTCGACTTGATCATCGTCGATATCGGAATGATGGTGAGCGCCGAGCCGGCGCCGAATCCGGCCGCCGTCAGCCCGGCGGCGAGCCCGCGGTGGTCCGGAAACCATTTCAGGGCGTTGCCGACACACGTACCGTAGACGGCGCCCGCGCCGATGCCGCCGACCGCCGCTGCGACGTAGAGAGTCAGCGGCGAACCCGCATAGGCGTTCGCGACCCAGGCGATGCCGCAGAGGATCCCGCCCGCCAGGACGACGAGCCTGGGGCCGAAGCGGTCGACGAGATAGCCTTCGACGGGCACGAGCCACGTCTCAAACAAGACGAAAATCGAAAACGCCACCTGGATCGAAGCTCTTCCCCAGTGGAATTTCGCGTCGATTGGGCCTACGAACAGCGTCCAGCCGTATTGCAAATTCGCGATCATCGCCATGCACAGGATGCCGAGGAGCAATTGCAGCCACCGATACGACGCCCTCGGTGTCGCCCCTTGGAGCTGCTGTGCAATCGAACTCATAGGCTCCTCCCGCGTTGATGGACTCGCGCCGATTTGTCCAAAGTGGCGAGCAATATAGTTGCCCGTGATTGACATTGACCTGACAGACGCCGGCTCGTCGTGTGTCGACTCCCCGCAAACCAAACACATTGTGCGGTGGAATCCCGATTTTCAGCGATTCGTAATGAAGGTGACAGGTTCGCGCGCGCATGCTTTACGCGAGGGGATCTTTAGAGCATAGGAGGGTCGGATGAAGGTCTCCGTTCTTGTAGCACTGCTGCTGTCGGCTTCCTTTTCTAGTCATGATGCTATTGCGTGGGGCGATGAAGGTCACGAAATCGTCGCCGTGATTGCATACGCGCGCCTCAAGCCGGCCGTAAAAAAGAAAGTCGACGCGCTCCTGGCGGCCGACACAGACACGCTGTCTGCTCCAGACTTCGTGAGCCGGGCAACGTGGGCCGACAAGTGGCGCGACTCCGACCGCTTCGGCAAGAAGATCCGCTACAACGCCACGCACAACTGGCACTTCGTGGATATCGAGATAGACAATCCGAATTTGGACACAGCTTGTTTCAACCATCCGCCGTTGCCGGTGGGCATCGCCGCGAGCGCCGGGCCTGCGAACGATTGCGCGGTGGACAAGATCAACGAATTCGTGCCGGAGCTGCACAACTCCGCTACCCCCCAGCCGGAAAGGATTCTCGCGCTGAAGTTTCTCCTGCATTTTGTCGGCGACCTTCATCAACCGCTTCACTCGGCCGATCACAAGGATCGCGGTGGGAACCAGGTGCCCGTTCTGTACGGCAAGCGCACGGTGCCGAGTAACCTGCACTCGTATTGGGACACGGAGCTCGTGAAACGCCTGGGCAAAGACCCCAAAGTCGTGGGCGCTATGCTGAGCAAGCAAATCACGGCGGCCCAAGCAGGTGAATGGTCGAAGGGCACGCCGGCCGATTGGGCCAATGAATCGTTCGACGAGGCAAAGAGCGTGGCCTACAACTTCACCGGCGAGCAGCAATTCATAGACGACCACGGCGGCAAGGGTGAACACTTGGACGCCGCTTATGACAATCGGGCGCGGCCGGTAGTGCTCGAGCAGCTATCGAAAGGCGGCGTGCGCCTGGCGGCAGTTCTGAACGACGCGCTCAACTGAGCCCGAGGGCGCGAAGTCCGTAATGTAGGGAAAACGTAAGGAATTCCCCCGGCCAGGCGGCCCCAAGCTCCGTCAGGTCGACGACAGTTTCTGAACCATCCTTTGGCATCGGTCTTGCTCATCACGGGTGAGCTCGACGGATTCGTTGACTGACAGCCGAGCGTAAGGGATGGCTTGGACAACTGTAGCGAAACTGGGAGGGTGAATCATGCGTGCTCTGATGATCGTCGTTACTGGTGTAACGTTGATGTTCGGTTCCGCCATCGTGGCGGGCGTGGAAACGGAGAAGTCGGCCCAAGGGACAGCGCCGAAAATCGTCGTCGCGTCCACGCATGCTTCCTCCGGGCCGGTGAAGCATGTGAAGAAGGCGCACAAAGCCGCCGCAACCGAAGCTCCCGCGCGTGTGTGGAGCCTCGAGATGTCGTGCTGCGAGCCGCAGTAGTTAGTCGTCAGTCGCGCGGGTGCACCTTCGATCGGTGCCCCGCTGCGGCATCGTTGAAGGCCCGGAACGCCGCAAGAGCGTAAACGACGGAGGGATTGCCGTGAAAACGAGAATCTTGATTGCCGCCCTGCTCGCTTGGGTGTTTCCGCTCGGGGCGGCCGCACAAGCCCCGGGTGTGACCGCGAAATCGATTCTGCTCGGCCAGTCCGCCGCTTTTTCCGGTCCGGCTGCCCAGTTGGGCATCCAGATGAACATCGGCACCAAGGCGTACTTCGACTACGTCAACGCCAAGGGCGGCTTGTACGGCAGGAAGATAGAGCTCAAGACGCGCGACGACAGATACGAGGCGAACCTCTGCGCCGAAAACACCAGGAAGTTCATCGAGGAGGACAAGGTTTTCGCGCTGATCTCCTACGTCGGCACACCGACTACCGTCGCCGCTATGCCGATCTTTACCCAAGCCAGGGTGCCGCTGGTGGGGCCTTTCACCGGCGCCGAGGCATTGCGCGATCCGGTGAATCGCTACGTCTTCAACGTGCGGGCGAGCTACTACAACGAGACGGAGAAGATCGTCGAACAGCTGGTCTCCACGGGCAACCGCAAGATCGCCGTGTTCTACCAGGACGATGGCTACGGCCAGGCCGGGCTGAAGGGCGTCGAGATCGCCATGACCAAACGCGACATGAAAATCGCCGCGCTGGGCAAAGTGGAACGCAATACGGTCAAGGTCGAGGACGCTGTGAAGGCGATCAACGCCGTGCAACCCGACGGCGTGGTGATGATCTCGGCCTACACTTCCATAGCCGAGTTCGTCCGGCAGATGAAAAATGCCGGTAGCACGACTCAGTTCCACAACGTCTCGTTCGTCGGCAGCCAGGCGCTCGCCGATGCGCTCAAGGACCAAGGCTACGGGGTCGCCATTTCCCAGGTCGTGCCCTCACCCTGGAGCCCGAGCGTCCCCATCGTGAAAGAGTACGAGCAGGTCATGACCCAAGCCGGCGTTACCGACTTCAATTTCTCCAGCCTGGAAGGCTACATCGTCGCCAGAGTCATGGTCGAGGGCCTGAAGCGCGCCGGAAGGGACTTGACCCGCGAAAAGCTGGTTGCCGGGCTGGACAGCATGGACAACGTCGACCTCGGCGATTTCGTCGTCACCTTCTCGCCGACAAACCACAGCGGCTCGAAATTCGTCGACTTGACGATGATCGGCCACGGCGGGAAGTTCATAAAGTAGCGCCGGTGGGTTGGCGTCCCCAAGGGGATTCGAACCCCTGTTACCGCCGTGAAAGGGCGATGTCCTAGGCCTCTAGACGATGGGGACCTGAAGACTTTTAACCGCTGCCGGAGGCCGGTCTGGTGGAGGTAACCGGGATCGAACCGGTGACCTCTTGCATGCCATGCAAGCGCTCTCCCAGCTGAGCTATACCCCCACGCAAGGGCGCGAATTATATCACGC